>Ga0137407_10000657_pt1 | contig 23037 bp, 23 predicted proteins | sample CZOMad2_2_16fung_FD_108410 | JGI IMG/M metagenome (GOLD analysis project Ga0137407, IMG submission 108410) | Vadose zone soil fungal communities from Angelo Coast Range Reserve, California, USA - CZOMad2_2_16fungal (Illumina Assembly) | ecosystem: Environmental > Terrestrial > Soil > Vadose... | reverse complement strand
CAACACTCAATGTTCAAGTTGCGATCCTTAACTTAATGACATTGGCCGACGGGATTAGTTTTTTGTTGACCAGTCATTCCAAAAGCGGACAATAGGACCCGGATATCGGGCTTTCATATAATCGTTGTTTTCTCTTTCTTCTTTGTTATAAATTTCTGCCAGATTAGTATTTAATGAAAGATTGATATCCTCCACTTTTTCCTGGTTGGCTCTCAACTTATGGATCGTTTGAATAATGGATTGACGAAATTTCTTTTGAGTAAACTTCGAGGCCTTTGCATAGGCGGCATTACTCATACGGATATAAAGCGCACTGTCGGAAGATAACAATTGTATTTTTTTAACCACAGCATCGATATCATTTGCATCAACACAAAAACCATTTATATTATTTTCCACCAGATCTGCAATGCCACCTGCAATGGGAACAATAACCGGCTTGCGGTAATACATCGCTTCCAGTGCAGTCATGCCAAATGGTTCTATCCATTTATCAGGCAGGGAAAGATTGACAACAACAGATGCGTTTGCGTAGAATGGATGTACGTTAGATTGAGCATCATGAATGTGCAGGTTGGAAGGTAATGGGCAGCTTTCTGCAAAAAAATCATCAATCGCTTCACGTGATGCATTCAATACCAATTCAAATTTCATTTCGGGCAGGCGCATCGCGCACTGCACAAATTCATTTATTCCCTTGTATTTTTTTAGTGAACATAACATCAGCACGGTGAATGATTTTTCAATCATCACATGATTGTTCATCACTCTTTCTATAAATGATAATGGCAATGCGTTCGTCACTACGGTTCCGGCAACCCTGCTATTTGTATGCTGTATGGCATAATTTGAAACATATAAGCAATGACTGGCTGTATGATTGATGACGAATAACAGGAATTTTTTTAATACTACTGGTTGAACCGATACTTCATGGATATGGTATAATACTTTGCAGCCCCTGAGCCTGCCGGCAATCGCGGCACTAAAAGGAAACATGGAATTGATATATATGATATCTCCTGAATGGCTAAATATTAATACCCGGAAAAATAAAAACAGCTGTCTCCATAAAAACCATATACGGTTCACCCACTTGTTCCTGCTACTGTGATAAGACAAAGAATGCTGGTAAACACCCCATATCTCATTTAAAAATCCATTCCCGGTTGGTGTTGCTGTAAAAAGATGTATCTCATAACCCTGCTGCTGCAATGCATGCAAGGTCTGGCTGAAAACAAACGGGCCGCCGCTATAGTCATTCAACTCGTTCACGGCAATGATACGTGGTATTTTAAGATTCAGATCCATATCAGTTTTCATCTGGATACTTTAGATAGTTTTGAAATTATTTCTTTTACTTCGCTGGCAAAATCTTCTTTTAATATCGATTCATAAATTACCTTCAATTGCTCTCCGCGCACATCCCAGCGGAAATATTTATTGAACCTGCTCAGCGCAAGTTTTTCCTCCGACCGGTAGTAATTCGTTACATGGTATAGCGAGCATAATTTATCCGCCAGCTTACGCAGGGTTTCATCATAGTTTGTATAATTCACTTTCAACTCTGATATCGGATGTAAAAATTCGCCCGGGGCCGTTTGATCAAGACAAACTACCGGAACTCCATAACTCATTGCTTTTACTGCAGCCAATCCATCCGCCTCATGCGATGGAAACAGGAATACATGAGCAGAACCATATAATTTTTCCAATTGCTGTTCTGATAAATTTTCTATTATTTCCGTGCAATGCGAAATTTTTTCTTCGAGAATTATTTTGTGTAACCTGTCCATTTGCGGGCCGCTGCCAGCGAGTATCAATTTTATCTTAGTCTGTTGTTCATTGGATAACTGGTGAAAGAAAATAGAGAATGATCTTATTGCAAGATCAAATCCGTTATAAGGAATAAAATCTCCGGTGGATAATATTGTAAAGCCATCATGTTCTGTGAAAGCTTTTATAGGAATGATATCTGAAGCAACAGAAGGCACAACGATATATCCTCTTTTCTTAAATTTCAGTTTTTTCCGGGGCAAAGAATTCGAATGCAAAATGGTTGCCCTGCATGTAGTGAGTAATAAAAAAGGATCCGTCTTCCGGCAAAATTGTTTTATTATCCATGCAATACGATTCTTATAAAATTCTTTTTTCCCGTAAACGGATTTCAAAAAATTCTTTGGAATTTTAGGATGATGTTCCACCGGGCCGCATAACATGGGTTTATTCAATATCCATAAAAAAGAAGGAATCCAGTCTTTATGAAGCATCAGGTCGTGTACAATATCAATTTGAGGCTTTTTTAAAAACAACCATATTGCTACCGTGAATTGCCATGCACGAAAATAAATCATGGATAATAGTTGGCCCTTGTTCCAGAATCGCAACAAATAAGGCCAGTCAAAATATAAAACGCTTATCCTTCCAAACAATTCTTTTTTGCCAGGATGTTCATTGATGTATGTATTGATCAGATTCATATTACAGGTACGGGTAACTGCAATTACATGATTGAAACGTGCTATCTGCAATGCAAAATCCCAGTCCCTTCCATCTACAGATTCACTGTATGGGTTCATAGCATATGCAGCAACTAAAATTGTTTTCATAGTTGTGTTGGATGATCAAACGTGGATGCAGTGTTACCCACATCCAGTCTGATGGGTTCGAGGGTTTTGGGCAAAATATTTTAAGGATACGGGGTTTTCTGTTTCAACGATTATGCGATACTCCAAAGAAAATGTATCCCGGATTTATAGAAAATAGCGCATTCTCTATATCTGAGGTACTAAATTCATCAATATGGGTGTAAGATTTTGACTACAGATCCACCCTATTCAACAGATTGTAAAGAAATGTCGACACAGCTACATACGGCTTCTTACCACGATCAAAATTTTTGCTACAAACTTTTCGGGTTATATGCGACAACCTCATAATAACAATATTGACTTTGGATAAATGATATCAATTATTTTGCAGGTTGTTCGGAATCAGTTTCTTTAACCTCATTAGGAAAGTTTGCGCAATTCAAGTTGGATTTCGTAGCCAGAATAGCTATATTACTAAGCATATTTAACGCTGATAACCATGAAGCCTGATTCACTATCAACCATCTTTCTTGTTGATGATGATAAATTTTATCTGAATTTATATGAGAAATGGCTGCTTAACCTGGGCTACACAAATATCCACAAATTTGAGTATGGAATGGACTGTATAGAAAATCTTAACTTAAAACCCGATCTGATTATACTTGATTATTGTATGGATTTTTTAAACGGTAAGAAATAAAGAATCAATATGGAGGAACCGTTCTCGGCCAGGCTCTTTGGTTTGCCTATAACGATCCCAAACCCAATCGTCTTACAATCATCGAAACATTGATCGCTGCCGGTGCAAAAATCGATCCCGATTGGAATAAATATATTGACGAAATCCGTCGTGACAATTCTTGATTTTCATTCGTAATACAACTCAAACCCTTTACCCCATACCTTACACCTTATCCCAGGGCAAACGCATTAAAATTTGTTAACTCCGGTCTCCCTACTTCATCTCTCCGCATGGACGCGCGAGAATGTATCCACCATTTTTGATGATAGGCGATTTCCGCGCGATTTCCGTGGCCTGATCAAGTGATTCCGCTATTATGACAATAAAACCGCCCTCCGTGGTATCCGGAAAATGATAATCCTGAATACCATCAGCATTGATCATTTTACCGTCTGACAATAAAGGATAGCCGACTTCTAAATGTTTCGCTTTCACAAGTTCCGACATCCACTCGCTCCATGCGGCCTTATGTTTTTCCTGTGCCTCTTTTTCCGCCTTTTCGAGATTGTCATACCGGAGCGCCATATTCCCCCCGAAAAATGTGAGCATGTATTTTTTCATATAGTTTCACATTATTGTCCAACAAAAATAGTAAAAAAGGTGAACAGAGTATTTCAACTCACCTTATCCTTTCTTCGATTTCATTCTGCCCAAATTATATTACATTCGGTTCCTCAAATTAATCCCCTACATGCAAAAGAAATATTTTTTCCTGGCCACATTATTTTTTTTCAGCCTTTCGCTAATGTCCCAGCAGACAATCCAGGAAAAATTGGGCTACCCGAAAAATACCAAATTGCTCATTCTTCATGGTGATGATATTGGCGTCTCGCATTCACAAAATATGGCAAGTCTTACTGCATTGGGAAAAGGTTTTATCAGTTCCGGAAGTATTATGGTTCCCTGTCCATGGTTCCCGGAAGTAGCTGCTTATGCGATCGCGCATCCTGAAGCAGATCTCGGTCTTCACCTGACTTTAACCAGCGAATGGAAATATTATAAATGGGGACCTGTTGCAAAAGATAAAGCTATAAGCTTAAGTAATAACAAAGGTTTTTTATACGATGACCTGGACAGTCTTGGCAAAATGGCGAAGTTGAAAGAAGTAGAACTGGAACTTCGTGCACAAATCGATCGTGCCATACAATTCGGTATTCGTCCAACACATTTCGATTCGCATATGGCAGGTTGCTTTTTTAATAAGGAATATTTGAAGATTTATATTCAGCTGGCGAGAGAATATCATGTTCCCTGCCTGCTGAACCGTGAAGCGTTTAAAGTTTTATTCAATATCAATATTGATGATTTAATAGTAAGCACTGACGTGTTGGTTGATAAGGTTTTCATGGCATATCCGAACGACTATAAACAAGGCATGGCGAATTATTATACAAAAGTAATCAGTTCTTTGCAACCCGGACTTAACTGCATACTATTGCATGCAGCGTATAATGATGATGAAATGCAGGCGGTGACTATCGGTCATCCGGATTATGGCGCTGCATGGCGCCAGGCTGATTTTGATTTTTTCAGCAGTGAGGCCTGTAAAAAATTACTAGCAGATCAAAATATTCATTTAATAACATGGAAAGAAATCAAAGAAAAACTTGTTAAATAAATATGAGTGCACTGACAAACATTTTAAAAAATAAAATCGTTGCAATCATCCGGGGAGCGAAACCAGATGATGTATTAAAAATTGCAGACGCTTTATATGCGGGAGGAATCAGGTTGATGGAGATTACCATCAATTCGCCCAAAGCATTATTCGTAATCGAGGAACTTTCCGGGCAGATGCGCGATAAAGTAATAATCGGGGCAGGAACGGTACTGGATGCTGATACTGCAAGAGCTGCCATTGCAGTAGGCGCAAAATTTATTATCTCTCCGACAACAGATATCGAGACAATAAAAATGACAAAACGTTATGCTGTGGTGAGCATACCCGGTGCATTCACTCCTTCGGAAATCCTGGCTGCGCATACACTTGGAGCTGATATCATCAAGGTTTTTCCTGCGCGGCTTGGAGCTGATTATATCAGGGATATCCGTGGGCCTTTGCCGCATATCCCACTGATGCCAACGGGTGGAGTGAACTTGGATAATATCCTTGAGTTCCAAAAAGCGGGAGCAGTCGCTTTCGGTATCGGCAGCTCTCTCGTTAATACGCAACATGAAATGACGGATGAATATTTGTTACAGTTGACTGAAAAAGCAAGTCAGTATGTAAAAGCGATAACTGTCTGATTAGTTGAATAGTTGATTAGTTGAAAGGTTGAAGGGTTGAATAGTTGATATGTTAAAAATGTTTAGTAAATCTTGTTTTTGAATTTCCCAACGTATCAACGTATCAACGTATCAACCTATCAACTAGTCAACATATCAACCTTTCAACTTCTAAGGCTTTTAACAATCCATGATATGAAAAAATTTTTTAGCTGCGACTGGGGAACTTCTTCATTCCGGTTAAAACTTATTGAAGCAAATACACTTGGTATCATTGCAGCGGAAACCTCTTCCTGCGGAATTTCACAAACATTCGAATTGTGGAGGCAAAGCAAGCAAAAAGAAGAAAGTAGAATTTCATTTTATGCTGGTTTTATCAGGGATCATATCAAAATAATTGAGCAAAAATTAAATACTCCATTGGATCATTTGTCGGTTATCATTTCCGGCATGGCATCCTCGAATATTGGTGTGCTCGAATTGTCATATAAAAAACTTCCATTTGCAGTTGATGGATCAGATCTTTTGACAAAACATATCAAAGCATCGGCTTCCTTTCCGCATGATATATTTTTAATATCCGGCGCGTGTACAAATGATGATGTAATGCGCGGCGAAGAAACGCAATTAGCAGGCTGCAATTCTACAGACGGGAAAGGAATATATATTTTTCCGGGAACACATTCGAAGCATGTGTTTACAGAAAACGGTTTCGCCGTGGATTGCAAAACATATATGACCGGTGAGTTTTTCGAACTGTTGTCAACCAAAAGTATTTTATCATCGTCAGTAGAGCATGGAAATGGTTTAGACAACGACGGGAATCTGCAAAGTTTCGGGAAAGGTGTCAGCGATGGCATTCAAAGCAATCTGCTCAACAGTAGTTTCCGGGTAAGGACAAATATCTTATTTAATAAACATTCAAAACAGGAAAATTATTATTATTTAAGTGGATTGCTGATAGGAGCAGAATTGAAAGAATTACTCCATAGCGATTTCCCCGATATAACGGTGGTGGCCAGCCGGGAACAATGGACTTATTATGAAGAAGCGTTTCATATTCTCAGAAAATCAGGATCATTAGCGATTCCATCATTTCAAAATGTTGAAGAAGCTACTATTAATGGACAATGGATGATAGCCTCCCCCCAACCCCCTCCGGTGGAGGGGGTTGGGGGGAGGCTTCAGAATAATTATCTTGTGCCTAATTTATTAAGATTATGAGCCCGAAAATTAATAATGACCCAAAACCTTATATGGTAAAACCTGACGAAGGAGTGAATGGTTTCGACGCATCGGTGAAAGCTTCGCGGATTTCTACAGGAGGAGCATTTACGTTAATTGAGTCACACACAAAGGGTGGTGCTCCATTACATGTACATAGCCGCGAAGATGAATATATGTATGTCACGAAAGGTAGCATTATTGTCAACTGTGGCGAAGAAGTTTTTAAGGCCGGCCAGGGTTCTTTCATATTTCTTCCACGTAATATTCCCCATAGCTGGGATGTGGATGGAGATATTGCGGGTATATTGATCATGACAGTTCCGGCAATGCTGGAAGAGTTCCTCAGTGAATTTCATAATGCAGGTTCCAAAGATGCAAGAAATGAAGTAGCTGCAAAATATGGGATTACATTTTTTTGATGTGCGGATGTGCAAATATGCAGATGTGCGAATTTGAACCTTGATTGAAGGATTGAAAGATTATCATGATGCTTTTACAAATTAAATATCCTTCTATCCTTTAATCCTTCAATCAAGGTTCAAACATTCGCACATTAGTTTACTTCCAACTCATCTTTGGGAGGAAGTTTCGGAAAAGGATTATGCGGCTCTGTCTGGTACCAATACACGACAGAAGAGATATTATCCTGTAACGGAAGATATCTTCCATCATGCCGCCAACCGATATCCTGGATGGTTACCCGCAGATTTTTTTCGAACCGGATCGGATCGGTTATATGCCACCGGTATAATCCGAATCGTTGCGCAACATTATAATGACCATCACCCTTTATCACCTGTGCCAGGCCGGTATAAGGCGTGTTGAATTCCGTGTAGTCACTAGTTTCAACGCCCGCTTCATTTTTCTTTCTTGTATCAAAATCGTAGGAACCGCAGAAATAATCTTCAGTGCCCGTACCGCAGATCGTTGGGAATTTAGTGTCACCATCTATAAAGAATTTTATTTCCCCTTCTCCCCACCATCCGTTATTTTGAGATCCATAGGCAAGATAAGTTCCCACATATTGTCCTTTTCCGCTGATATTATCAACCAACGTATAATCTTCTTTATAAGGAACAGCATGTACCCGCCTGTATTGTGCATGAAAATAAGCCGCATCGGAAGGCACTTCGGTCTCTACATAATCAACCTGGTAATAAAGAACCATATCTTCATTCGCAATATTTTCCATTGTGATGCGGCATTTTTTGTGATAAGGCATCGGCCAGTAACAATTGAAAGCGCTTCCGGGATTTACGCAGACCGCGAGTGAACGCAAAGCTGTATACTGGTTCCATCCCATACAGAAAAAATCTCCAACAGGCACTTCTACCGAAGGCTGTGTTTCATCATCCCAATAAATACGAAAAATAGAATAGCGCCATGTACCGGTAGGCGTCATCCAGATATGTTGTATAGAACCTGATCCGCTGATCTCAGCCATTGTAAAAGTGGTCTTTGCTTTGATCAGCACGCTGGGGCTGATTTTCCATCCCACGCCAAGATCTCTCGCCGGAAGTGATCCTGTTCCTACGGTTGCCTTCCCCGCTTCTCCTTTAGCACCGGTAAAATTTTCAGGGCTGATCGAACGGCTTTTTGCATCTGATAACCGGAATAAATTACTGAGACCTACATCAACACCATTAAATTTTTGTTGTGCATTTGCTACCATGGAAAAAAAGGGCAGCATGAAAACAAAAAATAAAAACTTTTTCATGAGTTAAATTTTAAGAGTAATTGAATTTATTTAAAATCATTTTAGGCGAGATCTCTGCAGCGGTCAGACGGGGACCGTCAGACCGTAGTATCTGGTCTGACGGTCCCCGTCTGACCATTTAAAGTCAGGCCATCTTTATTTCTTACGCTGGTTTGTTTTTGGTATCAATAACATATCCCTTCCATCCATAATAAAGAACGACAAAAAAGCAAATCAATGGAACTACATACGCCCACTGAATACTACCTGTTCTGTCCGAGATCAATCCCATTAATAAAGGCATTACAGCGCCGCCGACAATCGACATAACCAGGAATGAAGAGGCAATTTTTGTTTCTTCTCCAAGGCCCTTAATGCCAAGCGCAAAAATAGTAGGGAACATGATCGACATAAAAAATGGCACCGCCATCACTGCATATACTGCCACAGAACCATGTGTCGTAATTCCAATTGCGAGCAGGATAATATTGATAGTGGCATAGAGCGATAATAATTTTGCCGGCGCGATGTATTTCATTAAAAGTGTTCCTCCAAACCTGCCCAACATAAATCCGGCCATCGCAATATAACCCCAGAGATACGCTGCATTTTTCTCGGGCATATCCATTACGAATCTTGAAAAACGAATAAAAAAACTGCCAACTCCAACCTGTGCGCCAACATAAAAAAATTGCGCAATTACAGCCCAGGTAACATGCCTGTGGCGAAATATATTCAGGGAGAAGGATTTTTTTTCATCTGCCGCATCCGATTCTTTAATTTCAGGAAGATGTGTAAAGAAGAATAAGACCGCAACAATTAACACCACCGAAGCGATAACTATATAGGGAGTTTTTATTGTGTTTGCTTCAAATTGCAAATAATTATTCAATTGTTCTGCAGACATATCATTTAATTCCTTCTGGGTATGTTCAATTCCGGAAAGAATAAATTTTCCTCCCAATATCGGAGCTACTACTGCTCCTAAGCCATTAAAAGATTGAGCAAAATTCAGGCGCTGTTCTGAAGTGGCAGCATCTCCCAGTTTGGTGATATAAGGATTTGCGACTGTTTCCAAAAAAGTGGCGCCACTCGCGATGATGAATAATGCTGTCAAAAAAAATGTGTAGCTCCGTGCTGAAGCAGCCGGCACAAATAAAAAAGCACCGATTGCATACAATATCAATCCGAATATAATTCCTTTTTTGTACCCATAACGATGCATAAACCAACCTGCAGGCAAGGCAATGATAAAATAGCCAAGATAAACTGACGTATCAATTAACGCTGATTGCAGATCACTAAGCTGGCATGCTTTTTTTAAGTGAGGTATCAGGATGGGATTGATATTGTGCAAAAAGGCCCATAGAAAAAAAAGACTTGTTACCAGCGCAAATGCAATTAATAATTGTCGCTTTTTAGTGCTCTGTTGTGTCTGATTCATGCAATTGTTTTGGATTAATTTGTTTGATTTTCGAGCTAGTGGCGAGTAGCTAGTAGCTAGTGATTAATTTTGTTGCTGATTTACCACTAGCCACTCGCCTCTTGCCATTCACCTCCTCTCCCCGACTCTATTTCTCAAAGTTCCAATTCCATCAATGGTAATTTCAACAATATCGCCGATCTGCAATGTAAAATCATTCGGTGGCACCATGCCTGTGCCTGTCATCAGGAAACATCCGTCTGCAAAATCACATTCACGAAAAAGAAATGAAGCCAGTTCGGTAAATGATCTTTTGATCCTGTTTATTTGTATTGAATCAGCAAACATCTTCCGACTTTTTCTTTCTATGATGATGCTGATCGTGGTATCTTTTGCAATCGGCTGTTCAGGAACAAATAAACAAGGACCCAGTGCGGCGCTTCTTTCATATACTTTTGCCTGCGGCAAATACAAAGGATTTTCTCCTTCGATACTTCTTGAACTCATATCATTGCCCACTGTATATCCCTGGATCTCGCCTGCAGCATTGATATATAGTGTTAGTTCGGGCTCAGGTACATTCCAGGTTGAATCCTTCCGGATATATACTTCACCGTTATGCGCCGCAACACGATGCGGAAGCGATTTGAAAAATAATTCCGGTCTTTCCGCTGCATATACTTTATCATAAAAATCTGCACCACCCGATGTTTTTGATTCTTCCATTCTTGCATCGCGGCTACGCAGGTAGGTGACTCCGGCTGCCCATAGTTCCTGTTTTCCGATCGGTGCAAGTAATTGTGTATTGAGCAATGAGTCGAAGCTGCTATCATCCATGAGTGTAGCACTGCGTGCCTTTTCAGCTAAAAATGAAAACAGGTTTTTCCGGTTGATAAGCAGGTCCCAGTCATCATTTAATAAATAGACATCCTTATCACGCTGAAGCACTATACCTTTTGTTGTTTTGAATAATTTCATTATTAAAATTTATTAATCGCTACCATGGCTTTACTTCGTCCAGGTTCACCCCCAATAATTTCCGGGCAAGCTCACTGAGCGCTTTGTAATCGCCCTGGAAATGACAGGTTGTTTGTTTGTATTCCTGCACTTCACCTTTTTTCAATTCCTTTACGGCAGAAGAAGATTCTATTTCATAGAAAGGACCCATCTGCGATCCGTCATCCAATGGACCATCGTTGTATGAATTGATCACATCTCCTTTGTATGGCTGCTTCTGAATTTCCCATTTTGAATTCACGTATGCGCCGTCCTTATTTACTTCAGGAACCAGGATCGTGAGAATATTTTTCTTAAAATCAAAACTGCCGGTAATGGGTTTTGCGATCATGGGTGAAATGCCAATCTTGCCACGGGCTTTGCCATCCGCACGGAAATACAGGATGCTGTCTTTCACCAGCAGCCTGTTTGGCGGAATCGCTCCAAAATAATTATCGGTTATATATGCCCGTGAAACGAGGCCCGGAGAAAAGGGGATGATGACTTTTGTTTCGTCGGATGGATTCAGCATGCATAGTATCCAGATGGATAATAAACCGTTTGCATATTTCCAATCATTATTTCCGTTGTTTTTTACCTGGTTATCGCTTTCAAAGCCAACAAAACGCAGGCCCGCCGGTATACTTGTTTTCAATCTTTCTTCCAGTCGCGGCTTGTCCAATAAACTGATCTTCCTGGTAATGCCAATATTAAAAACAGTTCCGGAATAATTGGTGAGCGTGGCATTTTTGGAAAATGTAGCCTGTGATTTATCTGACTGTACAATATCATACGAAATTGTATCAAGTACAAAGGGAACAAACCAATGTGCATAATTGAAAGAATCTCCTTTTTTGAAATAGATTGAATATTGTCCTCCTTCCGGACCTAACCAAAATCTTTCTTCACCACCCACCGGGTTGATATGTTGCTTTTTTTGTCCCGATGCCACCAGGTTATAATTTATCCATCCAAAACTGCTGCCGGTATCGCCGGCCGCAGTGCTGGTCATTACTCTGCCCTGGTAATCTGCGGTCAATAATATTTTTGATAATCCCGATTCATCCTGCAACTCAATCGTAGTTTTTGTATTTTTTTTCAGGAATGCAAGGTCATAGGCATATTGCCCTTTTACAGGTTCTTTTGCGGGCGCCAGTATCGGGTCTGTTTTCGTATTATCGTTATTACAGGCAACGCATAAGCATAATAGTGAAATCCAGTGCAAGCCGGTTGTCAGTCTTTTCATATAGCAATTAATAATTTATCGTTTATTGTTCAGAATGTATTTTAAAAAGATTTTATAATAAAATCCGGCCATCTGTATTTTCCAGCAGAGCATCCAGCGAAATCCCAACAATCCTTTAATCTGCAATCATAAACTGATTCCTCTTTTCCAGGGTATGAAATCATCGTGATGCAAGGCATCAGCTTTTGCTTTCTCTTCACCGCTTGCTACTTTTATAACATGCTCGAGTATACGCTCTCCGGCCTGTTCAATCGTTTCTATACCACCGATAATTGTGCCGGTATCAATATCTATGATATCATTCATTTTTTTAAACAATTTGGAATTACTCGATAACTTAAGCACGGGTGCAATAGGATTGCCTGTAGGTGTTCCCAGGCCGGTAGTGAATAATACAATATTTGCGCCGGCTCCTACTTCTGCAGTAGTGGATTCAATATCACTGCCGGGCGTGCATAATAAATTTAATCCGGTCTTTTTCAATTTTTCAGGATAGTCCAGCACATCTGTAACAGGGGAAGTACCTCCTTTTTTTGCGGCGCCCGCGGATTTGATGGCATCGGTAATTAATCCATCCCGAATATTTCCCGGTGAAGGATTTGCATAAAAACCTGAGCCAGCCGCTACTGCTTTTTCATTATACACACTCATCAATTCCATGAAACGTTTTGCGGTTGCTTCATCAATACATCTGTCGCTTAATTCCTGCTCTACTCCGCATAGCTCCGGGAATTCGGAAAGTACTACTGATCCGCCAAGCGCTACCAGTAAATCAGATGTATAACCGATAGCGGGATTTGCAGAGATGCCGGAAAAACCATCTGATCCGCCGCATTCAAGTCCGATACATAATTTATTTAATAACGCCGGTGAACGTTTTAATTTATTTGCGGTAACGAGCCCGGAAAAAGTTTGCCGGATGGCTTCCTGCAATAATTGCTGTTCATTGCCAACCTGCTGTTGTTCCAATATCACCAGTGGTTTTGCAAAATGCGGATCACGCTTAGTGATTTCATCTTTCAATATACTTACCTGTGCATTCTGACAGCCCAGGCTTAATACCGTAGCACCCGCAACATTGGGATGTGTGATATAACCTGCCAGCAGTCCGCATAATGCACCTGCATCCTGTCTCGTGCCCCCACAGCCAAGTGTATGCGTAAGGAATTTAATGCCGTCTATATTCGGAAATATTTTTGTTTGATGTTGCTCAATCAATTTGTCGATAGAAATATCTGCCGCTAATATTTCGGTTTCATTGCTGCCCGATTGATGTAAATCGACCAACTGTTTCACCATTGCCTGGTATGGAGACTGGCTGGGTTCATAACCCAATGCTTTCATGAAAGCTTCCTGCAGTACTTCCACATTTTTGTTTTCACAAAACACCAATGGGATAACAACCCAATGATTCGCCGTACCAACAGCGCCATCAGCACGATGATAGCCCATAAATGTTCTTTCCTTCCAATTTGAAATATCCGGCCGGTGCCATGTTGTTTTTCTTTCCTTCAATCCATAACCTCCCGCAGCATGCCTGATATTCTGTGTTGTGATCAACCCTCCTTTTTGAATTGGCTGCATGGCTTTGCCAACAAGCACGCCATACATGATGATTTCTCCCTCCTGAGGAACATCTGAAAGCATAAATTTATGCTTGGCAGGAATATCATTGATCAGTAAATACCCGGTATCATTCAATTTTACGGTTTCGCCTTTTCGCAGATCTGTCAATGCCACAGCTACATTATCGGAGGGATGAATTTTCAATATCGATTCATTCGATGGCATAAATTAAAATCGTTAAAATGAATTTTGAAGATACATAAAGTAATCAATTATACCTGATTAAAAGTTTCAAACCATTAGCTAGTTCTGATACTATATTGGCAGATCGTATTTTTGGCTAAATTTGCGTGAATGGTCAATGTGAGAGGTATAGGGTTTGAGGTATGATATACCTTACGCCTTACGCCCTATACCCTACACCTCTCACCGTTGACCATTCACTATTCACCATGAAGCCCATTCTTCGTAAAATCGATGCCGGGAGTAATTACTCATTTAGTATCAGGGAAGATATTCTTCCATACCTGTATAATCACTGGCATTATCACCCGGAAGCAGAACTTACGGTGATCCGTAAGGGAAAAGGAACGAGGTTGGTGGGTGATAGCATGGAGCGCTTTTCTGATGGGGATCTCATCCTGTTGAGTGATAATATTCCGCATCTATGGCGGAGTGATGATATTTATTTCAAAAAAATTCCAGGCCTGCGCATGGAAGCAATCGCCATTCATTTCACAGAAAAATGCCTGGGTGAACATTTCCTGGAATTGCCGGAATTAAAATCCATCCGGGAATTATTGGTCAAGGCGAGAAAAGGGTTGAAGATAACCGGCACGACAAAGCAGGTGATCACTGAAAAAATGGAACAGATATTAAAGGCCAGGGAGGTAATGCGGATCACACTGCTACTGGAAATATTATATATCATTGCCTCTTCTAAAAGTTACAGACCTCTTGCTAGCAGTGGTTTTACCAAATTATATGATGTCAGCAATACTGAACGGATCAATATCATCTATACCTACACATTCAATAATTTCCAGGAAAAGATATCAATCAAAAAAATCGCCGCTGTGGCTTCTATCAGCCGGCATTCATTCTGTCGTTATTTCAAAAAAAGAACATTAAAAACATATTGGCAGTTCCTGCAGGATGTAAGGATCGGTCATGCCTGTAAACTGCTTATAGAAAACAGGTTGAGTATTGCCCAAATAGGATATGAATCCGGGTTTGATAATTTGTCCAACTTCAATAGATATTTTAAAAAGATGATAAAGAAAACACCTCTTCAATATCTGAAAGCATATACTAAAAAAGGAAATCAATTAAAATAACTGAATTATTTAAACCGGTTTTTAAGCCGTAGAAATACTTTCTCGAAATAATTATATGAAATATAGCTCACGATGAAAAGTACAATAATATTTATCGGGAAAACATACCAGGGAATCTTCGTATGAGTGGGCTCTCCGGTTGTCATTGTAAAAAGCTGCTGCCAGATGTAGATACTATAGGATAGTATGCCAATTTCCATCAGTATTTTTTTATTAAGGAATTTATAAATGAAATCATTGGCCACATAGAGATTGCTGATGATGATAATGCCTATGAAAAAAGAACTGAGATGATTGATTGCTGCCAGCCGGTAGTTATTATGAACAAGCATCGTTATCAATAGCAAAACAATATTGATGGGTATTTTATATTTTTTTATGAATGTCCATGGTATCATATTTTTAAAAACCAGCACAGAAAAAAGGCAACCAACAAGTACACCATCAAATTTCAAAAGGAAATGGAAGAATTCATAGAAAAAGGAATCCGCAAGAAAGGGAATTTTCCGGCAAATAAATATCACTATGGGAACCAAAACCAGTATTAACGGTATGATGATACAAAACAGCTTAAAGCTCCTTTTCAGAATTGATGGAAAGATCAGGTAAAATTGTTCTTCTACGGAGAGCGACCAGTAATGTGCCGTATACCAGTTTTTTTCGTAGAAATAAGAAAAATTTTGCAGATAAAGGGCCGCTCCAAGAATGGAGAGTGCCGGTACATTCAGATGCAGGAAATAACTTAGTATCAGCACCACAAAAAGATAAAGATATGCGACAGGGAAAATTCTCAGAAACCTTCTTATATAAAACTTTTTTAAGGAAATCGTTCCTGTTTTAATCCGTTCTTTGAGCAGCAGCGTGGTAATCAAAAAACCACTTATTACAAAGAACACGTACACACCAAGGCTACCGTTAAAAAAAAATTGCAGCAGCGAGGAATCTATGCGTGCGCAGGTATGGCCTATCACGACCAGCAAAATCGATATACCTCTGAATCCGTCAAGGGAAGGTAAATAAGAGGGCCGGAGTATCTCTGGAACTTCTTTTATTTCTTCTGTATACCTGGCATAAAGTCGTTTTAGCATGCTGTTAAATATCTGGAACTTTTGTGAAATATCATACTCATAAAGATTTTTTTTTTAGAAATTCAGCATGGACAGATGAAATGAACCCATTGGGATGATCATCACAGTCAGGCATATTATTTATCAATTATTTTAATTATCAGCAATAGCTTCCTTTCCATACATCTGTTCTTTAAATTTTAAAGAAGGAGATGCAATGAAAGGGCCGATTCCAAGCTGACTCCATTTTTCATCTACCGATTGTATGGTAGCATTGCCGGCAACGATGATATTTGGCCAGTCGCGTTGGAAATTGTCAAATACGCTGGTTTTCCGGGTTCCGTCAAATCCCATACAGGCAAAGGTCCCGGAAGCTGTGATGGTTGAAGGATGCTGATGCAATATATAATCTCTTTTTGGATCAAGATTATTGCAGAAACGCCATAAAGCAGTTGTCAGGTCATTCGGATCAACAGTATGCTCGACATATAAGATCATTTTAATGCTTTCGATATTCGCCACCGAATTGCAGAGATTTTGGTGCAGTTCCCTGATATGACCTTTCCGGTTTTTTTCGACTGAAATAATAATGCAGGGGATATCAAGTTGCAGTAATGAAATGTTGACGGCTTTTATTTCGGGAAATTTCCGGAGAATTTCATAATCGTTAAATCCTTCGGCTGTGCTCGCGGTTTCTTCGTTCTCCGTTTCTCTTTCTTCTTCAAATTTGGTTGTTCCGTCGATACACATTTTGCCGCCAAATCCGAGCTTGCTGCAACTATGATCGAGTACATCCATTGGTCCCTGTGAAAAATTAATATCCGTAGCCGGATTCAGATTTTTGAAAACATATTTTGCCAGTTCGGCATAATTGTGAATGGATACTCCCTCATCTGTCAAAACAAGAATTTTATTGAACATCATTTGCCCCGCGCCCCACATGGCATTCATTACTTTTTGTCCCTGTCCTGCATATTCTTTATGTATCTGCGCAATAACAAGATTGTGAAAAACGCCTTCCACCGGCATATCCATATCTACCATTTCAGGCACCATCATCATTTTGATCGGGGCGAGAAAAATTCTTTCTGTTGCTTTTCCCAACCATGCATCTTCCTGAGGGGGAATGCCAACAATCGTAGCAGGATATACTGCCTGCTTACGGTGAGTAATAGCCGTAACATGAAATTTTGGATACCAGTCAGGCAAAGAATAATAACCGGTATGATCGCCGAAAGGTCCTTCCCATATGAGTTCATCACCCGGATCAACATATCCTTCGATAATGAAATCTGCATCAGCGGGCACTTCAATATCAGGTTGGGTAATACATTTCACCAGTTCAACTTTCTTTTTTCGCAGAAATCCTGCCAGCATATATTCATCCACATTTTCCGGTAATGGAGCAGTTGCGCTATATGCATATACCGGATCACCTCCCAATGCAACTGCAACCGGCATTCTTTTGTTGAGCTTTTTGTAAGCGGTAAAATGTTTCGCGCTCACTTTATGCTTATGCCAGTGCATACCTGTTAATACAGGACCAAACAATTGCATGCGATACATACCTACATTGCGCGTGCCGCTTTCAGGATCTTTAGTATGAATTACAGGAAGTGTGATAAAAGGACCACCATCTTTTGGCCAACAGGTAATGATCGGAAGTTTTGTAAGATCAGGTGAAGTCATGATCACTTCCTGGCATTCTCCTCTCCCGCTTTTTACTTTTGGCATCCAGCTTGCAAACTGGCTCAGCTTCGGCAATAATTTTAGTTTGTCAACGATATTTTCTTTAGGAGCAGATAATAATTTGAATAAGGATTCTATTTCTTTTGCAATATCATCTAGCCGGGTTACCCCCAAGGCCATGCATATACGCTTTTCACTTCCATATGCATTCATCAATACCGGGAAATTATAGCCCGTGTTTTCAAACAATAACGCTTTGCCACCATTATTCGTTTTGCTCACCCTGTCTGTGATCTCTGCAATTTCGAGATTTGGGTTTACATAAGTTTTAATACGAATCAACTCCCCCGCTCTTTCCAAAGCCTGAATAAATTCCTGTTGATTTCTATATGCCATCCGTGATTTTCAACAAAGGTAAAGAACCACGATTAAGAAGATTAAAAAGGATTTTGAGGAGAAAGAACTATGATGAAAGAATTCGAAAAGATTTTGAGGAATAAAAAGAACCTTGATGAAAGGATTAAAAATGATTTTGGGGAATAAAAATCAACATATCGGCATTTAGTTTATGAACTATATCTTATTTCCTGATAATCTTTAACAATCAAGTGAATCATGGTTCTATAATTTCGGTGGGCAATCAATTCTTCCCCTGCCATAATAAGAATTCTTTTTGGAAATAAGGGCAATGCTTAATTTGATGCCCGTGAAATAATAGACGTCCTTGTATTTTGGACCACCCCGCACAGTGCCATCGGAAGGATATACCGGATTACCACCTTTTAATTCACCGCCACGATAAGCCATTTCAACTGCTTTCGATCCACGTGCATTTAACAGAATGGTTTGATCAACATACCGGTTGCTGACATCATCCAGATAATCGGTGAATAATTTGCGGAAACTGATTTCATATGCCAATACAACATTGTCGGTTATACGCAGTTTGATTCCGGCTCCGAAAGGTATGGCCATCTGAACAAGATTATATTGTTTTACATTGGGATACTGCTGCAGGCCTTCCCCTTCAGTACTCAATGGTTGCAGGTAAATTTTGGCACCCGTGCTATCAAATGTAAAAGGATTAAAATGATAAACAGCAATGCCGGCAAATACATATGGTGAGAAACTTTTTTTGCTAAGATCCATAAATGTGTATTCGCCCAGCAAATTCCATTCAAGGATCTGCGATTGAAAGCTGAGATTACGAAACTGGAGATCGGGTCTATTATATTTATCCGCGGCTCCCACTTTCATCAGACTGACATTAGAAAGAATGGAAATATGATAAGTAACATCATATTGCGCACCTGCACCAAATGCAGCGTAGGACTGGTCAAGAGTAAATGCTTTGCTTTGTAAATCGCCTGAATAATTTGAGATACCACCGAAAATATTAACATGCCAGCGTTGGGCTTGTACCAAAATGGGAACAACCAGTATTCCCAACAAAATGAGTTTCTTCATGATTTGTTGTTTCGTTGACCAATATAAATAATGGCCCTGCAAGGAATACGGATTCTCTAAACAAAAGGTTTGTTACAACGGAATTGGAAAAAGGATTTGAGATTTGGTGGTATAACGCAAGGATTGCGCCAATTATTGGATGGTAAAATCAAAAGTACTAATAATTCCATCCATTTGCAATGGGTGTATCAGGCTATTTTGCATGTATCATAAGCGAACATTTCATGTATCGGGAATGAAAAATTTCTATTGACTTGATTTGCATAATGAACTATATCCCAAATATTTATAGGATGGCATATTATTTATAGGAAATGTGTTGGCAATAAAACTTTTTTCTTTTCACCAACCAGCTAACATAATATGTTAAAAAACTATTTTAAGATTGCCTGGCGCAATTTGTGGAAAAACAGAACCTTCACTTTACTGAATCTTGGCGGACTAACGGTCAGCCTTGCCACCTGCCTCATTATTTATTTTTGGGCCAGTGATGAATTGAATTACGATACCGCAGGTAAAAATTCAGATCGCGTTTTCAGGGTTGCATTTATTTGATTGAATATGGATTATTAGGAAATTTGTATGATGAATAGTTGATTGGTTGAAAAGTTGAACAGTACGAAAGATAAAAAAATTACTCCTTTAACAAATTATGATATGATATCTCAGCATCCAGCCCACTAGCTCCGCCCTTCAGGGCGGAGAAAACAGATTGGCTGCATGCACGCATAGTGATTGGTGAAACGGAAATAAAGGTATATGTGAACAATGCAACTGAGCCATCCTCAACAGTAAAAAAATTAAACTCGCGCAATGATGGTTTGATCGGCCTTTGGGACGATGGCCTGCCGGGCGATTTTGCCAACCTGGTGATCACACAAAAATGACGGCTATCTATTAAGGCAAAATACCAACTTGGTTTATTTACATGAAAAACCTATTTTTCATGTTATGAACCGCATTGACCGCGTTACCGCTATCTTAATACAGTTGCAATCAAGGAAAATCGTGAAGGCGCAGGATATTGCTGAACGATTTAAGATAAGCCTGCGCACTGTTTATCGCGATATTAAAACATTGGAAGAAGCGGGCGTTCCTGTAATCGGAGAAGCAGGCGTCGGTTATTCGCTTATGGATAGTTATCGCCTTCCACCTGTTATGTTTACAAAAGAAGAAGCGACTGCATTTCTCACCGCGGAAAAATTAGTTGAAAAATTTACCGATAACTCGACGGAAGAAAATTATAAATCGGCAATGTATAAAATAAGGGCCGTATTGCGAAGTACAGAAAAAGATATGCTGGAAAATATGGAAGAACGGATTGAAGTGATCAGGCGTATTGGTCCATTTAATGTAGATTCAATCGGCAATACCCTTCCAATCATATTAAAAAGCATTGCAGAAAAAAAAGTGTTGCATATACAATACGAAGCATTTAATTCCAACGAAAAAACAAAGCGCGATATTGAAGTAGTCGGGATTTTTTATTCGATGGGCTATTGGCACACCATTGCTTTTTGCCAGATGCGCAATGATTATCGCGATTTCCGAACTGACAGGATCGTGCAAATCCATATCACGGATAAAACGTTCGACAAACAACATCCGTCCCTGAAAGAATATCTCGAACAGGTTGCGCTGAACCAACATCTTGAAAAAGTGGTTGTCCAGGTTGATGAAGAAGCGACCAGGTATTTGAAAGAATCCAAATACTATAACGGTTTTGTGAGTGAAAAAATGGTGGAGGACAAGGTCGAGATGACATTTCTTACTCCCTCCTGTGATACTTTTGTGAGATGGTACCTGATGTTTGCCGACCACGGAAAGATTATCAGCCCCGATTCTTTACATATCTCATTAAAGGAACATATTGACAAAGTTGCTCAAAATATAGTTAAGGGGTGAGGGCATATTAATGTGCGGATGTGCAAATGTGCAGATGTGCGAATTCTTTAGAGCGATCTGCATAACAGCATTCGCACATCTGCACATTTGCACATCCGCACATTAAAATATACCTTTTTTTAGCCTACTGACATAGGGCTGTCACTAACCAGTTGTTATTTGCATTCATGCAAAAACTACCATTATTAAAATTCACTGGAAAAAACTGGTTCCTCGCGAAAATTATCTATCATATTATTTGTGGAGATGGAAAACATACTACGCAATTCGACGAGCAGTTGCGGCTGGTTCAGGCCGAAAATGAACTGCAGGCCATCAAAAAAGCAAAACAAATAGGCGAAAAAGAACAGATCAGTTTCTTCAATTGTAATCAAAAACTGGTTCAATGGAAATTTATTGATGTATCCGAACTCTATTCATTTGATGAAATTACAGATGGATGTGAACTGTATTCCCGTGTTCATGAAGATGAAGATAGCCATCAGTATATTGATATGATCCGCTTACGAGCTTCCGATTTGCTGGAAGAAAGCATGAAAATATCTTTTGTTCAAAAACAAGGACATTCTTTGGTTTCAATAATTGAAAATTGTATCGGCGAAGTCGGTGAAAAAAAATAGGCATTAATTTGAATCAGGTCGACAGGTATTTACTTTTCCAAAGTTTAAAACTTTGGAAAAGTAAATACCTGTCGGCCTGATTTAAACTTTGGAAAAATTCCAGGCAACTACCGCCAGCATTGCACCTGATACAGGAGCCACTATATAAATCCATAAATGCTCGAAATGAAATGAAATAAATGCCGGCGCAATGGATCTTGCCGGATTCATGGACGCTCCGCAAATCGGTCCTGCAAACATTGCTTCAAGCAATATCACACTGCCGATTGCCAATCCGGCAAGTGTGGTTTCTTTATGTACCACATGTAAAATGACCAGCATGAGCAAGAAGCTGAGGACTCCTTCTAAAATAAAAGATTGCATATCGCTTCCTGCTGGTATGGTAGCACCCAATAATTTGTTCAAAGGAAAAAGATATCTTAAAAGGACACTTGCCAATATGGCCCCGGATAACTGGCTGATGATATACGGAATTAATTGCCGGACATTAAACTTATTCGCAAGTGTAAAAGCAATCGAGACTGCAGGATTAAAATGTGCGCCGGAAACATTTCCAAAAGCATATATCATTGCCATTACAATCAATCCAAAAACAATCGCAATTCCCGGATGCGTAATGGTGCCATTTGTTTCCTGGTTAATGATGATAGCACCGGTTCCACAAAATACAATGGCAAATGTTCCGATCGCTTCCGCAATATATTTCTTCATAAATTATCCTTCACAAACTGTTGACTATACTCCTTTATCATTTGCCTGACAACCCGGAATTCCTGCGTGATTTCTTCTTCCGTGCCAGTCGCTTTTGCCGGGTCCGAAAAATTGTGGTGAAATTTTTGTGCATTGGATGGGAAAAACGGGCATCTTTCTTTTGCGTTATCGCAAACAGTAATGACGAAATCAAAATCGATATCCCTGTATTCGTTTATATTGTTGGACGTATGACCGGATATATCAATTCCATCTTCTTTCATTGTTGAGATGGCACGCGGATTTACCCCGTGCGTTTCTATTCCTGCGCTATATACCGCGGCCTTGTTTCCCGCAAAATGACGGAGATATCCTTCAGCGATCTGACTGCGGCAACTGTTACCGGTACATAATACAAGGATTTTTTTCATGATTTAATTTTTTATTTGCAACAATCGCTTCCACAGCATTCCTTTGGTTTTTCAGCATATAATGTAATGCTGAATATGCCGGTATTCCCGTCTTTAAAACTAAGTATATCGGTGT
>Ga0137407_10000654_pt1 | contig 23102 bp, 33 predicted proteins | sample CZOMad2_2_16fung_FD_108410 | JGI IMG/M metagenome (GOLD analysis project Ga0137407, IMG submission 108410) | Vadose zone soil fungal communities from Angelo Coast Range Reserve, California, USA - CZOMad2_2_16fungal (Illumina Assembly) | ecosystem: Environmental > Terrestrial > Soil > Vadose... | reverse complement strand
GTCGGCGACTACAAAGGTCCGAAAGTCGCCGAGATCAACCACTCCAAGATGGGGCTCCAACGTGGTAAACGGATAGTCAGCAATCTTTGGCTTCGCTGCCGAGATGATGGAGATGAGTGTCGACTTGCCGGCGTTAGGAAAACCTACCAACCCCACATCGGCAAGCAGTTTTAGCTCGAGTTGCAACTCCAGTTCCTCACCCTCGCTTCCGCTCTGGTGATAGCGTGGTGCGCGATTGGTTGACGTCGCAAAGTGGGAGTTGCCGAACCCTCCGCGTCCACCCTTTGCTGCGAGCCAACGCGCGCCGTCAGCGGCCAGGTCCTGCAAAAGTTCTCCTGAGGTGCTGTCAAAGATCTGGGTGCCGACAGGCACTCTTACGATCCGGTCTTCACCCTCGCGACCCGAGCAATTAGATCCTTCTCCGTGCCTACCGCGCTCCGCAGTGTGTTCCGGGTTATAGCGAAGGTGTAGCAGAGTGTTGAGGGAGGAATCCGCCAAGATCCAGACATCCCCGCCGCGTCCGCCATCGCCGCCCGAAGGGCCACCGCGAGGCACAAACTTCTCTCGACGAAAAGCAGTTACACCATTGCCTCCAGGGCCGCCTTGTACGCGAATCTTGACACGATCAATAAACATTTAAATCGAAAGCGACGCCCGGCGCTAAGTCTATGACTTGGCTCAGGCGTCGCATGATAGCGGTGGTTCTTTGGCACAACTCTATGCTGAAGACGCCTGCTCCTGTGGATAGACGCTGATGAATTTTCCAGTGCGACCCTTGTCTTCAAACTTCACCACGCCCGCGACCAGTGCAAACAGTGTATCGTCCTTACCACGGCCAACGTTTTTTCCAGGTTTCCATTTCGTTCCGCGCTGCCGGGCAAGAATGTTGCCACCCAGAACGCTCTCACCGCCAAACTTCTTTAGACCCAGTCGTTGCGAATTAGAGTCGCGGCCATTCCGAGATGAACCTACTCCTTTTTTGTGTGCCATTGCTTTAGTTACCCAATCGAGTCAATTGTTATCGTCGTGTATCCCTGACGATGACCTTGCTTGCGTTTGTATTGTTTACGACGTTTCTTTTTGAAAACTACGATCTTGGTACCACGACCGTGGTCGACCACAGTTGCGGAAACCTTGGTGGCGCCGACTACGGGCGCCTTGGCCCGGCCACTATCGCTACCGTCGCCTGCCGACAACAGCGCATCCAGCTCAATTGATTTGCCGGCTTCCGCCTCAATTGAAGGGATGCGAATCGTGCTGCCTTTTTCGACGACAAATTGCTTGCCGCCTGTCTTAATAACTGCATATGCCATCTCTTTATCCTCTCAGAGGAGCCAGGTCGTCATCGAAAAGTCGAACATTATAGGCATCTTACTCGCAAACGGCAACCGCTCGCGCTTACCTCGCAAATGCCCCTGCTCCACTTTGGGTCTTAGGCACTTTCGTCCCATTTTGCGTTAGAAAATTCTCCATGAAACTGGTGGAAATGTCGCCCGCCTTAAACTTCGGATCGTCCATGATCTTCAGGTGCAGCGGGATCGTCGTCTGGATGCCTTCAATGACCATTGCCTCCAGTGCCCGTTTCATGCGCGCGATGGCCAAGTCGCGTGTGCGCGCATGCGTGATTACTTTTGCGATCATCGAATCGTAAAAAGGAGGAACCCGGTAGCCAGCGTACACATACGTGTCAACGCGAACTCCCGGTCCACCCGGCAAGTTGAAAGCAGTAATCAACCCCGGTGAAGGCGCAAATGTCTCCGGGTTCTCAGCGTTAACGCGACACTCAATGGCATGGCCAACAATAAGAAGGTCGTCCTGCGTAAATCCCAGCGGCTCGCCTTCAGCAATTCTGATCTGATTGCGAACAATGTCGGCCAGCGTCACCATTTCAGTCACCGCGTGCTCGACTTGAATGCGCGTGTTCATTTCCATGAAATAGAACTTGTTGTCCTTATCCAGCAGAAATTCCACCGTACCCGCGCTCGCATAGCCTAACTTCTTGCACGCCGCGACCGCCAAGGCCCCCATTTGATTGCGCAGTGCCGGCGAAAGCACGGGCGAAGGCGCCTCTTCCAACAACTTCTGGTGACGCCTCTGTATAGAACATTCGCGCTCGCCCAGATGTATGCAGTCGCCGTATTCGTCGCCCAAAACCTGGATCTCGATGTGGCGTGGGTCCTGGACATAGCGTTCGATGTAGACACTGCCATCCTTGAATGCGGCGGCCGCCTCGGTCGACGCGGTTTCCAGAGCCTTGCCAAGTTCGCCTTCGGAGTGAACGATGCGCATGCCGCGACCACCGCCTCCGGCTGAAGCTTTTACGATAACGGGAAATCCGATCTCGCGCGCTAACTGTAAACCCTCGGCTTCCGAAGTGACGGGTTCAGGACTACCAGGCAGCACAGGCAAACCGGCCTCAGCCATCGTGCGTCGGGCTTCAACTTTGTCGCCCATCAACCGAATTATGTCGGCCGGCGGGCCGATGAATTTGATGTTGCACGCAGCGCAGATTTCCGCAAAGTAGGACGACTCCGCCAGGAAGCCATAACCCGGATGAATCGCGTCGACATTGAAAATCTCGGCCGTGCTGATAATCGCAGGAATATTCAGGTAGCTCTGAGCTGAAGGCGCCGGGCCAATACACGCTGCTTCGTCGGCAAAACGCACATGGAGCGAATCACGATCGACGTCGCTATGAACCGCGACCGTCTTGATGCCCATTTCTTTGCAGGTCCAGATAATGCGGCAGGCGATCTCGCCGCGGTTGGCGATTAGGATCTTCTTAAACTTTCTAATCTCCGGTTTCATCTTTTGCCCAAAGTCCAATGTCCAATGTCCAATGTCCAAAGTCATTCTGCCCTAATGGACATTGGACTTTGGACATTGGACATTGGACTTACTTCTTAATGCCGAACAGTGGCTGTCCATATTCAACCGGCTGTCCATTCTCAACGTAAATCTTAGCGACCTCGCCCGTGCTTTCTGCCTGAATCTCATTCATTAACTTCATTGCCTCGATGATGCAGACAACCGACTCTGGCTCCACCCGACTGCCGATTTTTACAAACGGCTCGGCTTGTGGCGACGCCGCGCGATAAAAAGTTCCGACTATCGGAGAGGGGATGATGTGAAGGTCCTGATCTTCAGAGGCTTCCGTTTGCGCTCTCGCGCCCGGATGGGACGGCACCGATGCGGCCGAGACCGTTGTGGTGACGGTCGGGGAGCCACTCGGCATAGTTGCCGCCAAATCCTGGGCCGAATTAACGCCGTCGGCAGCGGCTTCATTGACCTCTGCGCCGCGGCGAAAACGCACTCGAAAACCTTCACGCTCGAGTTCAAATTCGGTAAAGTCGTTCTCGCGAATTAACTGAATAAGCTCGCGCAACTCATCCATGTTTACAGAAGTCTCAGAGCCAACGGACCGACCGCGACGACGTCGCCCGCGTATAGTTTCAATCGAGGCTTCGCCTTCATTCTCTGGTGCCAGCCCGGTTCCTGCTTTTTGGCTTTCCTGATCGTTCATCTTTTTTCTTTGTCACTCAGCGCCCGGAACTCTTGCACCCTATCAAAGTGTTGAGCCCCAAAAGACTCGGGTTGGTGTTGCCGATGGTCAATTGGGGCATTCCGGCCGCGCGTGCAAATTAAGCACCCGGCGACGATCAAATCTGAATCTAGCTCTCTTCGGCTATATCCGACTCAGGTTCTGGCGCTGTAGCCGAACTTGATAGCTCGGCAGAAGCCTGACTTGAAGTATCTGCTGAGGTCTTGTCCGGTTCAACCTTACCGGCAGTTCTGGTCGTGGTGCTGCTCGCTTCTTTTTGTGCTGCGCCAGCGCGTCCCGCAGTGCTGCTGCCCTTCGCCTCCGCGCCCTTTTTCTTCTTTGAGCCAGCTGACTTTCGCTTCTTCGCGGCTTCGTTGGCTTCGCGTTCGCTTTGATTATCAACCAACTCAATTATGGCCAACTCGGCATTGTCTCCCGCCCGGCGACCGAGCTTGAAGATCCTGGTGTAGCCGCCCGGTCGGTCCTTGTAGCGCTCTCCAAGTTCGTCAAACAAACGCTTTAGTGCCGCTACTCCGGCAGTTCTAGGTGGGCGCAACTGTCCGCGTTTTCCTGTAAGTGCCGCTTGTTGCATGTTTCCGGCGTGAAAGAAACCCGCTGCCTGGCGCCGCAGGTGCAACGCGCGCGCGCCGGATTCATCACTTTCAAGACCATTCGCCCGGCGAGAGAGCGTAATAGCTCGCTCGACAAAAGGTCTTAGCTCTTTTGCTTTCGGCAGAGTGGTGACAATGCGCTCCTCGCGAGAATTAATCAGCGAGACTGCAAGGTTGCGAAGCATTGACATGCGATGTTCGCTTGTCCTACCAAGTTTGCGATGTGCTTTTTGGTGCCGCATGACTCTAAAAACCCGTCGTATCAGTAATCATCCTGGTGACAGCGCTGCAAACGCTGAAGGCTCTAATCTTCGTCAGCGAAGTCGCTGAGATCGGCGCCGTCGCGACCGCCGGTTCCCGGTATTGGGTTTCCCTGCTCGTCAAATTCCATCCCGAAATCCAGCCCCATGCCGTTTAGGATTTCCTTGATTTCGTTGAGAGACTTCTTGCCAAAGTTCTTTGTGGCGAGCATTTCGCGTTCGCTACGCTGGACCAGATCGCGAATCGTCCTGATATCCGCATTCTTCAAACAGTTGTATGAGCGTACGGACAACTCAAGTTCATCAACCGAACGATCCAGTTGGTCGTTACGCGGAAGTGGTGGTCGTTCTATCTTTGAATAAGCGAAGTCGTCGGTGTCCTCTTCAAAGTTAATGAAGATCGACATATGATCCTTGATCAGCTTTGCTGCCAGACCGATAGAATCTTCCGGCTTAACGGAGCCATCCGTCCAAACCTCAATCGTTAGTTTGTCAAACTCCGTGTTCTGTCCGAGTCGCGCGGCTTCGACCGTGTAATTAACCTTCTTGACGGGGGTATGCACAGAATCAATCGGAATGTACCCGAGCGAGAGATCTTCGTCGAAGTTTCTGTCGGCGGAAACGTAACCGCGCCCGCGCTTCAGCCGCATTTCAACCCTTAACGAGCCGCCTTCGCTAACTGTAGCGATATGCACCGAAGGATCCAGAACTTCCACGTCCGCATCGGCGTCGATATCCGCAGCGGTAACTTCGCCGGCGGAGTCTTTTGAAATCCTCAAAGTCTTCGACTCATTGCCATGCAATTTAAAAGGCACCTGCTTCAGATTGAGAATTACGTCCGTTGCGTCTTCTACCACTCCCTTGATTGAGGAGAACTCGTGCTCCACCCCTTCAATTTTCACGGCGGTAACTGCGGCGCCCTCGATCGAAGAAAGCAATGCTCGTCGCAAGGAGTTGCCAACGGTGGTGCCGAAGCCACGCTCGAACGGCTGCGCAGAGAAGCGACCGTACCGTTCGGTAAGTGTTTCAGCGTCCGCCGCCAGGCGACGGGGCATCTGAAATCCGGTCCAAAGATTATTTTGATCCATAGCCATAGCGTTTTAAGTCCCGATTTTTAGAAAAAGCTGTTATCCGCGAAACTGCAATTCACCTGCAGCCAGCGGGTCTCTAATTACTTGCTATAAAGTTCAACGATGAGCTGCTCGTTGATTGAGCGGTCGATATCTTCGCGCGCCGGCAGTCCGCTGATACGGGCCGACATCTCCCCGCCATCTTGTGAAATCCAGGACGGGCGTCCGCGTCCGGAGGCGGTCTGCCAGGCGCCTTCGATGTGCGGATTCTTGCGGCTTGCTTCTTTGATACTGATTGCCTCGCCGGCCCTGACTTGATACGACGGAATATCTACTTTCTTTCCATTGACCAGGACATGACCGTGATTAACCAATTGACGTGCTTGTCGACGAGAGGTTGAAAACCCGGCGCGGTAAACTGCGTTATCAAGGCGCCGCTCAAGGAGGAACAACAGGTTCTCACCTGTAATCCCCTTCATACGGGCCGCGCGTTCGAAATAGTTACGGAACTGTCCTTCAAGGATGAAGTAGATACGCTTAACCTTCTGCTTTTCGCGCAACTGCTGGCCATAGCCGACCAACGCCTTGCCTCGACGCATTGAGTTGCCATGTTGTCCCGGCGGTTGGGTACCGCGTTTTTCAATCGGACAAGAAGGCTTGTAGCATCTGTCACCCTTAAGAAAAAGCTTTGCGCCCTCGCGGCGGCATAAGCGGCACACCGCATCTCTATACCTAGCCAACTGTTTTCTGCCTCCAGTCTAAATTCGACGGAAAAGTTTACAGGCTGCGCTTTTTGAACATGTGAGATCTCAAATCAGCGATCTCACAATTTAACGCTGGCCCTTCATCCTTTAGGTTATTCAAATCTCAGTCCACGATCTCAAATCAAAGATCATAGATCTCCGAAACAAACTACACTCTGCGCCGCTTGGGCGGTCGACAGCCATTGTGTGGAATAGGTGTCGTATCGCGAATTGTCACTACCCTAATCCCGGCGTTCGCGATAGCCCGGATGGCAGATTCGCGGCCACCACCTGGACCTTTGACTCTAACTTCACACTGTTGCATCCCGGCCTCGTGTGCTTTTTTCGCGGCCTCGTAAGCGGCTTGCTGCGCAGCGAAAGGAGTTCCTTTGCGCGAGCCTCTAAATCCGCGCGCGCCGGCCGACGATTGCGCGATGAGATTACCTTCCAGGTCGGTGATCGAAATCATCGTGTTGTTGAAAGAGGCGGCAATATGTGCGATGCCTACGGGGACATTCTTTTTCTCTTTCTTACGAAAGACTTTTTTCTTTCCAGTAGCTTTTGCCATATCTTTGTCAGTAGTTGTCAGCAGTCAGTAGTCAGCGTGGCCTACAACGGACCACGGTCAAGGGGTAGCTGACTTTTCTATTTCTTCCCTGGCGCCTTCTTCTTGGCGATGGTTGCGCGTCTTGGACCTTTCCGCGTGCGCGCGTTTGTGTGCGTGCGCTGACCACGAACCGGCAGCGAGCGACGATGACGCAGCCCTCGGTAGCAACCGATATCCATCAATCGCTTGATGTCCATTTGGATGCGCTTCCGCAAGTCGCCTTCAATTTCGCCTTCGGCTTCGAGGATTGCCCTGATGCGGCTGAGTTCGTCTTCGTTCAGATCCCGGACGCGAGTATCAACACTCACGGCAGCTTGATTTAGAATCCTCGTCGAGCGCGAACGGCCGATCCCGTAGATGTATGTCAGCCCAACCTCGGCCCGCTTATTCGGTGGTAGATCGACGCCAGCTACACGTGCCATTTTTAGTAGATACTCTCCAGTTTATCTTTGATTACAGTCGCCCCGATTCGCAATCGCAAAGCCAAAAACGAAATAACTTATCCCTGCCGCTGCTTATGTTTCGGATTGACGCAAATGACACGCACCACACCCTTGCGGTGAATGACCTTGCATTTGTCACACATTTTCTTTACCGAAGCACGAACTTTCATTTTAACTAACCCTCAGTCTTTTTGGTTCGAAACCGGGTCCTCTATTTGTAGCGGTAAGTAATTCGTCCGCGGTTCAGGTCGTAAGGAGAAAGCTCGACCAATACTCGATCTCCAGGGAGAATCCGAATAAAGTGTTTGCGCATCTTGCCCGAAACGTGCGCAAGCACCTGATGCTGGCTGTCTTCCAACTCGACCCGAAACATAGCGTTGGGCAAAGTCTCAAGGACCTTGGCCATAACTTCTATCGCTTCTTCCTTCGCCATATCCGCTCAGAACGAATTTTGCCTGTACCGACAAACTGCAAATAGTAACATGCCAAAATGGCTTTGCCAAGCCGCGCTGGGCGTTAGGGTTACGGTTCAGCTCGGAGTAGCAATGTTGCTTTCGGAGGAGGTCTGCGGACGCCCCTGGGAGGCAACTCTAGTGAGCACTTCGGGGCCTTCCTCAGTTATCGCTATCGTGTGCTCCACATGGGCGCTCGGCTTCCCGTCCAGTGTTACTACCGTCCAACCGTCGGCTAAGACCTTCGTGTGGTGGGCCCCGAGATTAATCATTGGTTCGACGGCAAAAACGTATCCGGCCTTTATTTTCGGACCCTGTCCCGGCTTGCCGTAGTTTGGTATCTGCGGGTCCTCGTGCATGTGCCGACCTATCCCGTGTCCTACATACTCACGTACGACCGAATACCCCTGACCTTCAGCATGCTGCTGTACCGCGGCGCCAATATCTCCCAAATGTTTACCTGGACGACACTGCTCAATCGCGAGCTCCAGACACTCCTCCGTAACACGAACAAGAGCCAACCAGGACTCGCTCACTTTCCCAACTGGAACTGTTGTCGCAGTGTCACCAACAAACCCATCCAGTGTTACTCCACAATCAATGGAAAATATGTCGCCTTCCTTGAGCTTGTAATCGGAAGGAAAGCCGTGAACAACCTGCTCATTAACTGAAGCGCAGATGGAATACGGAAAGCCGTGGTAACCCTTGAAGGTCGGGAGTCCGCCAGCATCGCGGATCATCCTCTCTGCGGCCCGATCGATTTCAATAGTGGTGACGCCGGGTTGGGCCAGGGACTTGAGTTCCTGGAGAACAAGCCCCGTGAGCCGTCCCGCAGCCCTCATCTTTTCGATCTCCTTTTTTGACTTCCCAATAATCATAGCCACGTCGAAAAGAAAGTTGACAAGTAAACGTCAACACTTTTTGTTCGTCTCGTCTTCTGTCACGATCTTTACGATGTCCTGGTAAATCGCTTCTGGTTCTCTGGTGCCCTCGACAACGTGCAGCAGGTTCGCGGCCTTATAATAATCCAGCAAGGGGCGAGTCTGCTCCTCATAAGTAGTCAGGCGCGCCTGAACCGTGTCCGGATTATCGTCCGAACGATGATGGAGTTGGGCCCGGGGATGCAGGTCGCAAACGTTATCAAACTTCGGCGGCTTGAAGTAAATATTATAGATCTCACCGCAGACAGGGCAGTTTCGGCGGCCCACCATACGCTTGGCCAGTAACTCCCGGGGCACCTCGATTTCAATAGCCTGAATCTTCTTTCCCTGCTCGGCCGCCAGCTTCTCCAGCATGACAGCCTGGGCCGGCGTGCGTGGAAAACCGTCAAGAATATAACCGTTTTTGCAATCGTCTTGAGCAGTTCGCTCTCGGACAACTCGGATAGTGACATCGTCAGGCACTAGTTGCCCCGCTTCCATCAGCGCACGGACCTCAGCCGCAAGTGGCGTTTGCGCTTCCTTAAGCGCGCGAAACATGTCGCCAGTCGAAATTTGTGGCAGATTCAGACGTTCATGAAGCAAGCGCGCCTGCGTGCCTTTTCCAGCACCAGGCGCACCCATCAAGACTATTATCTTCGACATAAACAAATTTTCGATTGCCGATTGCTAATTTCCGATTGGTCTGTCGCATTAAGCTTGAGTTACAAATCGGCAATTGAAATTTGGCAATCGAAAATGGTTTCAGGCCCTTCGCCCGCGCAGACGTCCGCCACCGCCAAGAAATCCTTCGTAGTTTCGCATTACGAGTTGGGCCTCTATTTGGGCCACTGTATCCATGGCTACGCCGACGAGAATCAACAACGATGTGCCACCAAAGTAAAACTGATAACCCATGCCGGTGGGGATCCACGACATACCCGGTGTGCTGCTTACAAATGTATCGAGCCAGGTGCCAATCAACGGCAAACGAGCAACCTTAAACCCGCTGAGCATAAACTGTGGCACAAATGCCACCAGGGCGAGATAAACCGCGCCCACCGCGGTCAAACGCGTAAGAATACTATTGAGATACTCTGCCGTGGCTCTGCCAGGCCGAATACCTGGCATAAAGCCGCCGTGCTTGCGCAGATTATCAGCCACTTCCTCAACGTTGAACACGATTGAGACGTAGAAGAAAGTGAAGAAGACTATTAACGAGAGAAAGATCAATTCGTAATAGGGATCGCTGGCATGAAAAGTCTGAAAGAAGGTCCAGATTGAAATCCAGGCCTTCGACCCGGTCCAACCAATGTGATTCTGGTCCGGGGGAAACGCCGCAAAAAGACTCTGCGGCATCGAGAGAACCGACGAAGCAAAGATTACCGGAATAACGCCGCCCATATTGATCTTCAGTGGCATCGTCGTTTGCTGGCCACCCACGAGCTGACGCCCGACGTGACGTTTGGCATAGCTCACCGGAACCTTGCGTCTTGCCGCTTCGACAAAAACGATGAAAGCGATTATCGCGACTAGTGCCAAAAGCAGGCCGAAGACTCCCAGCGTCTCCAGTGTGTCGCCGCTACGCAGGCGCTCCGAAACCTGCAGCACGCCGCGGGGTAGACCGATGACAATGCCCGCAAAAATCAGCAGTGAGATCCCGTTACCAACGCCACGCTCGGTAATTTGCTCACCAAGCCACATCACAAAGATCGTGCCCGTGGTTAAGGTGAGTACAGTTGTCAAAAGGAAGCCCCACGTTGGCGCGCCGACACCATTTACCTGAAGCCAGTGAGCGACAAACGAAGTCTGAATACCTGCCAAACCAACAGTCAAATACCGCGTCCACTGGTTGATCTTCTGCCGGCCCATCTCGCCTTCTTCCTGCAGCTTCTTCAACTGCGGCGAGACGACCGTCATCAATTGCAGAATAATTGAAGCGGTGATGTAAGGCGTAACGCCAAGGGCGAAAATTGAGATCGTGCGGAAGTTTCCGCCCGAGAACAGATCCAGAACACCGAGCAGCGTTCCCGCAACGTCGTGCCACACCTGGTCCAGGCGATCCTTGTTAATTCCGGGCGCGCCGATGTGTGCGCCAAGGCGATAGATCGCGAGCATGCCAAGCGTAAACAAAATGCGCCGGCGAAGATCCGGCACATTGAACATATTGCGAATAGCCGCAAAAAACTTATCCATTAGCGTCCTTTCGCCAGCGCTTCTCCAGCTACGCTACCTTGCCAACTTCGGCGCCAATTTCCGTTACCGCCCCGCCAGCTTTCTCAATTTTCTCGCGCGCGCTTTTCGTAAAACGGTGGGCTGAAATACGAAGCGGCTTCGATAGCTCTCCGTTGCCCAGCACAACCACATCATGTTTGGCCTTTTTGATAATCCCGCGATGGTGCAAGAGCTCGGGAGTCACTTCTTCGTTGGCTTCAAAGCCTCGATCCAGCGCGGCCAAACTAACCTCAAGCCAGCGCTTCTTGAAGATATTTGTGAATCCACGTTTGGGTAAACGACGATGCAGCGGCATCTGGCCACCTTCAAAGCCGATCTTGGCGGAGTAGCCGGAGCGAGACTTCTGTCCTTTTTCTCCACGCCCGGCAGTTTTCCCTAAACCGGAGCCCGGGCCTCTACCAACACGCTTTTTCTTATGTACGGAACCCTTAGCGGGCTTTAGATTGTTGAGACTTAATACCATGATTTTTGTACTTTGAGCTTTGTCCGAGCACCAGGTTCAAAGCTCTTAATCAACTATACGAAGAAGGTGCGGCACCTTGGCTACTGCCCCGCGCATAGAAGCCGTATCGGGACGTTCGACAATTTGATTTAGCTTGGTCAACCCCAGGCTGCGCACCATCTGCTTATGAGTTTTCGGCGTGGCTATAAAGCTTCGGTAGTATTGAATGCGGATCTTTCCCGTTTCCGCTGCCTGAACTTTTTTGCTTTTCATCTTTGCTTCTGGACTTTTTACCGTTCTGGGCATAAAAACTTCTCCACTCCAGGTATCGCGCTTTTAGATTTCCTCTACTTGCTTACCTCTCAGCCGCGCTAACTCCATCGGGTCCTTCATCCTCAGAAGAGCGTCAAAAGTTGCGCGCACAACGTTGTGCGGATTGGTCGAGCCCAAAACTTTCGTGCGCACGTCATGTACGCCCACAGCCTGCATCACCGCGCGCACAGCGCCCCCGGCGATGACACCAGTACCTTCCGACGCCGGTTTGACCAGCACGCGGCCGGCGCCAAATTTTCCAATCAACTGGTGCGGTACGGTATTCTGGATCAAAGGAACACGGATTAGACTCTTTTTGGCGGCTTCGATAGCCTTCTTAATCGCTAACGGCACTTCACGCGCCTTCCCGGTTCCAAAACCCACGTGGCCTCCTTCGTCACCGACCACGACCAGGGCGGCGAACGACATGTTTTTGCCGCCCTTCACCACTTTGGTCACACGGTTGATGGAGATAACTTGATCTTTTAGATCCAGGCCCTGGGCCGAGATGCGCTGCTTAGGTTGTCTCATTGCTTTTCTTTGGTCTTCTTACGCGGCTTTCCTTCCGCTTTGGCTTCCACGTTTTCTGCCGTCCGGGCTTCAGATGCTTCTTCCTCCCGGGCCGCTAATTCATTCTTATTCAGACCGCCTTCACGAGCAGCGTCAGTCAGTGCCTTGACCCGGCCATGATAAAGGTACCCGCCGCGGTCGAAGACCACACTGCTGATTCCTTTTTCGATTGCACGTTCTGCAATCGCCTTACCGATCCGCTTGGCAGCATCGAGATTGCCCCCACTGGAGCCACGCAAATCCTTCTCTGTACTCGACGCCGACACGATCGTCCTACCGAGTTGATCGTCAACCACCTGCGCATAGATGTGATTCAGGCTGCGATAAACGGCCAGGCGCGGCCGCTCGCTGTTACCTTTTACCTTGCGGCGAATTCGCCTGTGAATCGCCTCGCGAACTATTGCTCTGCTCGTGTTTGCCATTTCTTCCTCGTGAATGGTGAATCGTGAAGTAAATAGTAGCTTTTTCTATTTACGATTTACCGATTCACTATTTACCGGTCTTTCCGGGCTTCAGCTTAATGGGCACATCGGCGTAGCGAATGCCTTTTCCCTTGTAAGCGTCGGGCTTCCGCAACTTGTGCATTTCGGCGGCGACCTGACCAAGCTTCTGCTTATCGATGCTCGTTAACGTCAGCGTCGTCTGGTATTGCTGAATGCTTCCTTTAGTCGTCATACGCTCGGCTTTGGCCTCAACGCCTTCCGGCAAAGGAAAATCGATTGGATGAGAATATCCCAGGGAGAAAACTATCCGCTTCGCCTGCACGTCAGCCTTATAGCCGACACCGACGACATCCATCTGCTTTGAGAACCCCTCAGTCACGCCGACAATTGCATTGTTAGCCAGGGCGCGGGCCAGGCCATGCAGCGGTGCCAGATCGTCCGAGGTGCGCTCAGCACGCAGCTCATCGCCTTCGAGTTTGAAACTGATGCCTTCGGGAATCGGAGTCTTCAAGTTACCCTTCGGCCCTTTGACCTCGAGCACTTGTGCTCCGATAGTCACCGATACGCCCTTCGGTAGCGTGATTGCTTTCTTGCCAATGCGCGACATAATTTATTTTCCGATTTTCGATTTCCAATTGCCAATTCATTTGTGGCCTGCGATCTCGATTCCCAACTGTTCAGCGCGTGCTGGAGACCAATTGAAAATCGCCAATTGGCAATTGGGCAGTGTTAGTAAATCTGTGCCAACAATTCTCCGCCTATATTTTCACGGCGCGCCGCTTTTCCGCTCATCAGACCTTTGGAAGTAGAAACAATGTTCACGCCATAGCCGCCAAGAACTTTCGGGATTTCACTGGAGCCAACATAAACCCGCCGGCCCGGTCGCGAAACTCGCTGCAAGTGCGTGATCGACGAAGTGCCGCGCGCGTCGTAGCGCAGGAAAATGCGAATCGTGCGCTTCAGGCCTTCGCCCTTCAGGACGAAGTTATTGATGTAACCCTCTTCCTTTAGAATTCGGGCAATCTCAAGCTTCAGTTTCGAGGCCGGGATATCCGCGCGCGAGTGCTTAGCCGCAATGGCATTGCGGATTCGCGTCAACATATCGGCGATAGGATCAGTCATCTATAAAACTCCATTTTTGCTTGCCAACCAGCGCTTGCCGATTGAAATCCCAAATTGGAAATCGGCAATTGAGAATCGGCGACGCGCTTACCAACTAGACTTAACGACGCCGGGAATCTGCCCCTCCAGCGCCAACTGGCGAAAACAAATGCGGCACAAATTAAACTTCCGCAGATAGCCGCGCGCTCTACCGCACCTCTTGCAGCGGGTGTACGCGCGAACCGCAAATTTCGGTTTTCGTTGCGATTTTGCAATCAGTGATTTCTTTGCCATTGTTTCGTAAATAGTAAATCGTGAATCGTAAATAGTAACCGTAACGTGAACTGTGAATGGTGAATCGCGAGACCGCTCCTCTGTTTACGATTCACGATTTACGATTCACGCCCTAAAGGGCATTCCCAATCCCTTCAAGAGTGCTCGAGCCTGCTCATCGTTTCGTGCTGTCGTAACAATCGAAATGTTCATTCCGCGTAGTTTGTCAACCTTGTTAAAGTCGATCTCAGGGAAAATCAGTTGCTCACGGACACCGATAGTGTAATTGCCACGGCCATCGAAAGCCTTTGGCGAAACTCCACGAAAGTCCCGGACGCGAGGCAAAGCAATCGATACCAACCGATCCAGAAACTCATACATGCGATCGCCGCGCAGCGTGACCATCACGCCGATCGGCATTCCCTGACGAAGTTTGAACGACGCGATCGATTTCTTGGCTTTGGTGATGACCGGCTTCTGCCCAGTGATGGAGCGAAGCTCATCGGCCGCCGTGTCCAGGATTTTGGCATTGGCAATCGCCTCGCCCATGCCCATGTTCAAAACGACTTTCTGAACACGCGGGATCGCCATCGGATTCTTAATCCCAAACTCCTTGGCAATCGCCGGAGCAACCTCTTTTTGATACCGCTCTTTTAACCTTGCTGCCATCTGAAAACCTCGTGAATCGTAAATCGTGAATCGTAAATAGTTGTCTTTGGTTTGTTCCTCTTCCAATCGCAAATCGCTAAAGGGGTATCTATTTACGATTTACGACTCACTATTTACCGCTCTTCATTTCTCCAACGACTGCCCGCTGCCAGCAGCCACGCGAATCTTGGAGCCGTCGCCCTCGATCTGATACTTAATGCGTGTCGGTTTGCCTGACTGCGGATCGATTAGTTGCACGTTGGAAATGTTGATAAAAGCTTCCTTCTCGATAATGCCGCCGCCGCGGTTACTTTGCGGGTTTGCCCGCTGATGCCGCTTGATCACTCCGACGCCTTCAACCTTGACCTTCCCGTTGACGGGAGCGACGTCCAGCACGCGCCCACGCTTACCTTTATCGCGGCCGGCAATGATCACCACCTGATCGTTCTTCTTGATTTTTGACCGTTTTGTTCCCGCCATAATCCTCAAATAACCTCCGGCGCGAGGGAGACGATTTTCATAAAGTTCTTATCGCGCAGTTCGCGCGCTACCGGGCCAAATACGCGCGTGCCAATCGGGGTTCCGTCCTCTTTTATGAGCACCGCTGCATTCTGATCGAAACGGATATAAGTGCCGTCCTTGCGCCGCACTTCTTTACGCGTGCGCACGATGACCGCGTCCTGAACCGTGCCCTTTTTGATCGTACCGTCCGGCGATGCTTCTTTGACGGTCACCTTGATCCGATCACCCAGGCTCGCGATCTTTCCGGTCGAGCCGCCAATGGGCATGATCATCTCAACCCGTCTTGCGCCTGAATTGTCGGCGACCTCCAACGAGGTCTGCATCTGAATCATGACTTCACCCTCAGAATTTCGAATTTCGAATTTCGAATTTCGAAATCTTACTTTGCGGCCTTCTGTACTATCTCAATTACACGCCAACGCTTCCTCGCGGACATGGGACGTGTTTCAACTATTCGCACCTTGTCGCCAATGGTTGAACCCAGTTCGTCATGCGCCATGAATTTTGACGTGCGCCGAACATAGCGTCGGTACTTCGTGTGGCGCACCAGACGATCGACGCGAACAACTACCGTCTTCTGCATCTTGTCGGAAACCACTGAGCCAACCTTCTGCGAGCGATGCGCGCGCCTGGCGCCCCCGCCAGCGTTGTCAGTGCCGTCCGGCGGCGTCCGGTCGACAGCCACGTTAGTGCTTCCCTTGCCGGTGGTTTCGCCACCCGTGTTACTTTCTTCTTGATTCTCTTCTGCCATTCTTCTCACTCAGTTGCCGGAGACCCGGCGGTTCGTGCTTGCTTTCCAACGCGCGCTGGCATTAGCCGCAAGCGCGTCTATTCTCCAGTTATTTCGTTGCCGCGGGTGCCTTATTCGCCGGCTGGCGTTGCCGCGTAATCGTGCGAAGACGCGCCAGCGATGTCTTTTCCTCCCGGATACGTTTGACCGCATCCACTTCGCCGAGGGCCAACTTAAACTTCAAACGAAAGAGCGACTCTTTCAAGCGGGAAGTTTCCGCTCTCAATTCTTCTTCCGAAAAGTCGTGATACTTGTCCAGCTCTTCGCGCCGTTTCATATCTAAATCGCGCCTCCCTCTTGATCCGCGCGGGTCACAAATTTCGTCTTGATGGGCAGCTTTTGAGCCGCGAGGCGCATGGCGTCGCGTGCTGTCTTTTCGTCCACTCCCTCGATCTCGTAAAGGATCCTGCCCGGCTTGACTACGGCCACCCAGTATTCCGGCGCCCCCTTGCCTTTGCCCATGCGCGTTTCGGCCGGCTTCTTGGTTACCGGTTTGTCGGGAAACATGCGAATCCAGATTTTGCCGCCGCGCTTGATGTGACGGGTCATCGCGATACGCGCAGCTTCAATCTGGCGATCCGTAATCCACGCCGGCTCCAAACACTTGAGCCCGTATTCACCAAAGCTGATCTCGCTGCCACGAGTTGCGACGCCAGTCATGCGTCCGCGCATCTGCTTTCGGTGCTTAACTTTTTTCGGCATCAACATAGCGTTTCACTCATTTCCGATTTTCGATTGCCAATTGCTCCCGGCAAATTCGCAATTCGCAATCCGCAATCCGAAATTCCTACCCGTTTTCCCCGCGCGGCCGTCTGCCATCGGAGCCGCCTGCGCCTTCACGCTCGCGACGAGTGCGCGGACGACGCTCTCGCTCACCCATGCGCGTCTCGTTAATCGGATCCGATCCGGTACCTCGGGCCATCGCCGCTTTGGCGTCAAGAATTTCACCCCGGTAGATCCAAACCTTCACGCCAATCTGACCAAACGTCGTGCGCGCTTCTGCCAACCCGTAATCGATGTCGGCCCGGAGCGTATGCAGCGGAAGCTGCCCCTGAAGATGCCACTCGCTGCGGGCGATTTCAGCGCCATTCAGACGTCCACTGACTTTCACCTTGATTCCCTGCGCGCCAAACCTGAGTGACTCTTCAACCGCCTTGCGCATTGCGCGGCGAAAAGCAATGCGCTTTTCAAGCTGCGCTGCGATTTTTTCGGCCTGCAGTTGCGCGTTCAATTCCGGCTTATGAATTTCCTGAATCGAAACCAACACCTCGCGACCAGTCTTGGCTGAAAGATCGGTTTTCAGTTTGTCAATTTCCGCGCCTTTGCGGCCGATAATAATCCCCGGTCGCGAAGTGTAGATGATGATCTTGAGTCTGTTTGCCGCGCGCTCAATGTCGACATGTGAAACGCCCGCACCAGCGAAACGCTGCTTCAGATCGCGCTTAAGCCTGAGATCTTCCAACAAGTACTCGCCGTACTGCTTCTTGGCAAACCAGTGCGAATGCCAGTCCTTGTTATAGCCGAGGCGAAATCCGTAAGGATGAACTTTCTGACCCACAATCTTCTCCCGTTCTGTGCGTGAAACCCGAGGTTTCTTTCCGTTCATTCGAGATCTGAAATTTGAGATCTCAAATCACATTGCGCTTCTTCAAACCTAGATCTGAGAACTCAAATCTCTATAACTAAAAACCGTCGAAACTGTCCTGCTATTCTTCTGCCTTCGTCTTCTTCTTCTTTGCAGCCCGCTTGGTCGCCTTCTTCTCACCCTCAGCCTTCGCGGCAGCGTCTGCCTTTTCAGAAGCCTCAGTCTTCGCCGCCACACGCTTCGCGCGCGGCGCGGCTGCTGCTCCGCCGCGTTTGCGGCCTTTACTTTCGACTAGTTTCGCCGGCTTCGCATCAACAGCCTTGCCGTCACCATGCCGCTGCGCCTTTGGCTCGGGTCGCGCATCATTGGAAAGCAAAATCGTGACGTGACAGAAGTGGCGTTGCTCACGATAAGCGCGGCCCTGGGGAGCGGGACGCACGCGCCGTCGGCCTTTAGTCGGTCCCCGGTCCACGAACGCGGTCTTAACCCAAAGATCGTCAGGGTCAATGGCGACGTTTGCCTTCTCGGCCGATTCATTGGCGTTGGCAATCGCCGAACGCACGCACTTCTCGATCAAACTCGAAGCGCGCTTGTCCGAATACCGCAGAATGGCCAAAGCCTTGTTGACGTCTTTGCCGCGAATCATATCCACAACCAGCCGCGCCTTTTGCGCCGACCCGCGTAGATACTTTGCACTTGCTATCGCTTCCATCTGAACCTCGTGAATCGTGAATCGTGAATCGTGAATAGTCTTTTGTCTATTTACGATTAACGATTTACGTTATTTAGCCGCCGGCGCTACCTTCGTCGCCTTTTCCACCTTGGTGCCGGAGTGTCCCTTGAAGGTGCGCGTTGGAGCAAACTCGCCCAACTTATGGCCCACCATGTTTTCCGTAACATAGATTGGCAAGTGTCGCTTGCCATTGTGAACGCCAAACGTCAAACCAACCATGTCCGGTGTAATGGTCGAACGCCGCGACCAGGTCTTTATCACCGGAGGCCGATTGCCGCCGGCGCGCACGCGCTCAACAGCTTGTTGAATGCTCTTGTCGATAAACGGTCCCTTTTTAACTGAACGTGCCATAGCTCTCCATTGCCAATTTCCAATTGCCGATTGCCGATTTCAAAGCCAAGTCAATTCTGGCCAAACGCCAATCGAAAATCGGCAATTGGCACTCGGCAATCACTTGGTCCTTCGATCCTTCAAAATCATTCGCTGCGTTCGCTTGTTACTTCTCGTTTTATAACCGCGCGTTGGCTGGCCCCACGGCGTCACCGGGTTACGACCGCCGGATGTCTTTCCTTCACCACCGCCATGCGGATGGTCCACCGGATTCATCGCCACGCCACGCACGTGCGGGCGAATACCTTTCCAGCGCGACCTTCCGGCTTTACCAAAGGAAACGTTTTCGTGCTCGATGTTGCCAACCTGGCCAATCGTAGCCTTACAAACCAGCGGTACGCGCCGGACTTCACCCGAAGGCATTCGCAGTTGTGCGTAGTCGCCCTCTTTGGCCACGAGTTGCGCAAATGCGCCGGCCGACCGCGCCATTTGTCCGCCTTTTCCAGGGCGCAATTCGATATTGTGAATCTGCGTGCCCAGCGGAATATTGATCAGCGGTAATGAGTTGCCGGGTAAAATATCCGCCTCAACCCCGCTCATAATTGTTTTGCCAACCTCAATACCGATGGGGGCGATGATGTAGCGCTTCTCGCCGTCGAGGTAGGTAACCAGAGCGATATGGGCGGATCGGTTCGGATCGTACTCAATCTGCGTAATGCGACCGGGCACGCCTTCCTTGTCGCGCTTGAAGTCGACAATGCGATAGAAGCGCTTATGACCGCCGCCACGTCGCCGCACGGTGATGCGTCCATGGCCGTTGCGCCCGGAAATCCGCTTCTTCGGTTCAAGGAGCGACTTCTCGGGAACTGCGCCGGCGGTCAACTCATCTCGCGTGAGATAAGTCTGATACCGCCGCGCCGGAGAGGTTGGTGTTAGCTTCTTTATTCCCATTTCGTTAGTCCGTTGTCCGTTGTCCGTTGTCCGTCGTTGTGAACTTCCACTAACTACTGACTAATGACCACTTGACTAATTCTCTAGATACTTTCACCGTAGTCCACAGGCTTCTCGCCGTGTTTCAGAGTTACGTAAGCTTTCTTCCATGACGGCTTTCGACCTTCGAAGCGTCCGCGTCGCGCCGTCTTTCCCATGAAGTTGATGGTGCGCACGTGGTCTACCTTCACTTGAAAGATAGATTCGACTGCCGACTTTATCTCCGGCTTAGTCGCGCGCCGATCAACCCGAAACGTTAACAACTGGCCCGTGTCCTGTGACTCTTCTTTCGCGACCAGAGCTTTTTCCGTAATCACCGGCGACTTGATGATGTCCCAAACCGTTCTCATTACTCAGCCGCCTCCTTCTTGGATCCAGGCGCCTTAGCTCTCGCCGCAGGTTTCGCGGTTGTTTTCGCCGGCTTGCGAGCGCGCTTCGGCTTTACCGGTTCTGCTGCGCCGCCGCTGGCCTCGGCCGTTGCTTCCGGCGCCGGCTCAACTGTAGCCCTGGCCTCAGTCTTTGGGCCGAGAAGCTGCTCGAGCTCTTTTATGGCCGCCTCGGAAATAATTAGTTTCTCGTGATACAGCAGGTCATAGATGTTCAGACCGAAACTGTTAACCACCTTGGCGCTTTGCACGTTCCTGGTCGACAACTTCAGGTTCTCGTTATCCAGCGAGTCGACAATCAGCGTCTTGCCCTCAAGGCCCAACTGCTTCAGCGAGGCAACAAACTCTTTCGTCTTCGGCTTGTCGAGCGTCCAGCCATCTACCAAAACCACTCTACCCTCACGGACACGCTCGGAAAGCGCCGAACGCAAGGCCCCGTGGCGCATCTTCTGCGGCATGTTGTAGGACCAGTCGCGCGGCTGTGGACCATGCACATTGCCGCCGCCTTTCCAAAGCGGTGAACGAAGCGAGGCGATACGCGCGCGGCCGGTGCCCTTTTGCTTCCATAGCTTGCGGCCGGAGCCGGCAACGTCGCCGCGTGTCTTCGTAGCTGATGTTCCCTGGCGGGCGTTGGCCATGAAGTTTCTGACGGCCGCATGAATCAGCGCCTCATTTAACGGCGCGCCAAACACGGCGTCGGACAATTCGACTTCACCAACCTCTTCGTTTTTTAAGTTGCGCACCTTAACGGTAGGCATGTCTCACTCCAATAATCAGTAAACTACCTTTTCTTCTTCTCGTGCTTCGCGGCTTTCTGCACCACCACTACGCTGCCGTTTGCTCCGGGTACTGCGCCGCGAATCATCAGGAGGTTGTTCTCGGTGTCGACCCTGGCAACCGTCAGCCCTTTCACCGTGATGCGCGCGTCACCCATATGACCGGACGATCGCGTGCCCTTGATAACTCGCGATGGATAAGCAGAAGCGCCAATCGAACCGGGCGCACGCACGTTCATCGACCCGTGGGATTCCGGTCCGCGATTAAAATTGTGGCGCTTGACCGTGCCGGCGAAACCACGACCTTTGGATTTGCCAACCACATCCACGACGTCGCCATCGGCAAACTGGTCGACAAGAATCTTGTCGCCCACATTCATTTCGCGTGAAGCGGCGTCCAAACGAAATTCCTTGAGAATCCGGGTCGGCGGGATTCCGCCTCCGGTTTTCTCGAAGTGCCCGCGCATTGGCTTGGTCACGTTCTTCAACTTCGGCGGCCGCTCGTCAACGAGCCCGACCTGCACCGCGTCATAACCGTCGGCGCCCGCTGAAGATTTCTTTTGCACTACCACGCATGGTCCAGCCTTAATGACGGTGACTGGCGTAACCATGCCGTCCGCCGCAAAAATCTGCGTCATGCCAATTTTTCTTCCGATGATTCCGTTAATCATTAGTCTATTTCCGATTGCCAATTGGCGATTGCCGATTTTCAAATCTTCAATCTGACAACATTCCGGAGAAAGCCAAGGCTCCACTTCCAAAAGCCAATCGGAAATCGGCAATCGGAAATCGGCAATGCCGTTATTGCCTGCCGAACGCCTTAATCTCCACATCAACACCGGCTGGAAGATCCAGCTTCATCAGCGCATCAACCGTCTGCGGTGTTGGGTCGAGAATGTCCATCAGTCGCTTGTGCGTTCTGATTTCAAACTGCTCACGCGATTTCTTGTCCACGTGGGGCGAGCGAAGCACCGTCCACTTGTTCTTGACTGTGGGCAAGGGTATCGGTCCGGCCACGCGCGCGCCGGTCCGCTTCGCAGTCTCCACGATCTCGGCGGTCGACTGATCCAATACGCGGTGATCGTAGGCTTTCAGTCTGATTCTGATTTTTTCGTTCAGCATTTCTTCGTTGGCCTTTGGTCTTTGGTCTTTGGTCTTGGCTAAATCAAAGGCCCGGGGCCTAAGACCAAGTCCCAGGACCTACGTTTCTACTCAACAACTTCCGAGACCGTGCCGGCGCCGACCGTGCGACCGCCTTCGCGAATAGCGAAGCGTAAGCCCTTCTCCATCGCAATCGGCGCGATCAACTCGATCTCCATCGCCACATTGTCTCCCGGCATCACCATCTCCACTCCCGCCGGCAAATGCGCCACCCCGGTCACGTCCGTCGTGCGAAAGTAAAACTGCGGCCGGTAGCCCGTGAAAAACGGCGTGTGCCGTCCGCCCTCTTCCTTCGTCAACACATATGCTTCCGCCTTGAACTTCGTGTGCGGCGTGATGCTCCCCGGCTTCGCTATCACCTGCCCGCGCTCGATGTCCTTCCGCTCCACTCCTCTTAACAGCAAGCCCACGTTGTCCCCCGCCGTCCCTTCGTCCAGCAGCTTCTTGAACATCTCCACTCCGGTCACCACCGTCGTCCGCGTCGGCTTGATCCCCACTACCTCCACACTCTCGTTCACCTTCACCTTGCCCCGCTCCACTCGCCCCGTCGCCACCGTGCCTCGCCCCTGGATCGTGAAGATGTCTTCCACCGGCATCAAAAACGGCTTCTCCACGTCCCGCTCCGGCGTCGGAATATAACTGTCGACTGCATCCATCAGCTCTTCGACCGTCTTCTCCCACTCCGGGTCGCCTTCCAATGCTTTCAACGCCGACCCTTTGATCACCGGTATCTCGTCCCCGGGAAACTCATAGGCGCTCAACAGCTCTCTCACTTCCAGCTCCACCAGCTCCAGCAGCTCCGCATCGTCCACCGCGTCCGCCTTGTTCATGAACACCACCATCGCCGGCACCCCTACCTGCCGCGCCAGCAGGATGTGCTCTCGCGTCTGCGGCATCGGCCCATCGGTCGCCGCCACTACCAGGATCGCCCCGTCCATCTGCGCCGCCCCGGTGATCATGTTCTTCACATAGTCCGCGTGCCCGGGACAGTCCACGTGCGCGTAGTGCCGGTTCTTCGTCTCATACTCCACGTGCGCCGTCGCGATCGTGATCCCCCGCGCCTTCTCTTCCGGCGCGTTGTCTATCGAGTCAAACGAGCGAAACTGGATCTTCGGATTGTGCTTCTGCAATATCTTCGTGATCGCTGCCGTCAACGTCGTC
>Ga0137407_10000651_pt1 | contig 23136 bp, 44 predicted proteins | sample CZOMad2_2_16fung_FD_108410 | JGI IMG/M metagenome (GOLD analysis project Ga0137407, IMG submission 108410) | Vadose zone soil fungal communities from Angelo Coast Range Reserve, California, USA - CZOMad2_2_16fungal (Illumina Assembly) | ecosystem: Environmental > Terrestrial > Soil > Vadose... | reverse complement strand
TTTCCATTAATTCAACCCCCCTTATAGCGGCTGGCATTTCCATTACGCCCCTTGGGGGGAATGGAAAAGGCCACCCTCCCAACACTGGAAAGGTGGCCTTTTCTGGCGCGACTCGCCGCCGCGAGACGGTAGAAACAGTGACCGCCTGCACTATTCAGCGGATAGCGAGAATACTATGCCATTACAGAAAAAGGGTGAGAAGGAAGCATTCCCATGGCCGCTAATCCTTTTATTTTTAGTTTGGGTATGGTGGGAATGGATGCTCTATCACGTAATCCATGAATTCTCGTCGCGTTCTTTTACCGGCTTTTTCGAGTAGCCACCGAATTCGTGCAGCTTGATTCTCTCGAAATTCTGCATTCCATACTTCCCATTCTTCTGTAGTCATTTTGCCCCTTTTGGTGGTCTCGGGTCCTTTGGTTCCACTGGTCCGTGGCAGTCCTTGCACATACAGCAAATTGTATATTTGCCATCTTTGCTTGGTGCGCAGTGTATTCCGTGTGGTCCTTCAACCATTTACAGACTCGCGTCTATATAGTCGGCGATTTCCGTGAATGTGGCCTCTGTACCATCGTTGATGTCACTGAGTTGGGATCGACCTTCGGGGGTGTTTACTGCCGGATTTGTACCAGTAAGCCCTGCCCAACTCATGACATTCAGGGGCAGGAAGGTCGATGAACCGAGATCGCCACCGTGTGCATAAGTGTGTGCATATCTGACACCTTCCACTGGTGAGGGGTTTGCGGTCACGATTCCGGCTTTTACGGCTAGTTCGCAGAGTACCCCTAGGCAGCAGAATTTGCCGTCTTTCTGGAGATGGTTTCGCCCTTTCACGTATTCGCCGCTACGGAGTGCTGCGACCCATTGTGCCTTGATTTCCGGTACCATTACTTCGCCTCTTTCTGGTTTTGAATTATTTCTTTCCGGTTCCGCCACATGTGGGGCAGGTCTTTGTCCCGCGCCTGTCTCCTGACGGTACCACTTTGGCTCCGCCGCAGGTTGTGCAGTCGTTAGACTTGGGTTCCGGCTTTTCCGGGGGAATTGTCGGTGGTTTCGCTCGCATGATGTCCTTTCTTGTACTCTCTGGTTGACAGGTATGGCAGATTCTTTCCGCATCCGCATTTGCAAGGCTTGCCAGGAATGAATCCTCCCATAGTCCCGTAGAAGGCTTCACCAGTTCGCGCCATTCTTTCAGCGCGGTAGCCATTCTGGTAATTACTCCAAAACGGCTTGCACACCTCGCATCTGCACTTTTTCGTGATATAACTGTAAAACGTCCCGTGTCGGAATGTCATCCCCGGCAACCTCCGGTGGCTGCATATGCTCGTTGAAATAGTGCGCCATAATCGCAGTCTTGACAATCAATCCTGATTGTCCCACTGCGGAGTTCATCTTGGTATTCGTCCGAAGTGCCACAACCAGCGCTGTGATTGCGCTGATTATCCCGGTGATTCCTGCCCAGAAGGCGGCGTTAGTCATCATTGTCAATCAGCCCTTTCCCTTCGTCCGTGATCGTGAAGACTGGAGCTGTTGTGCCGTCTCCACGAATTACGCCATCCGTCTGCGCGTATTGTACGTCTGCGTAATCCACGTCGGCTTCCTTCATGATATCCGACACCTTGGACCCAGGGCGAACCGCGTTAGCGATTTTCTTGTTATTAGTGGTCCGCTCACCCTGTGGACTCTTTTTAGCCATTTTGGCGCCTCTTTTTCGTCAGTTTGGATGATCTGGTCGAATATGCTGTAAACAGCAGAAACGTCATCGTACCCCATAGGGGCATGGTCACGATCGCGTAAATTAGTAGGAGTCTCACCTATTCCCGCCTCACGTTCCAGTTGCCTCGTGTACCGCTTGTCATAGCGGCCCTTGACAGCTGGAACGCTCACCTCCTCCTGATTATTCCCCATCACGTCTTCGGAGCACGCCGGGCAGTAGTCCAGGGCGATGGTTTCCGTGATCATCTCCCCTCGGGAATTCCTGACCCGACGCGACCCACTCGCCGTAGTCCACCCCTCCTTGTTCTCGGAAAAGATGGTATTACACCGGTCACACAGGCGTACGGTGCTCATGTATATCTACCTCCAAATCGATCTGATCTAGTTGGATTCGGGAAGAACGGGTCTGACAGTGCCTCGCGACATACGCCACATCTCATAATATGCCGAATTGTGTCGAATGGCTCCTCCTGTCTGGTGTGGACATGAGATTGTCCAGCCACCCCCACTCTTGTAGCCATTGTACCCAGGGCGTTGATATCTCTGAGTTCCCTGACGAGTTCACTCGCGGCAGGCTTGTCTCCGATGTTGGAGTCATCTACAAGCACTTGCAGCAGATCGTAGATATTCACTCACGGTCTCCTGTATCGCCGCTTTCCTCATTTGGATAAGCGCCTCTAGGTACAGCATTCCCAGAATTATCCCCGTTATTTGCCACTTCGTCGACTTTTGCATTGCTCCTCTTTGCGAATACCGGGTAAATGAACCAGTCGTAGAAGGAATAGAAGAGATTCCTGAAAAAGTTCATTCTTCTCCTGTCAGGTTTCTTGCGATCGTGTTCTGAATAAATCGAATCGATCCTTCTGGATGAATTCCCAGATATTCCTGGTTTTCCAGTGAGAACGGATCTTCTGTCCCGAACCTCTTCTCATAAGGAATACTCGCAATCTCACTTTCCTCCAAGTCTAGCACAGACGTGCGAATCCGAGGAGGATTGCCGTCGTGATCCCAGTAGGAGTGTCCACGCTTGGAGTGCGGGTTGCTGGTGTGCTCCACGGTCACGGACTCGGCTACGTCTCCCGCCTCGCCCCACTTTCCCCGCTGCAAGGCTGTGAGCGCCGATGTCATGGAAAATCCGATCTCGAATTCTACTCCCGGCCACTTTTTTTGGAGATACACAGGGTGAGGGTTAGTTTCCCATAGCTTGAATCGGAATTCAGGAATTCGATCAGCTCCGCCCGCTGCATTGTAAAAGAGCCGATCGGCTTCTCCGATGCATTGAGCAAAATAACGCGCATTGACCCCTCTGGCCTTGAATCCGGTGAATTTCCCGTCTCGAATCAGCTCCCTAGCCTTGTCGTCCCAGTACACTCCCGGCTTGAACAGTGTCAGGTTTTCTCGCCTGGCTTCCTCCCATTCTCCGATTCTGTTTGAAAGCTCCAGGGTGGGATGTCTTGAATCGAAGAATATCCCGTCTGTTGCAACCATGGCGACAGATCTTGACCCTCCAGGATGGCTTGCAATTGCATCAAGGATTCTCTGGCGGCATCCGCTGGTGATGAGTGCCGCGTAGACCCAATTTCCGAAAGGAGCCGCGCCAATCGACTGAGCAAACTTCCCGTACATGGAATTGTATACGAGTTTAGCAGATTTTCCGAGTAGAGTTTCTTTTCCCACAGACAAGCGCCTTTGGTACAGTGTGGCCACATTTCGTATCGGCGGTAGACAATCACAGGGCGAATACGCGACCCATTCTTCGACTTGAACGGAATTGACAAGTCCCGCACGGATTCCGGCTTGAATTTCGCTGTAGTCATACCATCCCTCCGTTATTCGTGGTCTTCGGATGTTTCCGTCTTTAGCGCGGTTGAAGCCAGCTCCAAAATACACGTCAGATCCAAAAAGGCGTCCCTTGACGTAAGCCGCCCCTTTTGGATGTACTTTGCCGATAGTGTCGCCCATTCCTCTACTGTACGTTCCATGAAGCATGCATGGCAGTTGGGAGATGACGTGTGGGTATGCGGAATTGATGTCATATTCCCAAACGCTTCCGGGAATGATACCATGACATGGTATTTCAAACCAGCCGCCAAAATAGCTCTGTCTCGCCGCCTCCTGGAACCAATCCGGGATATTCGCTTGAATAGTCGCACGATTTGGCACTTTCTCTCTTTTCATCCACGCTGCCGCTGCTTGCCCTGGGCCGTACCACTGGTCTTTCCGCAAATTCACCCCAATTTCCAGAAATCCTTCTCTCAGTGCTCCCATGGCTCTCGCGTGAAGTTCATTTTCCAGGCGATTGTAATACCGCATGTCGTCGTCTAGTGCGGCTACCGACCGTCGCTCTTTCCCCTTTTTCACTAGCTCGAATTCTTCCGCCGTACAGATTGGTTCCAGCCATTTCGCTGGATTGATGACGTTCAAGAATGATGTTTGCCAGAAGGCGCCGGAGTCGCACACGTACACCCATGGCTCTTTGACGTGTTCGCACGCTGTGCCATTCTCCCCACAATTACAGGCAATAGGGCGAATTTGAAGTCGGCGCCCCGGGAGAACGTCGAATTCCCACCCTTTGTAGCGAACGGGGAATGGCTTGTTATTTCCTCCGGAATTGGTCCTTTTCCTTGATGCGATCCCCTGTGTCGTGAGCAGGCGCCTAGCACGTTCTTCCGGTAGAGATTTGAGGATTTGCGTGAAGTCGTAACCGAGAAAGAAACCCGAAAAACACGCTGTAGGGGATAGGCGGTTTTGGTAGTAGAGAAACGCAAAGCAGTCTTGCCATGAGAGGCCATGGCTGTCTTCGATTTGGTTCTCTCCGACCCCAAGGAGTACATACCTATGGACACCGGCCCGAGTGACACCTTCACCGTCTACTCCTATGAACTTGAATTCGCCTTTGCGGCGCTCGCCGCGCGCCTTCTGGGGGTCGTACCGAGGTTGTGCCTTGATTCCGTACATTTCGCCTCTTTTGGGGTGGGAATGCAAAGGTATCCGGATACCGGGTATTTTCACACGTGTTGCCCTTTGCATTCCCACGTTTGGAGCCAGTGACTAGTACCTCAGGGGTGCATGCATTCACCCCGTCGAAGGGAACGGACTTACTTGGCAAGAGTACCGTTGCTGTCAGCTTCACCCTTTAACCGCTACCCCGCCCTAGGGCTTGACAGGCGGGACGTCATCCACGGTTTGGAGCCGTGAACGCTTTTAGTGGTAGAACAGGAACGTGTATGGCAGGTATATCACGAGTTCCCCCGCGTCTCCTGTCTTTTCAAACGCCATTTGCGCATACGACGCCTGCGAAGCCAGGTAATTCCACCTATTTTCTCCCTGACCTTCAACGGCGGCCATTTCCGTCGTATCGTCAGATTCGTCAACATTGCGATCTGATCGGGTTGGCGTGAATCCAAGCGCGTCTTGCCAGAGTTGACGCTTTTTCCTCTTAATTCGTACTTTGATTCCATCCCGCACAGGTGGCCCGTCGTCTATGAATACCGGTGGTCCCCTGAATCCGGGGTCCCTGTTCTCCCGCAAGCGTTGTGCCGCTTGACGCGCCTGCTTACTGGCATTTGTCGGTTTATAGCTGCCAGTTTTGATTTCTTTAGCGAGCCTGCGTTGCGCGGCACGACGCTGCGCGGGAGATTGGGCCACTCGTCACCCCTAGAAAAGCGGTTCTTCCGGATATTCCACCTTTTCCCTTTCAGGGCGCAGGGTGGTCCATTTGTCGCATTTCTCGCACCACACACTGTCGCGAGTCAGGGCGAATACTGAGTAAATCAGGATAATCTCCCGGTATGTTCCGTGGCCGCATAGCAGCGGAACATACCGAGAGACGCTTTTCTCTACTGCCGCCTTCTGTGCGGCTACAAGCGCTGGAGGTTTACGCGAGGTACCACGTTGTTGCGTCTTGGTCTTCCCACTGATAGGTGGACGGCTGGAGACCGCCCTTAGCAGCGAGGACTGTCGGGAATTCTGCGCAAAGGAATCCATCGTCATCGAAGGTACTTTCTCCCGCGTGAATTCCGTCCCACTCCGCAGGAGACAAGTCCAGGGCAGTTGTGCCCTTTTCCCCCGACAACGGCATGTCTTCGGGCAGGGTAATATACTCCCGCGCGGCGAGATAGGCGACACATTGCCGGTAGATCCCGGTTCCGCCATTGTTGATTACCGCGACGCTTCCTGGCTCAAATAGCATCTTCTGGATACTTTCGATCGGTTCCAGGTCGTTCTGGCGTCGCTTCGAGTTGATGCGATTCAGGTCAGGGCCGGGGTGCAGCTTGCATTCCAGCGACACGTAAGCATCGTTCGGATGCTCGTCCGAGTAGTTCGCCTTACCCTTGCGGGAAATTCCCCGCCTGAACGTCATTCTTGTGACGATAAGGGGGACTCCCACGAGCGCCTTTAGGTCGTCATCTTTGACGAGTTCGGGAGTTTCGATGACAGTTGCCTCTGCCATCATTTCGTCCCAGTTTGCTACTTCTGCTGCCTTGCGCACGTCGATTTCCGACATTTCTCCTCTTTCTGTGTGGTGCGGCCAGTTCGATCTGTCCTCTCGGAACCCCTAGCCCGGCTGGCCGCACTCTATCATCATATCACTAAACGACAGGCCGTGTGACCGTGGCCAACCGCCAGCCTGACCATGCTCCGGTGAGGTGATTCCCGAAGAACGGCCGAACTCGCGCAATGTAGTGACCCGGCGCAACCGGGATATGCGCGTGATTGCTGCTATAGAACGTGTCCACGAAACTAGTCCCGGTACCGGCGCCGCCTGCACCTTTCACCACGAGTTCATATTTCGTGGCTTCTGGCTCAACCGACCAGCCGCAGTTAATGAACCCCGGGTGACCGGTAACCGAGAGAATTTCCGGAATTGTGGCGCGACTTGGCCAGTTTTGATCGAATACAACAGAAACGTCGTATCTTCCACCGTTCTCGTTAAAGCCGAATTGCACGGCAACGATGTTCACCTGGCTATCGGTAGGCTTCGACGTCGGCATCGGTCCAGGCCGCGCGAGCCACACGTCACCCGTCCACCCATGCGCCTTGACATCCGCCAAATCGCTCCGGTCACAGTAAATCGTGGGCCGGTTAACTGTCCATGGGGGATTGACTGTATTCACGGCTCTCGCCGCAGACCAGGCATTTGGTTCCACGTCCCGCACGTTAGCCGTACTCTGCGGACTACCTGTAAAACCCTGGTCTATGAGGATTGTCTTGTTTCCCGTGAATTCAGCCAAATCAACAGCTGTTTCCCGGATATCGGGGGAACCGGTGTCGTATAGGGCTACCAAGTCACCCGGCTTGATGACTGCCTTGACTGCGGCCACGTTGTCGTGAATGCAGTCATACATGATTCTTGCGCCAATCACGTTAATGCACCTCCATCACAGCGAGCGGTTCGGGGGATCGTAAATCTAGGCATTTTCAGCATCTCCCGTAATAGGCGCCACTGGTGTAAGTCGTCCAGGGGGACCAATTGGTGCCATTTCGCGAAATGGAGATTGCGGAGCGCGCGTTTCTATATGGGTCATATGTCGCCATGGACCCCCATGCAGTACGGTTGATTTGCCACAATCCCACGTCATTGGTAGGGCTGTAGGCATTGGGGTTACCTCCTGATTCTGCTGTCGCGATCTCTGCGGCCATGAATGCGTGCGACGGATTGCCACCTGCGTAATTCCACAGGGATTCTAGTGCAGCACAATTGTAGTGAGCAAGAATCCCAGGATTAGCCCCACTAGCCCTAGGAAGATTTGCAGCGACAATTCTCTCGCGAAGAGGGGTAGGTGTGCTATGCCTCTTTGACACCAGTAGCCTGTATTCCGCCATGGAATGCACAGGAATTGCAAGAATTCGCCCAGTATGTAGGCCGTGGCCGGTACCCATCCCGTTGGAATGCGCGATTTCCGTGCGGTTTCGAGTTCCGAGGAATTCGACAGAGAGTGCGCGGAGCGTGTCATTCTTGCGAACCTCATAACCCGTGGACATGGAGGTTTGGGAGCTGTAACTTACACAATTGCTGGGACTCCCCTGGAGTGCCAGTACCATCATGCACGTGAGTAGCATCTAGCATTATTGCCCGTCTTTTAGGCGCAGGGTGAACATACCCTCTATTTTGGCGAGTCGGTCTGCAATTGACCGCATGTCGCTTTTCATCTGGCCGACCGAGATTCCGGCCACGAAGGCAGAGCATAGCATAGATATGATGATGCCCACAAGTCCTATGATGATCTCGGTGGCAACAGGGTTCACGCTACGCCCCGCCGTCCATGTTCAAGCTCAGGCCCCCCTCTGGGGTCATGCCGAGGCGTAGCGCGTGCTCGTACTGAAAGGCCAGGTAGACAATGAGGAACATGACTCCGATGAATGGCCACGGCTCACCCGCGAGGAGCGAAGCGGACAATCCCAGCAATACCGACAATCCCGTTGCCTGAACTTCACCTCTCCTGATCCATTTCTTGGTATGCGCTGCCTTCGCGTCATCTCCCCCCGAAAATGTCGCGATCGTGAAAAGGGACGGAAGAAACCCAGACCAGAAATTCGGCACTTCCGCGACAACTAGCACGGTGAGTGCGACCTGCTCATGCGTGCGCGCCATGATCCCCCTCAGTCCTCACTCTCTCCGGTTCCGCCGCCAGCGGTACTCCCGCCACTCCCCGAACTCCCCGTAGACCCCCCGGCAGGAGCCTTTGCCCCAGGAGGCGACAAGTGCGCCGGAATGGTGATGATCTGTCCTGCCCGTAGTCCCGCTCCAGTACCGAGGCCGTTGCCGTGTGCGAGAGCCGTCCTGTTCGTGGTTCCCAGGAATTTCTGGGAAAGCGACAGGAGCGTGTCACCTCTTTGCACGGTGTACTTGAATGCGGCCACGTGGATCACTTTCGGGGGTGGCTTTGGTGGCTTGGACCCCCCACCGCCTGGTGGTGTTGGTGTGGTAATTGGCGGAGTTGGTGAGGGTTTCCACGTGTTCTTGTCATCGTCGTCGCCTGGTGGCGTGGGGTTGGTATAAACTTGGTTGACAAACTGCGGAATGGAGCCTGTTGGCACGGTATTGCTTCCGGCGCTTGAACTGCCCTTACGTGCCTTAAAATAGGAAATTCCAAGAATTCCCACCAGCCCTAGTACCATCCATGCCCACAACGGCAATGGCCCCATTTGCCGGGTGAGGATGGTGCTTCCGCTGTTGCCGCCCTTTTTGCTGGGTGGGCGTGCGCCTCTGTCGGGACTGTCCCCGCTGGTTCCGTTGGAGGAGTTTCCCGCGCTGGTCTCTCCGTGACGGTATCCGCGTTCGTACGAGGTTTCTGACACGACACCTCACCTCCTTCTTAGAGGTTCTGTTCGGTGGGTGGCTTGAACATCCACGCGACATCGCCGTGTGGGGTGTTCATCGCGGAAAGTCCGTAATGGATCAAAGTGGAAATATTGGTGCCGGACAGGTCGGGATACCTGTGCGGTAGGTACACTTGCTGTTGTCCCGGCAATGTGTGGGAAGAACCAAAATAGGAGTACGGCACGTCTTCTAGTGGACTATTCCATGCCATGACCGCTTCGGACTTGGGGGCGGTTACTCCAGTTTCGCACATAACTACGTAGACGACGAGCGCGAGGACTGCCCCGCCAACCACGAGATAGCAGATATCCTTGTCATTCATCATGTTCGTTGCATTCCTCGCCAACCGCCGCCTTGCTTCCAATTCACAGTGGGGTTGTAGCGGACGTTGACTGCCGCCGTGCCCGTTTGGCCTTGCGGGACAATTGTCTGTGAATAGCTTTGGCCCGCCTGCCGGGAGTTGTCGGGGCGGTCCACGCGTGGTAGCCGCATTTGCGGTACGGCCATGTAATACCCGAGAGTCTGACTGTAATTAGGCAAAGTGGGTGAATGTAGGCCGTGCGGCGGTCCCGGTGCAAATGACTGAGTACCGTCTCCAGTGCTCCCCTGTTCCACTGGTGACTGAATTCCCTTAACCGGTCCAGCCGTGTAACCCTGGTATGAACCGTATGGCTGCCACAATCCCGGAGTTCCGCCGTATACCTGTGTCCACGGGTCACCCTGAGTGCCGAGCATGATTCCCTGGCTATTCCGCAAATACGGGCGAGACAGGTCATCCTGGTTCTGGGTTGCGTCCGATCCCCGCTGGTAGTTTAGGGTACGGTTGACCAGCTTCAGGGATGGTCGAGCAGGTCCGTCCTTGGGTGGGTCGGTAAATCCGGAGTCTCGCCCGGACAATTCCTTGCCCGTCTTGAAAATTGCGTGACGGTCGAAGGTTATTAGCTTGTCATTGGCGAAATCTGCGCCACCTCGCCACGAGGTTTCCTGCCCTACTCCAAGTCTCCTAGGTTGCCCGAATGGCTGCTTTGGCGGGTCAACTGAGGGAACTGTTGCAACGTCAGGATTACCAGATGCCCGGTTAACCGGGTCGCCGGGTACTCCGTCCTTCTGCCCCGGAATTCCGGTGGCACCTAGGGATCGGTAGGGCACGCGCGCGACTGGCATGGTACCGACGTTGGTCGGCCCCAGGCCACCGGAATTTCCTGGTGGCGGGTTAGCCGTACCGTATTGCAGATTACTCCCGAAAACTCCGGGGTTTCCTCGCCATGCCATAATGCGCACCCCCTTCTAGGCTTGTGCCCAGGTGCCGCCACCGGTGGCACCTGAAATCAAATTGGTGATACCCGACGAAACTGACTGAACTAGCGACGGTCCTTGCGATCCTGGCCGAACTAGCACGAAGACAACTGCCAGGTAGACGACAGCGAGCAAGAATGCCCCGACCGTGTTACGCACTTTCCCCCTCCTTTACCGACTGGCCCTCTGGTGAATCAGCCAGAACCTTCAATTGCAGTTCCTGCTTTAGCTTTTCGTTGATTGGCAGGTGGTCAACAATTTCGTGTAGAATGTCATGGAGGCTCATACTGTCACCGTGTTTCCTGTTGCGTCATATTGTGTCGCAGTCTGAATAATTGTAGACAACGCCGTGCCAATTGTAGTAATTGCTGCGTTCACTGGTGCACCTGGCCTGGCGATCATATACACGCAAGCCAGGATAAATACCCCAATGACCACTTCCCAGAACAAGTCACTCATACCATCACCACTCCGCCATTCCCGCCACCGGTACCCCTCGGAGGAGGAGTAGCCGTGCCGCCTGTCACTGGTGATGCGACCGGATTGCTCACCTTGGGTGCCGCAGGTGCCGCAGGTGCGGCGGGAGACCCCCCTGCGGGCGAGCCTCCTCCGGACTGGACGACTCCGCCTTGCACGGTGGTTTCCTTGATGTCCGAGGTGGCGAAGAACTCTTCCGGTTTTGCGGAGGAGAGCAGCTTAGTTCCCTGCGGAAGCCCGGCTCCTGTGATCATTCCCGTCAAGTCCTGGAATACGTTGTGCTTGGTCGCGTCAAACAATAGGCCCAGGTCTATGAGCAAACCGAACCATGCCGCCGCCTGGCTGGCCCTTTTACTGCCACTCCCCATCAAGTAGAGAATGAAGAAAACTGCCGTAAATGCCGTGTACCTTCCCATGACACTGGCAACCACGTCATTATACTTTTCCGTGGCAGTCCGCGTAACTAGTGCAAGTCCAATAATAACAAGTCCAGCGAAGAATTCAGCCAAGAGGGCCGGAGAGTGGTCGGCGGCCTTACCTATAAAACTCGCGGTTCTCTTGTCACTTGCAGGAAATCCGACCGCACGGCCACGCTGTGACAGCGTACGCCTACCTCTGCTCGCCCGCTTAACTGGACCCCTGGACTGCAATCCTTTTCTTACGCCACGGTCTACGGCGACGTTAGCCGCACGCGTCGCCGGAGTCGCTTTACTGGCCGTTCTGGCAACCTTGGATGCGACGTGATGCTTAGCCGGAGAATCTCCAGATTCGGAGAAATGCCGCTTGACGGTGGGATTTCGTCCCATTTCCTTTGGAGCGTTGAACTTTCCGGTAGGAGGCTGGCCGCTCTTGGCTTTGGTGTAATTCTCAGAAACCTTGACGGTTGCCATAATACGGTAGTTCCTCCCGTCCCGCCAGTATTCTTGTAGCCGTGCGCAAGCTTGTCAACGAAGTAAAGGAAAACATCGCGGGGATTGCGGGCATATCCTTGCGGATTACTGTCAGACTTGAATGTGTCTGATCTGATCCCCCCGGGATGAAATGCGACAAAAAATGCAGCAAATGACATCCACAGCAAGATGACCGCGATTGCGCCCGCAACCCCCTTAGACATGAATTCTCCCTTTTAAAGGTAAAGCCCCTGTCCGATTCGAACGGATACTATATTCACGGTCAATTGAGGCCAATTGATATAGACCAATCCAGGGTAGGGGCACGAAAACCCTTATCCCATCGAGCGGCCCTTTAGGTGGTTCGAGTAGACGTAGAAGAAAATCACGCCTACGATCACGCCACCCCAGAACTTGCCATCCTTCAGAATACGCATGGTACCCCCCTTTCCCCTTTCTAGACCTTGCGGCTAAGGTAGCCGAATACAAACATCTCGGCGATGATTAGCAGGAAAAGGTAGAGAATGGTCGGAGTCCAACCAGTCTGGTTAGAATCGGTAGACCCGTTCAGGAATCCCTTGGCGTTCACGCCATTACCTCCTTGCCCGCTTCCCTGGCCACCGTAAACGGGTGACCCCCGGTAATACCCGAAACTGCCTGGTGGCATGTTGGAAAAGCCCATATTTCACTTCCCAACTTAAATATCTACCAAGCTTGGGTCAACTGGGCCAACTGGGTATACTTCGTCTGTGATCAGTTCGGCGGTTGGCTGCGTGGTGCCAGCAGCGGAGGTGGCAGACTCGAATTGCAGCTTAGTGCTGTTAGCCGTGTAAAGCCAGCCCTGGCCGTACATCTCGCCTGGTTCAATCCAACGCGGGAATACGTACACTCCGGTGTCAGCGGCGCCAGCGCCGGAATACAGACCGGTACCGGAAAGGCCGTCAGCGGCGTTATTGCTGGTGGTGGACGGAAGTGCGCTCATGGTCTGGGCGTTGGACATGCCGGAGATTGCCATGAGGTTGTAGAAGTCCTCTGCCCACTGCCGGATAATGTCCGGGTTGAGGCGGCCAAGGGAACGGTTGTCAAGCTGCCAGTAGAACGGGTCCGTAAATGCGTCAATTCGCGGGTTATTGGCGGTACCGTTGCGGGTGATGATCGCCATTGCCCGGATTGCATTACCGGTCAGGGTGGACAAAAGGGTGTTGTTAGAGCCTGCTGCGTTCAACTGGAAAATCTGGTGACGCCTCTTGATTTGCAGGTTGACACCAGGCGGAATTGGCTGATTCGGGTTACCTTGCAAGTCTTGCGCGTCTGGTTGTGCCCACGCATCCATGTACGGAATTACCGCAATTGTCGGGTAGGTGGTCACGGCGGACCACAGTGAGGCTCCGTTGACCGCGAAGTCATACCGGTACTGAGACCGCGTGTCGGTATTAGCCAGAACCCCGGCAGTGAACCGAATTTCCGGCATAAGGCCAATCGTGAAGGAACCTGCGCTAGTGGCGCTTGCTGCCTGAAAGTCGTACCGGCGTGCCGGGTCAGTCAGCCAGGGACGGAAATACTTCTCTCCAATGTAATAGGCGTAGCCACCCATATTGTAGAGAATTTCCGAGCCGTCAACGTTAGTCAGGTCAAGTTGGGAAAACACGGAAAATGGTGCGTCATTCTGCACGGTGCCACCGGACCCGGCAGTAACCGTGCGAACCATGAGCCGGAGCATTCTCAGGTACTGGCCCGCATTAACGGACCCGCCACCCTGAATTGCAGAGCCAGTGAGCAACTGGCTAGTCAGTGCTCCTTGCAAGTTCTTTTCAGCGTAAAGGTTGGTGGCAATCTGAAATGGATTACCCCCGGACGACATTCCGCCAGCCTGACCGGGCATGCCCGGTCCCGGCGCTGCTGAGACTCCCCCAGAAGCCAATTCAGCTTACCCCCGATTTAGTATTGAAATGACATCGCACGGCCCGCGTGCGACAAATTGGAGTTTTTGGACGCAATCAGGTGATAGCTCACCAGGCGCCAGAGGGTACCCATGATAAGCACGGAAACCCAGATATGAACTCCCAGAGAAAGGTGCTCCTTCATTTTCCCCCCGGATAATGAGCACAATATATCAAATTGGGGAAGGTGGGCAGGGACGTCTCGACCGAGCCTGACCGTGAAAAGAGGCAAAACACGGTCAGGCGGGATAGTCCGGGAGAACTGTCCCTGCCCGCACCCCCCACATACAGTGTATCAGATATAGGACCGGGCGTAGCCCGGGGGCAGGTTCCCGTACGACCGGTGTGAATTTACCCAGTACATCTTGTGACGCTCCGTGCAGAAAACGTATCTCAGCAAATTCGGGGGCTTACCCGGCGCTGCATTGTTGGTGACGACTTTGTGCAATTCGTAGCCATCACGCTCGCACGTGTCCCAGGCGCACATTATGTGCCTTGTCCCGTCATGGTCCAGGTTGATGACAGGCTTACTGATCAGTGCGTGCTCTCTCCTCATGTTCCCACTTCGATATCTGATCCCTGAATTCCCTGACTGTCGTCTCCGTCAGCCAGTTCACTGGCGGACGCTGGATATTCCGAATTTTCTTCATCAGCGCTTCGCGTTTCCATTCCGGTAGCAAAGCGTGAATTAGGTACAGTACGTAGATGATTATTATCAATACGTACACTGTCCCAGTTAGAGCTTTGATTATCCGGTCGCGCTCCAATTGGCGCACCCCCCAGAGCCTTGATGGTATCCGCCTTTAGCTTGTAATCGATGATTAGCAAGACGGCCGATACGACTACTCCCAACCAGATCAGGAGGATTGCGTTGATTTCCCTGTTATTCACCAATTCCTCCCTTTTCGTCCGGGTCTAGTTCACGGTGGATATTCCGGAGATGCGCCACTAGCGCAGCACGAATCTCCTGGATTGTCATGATGTAGTGGCCGGAGTCATTCTCGATCACCTTGACCGTCTGGTCACATGCGCCGCAGGTTAGGTGACCCTCCATTTTTGACGGATCACCACCGATAAGGCCAGCAACGTAGCGAGTCTGGATTTGCATTACCCACGTGTCGGCAATTCTCTCCCATGCCGCAAGTTGCGCGAGTGCGATGGGGCCAATCACGCCCATCACGGCTTCGCCTTCACGACGGGATTGCGTACCTCTTCACGCAGAACATAGGTGCCCCGTCGCGCCTCCATGATGACCGTGCATTCTGAACACAGATCAGACAACGCTCCGTCTACGGACTGAAATTTAGCTCCGGTCATGAAATTCGAAGTAAACGACGCATTGCCGCACATGCACTGCTGTAGCGGATAATACATTGGTGGCTCCCTTTGAGAACATCTTGAGGGCTTGCATGGGATTAAGCTTTCCGGCTTCCATCATTTTCGCGGCGTTGATTACCATGCCCGGCAGGGTGATGTGCTGGATTTCCTCTTCGCCGTCGCGGACGTAGGCGATGTGCAATCCTCCGTCCGGGGTTTCGTAGACGTTGAACCTGCCCTTGATTATCGGGATGGGCACCGTGTGAATTTCCGTCATTTCACTCCTTTAATCAACTTGGAACCTGATATCGTCAACCAGGAAAAAATTTCCACTAGTTCCCGCTGCGGCTACGGATATGACTCCGGCAGTGCTGATGCTCACTACCCTGGCTGGAGCGGTATATCCGGAGAGATTATTGGGTGTCAGGTAAGCTACTGGCGTGCTTGGCCTGCGTCCCGCCGGGAGAGTGAACACGCTGGCATTAGCGATATTGTTCGCCGACGTGATAACCTCTCCGCGTAGTGAAACTGTATTGTCAGCATTTAGCTTATACCCCAGGCTATTTGCTGCCGTAAATCCTGCATTCGGAGAAATAGCGGTCCATGTTTCGGGAGTTGGACCACCTGCCGTAGTAGCAGCGAAAACAGGATAACCAGCTACTAGTCTCTTGTTCGTTACATCCATTATGAGCATGTTGCCAGCTACGCCCGTGCCGGAGAATAGCATGCTACTCGACCCGTCTACGGCTGTGAGCTGAACTCGGAAGCCTTCTGCCCCAGTTTGGCTTGAGCCTTCAATTCGAAGGTCGTTGCCGAACGTGTGGTCTACGCTTTCACCTTCTAGGATGACTTGAAGATTGGATAGCGCGTTCTGACCCGACACCCGCGCGGTTGACAGGATTGTCTGAATAAACCGAGTTGACGCTGGAGCACCAAAAATACCAGATGTTAGAGAAGCGGGAGTTGATTCAGCAACGTCTCCGCTGCCAATGGCGACGGCGGCGGGGTTTCCCCCAGACGACGGGCGAATATTTACACTTGACGCGTCGGTGCCATATACCTTATCTCCCGCCGCGTAGGGATTGCCGAACTTGTCAGTTCCGGCAGTTCCGGCACTTGACGCCACTAGGTTTCCGAAGGCAGGAGAGCTGCTGTAGACGAACATTCCCTGTGGGTTGATGATCGTGTTGCCTGCCTGGAATATTACCGCGAAGGCGTTTTGCCAGCCCATTACGTGTTTCCCATTGGCCAGAGGCTAGCGTTGTACCGTAGCCAGATTGTGGCATTTGGGGGAGTTAGGTCAGTTATGGGATCAGAGTAACAGAAATACAAGGATTGTCCCGGAATTAGGATTAGTGGCTGCACCGGGTCCCAGGAGTTCCTTTCTCCGAAGATGGCCAGGTCCCATTGTTTCATTTCACGGAATACGTTGAACGTGGTGTTAGAGGCGCCCTGGACCACCATCTTGTATACCTCAAATTGTGGCACATTACACGACAATACGTCCGGAGTGAACGCAATCGTCCAGTTTCCGGGATTCAGGCCACTTTGGTCTTTGGTTCCGGTTACCGGCCCACGTGGGCCAAGGTCAACGTATCCCACTGCCGCCATTTTACAGAATCTTCCCAATCATCTCAGCCGGCACCTCAGTGACAATACCGGTCATGACGTAGGTGTTGCTGACTGTCGCGCCGGTTATGCCCGCGTACACGCCTTCGCCTGGGAAGATCCATTCGGACTTATTACCGGGACGGAATGCATTCCCTACGGTGAAGCCAGTTCCCCCGGGTCCTTGTTCGATTACGTGAACCGGGTCAGTTGCGGTTGGATCGGAACCGGTGTAGAGAATGTACTTGGCTGTGTCGGTCAGGGAATTACTGGCCACCATGATGCGCTGAATACGCCAGATATATCCCTGTTCAGGACCAGGCACCTCGGTGCCGCCAATTCCGGAGGGTAGCGTGAGCGTGGCCGCTGCGGCCTGCATTCGGGAAATGGGGATTCGCATGAGTTTTTCGCCCCGGTACATGTCCCGCAGCACGTTGTCTATCTTGTGGCCAAGAGCCTCTTCTAGCTCACTCTTGGTGAGTACATCCAGTACGCCAATTCCACCCAATTGTTGCTTCACATTGACTCCTTAAACATCCACGCTGATCCTGAGAGCAAGACCAAGCCTAGAACAAATGCGGCAATTCGTACCCAGTTCGCGGGATTGTATAGCCACGCGATCATTTTGATGAACGTGTAAATATCGGATGCAATCGAACCGGTGTCAGTCTGCGGGACGCCAGCCCCGCCGAGGATACCCCCGAATATGCTACCCAGGCCACCAGGCAGGACGCCTTGCAGGATTCCCCCGATCACCCCGCCCCCAGGCGCACTCGTGGTGGAGATGCCCCCAGGCCCGGCAGATCCGCCTCCCGGGAGACTGCCCGTGCCCGGGGGCACGTTACCCTGGAGGTGGCTCCGGTAGGCGCCAGAGGTGTACGTGCCCCAGGCTCCGAGTCCCTGAGAATTCAGCTTGCCTATGGCGAGTTTTGCGTTTGTTACCGGGTCGGCCCATTGCGGGGACGGGGCATTGTGGTTCCCGAGTGAGATCTGCCAGAGTCCCCATGACGTTTGCGCGCCGCCATTGTCAGTGGGGTTGGTGGCGTCGGTGCGTCCAGACGATTCAGCCTCCGCTATTGCGGCCATTAGCGCAGCCCACGCCTGGGTATTGTACTTGGTGCCCTGTGCAGCCTGGAGCCACACTTGCTCTAGCTGCGCATAAGTCAGTGTGGCCATTACTTGCCCTTAGTGGCCCCGAAGTATTTTTGGGTGGGCCGCACACCAGATCCGCCATTACCAGGAGGATCAGCCAGCCCACCGGAATTCGGGTCACCCTGTGGATTAGCAGGATCAGGAGGCTTAGGCAGAGTATCGATATCGATTCCGAAGTTTTCCTGTAGGTACTTGCGGCCCTTGCTATAAGGGATTCTAGCGCCATGTCCCTCTGGACTGTAAATCTCAATTTCGAAGTCATCGCCACTTTCTCCTTCTGGTTCGCTCATGCGTGCTTCCCATGCGGCGATTTCTTCCGGTGTTGGTCGTGCCATTACTTTCCTCCGCTCGCTATCGTGTGCCCGCCGCGTGGCCCCGCCTTGCGTACAACGGCTATCTTGATGGTTTTTCCGTTTACCTTGATGGTGCGCCATTTCTTGGCTCCACCACGCTTGCGTATCCTGGCTTCCGGCATCGTGGGTGACGCCTCCTTTGCGGTATACTTATATCATACCAGCAATTCAAGCCTAGAGGGGTGTGGCATATCGTGGGACCAGTTTGCATGTGCGGATGCGGCGAGTTCTTGCCGGAAGGAAGTACCAGGAATTACAAGCGCGGGCACAAGTCGCGCATGTCCGCAGAAAGGGGGGTGGAGACGGAATGGACTCCAGGGCCAAAAGAGACTGACGGGTTCTTCGACGGTACCGACTCGGTAGAAGATACGGGATGGAGGGGGGCGCCGCTATTCACCATAAACCATGCAGCCGAATCGACTCCAAATGACCCAGAACCGGCTGACCTGGAGGCGGGAGGGGGGAAGCCGTATTCCCCGCCAATCAAGATCACGGCCAGCGTCCGTAAGGATATAGAGGGCAAGCTTGCGTTCATGCTGAGCATGACCGCGAATTTGGTACAAATCACGGACTCTACCTGTGGTGGCGTAATAATGGAGCAAAGTCCGGCAATTGCTCAGAAACTCACGCCAATTCTCTGCCAATCCCCCGCTGTCGTGAAATGGTTCAAGTCGGGCACCAATTTTCTCATGTACGTCGATTTGCTCATGGCACTCACTCCCGTGGTTGTATCCATTTACACGCACCACATGGTCAAGCAAGCCGCCACCATGCCCGACACGGTACCATTCACGCAGCAGTATTACGGCGTGAGCTGATGACCACACCACAACAGCGCGAGTCTCCGGAAACGGAAATGGTACAAGCGATCCCCTGGTCACTATTGGGTCCGGAATTCGCCACGGTGTGGGGGAGGGCCGACCCCAATGACCCACAGCCGGAGCACATGGAAATTATTGGCATGAATGGCTCTGGCAAGACCTATTTCCTCATGACGGTGCTCCAAGAGCGCATGCTTGTCAGGAATTCACGGATTATCCTGGTAGTCACCAAGCAGGCGGATAAGGTCTTTGACAAGCTAGGCTGGCCTGTTGTCCGCAATTTCGATGACTTGAAGAAATACCGGCAATGTATCTACTGGCCGTACACTACTGAACTTGGCACTGCCAGAAGAGCGTTTCATAATAAGGTGGTCTATGAGCTGCTTTCTCGCTTGTGGGTAAAGGACGCGTGGGTTGTCATCGCATTTGACGAAATTGCCTACATTGAATCGCTTTCGCCCGAAGTCAAGGATTTGGTTAGCATGTACTGGCGCGAAGGCAGGTCCATGGGAATCACGGTGGTCGCCATGAAGCAGAGGCCACAAGGAGTACAACGTGACATGTCAAGTGAAACATGGTGGACGGTCGCGTTTAAGCCCAAAGATGAATCAGACGCAGAACGCTTCGCGGAGCTATTCGGGCCAAGGCGGGTGTGGCTCCCCGTGTTCCGGCAAATGAATGCCGACAACCACGAGTTCCTGATCAGGCACACCCGCACGGCGGAAGCGTTCATCTCCTGGGTAGACCGGCCACTCCAGCCGATCGAGCCTCCGCAGCGGGAATAGACTGGAATGTGATATAGTTACAGTAGTCACCAGGCACAGGGCCTGGCAAGGGAAAGAGGTAAGCCAGCATGGCCTTCAAGGTCTCACATGCCGAACGCGAGAACATCACCCGCGTCACCACCCTGGATGTCCCGAAGGATTTCCTGGACTTGATGAACGCAGAACTCGCCTACGTCAAGGCAGACCCTACCTACGAAATTGTCATCGAAGGTGACAATCCGAAGGAAGTGGCGCTGTACTTGCAGTGGGCGAAATTCTGGGGAATGAGCCTGCCCGAAGGTGAGAGGCTATCCGTGTTCAAGCTGGCCACAAAGAAGGGTGGCTCCGATAAGGTCGCACGGCTGCAACTCAAGCCATTCGACCCGAACGGCGTACAGCGCGGACGGAAGCCGAGCACCAAGGAAACTCCGGAAACTCCGGCAGTAGCTACCACTGAAGCCGAAAAGGCGGTAACCACCCACGTCAACGTCAAGGCTGACAAGGGCAAGTAGTGAACGCGAAAGAGATGCGTCGTGTGCCCGTGGAAGAAATTCGACCCGGGCACACGACTTGGCGATATGACGCCAAAGACAAGCTAGTCAAGGACGCAGAGATCAAGGATTACTTCCCGCGCGGAGGGCCGTGTTCTCTAGACCCTGCGTTTCGCACCAAGAATGGCCGCACCGTCATCTACTACCACGGGTGCACCGAACTCGTGACAGGCACCCCCCGATGACCTGTATTCACTGCCGGGACGAAATCAGGCGTGATGTGTTCGATGAATTCGTGCACATCCCAGGTAACCGCTATACCTGCAAAGGACTCCAAACCGTAGCGGAAGCAAGACCGAAGAAAGAGGAAATGGAAGATGTCCGATCCAGTGGGCAAGATGGTACCCAACCGTCAAGTCAAAGTGACGGAACAAGACATAGAGGAGGGAACTCGACAGGACCAATGGAATTGCGCAATCTCCGAAGCAGTAAAGCGCACAACTCCAGGCGCACGGCGAGTTCTCGTTAACAAGAACCGCATCTCTTACACTCTCGGAGACGAGCGCATTACCTATCCCACACCGGAAGCGGCGATCGAAGCAGTAATTCGTCCGTTCGACTTGGGTGAACAGGTGAAGCCCGTCACTATTCGCCTGGTCTCTGGGATTGCCGAACCGCGCAAGTACCGCAACGAAGAGGCGGACGAAAAGCACGTAGAGGAACAGAGGGAATACCTCAAGAAAATCCGCAAGGGAGAATTGCCCGAGCCTCCCTCAAAAGCCATATTGCATGGTAACCCCACCCCCCAATCACGCACCTGGAACAGGTTCGTGGACCAGGAAAAGAGGAAAGAAGATGTCAATCCCGGCCAGTGATTCAGGGAAGCGAATCCTGGACGTGTCGCGCCGTGGCAATCCAGAGTTCGCAGGGCAGGAATGTGGACACGAGGGTCCGTCGCGCACAAGAGGCGCGCGGTGTACTGCGTTCGCCCGGTATGAGGTTATCGCGCCAGAGTCGCAGGAGGCGCATCTCTCGTGCGGCGCACATCTCGCCGAATTTATCCGGGGCGTGTGGCTCATGACTGGTAATGCCGCCATAGTCAAGGAAGTGCCCGGCATGTGGCGCACGTCACGCGCGTCGTAGTCAGGTAGCATTGCAGGAGGCCACGCCTTCGGGTGTGGCCTTTTGCGTACCCAGAAATTAGTCGTGTATCGTCGAGAGTAGTCGACCATCTAGAACCCAGCAAGGTTGCTAACAGGCACACCTGCCTGGAATTCGTGCATGTCAGGCACGTGCCCTGACCAGGCCATATGGACGTGAGCGGACGAACTCACGGAGACTGGGGTAATGAGACCTATCTGGGTATTCAACTCCGTCACGTGGCTCTCAGGGCCACGCGGAGGCATGTCTGTAATGTCCGAATTGAGTGAAAGTCACAGGCTGGTAACGATCCAAAGATCCCTATTGACACGGCTCGCTGCACAGAGGAGATTGGAGACAGTTGAACAAGCGGTCACACGATCAGGGCTAGCGCACATGGTGAGCGGACTCACCTAGCCGCGCAAGGTACCCGGAAGCCGTTACATAGCGAGCCGAGACGACAGAGGGAGAGATTCCCGTGCCTTACAAGAATCCAGCTTGGTTCACAGCCGACGACATTCACGTGAACCAAGAGCACATCAAGGCAATGCCGCAAATACGGCGGTCAATGGGCATGCCGACATGGCAACTCAGAGACAGGGACGCCAACCCCACCCCACACCCCGGGGCATGGCAGCGCTTCCTATTGCGGTATTTCCTGTAGACCCCCCAATCAACACGAAAGAAAGAGGTAAACAATGGCACTCGTTTCAGTAATCGGCGCCGGCGTTGCCGGACCAGCCGCAGCGCTCGCCCTCGCCCACCACGGCCACACCGTCACAGTGTGGGAACAGCGACCCGAAAGTGAACTCAAATCAGACGGAATCCTCGGAATTACCCGCGCGAACTTCAAGGATCTCGCCGAACTCGGCGCAGATCTTTCCATGGTGGAACTCCCCAACCAATTCACGAACGTGAACAAGGGAACTACTTCGTGGAGTTCGTATCACTACATCACTTGGACCGATCTGCACAATGTGCTGTCTCAGACGGCAAAGGACGCGGGAGTCACATTCCGGTACGGGCACAAGATGGAAGAGGTAGTGGATGCGGACATTGTGGTTCGCGCTACCGGGGTAGCTGGGGCGAGCGAAGTGTCCACTCCTACGTATACCGGGTATGTTGTGGTGCGCGGACTCTCCACGAAATTCGCGGGAACGAACTGGGCCACCGTATACGGCGACGACGAAGTAAGCGGACAATGGCGCTTCGCCGTTGGCGACACACGCGACGGAGCATCAATCACCATGTTCGTGAAGCGCAAGAACGTGTGGAAAAGGACAACCTACACGGCAGTCGCGCCAATCGAAACTGAGCAGCTAGCTCCGGAGTTTCGCGAATTGGTAAAGGCGACTGCGATATTTCAGGTCGCTCCAATGTCGGATTGGAGCGTGCCGGAAGTCATGCGGGAAGTCAAAGGACTCGCCACTGAATTCCGTATCGGAGACGCACTCGGACCGATGCGGCCACAAACGTCAATGGGCGCCAACCTCGGAATCAACGAGGCGCTGTCCATTCCGGACATGATCCCAAACGACAGGACTTCGCACATCATAGAAGGACAACTCCTGCAAGTTCGGGAATATACGCGGCAAGTCGGAATGATGCAAGGGATATAAGAAATGCACGCAATTCTCATTCCACTAGTCGCATTCGCGATGGGAATCATTCTCGTCGGTGCGATCACAATCGTGTACAATTGGTTGTGGCAAGGCCAGCACGTCGAGTGAAATGGAAATGGTGAGGGTATCCAAGCGAATACCCTCACCATTCCCCCCAAGGGGCGTAATGGAAATGCCAGCCGCTATAAGGGGGGTTGAATTAATGGAAATGCCACTGTAGGCCCC
>Ga0137407_10000650_pt1 | contig 23146 bp, 26 predicted proteins | sample CZOMad2_2_16fung_FD_108410 | JGI IMG/M metagenome (GOLD analysis project Ga0137407, IMG submission 108410) | Vadose zone soil fungal communities from Angelo Coast Range Reserve, California, USA - CZOMad2_2_16fungal (Illumina Assembly) | ecosystem: Environmental > Terrestrial > Soil > Vadose... | reverse complement strand
TTCGGAGCGAGCGTGATGGGCTTTCAACAGGTCAGCCACGGAACGACGTACGCCCCGCCCCTCTTCACTATTACCGGGTCAGCAACTGGTTTAGCGCTGGCCGACTTCATGACCGGCCAGGTCGCCAGCCTCACCCAGGGCGCCCCCACTCACACCAAGCTTGAACAGTATTACCTTGGCTTGTACGCGCAGGATAGCTGGAAAGTAAGGCCAGGACTGACGGTGAGCTATGGCTTGCGCTGGGAGCCATTCTTTCCGGCGCAGCAGGGAGTTTTGGGGCCATCCGGGGAAAATGAACATTTCGACATGAACGGGTTCTTGCAAGGGATCAGGAGCAAAGTATTTGTGAAGGCGCCCCCAGGCCTGTATTTTCCCGGCGACGCCTTGTACGGCCCCAATGGCAGCTCCGGCATCAACAAGAGTTGGAATCATTTTGCGCCGCGGGTGGGAATCGTTTGGGATCCCACGAAGAGTGACAGAACCGTGATTCGGGCAGGCTATGGAATCTTCTTTGAGCAAATTCCCACGCTGGAGTTTTCAGTCACGTCGCAATCGCCACCGTGGGGCGGCAAGGTCAACCTGTTGAGCGTTCCAGGCGGTCTGGCAAATCCGTATGCGGGTCAACCCGATGGAAATCCGTTCCCGTTCGTGCTGGACAGCAATACCCCTTTTCCGCCCTATGGCACGTTCGACACGTTCAAGGAAAACACACAGACTCCTTATGTGCAGCAGTGGAACTTCGGAATCCAAAGACAGATTGGGAACGACTGGCTGGTCTCGGTGAGCTACATAGGGAACGAAGTGACGCACTTGTACGGAATGAGAGAACTGAATCCGGCCATCTTTGTTCCTGGAAACTGTAGTGCGGGACAGTACGGCCTCACAGCGCCTGGTCTCTGCTCCACCACGGCCAACACCAATGAGCGCCGCCTGCTCACCCAGCTGAATCCAACCGAGGGAACCAAGTACGGCTTTGTGGATGCGTGGGACGACGGGGGCACGAGAACCTACCACGGCCTGCTGCTTGACACACAAAAGCGTATCAGCCGCGGCTTTACGTTCACGGCGAACTACGCGTGGTCACACTGCATCAGCGATTTGATCAACTCCTTCCCTCAGACGGGCGCTGGCGGAAGCGGGCTTTACTTCGCTCCGGCGCGGAAAGGTGACCGAGGCAATTGCACCGTTTCGGGGAGCGACGTGAATAACGGCGGCGGGACTGACCGCAGGCATATAGCCAATATGAGTGGCATTGCCACCATGCCGACTTTTTCGAACAGGACGCTACGGATGATTGCGAGCGACTGGAGACCGTCGGCGACGGTCAGCATGTACAGTGGAGGTCCTTTTGTCGTCGTCACGGGCACCGATGATGCGCGAAACGGGATCAATGCTGTCACTCAATATGCAAATCAAGTGCTCCCGAACGTCTATGGCAACCGTCTGCCTGGGTCGGGGGTGGACACCCACTGGTTGAATCCTGCGGCATTTGCGAAACCAGCCCCCGGCACCCAGGCAAATATGGCGCCGGGTTCGGTTCGCGGCCCAGGGGCCCTCATCATCAACGCGGGCTTGTCGAGACTGTTTCCGATCAAAGAGCGGCAGAGCCTGGAACTCCGAGCTGAAGCACAAAACGTGCTCAATCGTGCCAATTTTTCGGATCCCACTGCGAACCTTAGCAGCAACACTTTCGGGCAAATCATAAGCACCGGCCCGGCAAGAATCATGCAGTTCGCACTGAAGTACAGCTTCTGAGCTCCGGCGAGACAAGAACGGCAAGGCAGCCTTGAACGTCGGTACAGTTATTGGGCAGAAGTTTCGTTTTTCAAAACGACGTCCTGTGCGGTTCAGATTTTCAGCGCCGCACGCGTCCGCTCTACTAAAGGATTGTCGCGGTCGCCACTGCCCTTGAGATTGAAAGCGCTTGTCGCCAGGAAATGGCCGCGCCACGCAGGGCTGACGTTAAAATAATCCTCCAGGACAGCGGCGCTGAACTTGTAATCGTGGGCATTCTGTCCTTTTAAGAAGATCAACCGTCTGGCAGCGTTCATCAGATCCTGCACCTTGCCGCCATCATTCAGGTACTGGTGAATCTTCCTGGCGGCATTCATCCGATTGGTACTGACATCGCTCAAGATCTCCTGGATTGCTCCCGATGGGTTTCCGAGCGCCAGCGGTTTCACGTCATCGATTCTGAGGTCGGCGACCTTGCCCGTCATCATGGCGCGGAACATGGGTACGAACGCGCAGTTCTGCAAAAGCAGAAGTTTCCTGGTGCCTTCATCGCTGGTGGCCTGGAAGTTATAACGCAGCGCGTTGGTGGAGTCGACAGAGTGCACCATGACGATGTTCGGCTGCCGCATCAGAAGTTCACCGGCACTGACAAAAAGCGCATCCCAAATAGACTGGGGCGAAACGCCTCGCCCGATCAGATCCACAGCCTTGTCGCACGCGTCGTTGTTGGATCCAGCTCGGAGCACGTCCAGCATTTCACGAGTGGCGCCATCGTCGACTTTTCCGCTCATCCATCGCTGTCCGATCCTGGCCGCCAGCTCCTGATTTCGCCGCCAGGGCCGGTCTGCCTCATCGTCGCTGCGTGCGGGCGTGGTGTCCTTGAGGTCGTGATGCAAAAGAGCAAAGGCCAGCGAGCGCAGGACCGGTTCCGCATGTTGCCAGCCGATGAACTGCAATGTCCGCCAGCTGTTCGCCACGAAGATGGCTTTGTGACCGATGTCGCGGAAATCGCGCGCCCCGAAGCGGTAGAAGAGTTCGTAGATCTCATTGGCTCCCGCTGATCTCACCAGTCCGGCCACGGCTGCGTCCGCCTTCTTTTCATCCCAGCTCTCCATGGCTTCGATGAAGGCTTGCTTCGCCCTGGGCGCCGGAGGAACGGTGTTCTCGTCCACGGGCGCCATTCGCCAGCCGCTGTCGCGCTGCTCTTGCGCCTGCGAAGTCTTGAACTCATCGAGTGCCCAGAATATAGGAAGCCAACGATCACCTTCCGGAGAGGAGAGGCTTGTCATGTGCGCCGCGTTCACTACCATAACCGCATGGAACTTGAACCCCACGCTGGGGCGTGGTTGCACGTTGCGGATGGCTGCAAGAAACAAGGCAGCCACCACTTGCTGATAGCTCGCTCCCTGGTGAATTCTTTGAGCCACTTTTTCCAGAAGATCCGATTGAGGAGTTTCCTCGATCAGGCGCACCAGCGGTTCGATTCCCGCGTCGAGCCTGACCAACCGCGGGCTCACTCGCGCTTCCTGGGCGGATACAGCGGGCAAGCTGGCTAGAAATGCCAGATCCCCGACACCCAGTGCGGTTCCACTCACTCCCGCATACTTCAGAAACTGTCGGCGCGTGGTTTTGCCAGCCATGGCTTCCTCCAAAGGTTTAGGATTATTTTGCCTGACTTAGATACCCGCCAGTATGTTGGCCTGGCGAATTTTTTGCAACGTACAGGATCATTGCGTGGGGCAATGAGACAGGTAGCGTCGTTCATAATCACTGTCGAATGACACTTACAACCGACGAGAACTCGTCCGGTCAGGGGCATCTGGCATGGACGTGGCCACCGAACCCTCAGTGTTACAAGTAGCCCCGAAGCAGAATCGCTTCGCATTGACGGGCTGCTTCTGCGGCCTTCGTCCGAAGCGTTGTGTGGTCGTTATTCGCGATGGGATGTGCGATAACCGCGAACGCGAACTCTGGCATCCCCGAAACTCTGGAAATAGCGCGGGCAGTCTGGACGAACCCGTCGGTCATGATCCCCGTTGCCGGGATTCCGGCCTTCTCGATGGTGACTGCGTCGTGCAAACTGCACGATGAACAGCTCCCTCAGTCGCCGACCCCGGAAATGACCGCATCGCACCGACTCGCAGCCGCGATCATCTCAGCCGGCGCTGGCCGGCTGGCATCCGGTTTCTTGAAGCGCAGAATGTTCGTCACGCCGTATTGTGAGCGCAGGATCTGCTCTATGTGGTCGAAGAATTCGCGGCCTTTTGGTTTGCCGTTGTCCAACAACCCAATCGAAGATCCGGTGAGAGATGTCAGACGTTTCGACGTGACGACTGTCGAGATAGCTTCTTCGAACGTCGGATCAAGAACACGTATTGTCATTGCAACTCGTTCCTACGGTCGATATCTATGGCTCTTGTAACGGCGCGTCCCTTGGAGCCTAACCAGGGCGGAATGACGGCACCAAACCCACCAGCCGGCCCGCCGGCCGCCACGATCAGCAGGTCACTCGGCTCCTTGATAGCGGTGAACTCCTGCGTTGGTCCACCACCCCGATCGACGATGTTCGTCTTGCCGACTTTCGCCCAGTCGCCGCGGAGAACGCGCGCCGAACGGAATATGTATTCCTGAATGTCGTGCTTCTGCCAACCGGCTGCGACCAGCAAATCGCGAAGCTGTTTGGGAATGATTAGAAAGTAGTTTCCAGGCCAGACGGAGTACGTCAACATGTTGTGGCGCATTTCCGCCGCGAACGTCTCAAGGATCTCTTCCGGATCGTGGGTCCACTCGTTCATTACCTGCCGGGGCGCACCAGCTGCCAAAACGGTCACCGCCGATTCTCCATCGGGGATGTCCCTTTCCTGCGCCAGGGGAGCCCACGGGCTGTTTTCTTCATCCTCGGCAATGCAGAAGGTAAACTTCCCGGGATGCCCAAGCGTGGAGCGGTCGATTTCACCGGGGATCACGCCGAGCAGGTTGATCAACGCCAGACGGATCGCGCGCCCGATCGTAGCATTCGGTCGGTTGCCGTTAGCCAGGACGTTATGGGTGGCATTCATGCCGATCAGCATCCGAACTGGACCATTGACAACAATGAACGGCGCTGTTCCACCAGTGCTTGCAGAGGTCCCATGGAGGTTGTATTTCTCGTCGCACATCGCACGCAGAACTGCAACAACCACCGGCATGTAGGCAGGCAAGCAGCCCGCAAGCACAGCATTGATGGCCGCCTTCTCCGCGGTAATCGGCCGCTGGCGGACGCGTTCGATGCCGATGATGTCGCCGGGCGCAAGACCGGCGACATCTAAGCATTCAGTGACGCGCTCTTCGGTAGGCGGGACAATAGGAAGGCCGTCAGTCCATCCCTTCGCCTGATAGAACTCGTTCGCCGCGAAAGCGTCGATTAGATCGTACTTTTTCGACCGGAGAGATTCGCTAATAGACATTTCAGGAGTTTATACTGCTAATTTTCCCCGAGTACAAAAATGCCCATACCCAATGGCACGACGTCCGTAGCCGAACTGAAGGATTCACTCGACGTGCTGACGTTTGATCTGTATGGAACCGTCGTCGATATGCAGATCCATCGGATCATGCATGTCGCCAACCATGCATTCGATTGCATCGGCGCCCAGGCTCAAGGAATGCGCGGGGCATACATCAATCGGCGTGGCCGCCCCTACGAGGACACTCCTTATCAGCCCGATCTTGTCGTCAACAATTTTAAGGAACTGGGGGACGCTCTGGCCTGAGAGTCTCAAGATAACGATGGAACTAAAGCGTGTTCTGCTTACTGCGCGTAACTAGCGAATCATGCCGAAGGCGGGACTCGAACCCGCATGCCTCGCGGCGCCACCCCCTCAAGATGGTGTGTCTGCCAATTCCACCACTTCGGCTGTTTTGCCATCCATGGCCGGGCGCTCAAGCCATCCATGGGAGCGCCTTTTTGCCGGCCGCTACTTTTTCTGAGGAGTTGCGGGCGGAGCCGGCGTGCTCTTCTGCTGTTGTTGCGGCTGCGGAGCAGGAGGCGGCTGGGCCGGTTGACCCTGTTGCGTCGGCGGTTGAGCGGGCGGCTTGCCCGGCTGTGTGGCCGGTGGCTGCGCCGGCGGGGCCGGCTGCTGATTCTTTTGTTGCGCTCCTTCGCGGATGACGGACGAGCCGCCGGGCCGCGAGATCAGAATCGTCAGCGACAGCGACGTGAACATGAAGATGACCGCGGCAGCCGTGGTGGCTCTGCTCAATAGGGTACCGGTGCCGCGTGCGCCGAATGTCGCCTGTGAGCCGCCGCCTCCGAAAGCTCCGGACCAGTCCGCGCTCTTCCCCTGCTGAAGGAGCACGACCAGAATCAGGAATATCGAAACGATCACGTGAAAGATGGTTAGAACCGTCGGTAACCACGTCATATATATTTGATGATGGCGGCGAATGAGGCCGGATCCAGGCTTGCGCCTCCGACCAGCGCGCCATCGATATCTTCCTTTTTCATCAGAGCCGAAATGTTATCGGGTTTGACGCTACCTCCGTACAGAATACGAAGCGCATCCGCTGCAGCCGCTTTATAGATTTCTGCGAAGGTCTTGCGAATTTCGCCGTGCATCTCGGCGGCGATTTCCGGTGTTGCGGTTCGCCCTGTGCCGATCGCCCAAACAGGCTCGTAAGCCACAATGATATGGGAAAGGTCCGGCCCCGTCAATCGGCCCAGGCCGCTGCGGACCTGCCGACGGACCACCTCGAGAGCCTGCCCGGCGTCCCGTTCCGAGAGCGTTTCACCGACGCAGACAATCGCTTTCAGGCCCCCTTTCACCACGGCCCGCGTCTTCTTTTCCACCCAATCGTCGGTTTCCCCGAAATACTGGCGCCGCTCGGAATGCCCGACAATTACATAAGTGCAACCGGCATCGCTGAGCATTCGGACAGAAACCTCACCTGTAAAGGCGCCCTGATCCTCCCAATGAACGTTCTGGGCCGAGATCGCCACGCGGGTGCCTTCGGTTTGGTCGACGGCGGTGCTCAATGCGGTGAAGGGAGGCGCGACGACAATGTCGCAGTGCTCGACATCCCGGACTAAAGGGATCAATGCCGTGAAAAACGCGCTCGTCTCCGGACGCGTTTTGAACATCTTCCAGTTGCCGGCGATGACAGGTCGTCTCATAGAAATCCAGCCGCGAATTACGCGAACGCGGGCTAAAGCCCGCGACTACATTTTATCCGTCAACACCTCAACTCCTGGCAGCTTCCGGCCGGACAGGAATTCCAGGGTAGCTCCGCCGCCGGTGGAAATGTGTGTGATCTTCGACTCCACGCCGGACTGCGCGACTGCAGCGGCCGAGTCGCCTCCGCCCACGATCGAAAATGCATTGGATTCGGCAACGGCGCGAGCAATCGCAAACGTGCCTTCGGCAAATTGCGGTTTTTCAAAAACGCCCATCGGTCCATTCCAGACGATGGTCTTCGCCCGGCGAACGATCTCCGAATAACGGCGCACCGTTTCGGGACCAATATCCAGCCCCATGCGGTCCGCAGGCGTGCGATCGACCGGAGTCACTTGAGAGTCCGTGCTGTCGAGGCCCGGCGCAACAACGTGGTCCACGGGCAGCTCGATGGGAACTTTCTTTTGCGACGCTCTGGCCAGCAGTTCTTTCGCGAGATCGATCTTCTCCACTTCGACAAGGGACTTTCCTGTCTCCAGCCCCCTGGCGCGGAAGAAGGTATAGGCCATGGCGCCACCGATGAGAATTGTCGTGGCGATGTTGAGCAGATTTTCGATGAGCTCGATCTTGTCCGAGATCTTGGCGCCCCCCACGATGGCGACGTAAGGTTTCTCGGCCTTCGTCAGGGCGTGACTGAGAGCCTCCAGTTCCTTCTGCATGAGGAAGCCGGCGGCCGCCTGCTTCACGAATTTGGTGATACCCGCCGTTGACGCATGAGCGCGGTGCGCGGTACCGAAAGCATCGTTCACATAAACGTCGCAGAGAGCCGCCAGTTGTCTGGCAAATGCAGGGTCGTTCTTTTCTTCCTCGGCGTGGAATCGGAGGTTCTCGAGCAGAAGTGCGTCGCCATCCCGAAGGCTGGAAACCATTTTCTCCACTTCCGGACCAACGCAGTCGGGAGCGAACGCGACCTGTTTCCCCAGCAGTTCGCTGAGCCGCGCAGCGACCGGTTTCAGGCTGTACTTCGGTTCAGGCTTTCCCTTCGGCCGGCCGAGATGCGAAGCGAGAATCAGGCGGCCGCCTTTTTCGAGAACATAACGGATCGATGGAAGCGAAGCCTCGATGCGCGTGTCATCTGTGATTCGTCCGCCTTCGATGGGAACATTGAAGTCCACGCGCATGAACACACGTTTGCCGCGCAGATCGAGATCCGAAATGGAAAGCTTGCCCATGCAGTTTATTTCACGAGCAGCTTGATGAGATCCCGCATACGGCAGCTGAAACCCCACTCGTTGTCATACCAGGAAAACACTTTGACTAATCTGTCGCCGAGCGTTTTCGTCAATGGGGCGTCGACAATGGACGAGTGCGGATTATGCAGAAAGTCGATCGAAACCAGTTCCTCTTCGGTGTACTGAAGTATGCCTTTCATAGGCCCGCTGGCCGCAGCTTTCAATGCCTGGTTCACCGATTCGACGGTCACCGGTTTCGAGGTTCGCGCGGTGAGATCCACAAGCGACACGTCCGGAGTGGGAACGCGAATCGCGATTCCGTCGAGCTTTCCTTTCAGATCGGGCAGCACGAGTCCGATAGCCTTGGCTGCGCCCGTGGACGTGGGAATCATGGAGAGCGCTGCCGCGCGCGCGCGGCGAAGATCGGGGTGAGGCAGATCGAGAAGTTTTTGATCGTTCGTGTAAGAGTGGATCGTCGTCATGAGACCACTCTCGATACCGAAACTTTCGTGAAGGACTTTGGCGACCGGCGCCAGGCAGTTCGTCGTGCACGACGCGTTCGAAATCACGTGGTGTTTGGCGGGGTCGTAGCTCTTGTCATTCACACCAAGACAGATCGTGATGTCCTCGCCTTTGGCCGGGGCGGAAATGACGACCTTCTTCACGGGTCCGCGCAGGTGCTTGCGCGCATCTTCGGCGTTGGTAAACAACCCGGTCGATTCAACAACCACCTGGACATTCAACGAAGGCCAATCGATTTTGCCGGGGTCTCTCTCCTTGTATACCTTGATGCTCTTGCCGTCGACCTTGATGTCGTCTTCACCGTGCGTGACTTCGGACTTGAGACTGCCCAACACCGAGTCGTGCTTCAAAAGGTATGCCAATGTTTTGGGATCCGTGATGTCGTTGACGGCAACGATGTCGATATCCTTGTCGCCCATGGACGCGCGGAAAAGGTTGCGTCCGATCCGCCCGAAACCATTGATTCCTACCTTAATCGCCATAGCCTGCTCCTCGTGGGTCTGTGTGAAATCCGCAATCTGAAATCCGCAATCCAAAAGTATACTCTGCGGCGGGCATGTATTTCACATACACATTGGTCCTCACGTTGGGACTGGTTCTGACCCTCCCTTATTATCTTGTTCTGTTTCGCAAGTATCTCCCGACGCTTCCGGACCGTCTTGGCTTTCTGAAAGTGCCCCAGTTGCGCAATGCCATCTGGGTTCACGCTGTTTCGGTGGGCGAAGTGAAAGCTGTCGAAAAGCTGCTGGAGCGCCTGCGCCAGAAATTCCCGGATAAGCCTCTTGTTGTCTCTACATCCACGCCGGCCGGGCAACAGCTTGCGCGCGAGAGGGGCGATATTATCGATCACACTTTCTACTTTCCGATCGATTTGCCGTTTTGTATCCGGCGGGTGGCGGACCGGATTGATCCCCAAATGGTAATCATCGCAGAGACTGAAATCTGGCCCAACTTTCTGCGCATCTGCCGCGGGCGCGACATACCTGTGGTGATGATCAACGGCCGGATTTCGGACAGGTCGTTTGCAAGATACCGGCTGGCACGCCGCTGGCTGCGCCGGGTCTTTGCGGACTACACGGTGATGGGCATGCAGTCGCAGACGGATCGAATGCGCATTGAGGAGATCGGGGCGGATCCCCGGAAGGTCATCGTATTTGGAAACCTCAAATACGACGTGGTCTCAACGGTCCGCCCGTTGGATACGACGCTGGCGGCAGTCCTTCGAACCTGGAAACAGGTCTGGATTGCAGCCAGCACGATGCCAGGTGAAGAGGAATTCGCGCTGGATGCGTTCGCCGAGCTGCGCAAGACGCATCCTCAATTGAAACTCGTTATCGCGCCCCGGCACGCCGACCGGTTCGAGGCGGTGGAAGAACTGGTCAAGCGCCGGGGAATTGAATGCCTGCGCCGGAGCCGCCTGACTGCGGACAGCGACGTCCTCAGCGCCCTCGGCGTCCTCATACTGGACAGCATCGGCGAACTGGCCGCAGTTTTCGAGTACGCGACGGTGGTTTTCATGGGCGGATCGCTTGTGCCGAAGGGAGGGCACAATGTGCTTGAACCGGCTCGCCATCGCAAACCCATTGTGTTTGGCCCACACATGGAAAACTTTCGGGATATCACGCGATTGTTTCTGCAAGAAAAGGCGGCAATACAGATTCAGAATGCCGCTGAACTGGCACCTGCAATTCGAAGTCTGCTGGCCAATCCAGATCATTCTGCCGAGCTGGGCCGGCGTGCCCGCGCAATTGTCGAGCAGAACACCGGAGCCACGGACCGCGTCCTGGAGTTCCTGCAGCCAGTCGAGGCCCGCCGGTGAGCATGGCATTCCGGTTCCTGCTCCGGGCCCGAGAGAAGCTCTACACGTCAGGCATCCTCAATACTCTTCGACTGAAACATCCCGTAATCAGTGTCGGAAATCTCACTCTGGGTGGAACCGGTAAGACTCCGCTGGTGATCGCCCTCGCTGAAGGGTTGCGAGATCGCGGATTTCGTCCCGTGGTTCTGTCGCGGGGATATCGAAGAACGAGCCGGGAAATACTCGTTGTTGGTTCGAATTGGGAAGAGGCGGGTGATGAGCCGTACCTGATAAAGCGGCGGCTCGGCAATGTGCCGGTTGTCGTTGGAGCCGATCGATATCGGGCGGGGCTTCTCGCCGAAGGCAAAGAGCTGGGAAATGTCTTCATTCTCGATGACGGGTTCCAGCATCGCCGGCTTCATCGCGACGTCGACATCGTCACCATCGATCCCGTCGAATGGGCGGCCGGCGAAACGCTGCTTCCAACCGGCCGGTGGCGCGAGCCGAAGAGCGCGATTGCGCGGGCTCAGGTGGCTTGCATTCAAGAGGTTACCGGGGCCGCACTGCCCTCGCTGCCGATTCCCTCGCTGGTCGTGAAGACCGAAATTCAGGGCCTATATAAAGAGGATGCGGCAATTTCGCCGGAAACGCTTAAAGAACAGGCAGTTGTGGCGTTTGCCGGCATATCCAAGCCCGAACGGTTCTTCGCCGCCTTGCAATCCCTGGGCATTTATCCGGCCAGGTGCGTCCGTTTCCGCGATCATCACCCCTATTCGCCACGCGAAATCGAAAAGCTCGGCGGGGAAGTCCGGATCACGACCGAAAAAGACGCCGTGCGGTTGGCCGGCATCCCGGCAGACTTCTTGTACCTCCGGATCTCTGCTAACATTCCCGACTTCGAGCGGCTGATGTCCATCATTCTTAACCGGCTGCCCTGTAGCGGCGCTCTATGAAGATGTGAATGAGTTGGCAGTTCTTCAAATGTAGTCGCGGGCTTTAGCCCGCGTTCCGTGGCGGTTCGCGAAAACTTGACGAACGCGGGCTAAAGCCCGCGACTACATTTGAGGCGAAGTGGTAATGCGTGTGGAGAAAATTCTGATCCGCGGGCCGAATTGGGTTGGCGATGCTGTTCTGGCCATCCCCGCCATGAAGGCGGTTCGCGCACATTTTACGCAGGCCGAAATCACGCTGCTGGTGCGGCCGTGGGTTGCCGGACTGTTCACGTCCGCGCCTTTTATTGATAAGGTCTGGAGCGAATCCCGCCCTTCCAGCCTCCTCGACTGGATTCGGATCACTCGAGAGATTCGAACCCGCCGGTTCAACCTGGCTTTGTTGTTCCCGAATTCGTTCGAATCCGCGCTGATGACTTTTCTGGGACGGGTGCCGCAGCGGGTCGGCTATGCAACCGATGGGCGCACCTGGATGCTGACGAATGCGATTGCGCCTTCCGCAAAAACGCGCCACCAGGTGCACTACTACCTGGATATCGTCAGAACGCTTTCAGCGAAGGCCGAACAACCCTCCATCGCGATCGAAGCGACTAACGAAGAAAGGGCCGCCGCGAGAACATTACTGGCTTCCGAAGGCATTCCGCCGGAAGCGCCTTTTCTGGTCGTGAATCCGGGTGCCGCATATGGCTCGGCCAAGCGGTGGGCTGAAGATCGATTTGCGGAGGTAGCCGACGTCCTGGCGCGAGAGATGGGCCTGCAGGTGGCGATCGTGGGATCGGGAGCCGAACGGCCGATCGCAGAACAGATTCGTAAGCGGATGAAAAGCCGGAGCGCCATCTTGAATGGCAAGACTACACTGGAAACGCTGATCGGTGTGCTTGCCGAATCTACGTTGATCATCACGAACGATTCGGGTCCGATGCATATTGCCGCTGCGCTCGGCGTTCCCACGGTTGCCGTATTCGGTTCCACGGACGAGAGGGTCACCGGCCCTTACGGTCCGCGCACACGAATTGTAAAGCATCCTGTAGAATGCAGCCCTTGCCTGCTCCGCGAATGCCCGATCGATCATCGCTGCATGACGCGGGTGGCGGTAGAGGATGTCTGTCGCGCTGCGAGAGAACTGTTGGCGTAATGCACAAGGCCGTCTTCATGGACCGCGATGGAACGGTATCCGAAGAAATCGGGTACATGTATGATGCCGGCCTGTACAAGCCCTATGCCTATGCGGGCCCGGCAATCCGCAGAATCAACGAGAGCGGGATGAAGGCGGTCCTGGTCACCAACCAGTCCGGAATCGGGCGAGGCTATTTCGAGGAATCGATGGTCCATCAAGTTCACGATATCCTGCAGGCCGAACTCTCGCGCCACGGCGCCAGGCTGGATGCCATCTACTTCTGTCCACACGCCCCCGATGCGGGCTGTGAATGCCGGAAGCCGAATCCCGGTATGCTGCTGCAGGCGCAAAAAGATCTGGATATCGACCTGACTGAATCGTACGTGGTCGGCGACAAGCAAATCGACGTCGAAACAGCCTATGCCGCCGGGGCCAAATCCGTACTCGTGCTGACCGGCTACGGTCGCAATCAACGCGAAATGTTCATGGCACGCGATCCTCAGCCACATCTGGTGGCTGAAAACCTGAAGGAAGCCGTGGACGCGATTCTCGCTGGAGGGCTGATGTGAGTCGTCTTCGTGCACTCATCGAACAATTCAAAGGCAAGCGGGTCGTTGTCTTCGGCGATCTGGTCGCGGATGTCTTTGTTTATGGTGAAATATCGAGGATCTCACGTGAGGCGCCGGTCCTGATTCTGAATCACCGGGAAACGCAGACAGTGCCGGGCGGCGGGGCCAATGCCGTTCACAATCTATGGGCGCTGGGCGCCAGGCCGGTGCCGGTCGGTATTGTCGGCGACGACGCCGAAGGCAATCAGCTGGTCGAATACTTTGCGAATCTTGAAATCGACGTGAGCGCAATCCGCGTGGCGAAGTCTTACCGAACACCTACGAAGATGCGCATTCTGGCGGGAGCTGTTCATTCGCAGCGCCAGCAGATCGTGCGTCTGGACTCGGGCGGCCCCCTCCCGAACGACAAGGCGCAAATGCATACCGGCCTCGACCAAAAACTGAAGCTGGCGCTGACCAACGCGGACGCGCTGCTCGTCTCCGATTACGGTTACGGCCTGATCACGCCGCAGCTCATCTCGAAAGTCCGGACGAACGGAATTCCGGCGACGATCGATTCTCGCTTCTCGCTGGAGAGTTTTTCGCAGATGACCGCTGCGACTCCGAATGAGCCTGAAGTCGAGGCGGCACTGGGTGAGCCTATTGGAAATGACGCGAAAAAACTCGAATGGGCCGGACGAACGCTTCTGCGCAAGCTGAAGCACGACGCACTGCTCATCACGCGCGGCAAGGACGGAATGGCGCTGTTCGAGCGGGGCAAGAAAACCGCCCATATTCCGGTCCACGGTACGGATGAAATCGCCGACGTCACCGGCGCCGGTGATACCGTCATTGCAACCTTCACGCTCGCGCTTGCCGCCGGCGGCAATTACTATGAGGCGGCCCAGCTTGCCAACTACGCCGGAGGGATCGTTGTCATGAAGTATGGGACGCGTCCGGTCACCTACGACGAACTGCTCCAGGCCGTGAAGGACGATATCTCATGAAACTCCGGCGGCTGGAAGATTTGCCGGAGCTGCTGAAGGGAAAGAAGGTTGTGCTCGCCAACGGCTGTTTCGACATTCTGCACGTTGGTCATCTCCGATACCTGCAAGGTGCACGGAAACTTGGAGACGCTCTGGTGGTGGCCATCAACAGCGACCGTTCGGTGAGGACCATCAAAGATGAAGGCCGGCCGATTCTGACCGAGAATGAGCGCATCGCATTGGTGTCGGCACTCGGCTGTGTGGACTACATCGTCGTTTTCGACGAGCCCGATGTCTCTCGAGTACTGGATATTCTGCGGCCGTCCGTGCACGCCAAGGGCACCGACTACACGGAGGAAACGGTGCCGGAGCGGGACAAAGTCCTCGCATACGGCGGTTCGGTCCGCATCACAGGTGATCCCAAAAACCATTCGACTCGTGGCATCATTGAAAGGATTCTGGAGAAGGCGCAGCCAGAGAAGAGATGATAACGAAGGCGAAAATCGAAAGCTTGAAGCACGCAAGGCCAGGACGGTTCCTTGTTGTGAAATTTGGATCGCTGGGCGATATCGTTCATTGCCTGCCATCGGTCGCGCAATTGCGGAGAGCGTTCCCGCAAGCTGAAATCGACTGGCTTATCGAGAGGAAGAACCGGATCGTCGTAGACCTGAGCGGGCTGGAGGTCCGCCTGATACCGATCGATACATATCAGTGTCGCAATAGCCCCGGCATCGGCAGCGCGAAGGAGATCGCGGAATTCGTCTGGGCCCTGCGCACGGATGGATACGATTGCACGATCGATTTTCAGGGCCTGGTCAAATCGGCTTTCTTCGCATACCTGTCGGGTGCTCCGATCCGGATCGGGTGGGAACGCGATTTCCTCAGGGAGTCGGTTAGCCGATTCTTCTACACCGAGGTCGTCACGCCGAAGCGCATCCACATCATCGATCAGCAAATGGAGTTGCTGAAGCCGCTCGGTATCGATCCCGATTGGCAAGTTGAGGTTCCATTGCGTGCAAGCGACACAGCCAGGAGAAGCGTAAAGAAAAAATTGGAAGGCCTGGCGGACTATGTCGTTATTAATCCAGGGGGCAACTGGAAAACGAAATGCTGGCAGGCCGAACGATACGGCGAGCTCGCGGCGAGGTTGATTAATGACGGACTGCCCGTTGCGGTAACGTGGGGTCCGGGCGAAGAGAGCCTTGTGCGCAACCTGGTCCGCTCGGCCGGAAATGGCGTCCGCGAAGTTCCGACGTCGCTGGAAGAGCTTGTCGCGCTGTGCGAGGGAGCAAAGTTGTTTGTGGGCGGGGACACGGGTCCGATGCATTTTGCCGCTGCAGCGGGGACGCCGATCGTTTCGATATTCGGCCCGACGAGCAGCGATCGGAACGGACCGTTTCGGCGAGACGATATCGTCGTGGAACGGCGGCTGCCTTGCCGGCCGTGTTACGAGCGCGACAAATGTCCCCTCGAACACTGGCAATGCATCGTGGATATCACGGTTGACCACGTTTACGAAGCCTGCCGCAAACGCCTCGACCTTGCCGGGTGATGGTACAGAAGCTTCGCGTTCCTCTCGGCTTCGTGATCGCGGCCGCAGTTTTGTACCTGGCGGAACCGACTCAAACTTCAATCCTCGTGGGTTTACCGGTTGCATTGATCGGCGCTCTGTTTCGTGCCCTGGCCGCCGGCATCATCAAAAAGGATTCCACTCTCGCAACTACAGGCGTGTATGCATTGACGCGCAATCCGCTTTACTTCGGCAGTTCCCTGCTCGCCGCCGGCTTCGCCATCATGAGCGCGAATGAACTGGCAGCCGTTTTACTGCTGGTCCCTTTCATGCTCATCTATCCAACGGTCATGCTTCGCGAAGAAGCTCATCTCGCACGGCTTTTCCCTGACGACTTCCGCCTTTACAAAGCCGCAGTTCCTCGCTTCTTCCCTCTCCCGACGCTTCGGTTTCGCCCCTGTTTTTCCTTCGACCAATACCTCTCCAACCGCGAATACAACGTGGCCCTCGGGTTTCTGGGGGCGGTGGGGCTACTCATCATCAAGTCGTGGCTTCGAACATGACTCGCTGGCTCCCAATGTAGTCGCGGGCTTTAGCCCGCGTTCGTTATTCGGTTGCCAGATTTTCCAATAAAGCCTCCAAATCGAGCCCAATTGCTCCAGAGAACTGATACTCGCGCCAATTCCCCACCAATCCTCTGCGAACCGGATTGTCCAGAACATATCGAAGATGGGCTCCCAATTCCTTGGACCGAAGGATCCGATCATGAAAGCTCTTCTCCCACTTCGTCTCTGAGTAGTGCTTTGCCAGAAAGTAGCCGGTCGCCTGCTTGAAATCTTCAAGAGCTTGAAGCAGGTGAGTGTTTTCATGGCACCCCAGGAAGATCAGGTGAAGATGTTCTGGCATGAAGCAATAGATTGCGAAGAAGTGATGTTTTTCGCCGACTTTTTTCAAAAGGTCGATGAAAAGACGGACAAGATTCGGTTGTACGAAAAATGGATCTCTCTTTTCGAGACAGAGCGTGAACGAAACGGCGATCCGACCTATGTAACATTCTCTTGGTAAGCGATGATGTTTAGTGCCCATAGAATCAACAAACGCGGGCTGAAGCCCGCGACTACATTCTGGGAACGCACATGTTGGGGGATGTACATTTGGGGGGAACGTACATCGGACGCGACGTACGTCGGGGGAACGTATCAGAAAAACGTTTGGCAACCTCCGGTCCAAACGGCCACAGAGATCAAACCCCAAATTAACCCGTTGATTTCACCGCGGGCGATACCTATACTCAAAAAGGTGACTTTGAGTGGGCGTTTCGCCCACTTTTTTGTTGTTATGAGCATGGGAGTCGAGTGGGACCGGATCCGGCGGCTCATTGAGAAAGTAGTAGAAAGCCAGGGATATGAGTTAGTTGAGGCGGAACTAAAGGGCGCTGGCAAGAACTCGATCCTCCGGATTTTTATCGACAGGCCGAACGGAATTTCCCATCGCGATTGCGGGTTGATCAGCGAACAAGTAGGAACGGTACTCGATGTTGAAGATCTGATTCCGTCTTCTTACACGTTGGAAGTTTCCTCCCCGGGTCTGGACAGGAAACTGGTCAAGGAAAGTGATTACACTCGCTTCGATGGGAAGTTGGCCAGAATCCAGACGCGCATCCCACTGAATCAACAGAAAGTTTTTCGAGGACGTCTCCTGGGAGTACATGGCGGAAAGGTCCGGTTGGAACTACCGAAGGGCCATCTGCTGGACATCCCGCTGGACGTCATCCAGGAAGCCAGGCTGGAGGTCGATTGGGCGGCAGAGAAGTCGAGGCCTGGCAATGCGCCTGAGTAGCCAAAAATGGGGTGATTGATGTCGAATCTGCTCTTCCAAACGATCGATCAGATCAGCAGAGAAAAAGGGATCGATCCACAAATCGTAATCCACGCGATCGAGGACGCGATTGTTGTGGCCTCGCGCAAGTACTTCAAGTCGAACGAAGAATTGCGAGGACGCATCAATCCGGAAACCGGCGACATCGACGTGTTTGCGGTAAGAAAAGTCGTGGACAGCGTGACGAATCCGGTTCGTGAGATTTCCCTGGGCGAGGCTCGCGAGGTCAAGCCCGACGCTCAACTGGAAGAGGAGATCGAATTCCAGAAACCCACAGTGGGCCTGGGCCGGATCGCAGCGCAGATGGCAAAGCAGGTCATCTTTCAAAAGGTTCGCGAAGCGGAGCGTGAGAGCGTTTACGCGGAATACCACAAGCATGTCGGCGAGGTGGTGAATTGCGTTGTGAAGCGCTTCGAGAACGGCGACATCATCGTCGAGCTCGGCAAGACTGAGGGAAAGCTGCCGAAACGCGAGCAATCGAGGCTCGAAAGCTTCGCGGCGAGCGATCGTATTCGCGTCATCATCATCAAGGTTGAAAAAACGGCGAAGGGTCCGCAGGTGATCGTGTCCCGCACCGATCCCGCGCTGGTCCAGCATCTCTTTCAAACGGAAGTGCCCGAAATCTACGACGGGACCGTGCAGATCAAAAGCACCGCCCGCGAGGCCGGCGAACGAACGAAGATTGCTGTCTCGTCGCGTGAAAAGGATGTGGACCCGGTCGGCGCTTGCGTCGGGATGAAGGGCACGCGCGTGCAGTCCATCATCCGGGAATTGCGCGGCGAGAAGATCGATATCATTCAGTGGTCCGACGACGTGGTCACGTTCGCCACCAATTCGATCAGTCCGGCAAAGATCAGCCGCGTGTCGATCGTCGACAGCAACGACAAAATCATGGAGATGGTTGTCGAAGACAGCCAGCTCTCGCTTGCAATCGGAAAGAAGGGGCAGAACGTCCGTCTCGCTTCAAAGCTGATCGGCTGGCGCATCGACATCAAGAGCGAGGAAGAAAAGCGCGCCGAAGTCGAAAGAGAGATGGATCTGATGCCAGCGGCACCTACTCCGCTGGAAGGTATACCGGGGCTTACGGCGAGCCTCATACAGAAGTTGAACTCGGCCGGTATTGGCACAGTGGAGCAGTTGGCCGGCCTGTCGCCCGAGGATCTGCAAAACATTCCGGGTATCGGTGGAAAGACCATCGAGAAAATCAGCGACGCTCTTTCGGAGTACTACACCAATTCGCAGGCTTACCAGGATCAGATGGAGCGGCTCGCGCAACAGCACATGTTCAGCAAGGACGACCCTGTACCGGAACCCACGCCGGAGCCTCCGGCGGAAAGCGCTGAAGCGGTTAAAGAAAGCGGCCAAGAGAAAGTTCAGGAAGAGTAAAATAAATGATATTCTTTCGCACTCTGAAACGCGGGCTAAAGCCCGCGACTACATTGGGGCATGGAGATGGTTCCCAATGTAAATTGGGGCATTCGAGATGGTTCCCAATGTAAATTGGGGCATCGAGATGGTTCCCAATGTAAATTGGGGCATCGAGATGGTTCCCAATGTACATTGGGGCATGGAGATGGTTCCCAATGTAGTCGCGGGCTTTAGCCCGCGTTACCCGAAAACTATTCTGAGGTTTGTTAACAAGGAATGCCAAAGCTTCGAGTTTATCAACTGGCGCGTGAGCTGAATCGCGATAATTCTGAGATTATCCGCGAACTGCAGCACATGGGCGTGCCAGTGACGTCCCATTCGAATACAGTTGAGGACCGCCTGGCGGATGCTCTGCGGAAGAAACTGGGTGTGCTTGAAACTGCAGAGAAGGTCGCGGCACCCCCGCCGGTCGAGGAAGTGAAGGTCGAAGCTCCGCCTCCGGCCCCGCCGCCGCCACCCGAGCCCGTTCACGTCGAAGCGCCAAAGGAAGTTGCGAAAGTCGAAGTTAAGGCCGAACCAAAGGTTGAAACCAAGGTTGAAGAGAAACCGGCGCCTGCGCCCGTGGAGAAGCCGGTGGAGAAAGTTGCGGCACCCCCGATGGCGGCGCAGCCACCTGCCGGCCGCACCGCCACGCTCCCGCCGCCTCCTCCTGCGGGCGCGAAAGTAGCGGCCCCTGTAGTTACTCCGCCGACGCTGCCAACGCCGCCGACACCGAAGGTCGAGCCGCCTCCGGAAGAGCGCAAGAAGACGATGCAGGAGATTGTTCAGGAACGGCTGCGTCAGCAGCATCGGTTGCCGCAACCGCCGCCTCCAGGTCAAAGACGGCCATTCGATCGGCCCGGTCAGCGCCCCCCCGGGCCCGGGCAACCGAGACATCCTTCCGCGCCTGGCTTCCAGAATCGTGGTGCCGCACCGCCGGCGCCGCCGGGAGCACGCCCCTGGACTCGGCCCGGAACTGCGCCTCCGCCGCTACCGCAGCCGCTTGAACAACGCCGTCCGCAGGGCACGCGGCACGAGGTCGATCGAAATCAGCGCTACGAGCGCCAGGCTGAAAAGAAGCTTGGCACTCCGTTTGTCCGGCCTCAACCCAAGGCGGAACCGCCGCGCGAGTTCCGCAAAGTCATGTTGACTGAAGGTCTGACCGTCAAGGATCTCGCCGAGAAGCTGGATGTGAAATCCACGGACATGATGCGGAAGCTCATGGACCGCGGCGTGTTCGCGACGATCAATCAGACACTGGACAAGGAAATGGCAAAGGACATCGCGAAGGCTTTCAACGCCGAAGCCGATTTCGTTACGTTTGAGGAGAGCGTGATGCTCGACGCCGTGGAGATCAGCCAGGCGCAGAACGCCCTTCCGCGGGCGCCCGTGGTGACAATCATGGGTCACGTCGACCATGGAAAGACCTCGCTGCTCGATGCGATTCGAAAGACGCGCGTCACCGAGCAGGAGGCCGGCGGCATTACGCAACACATCGGCGCGTACCAGGTAACAGTCAAAGATTCCCGGAAGATCACATTCCTCGATACCCCGGGTCACGAAGCGTTCACTCTCATGCGTGCGCGCGGCGCAAAGGTTACCGATATCGTTGTCCTGGTTGTTGCGGCCGATGACGGCGTGATGCCACAAACACTGGAATCCATTTCACACACGAAGGCCGCAAAGGTTCCGTTTGTCGTTGCTATTAACAAGATCGATAAGCCGGGCGTCAACCCGGAGCGCGTGAAGCGCGAACTCGCCGAGCAAGGTCTTCAGGCCGAGGATTGGGGCGGCGATACCGTCACCGTCGAAGTGTCCGCCAAGACCGGCCAAAACCTGGAATTGCTCCTCGAAATGATTCTGCTGGTCGCCGACATTCAGAATCTCAAGGCAGACCCGGGCCTGCCGGCCAGCGGCACTGTGCTGGAAGCGAAAATCGACAAAGGCCGCGGCAACGTCGCGACCGTGCTTGTTCAAAATGGAACGCTTAAAGTAGGCGACAATTTCATTGCGGGGGCCATATACGGGAAAGTTCGCGCAATGTTCGATGAAAATGCGAAGCTGGTCAGGGAAGCCGGTCCGTCCACACCGGTCGAAGTTCTCGGATTGCAGGGCCTGCCAATGGCCGGTGACTTGTTCCAGAGCATTGCGGACGACAACAAAGCCCGCCAGATTGCGTCTTATCGTCAGGAAAAGCTGCGTGATATCGCGCTCGCCAAAACCTCCAGACTCACGCTCGACCAGTTGCACAAGCAGTTGACTGAGGGTGAAATCAAGGAAGTACCGCTGATCCTTAAGTGCGACGTGCAGGGTTCGCAGGAAGCGCTTACGGACATGCTGAACAAGCTCAGCACCGACAAAGTCAAAGTGCGCATCCTTCATTCGAGTGTCGGCGCCATCACCGAAACCGACGTGCTGCTGGCAGCCGCCTCGAACGCCATCATCATCGGGTTCAATGTGCGGCCGGAACGGAAAGCTGCGGAGCTTGCGAACCGGGAAAAGGTGGAGATCCGGCTTCACACGATTATCTACAACGTCGTCGGCGAGATCACCCGCGCGATGCAGGGCATGCTCGAACCGGTATACAAGGAAACGCGGCTCGGGACCGCAGAAGTTCGAAACACTTTCCGAATTCCGAAGGTCGGTACGATTGCCGGCTGTTACATCACCGACGGAAAGATTACGCGTAACGCTGAGGTTCGTCTGCTGCGCGACAATGTCGTCATCTACGAAGGCAAGATCGCTTCGCTGAAACGCTTCAAGGAAGACGCTTCGGAAGTCACGCGCGGATATGAATGCGGCATCGGCATTCAAAATTTCAATGACGTGAAGGTCGGCGACACGATTGAAGCGTTCGTGACTGAGAAAGTCATTACTGACCTCGGGGCCTGATACCCGACGTCGGTGGACCCCACGTTGAGAAATGGTCACAATTGCTCTTCTCACCCTCGACATCCATCTGCCCCACGCACAATCTCTCAAGGACAAGCGGATGGTCATACGGCGGCTGAAGGACCGGCTGCGATCGAAATTCAACGTGTCGGTTTCGGAAGTCGATCATCAGGACCTGTGGCAGCGGTCGCAGATGAGTGTCGTGACTGTCGGGCCAGACGAAAGTTTCCTGCAGAAAGTACTGCAGGAAGCGGCCGAAGAGGCCGAGCGGGCGGCGCCTGAATGCATGATTCAGAGCAATATCGAAATCGTGTAGTCCATGCACGGACGAAGAATCGATCGAATTGAAGAACAGCTTCGTATCGAGCTCAGTGAGGTCATCGAGCGCGAGATTCAGGATCCGCGCATCGGTCTCGTTACGGTCACCCGCGTCAAAGTCTCGCCCGATCTTCGCCATGCGCGCGTTTTCGTCACTGTCCTCGGTGGTGAGGATCAGCGGAAGAAAACGATCGAAGGGCTACGCTCCGCCGCCGGCTACATCCGGAGATGCGTCAGCCAGCGCCTGCAACATCTCAAACGAATGCCCGAGCTCACTTTCGGTTATGACGAGTCGGTTGAGAAGGGCATCCGGATTGAGGAACTGCTGGACCAGATCAAATCTAACGATGACTCATAGAATATGTTGAGGAAACACAAAGACACAAAGGGCACAAAGGCACAAAGAAAGGCCGCATCAAGAACCTTTTTTTGCGGCCTTTCTTTGTGCCTTTGTGCCCTTTGTGTCTTTGTGTTTCCTCAACATTCCCAGGAATGAACGGAATCTTCATCATTGACAAGCCAGGAGGTATGACTTCGCACGATGTGGTGAACCATATCCGCGCGAAGTTCGGGATTTCCAGAGTAGGCCACCTTGGAACGCTGGATCCAATGGCGACGGGGGTTCTGCCTGTCTGCCTGGGAAAAGCCACACGAATGGGCCAATTCATCCCGAACTCCCCAAAGGAATATACAGGTGAGATCCGTTTTGGATTTTCGACCAACACGTTCGACCGGGAAGGCTCCCCGACGAGCGAAGAGCGTCCTCTTCAGAGTTCTCGCGTCGAAATCGAGGAAGCCATGCGATCGCTTACGGGAAGGCTCAACCAGATGCCGCCGGCATTTTCCGCCAAGAAGATTGGTGGCGTAGCGTCCTACAAATTGGCACGAAGAAACCGGCCGGTCGAAATGGCTCCGGTTTCAGTGGAAGTGCAGCAGTTCACGGCGCTCGAATTCCACCCACCGCTCATGAACTTTAAGGTGGTCTGTTCGCCCGGCACCTACATTCGAAGCCTGGCCCACGACCTCGGGCAGGTGGTCGGGTGCGGCGCTCACCTCAGTTCGCTTCGGCGGATCCGATCGGGCGACTTTCGAATCGAACAAGCC
>Ga0137407_10000648_pt1 | contig 23174 bp, 23 predicted proteins | sample CZOMad2_2_16fung_FD_108410 | JGI IMG/M metagenome (GOLD analysis project Ga0137407, IMG submission 108410) | Vadose zone soil fungal communities from Angelo Coast Range Reserve, California, USA - CZOMad2_2_16fungal (Illumina Assembly) | ecosystem: Environmental > Terrestrial > Soil > Vadose... | reverse complement strand
ATCACTGGATGCTCACGGCGTCCAATCTTGTCATCGAAGAATCATCGAGGAGATCGTCATGAAGTTGGATTCCAAATCGGGTGCTACGCTCGCAGTGGCCGCTGCAACTCTGTTCCTGGCCGGTGCGACCGTATCTACGACGACCTACGCGGCGGGCGAAGGCCACTGCGTCGGCGCGAACGCCTGCAAGGGCCAGAGCGCTTGCAAGGGCGGCAACCATTCCTGCAAGGGCCTGAATGCCTGCAAGGGGCAGGGCTTCTCGGAAATGACCAAGGGCGACTGCGCCGCCGCCAAGGGCAAGTTCAAGCCGGCCTAACCTACCCGAATTGGTTGAGGGACCCGGTGTAGGCCGGGTCCCGCTTCCATGATAGGCTAAAGATCATCGTTGATAACGCGCGCAGAGGCCGCCACGGTTGCCGGCGGCACCCGAGCGGAGGCAGCATGAACGTAGCAAGACAGTTGCCGATCTCGCCCGCGGCGACGCGTGCCGGAACTCCAGTACCCTCTGCCAAGCCGCCGTTCCTTGGATTTGGTCTTGGGCTGCGGGCACAGCACTACGACGAAATCCTCAGCAGCAATCCGCCGATCGACTGGTTCGAGGTCATCAGCGAGAACTACATGCTGCCGGGCGGCCAGCCGCTGCGCATTCTCGACCAGATTCGCGCGCGATATCCGGTGGTGATGCACGGCGTTTCATTGTCGATCGCATCGACGGCGCCGCCGAATTTCGAATATCTTTCGGGGTTGCGCGATCTGGCGCGGCGCGTCGAGCCGCAGTGGATATCGGACCATCTCTGCTGGACCGGGGTGCATGGCAAGAACCTGCACGACCTCTTGCCATTTCCCTATACGCGCGAAGCGCTCGACCATGTCGTCAACCGTGTTCAGCTGGTTCAGGAATATCTCGGCCGCGCCATCGTGCTTGAGAATGTCTCGACCTATGTTCAGTTCAACAATTCCGAGATGACGGAATGGGAGTTCCTCGCAGAATTATCCCGCCGCTCCGGATGCTGGCTGCTGTTCGACGTCAACAATGTCTATGTCAGCGCCTTCAACCACGGCTACGATCCCAGGACGTTCCTGGAGGGAGTTCCGGCGGACCGGGTGGTTCAGTTCCACATGGCCGGGCATAGCCATATGGGCACTCACATTATCGACACCCATGATCATCCGGTGTGTGAGGACGTCTGGGAACTCTACGCCGCAGCCTTGAAGCGCTTCGGCAGGGTCTCGACCATCATCGAACGCGATGACCATATTCCCCCGCTCGACGAAATCCTCGTTGAGGTCGAGCGCACCCGGGAGATCGCAAACAGCATTCTCCCGCCGCTGGCCGCGCACGCCTGATGAGTGACCTGGCGCGCCAACAGAGCGACTTTCAGCGCGGCATCCTGAGCGGCGATGATTCAATTCTGGCTGAAATTCCCGACAGCCCGAAGGAAAAGCGCGAAACCCTGTTCGGCGTCTACCGGAATGCCTATACCTCGCGGCTGGTCGAGGCCATGGGCAACGACCACAAGCTACTGCATATTTACCTCGGCGACGAAATGTTCGACGCGATGGGCCATGCTTACGTCGCGGCCAATCCGTCGCAGAATCCGAACCTGCGCTGGTTTTCGAGCAGCTTGCCGGATTTCCTCAAATCGACCGAGCCTTACAGCAAATATCCGGTGTTGTCGGACCTCGCAGAGCTTGAAAAGGCGCTGAACGACGCCTTCGATGCAAAGGACGCGCCCTCCATAGAGGTTGCGGATATGGCAGGTTTTGCGCCGGAGGCGTGGGTTGACCTGACGTTTCGGGCTCATCCCAGCGCGATCAGGCTCGACCTCACGACCAACGCGTCTGCTGTCTGGCTGGCGCTCAAGGCTGACGAGGAGCCGCCGGACGCGGTCCAGCTGGAGCAGCCGAGCCGGCTTCTGGTCTGGCGTCAGGACGTCACGCCGGTGTTCCGCGAGCTTGCCGCCGAAGAAGCGATGATGTGGGATGAGGCCGCAAATGGAATTCCATTCGGCGTTCTCTGCTCGATGCTCGCGACCTACGACGATCCGGACAGTGCCGCGGCACGAGGGGCGGGCTATCTGCATGGGTGGGTCACGGCGGGGCTTTTGACGGGCGTTTCCGGCGGCGATTGAGGGCCGATCGGATGGACACGGACACTCACCGCGATTTTATCGAACAGTTGAGCTGGGACGAGGTCGCCAGCCGCATCGCGAATGGCGCCGCCGCGATTCTGCCGATCGGCGCGGGTGCCAAGGCGCACGGCTTCCATCTGCCGCTCAACACCGACCGCATCCAGGCCGAATGGCTCGCCGCGCGCATGGCCCGTTACATCGATGCGCTGATCTGGCCGACCGTTACTTACGGCTTCTATCCGGCCTTTGTCGAATACGCCGGCAGCGGCAGCCTGTCGGCTTCTACGTTCGAGTCGGTCGTTGAAGAGACCGTGACCGCGATCGTCGGATATGGCTGCCGGGCGCTGTTTGTGCTCGATACCGGTATCAGCACGCGCGCCCCGGTCGATCGCGCGTTGTCCCGGCGTGGCCTAGACAATGTGCTGCACCTCAAAATTCACGACGGACCGCGCTATCGGCGTGCCGCGGAACAACTAGCCGAACAGAGCCACGGCAGCCACGCCGATGAACTCGAGACCTCGCTGATGCTGGCAATCGCGCCGCGTCTGGTGGACATGTCGCGCGCCGAGGCCAGCCCCGCCGCAAAGGACGAAACGCCCGGGCCGTTGACGCCGTCGGACCCATCCTCGCCCAATTACAGCCGCTCCGGCAGCTACGGCGATCCCACCCTTGCGACACCGGCGAAAGGTGAAATTCTGATTGCGGCCATGGTCGAGGACCTCGCCGAACAGGTAGTGGCCTTCCTCGCTGCGGCGAATCCTGGTGGCCGGAAAAAACAACGTGGCGTCTCAACATGAAATATTTCGAAGCATTTTGCGCGATCGCAATCGTGGCACTAGTGCTGGGCGGCAGCTTCGCGTCGCGCGCTTACGCGCAATCAGAATTGCTGCGCGGCGATCGGATGCCGTATGACGCCTTCGACAAGCTCGCCAAGACCGACCTGGAAGTTCCCGGCGGCATGATCCATGTCGGCTTTGCTCCCGGTGATCTTGTTTTGCCCAAGGACAAGATCCTGGACTGGGTCAAAGCATCAGCCAAAGCGGTCTCAACCTATTACGGCCGCTTTCCCGTCAAATCGCTGCGATTGCTGTTCGTGCCGGTCGATGGCCCACGCGTTCGCGGCGGCACCACATGGGGCTATCGTGGCGCGGCCATTCGCATGATGCTGGGCCAGGCAGCCCGCGAGGACGATCTGCGCCGCGACTGGGTCATGGTCCACGAGATGGTGCATACCGCGCTTCCCGACATGGAGGAGCGTTACAACTGGCTGTCGGAGGGGCTCGCCGTCTATGTCGAACCGATTGCTCGGGTCCAGGCCGGTGATTTGACCGCCGAGGAAATTTGGCTCGCGATGATCCGCGATATGCCGAAAGGCCTGCCGCAAGCCGGCGACCAGGGCCTCGACAATACCGATACCTGGGGCCGCAAATATTGGGGCGGCGCCATGTTCTGCCTGACGGCCGATATCGAAATTCGAAAGGCGACCGGCAACCGGCTCGGTTTGCAGGACGCCATGCGCGGCGTCCTCGCGGCCGGTGGCAGTCACGAGGTCGACTGGTCGATCGAGCGGATCCTCGCGACCGCGGACAAGGCGGTCGGCGTGAACGTGCTCACACATCTGCACAACGAATGGGGACGAAAGCCGGTGGCGCCCGATCTCGACCAACTCTGGCGCGATTTGGGATTGCGGAACAAAAACGGAAGCGTGGAGTTTGATTCCGCCGCGCCGTTGGCGGCGATCCGGGAGGCCATCACCGAACGGCGTTCCAAGTGATGGGAAGGCCTCGCCACGAATTCACCTGATCTATTCGCAGGGATCGCGGAAATAATTCTCAAATGCGAATTGGAACCGACACCAAAATAGTCGCGTGTGGCCACTCAAGCGGTCCGGCACCGGAACACGCCCCCTTCTTGTCACACTCAAACCTAACCGTCTCCCGAATCGTGCGGACCTCAGTCGCTTTTTAGACGGATTCGACGTGCTGAGTGCGCGCTCGGTCGCGGGGCGCGTCTGCATGAAGATGATAATAATAAAAACTGCCGGAAACGCCCCTCTGTTGCGTCACAGTAGTGGGGAGTATCATGATGGTGGAGCAGGCACATCAATATAGATTAGGTCACCCGGACGTCGATCCGTTCGACGAAAACACAGCCGGATATCGTGCGGCGAACAACGCGTTACGCGTTCAAGCCCGGCCGGATGCCTATCCAGACCCATCGGTTCCACTGTTTCTTTCGGATCCTGACGGGGAACCGGATCCGAGGGCATACCTCGCTCCCCGGCAGAAGCGAAGGACTTTGATCTCGTCGCGTATCCTTGCGGCCGTTATGGCGGCAGCGGCGGTGGCAGTTCTGTTCGCACTGCTTACCTCGGATGCCACACGAGACAATATCGTTAATCTCAAGGCGTCAATTGCCGCGGTTTTGCCGACTCCTTCGGCCGCGGCGCAGTCTCCTTCGTCGCAACTAACACAACGTGACAGACAGCTGAACGAGACCCCACGGCAAACAGCGCCGCGGAATCAGACGCTTGGTGCTGGAAGTGTCACGATGGCCGCTGTGACGCCGACGCGTGAGGAGATCAAGAACGCCTATCAGAGTGCGCTGCAGAGCGGCGCGCTGCAAGACGTCGCTCCGCAGGCGGCGCCTGTCGCGGAGAGCATGATCCCGGCAGATCCGATTCACCGCCTCGATCCCAACGAGATCGCCTCGGCGCTCGCGCGAGGGGTTGCCTTGATTGCGAGTGGCGATCTTGCTGCGGCTCGCCTCGTGCTGCGGCGCGCGGCCGACGCCGGAGATGCGCGCGCGGCCATGACGCTGGCCGAAACCTATGACCCCGCGATTCTGCAGAAACTGGGCGTCCACGGCGTGGTGCCGGATTTGGCCAAGGCACGGAGCTGGTACGAGAAAGCGAGACAGTTCGGAGCGACTGAGGCCACCCAGCGGCTCGAACTGCTCGCCAGCAAGCAGCATTGACCTGCGCGACATATGACGCGTCTCCAGGCCACCTCCTGCCGAGGAATTTTCTGCCGCGACCGGGCAAGTCCAACTTCCGGACGCGGTATCACTTCCGACATTCACTCCAAATGTGCCGCAGATCACAGCAAAGGGAAAAGTTATGACGGTCTCCACCACACCTGCTAGAAAACTCTTCGCGCTCCTGTCGTTCTTCCTGTTTCTTGTTTCCTCAACTGTCGCGTTGAGCCCTGTGTTTGCCGAAGGCCAAAAGCCGGTGAGCGGCTATGAGGAAAAAAAGCGTCAGGCCAACGATATCGCCGTAACGGTCGTGGTGTCCGGCATCTCGTGCACGTGCGCAAGGTTCACCGAGGATATTCGGAACGTCGTCAACGATTTGGGGCCGGATGGGATTCGCGTGTTGCCGGTTCTTGGAGTAGGCGGACTTCAAAACGTGAATGACGTGCTGTTTCTCAAGAACATCGACATGGCCGTCGTCGACGAGGACAATCTTCGGCTCCTGAAGAAAAAGGATCCGGTGCTATATGCCAATATCGAACAGCGCGTTCAATATATCACGAAGCTCTACAATTCCGAGTTTCATGTTCTTGCGCGAAACGACATCAAGTCCTATGACGATCTGAAAGGCAAGAAGGTTAACTTCAACCTGAAGGACAGCCAGACCGAAGTAACCGCCGACACCGTTTTCAATGCGCTCAATATCCCCGTGCAGCGCTCTTACTACGACAACGATGAGGCAACCAAGAGGCTGATAGCGGGAGACATCTCGGCAATGATCATCCTCACCGGAGCGCCGCAGGCCGGCCTTGCGAAGGTGAAGAAGGAAGACGGCGTACATTTCCTGCCGCTCGATCAGGAAAGTCTGCCAAAGCACGAGCTGCGCGAACTATTCGCGAACTATCTTCCCGCGGAGATCACCCACGAAAACTATCCGAATCTGGTCCCCGAGGGCACCACCGTCCCGACCATCGCGAACCGGGCGCTGCTCGTCGCCTACACCTGGCCAGAGAATTCCCCGCGCTACAACAAGGTCGCCAAGTTCGTCGACGCGTTCTTCAGCAAGATCGATCAATTCAACAGCCCTTCGCGGCATCCCAAGTGGCGCGAAGTCAATCTTTCGGCCGAAATGCCCGGCTGGGTGCGATTTAAGCCCGCGGCCGACTGGCTTGCCGCCCATCGCAATCAAGCCGTGTCCGCTAATCCGGACAGCACGCTCCGGCAATCCTCTCCCGAGCTGAGGCTTGCATTCGAGAAATTTATGCAGAACTACTTCGCTTCCACCGGCCGGAAGACGCTCACCACCAAGGAACGGGAAACGCTTTTCGCCAGATTCGAAAAAATGCTCGCCGAGTCTAAGGCGGAAGCGGCGGTACGTTAGAGAAGCAAGAATGTTACCAGCAAAGATATCCCCTGCTGACGGCCGGAGCCTCGAGGCGGCTCCGGTTCGTCGTGGGCAACAACCAATCGAAAGGTAAGAAATGCAATGATCGACCGGCGAAGCCTCATCAAGCGTTCCGGGGTTGCCCTTGCGGCGCTCGGTGCGGGATTGACGTCCCCCTCCTTGCGCGCATTTGCAGCCACGGCAATGCTACCATTCGAAAACGGGGAACGGCCGCTCGTCAAATATCCGCAAAAGCGTTCGATGATCGGCCTGACCAGCAGACCGCCCCAGCTGGAAACGCCATTCTCGGTCTTCAATACGAATGTCATCACGCCGAATGACGCCTTTTTCGTCCGCTACCATCTGGCAGACGTCCCGCTCAACATCGATCCCGACGCATTCTCGGTCGAGATCAAGGGCAAGGTCGACAGGGCCACGAAACTATCGCTGGCCGACATCAAGAAGATGCACGCCGTTGAGATCGTGGCGGTCAACCAGTGCTCGGGCAATAGCCGTGGATTCTCCAATCCCCGCGTCGCAGGCGGCCAGCTTGGAAACGGCGCGATGGGCAATGCGCGCTGGAAGGGAGTGCCGCTCAAGGCCGTTCTCGACAAGGCCGGCGTTCAATCGGGCGCGCGCCAGGTCACTTTCAACGGCATGGATGGGCCCGTGACCGACAAGACCCCGGATTTCATCAAGGCGCTCGACATCGACCATGCGCGCAATGGCGAGGTCATGCTTGCCTATGCGATGAACGGCGCGGATCTTCCCGTTCTCAACGGGTTTCCGCTTCGGCTCGTCGTCCCCGGCTATTACGGCACCTATTGGGTGAAGCACCTCAACGAAATCACGGTTATCGACAATGTCTTCGACGGATTTTGGATGAAGACCGCGTATCGCATCCCAGACAACGACTGCAATTGCGTGGAGCCCGGTACAGCCCCAAAAGCCACCATTCCGATCAACCGCTTCAAGGTACGCTCGTTCGTCACCAGCATAGCCGACGGCGCGAAGCTGAGGGCCGGCGCGCCGATCATGCTCAAAGGCATCGCATTCGACGGAGGCAAGGGCATCAAGAACGTCGCCGTCTCAACCGACGGCGGGAAAACCTGGGCGCAGGCCCGGTTGGGCAAGGATTTGGGGAAATACTCCTTCCGCGAATGGCAGATGCCGGTCACGCTGGCGGCCGGTGCGCACGAAGTGAAGGTGCGCGCGACCAGCAAGGCGGACGAGACGCAGCCGATGGAGCCGCTCTGGAACGGAGCGGGCTACCTGCGCAACGTCGTCGAAACCGTCCGCGTCACGGCGGCTTGAGGAGACCGGTCATGAAATTATCGACCCTCGCTGCACTGACGCTGACCGGGCTTGCGGTGCTGATAACCGGTATCGGCGGTTCAGGTCCTTCCGAAGCGGACGCCAAGCCGATCTCATACAAACTTCCAAACGAGACGGCGACATTCAAGCCGGGTCCCAATGTGGAGGTTGTGCAGAACAATTGCACGGCGTGCCATTCGGCCGACTATGTCCAGACTCAGCCCCGGGGGCCGAAATTCAAGCAAGATTTCTGGCGGGCCGAAGTGACCAAGATGATCAAGGTTTACGGTGCGCCAATCGATGAGGGCGACATCGGCAAGATCGTGGATTATTTGACACAGACGTATTGATGCCAGGGAGCAACGGGTCGCACGCGCAGTCATGCCTCGCTACTTGGTTCGGCAAGGAAATATTGGTCGGGGATGGTTGGTATGGGATCGTCTGAAACGTCGTCCCGCCGTCGTTGATGGCCGCGAGCTTGCGCGGTTGCCTTTCCAGGATGCTCACGCGGCCATAGCACTTTTGAACGGAGCCAGCTTCGACCGCAAGAAGGTGCCATTGCCGTCTCCATGGCAGCTGAACTACAGCGGCATAGTCGTGAACTGCCGCGACGAGCTGGACGCGAAAAACCTGGCGCGAGAGCTCCTTCGGAAAGGGTTTCGGGTTTCCGCTCGGACGATCGAAGGCGCCATAACGGCCCGTCGCATCGAGCCGGGTGAGATGGAAGATTGGCTGTCGGATTAACGGCCGCCATACTCCCCGTCCATATTACCCCCTCACAATTTTGCCCCGCCTCGGGTGTTGACATAAATGACCACGTGATCTTGGCGCGCGGCGAGATCCGACGCTCGCCTTCGCGCTGGTGCATCCTGACCGAGAAACCGTCAATCGGGGTTTTGACAAAAAAGCCGGATACCGAGGGACGTGGCGCGAGGCCCATGTCTACATCGGGTCATTTGCGTCTAGTTTGACGTGTTCGCGGCACGTCCGGTTAGTGGGTGATCTCGGAAGTGTCGGATATCCGCATCTGGCTATGCGCTTATGACACCCTGGAAGGGGCAGTCGAAGATCTTCTCGGCCTCGCGTTTCACGAACGCGATCACTCGTGGCGCCCGATCTCGATCAGCTCTGGTGCGATTTTGGATTGCGCAACAAAAGCGGCAACCTCGAGTTTGATACTGCCGCGCCGCTCAAGGCGATCCGGGAGGCGATCACGGAACGGCGCTCCAGGTGATGGGCAGGTCCCCGCAATCGATTATCGGATGTCGCATCCAGCATAGGGTCCGGCTATGGCAACTCCGATCTTTGTTGCAGAAGGTAACAACGTATGCGACGCTCTGTAGCGTTACAAGAGACAAAATTCGGAAGGGGACAAGGGATGGACGATAGCCTGCCCGAACTGGGTGACCTCGAACGAGAGGTAATGCAACTGGTCTGGGCCAACGCTCCGATAACGGCCGAGGCGGTGCGCGAACGGCTTTCTCGTGCTCTCAAGGAATCGACCGTTCGGACCGTGCTGCGAAGACTGGAAGAGAAGGGCTATACGACACACACGGTGGATGGGCGGACCTATGTGTACCAGGCGGCCGAGTCACGCGGCCGCGTCGCGGCAAAAGCAGTCCAGCGCATTGTTGATTGGTTCTGCAACGGTTCGGTCGAAGAGGTTCTGGTCGGCATGGTGGATACAGCCATGCTCGACCAGCGGCAGTTGCGCATGCTTGCCGACCAAGTTGCGAAGGCGAAGCTGAAGGCGAGGGGAGGGAGAAAGTAATGTTGGCGATTCTGGCGGAGTCGGCGCTGCGCTCCTTGCTACTTGGAAGCATCGTGTGGGTTGGCTTGAATCTTCTCCGTGTGCGAAATCCACACGTGCATATGACATCCTGGGCAATGGTGCTGGCTGTGTCATTGTTGATGCCGTTGCTGATGCATTGGACGGTAACCATCACACTGGATCCCTTGCCGCTACCGACATCGGAAAAGCTGTGGCCTGCCGAGATTCCGCTGTCGGAGCCATTGATCCCGTCACTCCCACTAGAACCCGGCGTCCCCGGTGTGGCTCGCGGCGAGAATGAGGAAGTCGTCAATTGGTGGGGCCTTGCGACGGCAATCTATGCATTGGTCTCCGCCATGCTGTTGCTGCGATTGGCAATCGGCATCCATTTGACCTGGCGCTTGGTCCGCGCGGCAAAACCGATGAGCGAACCCTGGGCCGCCCACTCGGACGTGCGCGTGAGCGATGCCATCAGCGGGCCCGTGACATTCGGTGCAACCATTCTCCTTCCTCCCCAATGCATCGAATGGGATCTGTCCAAGCGTCAGGCCGTGCTTGCCCATGAGGGCGCCCACGTCGCCAACCGCGACTTCTATGTCCTGCTCTTGGCCTCGCTTAATCGCGCGGTGTATTGGTTCAGCCCGTTTGCGTGGTGGCAGCTCATCCGGCTGGCAGAACTTGCCGAAATCGTAAGCGATGCCCGCGCGCTCGAAGTTTTTGAAGACAGACTATCCTACGCGGAAATACTCCTCGACCTGGTGCGGAGTGTTCGGCAAGCGCCCGCGGGTCTGGAAATGGCGAGGGCGAGCACGATTCGCGCGCGCGTTGAGCGCATTCTTGCCGCGACCACGGCCCCCGCACGAGTAGGGTGGCGAAAACAGATTTGGATTGCATTAGCCATCCTGCCCGTTGCCATCGTTTCTGCCGGCACCATCGCCTACAATACGCGACCGTCATCCACACTGGCCATTGGTGACGCGGGAGATGTGGCGACAGGCGTTGGTACGCCGCAACGCGTTTCCTTCTATTCATTAGACCGAACGTCGATCTTCGCGATCTTTTGGGAAGGCGATGATCTCTTTGGGCAACTGAGCGGGCAGCGAAAACTCCGCTTATCCCTGGGGAGTGATGGCACGTACTCTTACCCGGCGGCGGCCGGCCAGATCGCTTTGGCCTTCGACGATGAACGACGACCGCCCGAATTGAAGTTAAGCCAGAATGGCCGTGATTTGCGGGCCACTCGGATCGCCGAAATGTCGCGGCAGCGCACCGACGTCGATGCGGCACTGCTCGATTCATACCTTGGTTGGTATGAGTTGGCCCCAAACCGCGTGCTGAACGTGACGCGCGAGGCGGGTCGGATGTATGTTCAGGAAACTGGACGACCGAAATTTGAGATTACCGCCCAAGGCGCCGATGCCTTTTCCAGCAAATATGATGATCTCATTATTTTCCTGCGCGACGACCAGGCCAAGGTGACCCAGGTCTTGCGTCAGGAGCGGATTTCCGGAGCGCGGCTCGCGCCGCGGGTCGATGTCGTCAAGGCAAGGATGATCGAAGAGGAGTTTGCACGGCGAATTGCCGAAGTCCCGGATCGGTTTAGGGGACAGACCCCGCTGCCGGGTAGCAAAGAGACCGTCCTGCGAGGCATCGAGGACTTGCAGCGCGGCACGCCGAACTACGATCGGATGAGTACACCGTTGGCTGCCAAGATCCGCCGCCACGCGCCCGAGCTACAGTCCATGTTTAAAGCACTCGGCGCGGTGGAATCGATCTTCTTTCGCGGCGTCGGTCCTGGTGGTTACGACATCTATGGACTGAAGTTAGCCAATGGTTTGGCCGAGGTCCGGCTGCTTTTGGGGACGGACGGCAAAGTTGACGATGCCATCTTCCGAGCGGACGGCAACGATGCGCCCGGTGGATTTGTCGCCTGTTCCGACGAGCCGGGTTTGAAAGCTCACGACAACATCACACCGATCCAATTGCTGTTTTCCAATGAGAGCGGAGGAGAAATCCGGCTCTACAAGTTGGACTCCGAAGGAAGACGCTCGGCCCATGCTGCGATCGGCGAGAATATGTCGTCCCCAATCCTGACCAACGTCGACACTCCCTGGGTTATCGCCGATGCTTCGGGGAAATGTTTGGAGATCGTGCTGCCGGGACAACGCACCCGTTTTCTTACCATCGAAGAATCTCGCACAGGTAGGCCTGAGCGCGCGGTGTCCCGGCGCGCCGTTCCACTGGCTGGGAGCGAAGAGATGCTGCGTCAATATATCGAGGCCTTGCGCCGCGGCGAACCGAATTACGATCACATGACCTCTGAAGTGGCGACGCTGACGCGTCAGCAGCTTCCCTTCAACCAGGCCATTCTCGCGAGACTTGGCGAGCTGCGAGCCTTGTCATTTCGGGGGGTAAACGCGTTCGGCAACGACATTTACATGGCCCATTTCGCCAACGGTACGGCGGAATGGAGGATAGGCTTGGTCAAGGACGGCATAATCGGGAAAATTGCGCTGGGTCCGCAGTAGGGCCTCGCTAAGCATTCAATCTGGACTTGCACAGAACATGGTTGAATGCTACAATCCGTAGCACTACAGCATGTGGCATTCCAAGAGGCTGACCGCGGCAGGTTCACCCCGCACGCTGTGGCTTCTTATCGACGGCTGGACTTGTTGGCTAAGGTCGTGCCGCCTCAGGGATCTCATATGTGGATTTTTACAAGACAAGAGCTCGAATTTCTCGCCAGCCTGAAAACAGACTGGGGAAGACTCTATCGGAGCGAACTCGCGCGCCTCGAACACAACCGTACGACAACTCCCACCATAAATCGCTGGAGAATTTCCCATGCTTCGGATCTCAGTACTCATTGCTGCGCTGACGCTTATGGAGACGACCGCTATTGGCGTTTCATCAGCACAGGCTGTGGTATGTTCCTACGATTTATGCGTTTCAAATTGTAATAGGGCCGGCGGCAAACGCTGTCTCAGAGGTTGCGACAGAAGGATTGCGAGACGCCTATCATCAGGCATCTGCCCGTGGCACGGATTCGGCGACTTGTCGCTAAATCGGTAGGCTGCGTCCGGAATACTGCGAACGCGGTGTGGCGAATTTTGGCATCTTGCCGCAAGGCATACTGAGCGAGTGCGCAAAGATGATTGGAGCGCGGCGATATCCGACCCTCGCCTTCGCGTTGGTTCACGGGGTGATTTGCCCGACGGGCTGTTTTGTAAAATCGCTGTCCAGCCCTCTTTGCAAAAATATTTCGCTTTCGCCGTCGGGCAAATCAAATTTACGACTCGCCCCGTCCCGCCTCGATCAGAGGGGCGTACGCGTCGTCACGAACGTTGGGTGCGGGATGCGATGGACGCGGTAGCGACGCAAGACGAGCGGCGCTGGCGCGGACGGCGAAGTCGTGTGGTTCTGGCGCCCCGACGCTGGCGTCAAGTTCTCGAGAAGCAAAGCTTCTTTGGGATGACGGTGGCAACAAAGCCCGGTCACCGGGAAGAGCACGAAGGAAACCGTTAAAACCGTTGCGCAGGGAAGGCCGGGTGAAACCGGTGAACCCTCAGTGACTACGCTCGTGTGCTTCTTCAATTCGCACGCGAGGCTGCGGGTGCAACGGGCACCCGGCTTTCCCTGCGCCCTCTCTTTTTTACGAGGGTGTTCGGCCAAACCTCGGGCGCTATCGCGTCGCGAGAACGCGGATTGTTGTGTTCAGCTCTTTGACAATTGAATAGGACGAGAGACAGCCTTTGCTCGGGCACACGTTCATGGGGCGCCTGCGTTCGTGCCCACGCTTTGCCGGAAAGAGCATCTTCCGGCATCTCGCCGCATGGGGACTGGCTGGGGTTCTTGGATACGTATCGAACTCTGTGCGTTGCACCGAATCAAGAAATTCGTTCAATCTTTGATGAGCTTAGAAGCTTTAGCTCCAGTTTTTAGCTCCAGTTTCTTTAGCTCCAGTTCTTGCGTCTCGCTTCAATCCGCCTCATGCTCAGAAAACTCTGCAATCTGGGCTGAAGTTTCCGGACGGACTATTAGAAAAATCCAGAGCAGGGAGCTGATTTTTGATCAGGCTGCGTCCGAGACCCGCATTTCAACATGCAAGCCGGCAGCCCCAATCATATTGACCAAGGTATCGAGGCCAAACAATTCGATCTTGCCACGCATGAGATCTGAGATACGCGGTTGGGTAACACCAAGCAGCTTGGCGGCCTGCGATTGGCTTAGCCCTGTCCGGGCGATATGACCCTTCAAAGCGATGATCAACGCTGAACGGAGCTTCATGTTCTCAGCCTGCGCTGGTGTATCCTCAATTGCATCCCACACATTGTCGAAGCGTTTCTTGCTCATTGACCCAGCTCCTTCAATAAATCCCGGTAACGCTGCACGGCGAGGTTCATATCCGCTTTGCTAGTTTTCTGCGTCTTCTTCTGGAAACAATGCAGCACGTAGACCGCGTCGTCGAACTTCGCCACATACAGCACCCTGAATGTTCCCGAGGCATCGCGAATCCGAATTTCCCGCACCCCTCGGCCGACGGTATTCATGGGTTTCCAGTCATCCGGCTCGCGCCCATGCTGGATTTGGTCGAGCTGATGCCCCGCCTCACGCCGGGCAGCTGCCGGAAACGCACGCAAATCGTCGAGTGCGCTGCCTCGGAATTCAACGGGCTTGGAATCGACCATTGGACTCAATATACAAAGTTTTGTATGGTCCGGCAACTTCTTTCTACATGTCTTTCTACATGTGTGTTTCTACAGGTGGCGCCTCACCAACCAATGGCGATTGGCGATCCTTGAGTTAGATCGCTACATTCAGGATTGGTATTTTTCGGGAGAATATGCATCGGCGCGCGACAATCTTCACGATGAAGCAAACAGACGCCAGAATTACTGAACTCTTGACCCGGCTTACTGCGCTGGAGCGCGAGCGCGTGGAGATCATAGCCGAGATCAATACTCAGCGATCGGTGCAGAGTGAGGGGAGCGCGGCTACTAAGGTCGTCCTTTCGGGAAAAGCCGACGATCCCATCGACCGGAATTCGTCAATTGAAAAGAAGATTGCTCTGTTTCGCCGGCTTTTCCGCGGCCGCTCAGATGTCTTCCCCATCCGCTGGGAGAATCTCACGACGGGGCGCAGCGGATACGCACCCGCTTGCGCCAATGAATGGCGGCGTGGGATTTGCGAAAAACCGAAAGTCAAATGTTCGGCATGCCAAAATCAGGCATTTCTGCCCGTAGATGACATGTCAATCGAACGTCATCTACGCGGGACCGATGCGAACGGCGCCCCGTTCGTTATGGGCGTCTATCCGATGCTTGCCGACAATACCTGTTCGTTCTTGGCCGCGGATTTCGACGAAGGGGAATGGCGAAGAGATGCCTTCGCTTTTAGGGACTCTTGCGAGCGTCATGGAATACCTGTTGCCATTGAGCGGTCCCGATCCGGAAACGGTGCTCACGCCTGGATTTTTTTCAATGAGCCGATTCCAGCGGCATTGGCGCGCCGTCTTGGAGCCTTCGTGATTACCGACACGATGGAACGCGTCCCCGATATCGGATTCGGATCCTACGATCGGTTTTTTCCGAGTCAGGATTCAATGCCAGCGGGTGGCTTCGGCAATCTGATTGCCTTGCCGCTTCAGGGGCTCGCGCGAAGTTCTGGCAACAGCGAGTTGATCGACGAGTCTTGTTCGCCATATCCGGATCAGTGGGCCTTCCTTTCGGCGATTGGGCCGATGCCGCGAGCGAAGGTGGAACGTCTGGTCGAGGAGGCAAGTGCATCTGGAAAAATTCTCGGCGTGCGTATCCCTCTCGTCGATGAAGATGAAGAACCGTGGCTTGCCGCGCCGTCGCGTCGACAGATTCCGACAGCAATCAGCGAGCCACTGCCAAGTGCAATCACTCTCGTACAGGCGGACCAGATATACATCCCTCGTCACGCGCTACCACCGCCTTTGATCGCGCGCCTTATTCGCCTCGCTGCGTTCCAGAATCCCGAATTTTACGCCGCACAAGCGATGCGCCGATCGACCCATGACAAGCCCCGGATCATCTCTTGCGCGGAGTTGACTAGCCATCACGTTGCGCTACCTCGCGGGTGCTTCGACGCCGTGCTCGATCTGCTTGCTTCACTTGGAATTTCAGTGACTATCGAAGATTGCCGCGTTTCCGGTGCGGCGGTCCCACTTGCCTTCACTGGCGCATTACGCCCCGATCAGGAAACCGCGATCATAGCCCTGTTTCCGCACGATACGGGCGTGCTCGCGGCAACGACAGCGTTCGGCAAGACGATCTTAGCCATCCGGATGATGGCCGAACGCGGACGGAATACATTGGTCCTCGTTCACCGCCGTCAGCTGATGGATCAATGGACCGAGAGGCTCACGGCGTTCTCAAATATGCCGCGTGATGCGATCGGCATGATCGGCGGCGGCCGCCGCAAACCGAAAGGTCAGGTTGACGTCGCCCTGATCCAGAGCCTCGTTCGCAAGGGCGAGGTCGATGATATCGTCGGAAATTATGGGCATCTCGTCGTGGACGAATGCCACCATCTGTCGGCGGTAAGCTTTGAACTGGTCGCGCGCCGCAGCAAGGCCCGCTACATCCTCGGCCTGTCAGCAACGGTTACGCGAAAAGACGGACATCACCCGATCATCGTTATGCAATGTGGTCCTGTCCGCCACCGCGTAGATGCACGTTCTGAGGCAGCCAAGCGCCCATTCCATCACGTGGTGCGGATCAGGGATACCAGCTTCCAACTTCAAGCCACATTGGACGCTTCTACTCCTTCCATCCAGGATGTTTTCAAGGAAATGATTGCCGATGAAGCACGCAATGATCTGATATTTGATGACGTCTTGAGTGCGCTGGAAGCGGGCCGTTCACCCGTCGTGATAACCGAGCGTACCGCCCATTTGGAGACCTTCGCAAAGCGTCTCGAGCGTTTCGCGAGGCATGTGATCGTATTGCGCGGTGGCCAAAGCGAAAAGCAGCGCCGCGACATCGCGGCGCGGCTCGCAGCAATTCCTCAAACCAAGGAACGTGTCATAGTCGCGACCGGACGCTACCTCGGTGAGGGTTTCGATGATTCCCGCCTCGATACCCTTTTTCTTACTATGCCGATTGCTTGGAAAGGCACGCTCGCGCAGTATGCTGGCCGGTTGCATCGTCTCAACGACGCCAAGCGCGAGGTGATCATCTATGATTATGCCGACATGAGAGTGCCGGTTCTGGCTCGTATGGCTGCGAAACGCCGAGCTGGCTATCAGGCAATAGGTTACAAGATGTCGGGCACGCGCGATTTGTTTTCCAGTCAGGCGGTCACACCGAACGAATCCGCGTAAGATACGGGCGGATTACTGATCGATCAGGCGTCGGCGTCACGGCGGTACCGTTCCCATTTCAAATTCGGCGAGCTGGCGTGGTTGGGCGCAGCCAAAGCATTTTGTCGAGGCGCGGTACTGCGCGGGCATTTTGGTACTGCCGTGCAGTACCGGGCAAGGCTGAAATAAGCGAAAATAATCGAGTGGTCGGATCGAGGCGTTGAAAGGAAAGGAAAATGCTTTAGAGCGAATGATTTCGGGCGTTCGGCTTCGCTTGGCTGCCTCCTCGCATCGTAGCGTACAACAGTAATTCTATGAGATTGCGGTGAGAAGCATCACGGGTTGCGAATACGTCATTGGGTTTATGCGTTGCTCTTTTGACCGGCGTTTATCATTCTTTCCGCTTCGCCGATGCTGCTGATGACGTCGTCGAACTTCGGCGTTGTTCCGAAGATCATTCCCGCCATCTTTTCGTAATCCTCCCTGAGCGCAGTCAGCATTCCGGCATGGGGCGAAGGGCCGAAGGTGCCGGGTTTCGCGATGTCGAGATCCAGGGGCTTGCGGTTAAAGAAGATGCGGGCATGGGCAATACAGTCCTCTGCCAGGGCCAGATCGGTCATCGCGTTTTTTCCGCAATCCGATTGAAGCAGACGGTAGACGTCGTAGTAGTGACGCGAGAGCCGCTGTCCGTCCTTGTAGAGTTCGCCGCGGTTTTCGAACCAGTGTCGTTGACCGTGGAGTATAATGATCTTGTCCCAAAAGGTACGCTCCGGCTTGATCGTCACGACATTTGGAACCGAAAGGTTAAATTCCTCCGCATCGTCGGCAACGTAGGGCGTGACGCTTTTGGTTACGTGAGGATCGAGTGCGGATTTCGCTCCTGACTCAATTTTTACAACCCGCCTTATGTATGGTTCCGCACTCGCGTCGAATGCGCTGGGATAATGGAAGAGCAGGGACTGCCCGTCGGGATCGTCGTCGTCGATCTCGATCTTGAATTGCGTTCCTTTCAACTCCGACGACGCCACCTTCATGAGCTGGTCCTGAAAGTTGCCTTTGATGAAAGCCTGGCACGTCGCCTTGATCTCATCGAGTTTGCGGCCGCGTTGTTTCGCGCTCAATTCCTTGAGTTCCTGGTCGGACGGGAAAGTGTCTGTCAGGTCTGCCCGGAAGACGGTAACGTCGATGTCTTCCGAAAAGCGCTGGATCAGATCGAACGCCTTCGAGAGCGATGTTCCTCCTTTGAAGAGGAGCCGGGGCTTCAGTTGCGCCTTGTTGTAAAGCGCATCAAGTGTCCAGCAGACCCAGAAATCCTTTTCGATATTCTCGGGCGCGCATCCCAGGCGTTGCGCAGTTTGCTGGAAAAGGCCGCGACGATCCTCCGGCTGCGCCTGTATGATTTGCGCCATGTCGTTCATCGAGATCGTCCTCAGGGTATTGGATTGCCGCGGGATCCGGGATCGTGATCTGGAATGTCGGAAGTCGTGCGTAGCAGATCTTTGACGGTCGGAACCAGCCAAGTCGGCAGATCGCCCAGGTTCGTGGCCAGATCGTCGCGAATGCGTCGGCCGTAATCGGGGTCGTTCAGGATTTTCGCGAGCCGGCGCTTGATTTGATCCTGATCGGAGGGAAGTACATCGCGCAACCAGATCAGCGCTTGCACGACCTGCGCAGCAGGCCGGCCGGCCCATACCAGGCGGCTCGGCGCGACCATTCGGAAATTGATCGTGAGATGACCGAGTTGGATCGGTTTCAGGCGAGCGTCGGTCCACACTGTTACCTTGGCCGGGACGGCATTGGTCAATCCAAGATTGTTTGCTGCCGTGATCCCATCGACGAGAACTTTGCTGCTGTCGCGCCTGGCGACGGCGTCTATCACCGATTTGTGGTCCGGGGGCGAAGGCTTTTTCGTGAGCTGATTGATGTGGGGAATGTCGTAGAGGCCCTGGTCTATCCGTCGGATCCGGTTGTTGCCATGCAGCCTGTGAAGGGCGACATCGATGGCGGACCTTGCGCCGATATCAACGAAATCGCGGGCGGTCCAAACCTTGTTGGGCGCTCCGTCCGACATTCGGCGGTAGATTCGATCTGCGACACTTTGCATGGATAAGATCCGGGTCTGTAAGAAATATACATCAAATATCTTACTAAAACACCCTTGTGTAAGGAATTTACTACAAAAATCTTACAAGCCCCGAGCCTGCCATGGATTCGGCGTATGCATAAGAACATAAAGAGAACATGTACGAGTGTTGCGATTCCCGGCGGGTTACGCCCGGTGCACGACAGCGGAGCCGGGGCAATATCCTAATTGTGCTCCGATACTCGTGAGAATGCGGCGACTGCCTTACAAAAAGGACTGGCGGGCAACTGAGCCCCTTCAAGTGGTTGAGAGCGATCATTTCCTTTCGTGCCGCCTCCACACGTGCGTCGAGATATTTCGCCAAATCGCTGAGATGGACGCCTTTCGCGCATTTCTGACTTGCTTCAATCCGGACGAGCGGAATAGCGATTTCGCCGGCTGTGATTTTCTGCACCAGCTTGGTTGCATTGAGATGAGAAAAATAATCTCGGCACACATCTTCAATCGGGATGACGACCTTCCCACCATACTGCGCCATCAGAAGGAATGCGGTATTCATTGTACAACATCCAAATATTCACGGTGAGACCGCCGACCCCGCGGAGCCTGGGTTGATACCTGACAGCCATCGTCTCGCTGATGCGGGCTGCCGCATATCATCCAAACTCTTGGTGTCAGATCGAGCCTATTCAGCATTACCCGCCATGGCGTCCGCTTTCGGCTTTCGATGACGGTGCGAAAGTCTACATCGAAATGCCCAGTGGTATTGCCCAGGGAGAGGCCCCGCCACTCTTTGTCATCGGCCCTGAAGGCGATGGTCAGCTCGTTAATTATCGCGTGCGGCAGAATTATTACATCGTCGATCGGCTGTTCGCCGCGGCCGAGCTCCGCATGGGCGGGGAGCACCAGCAGACAGTTCGGATCAGCCGTACCGACGGGAGGGCGCGGTGAGCACTGAGCCGGAACCCGACATTCGACCGGAGCCGCGCGATACTGACGGGGTGGCGTCGATGCGGTTGCGCGCGGAACGTCCGCGCGCGACAAGGCTTTCCCGCAAAGTTCTTGCGGGTGGGGCAGCAATTGGATTAGTTGCAATATCGGGCGCGGTGCTGTGGGCCCTGCAAAACAACCGGACGCGTTCGACGGCGCCAGCCGAACTCTACACGACCGACCATCACAATGTCGCCGATGGATTGACCGGTCTTCCGCGGGACTATGCCGGCACTCCCCGCCAGGCCCCGCCGCTCGGACCGGCTCTGCCGGGCGATCTCGGCCGGCCGATATTGAACGCGCAAAACGCTCCTTCGGCGGGGATACCTGCAATCGATTCCGAACAGCAGCGCCTCGGTCAGGAAATCGAAGCAGCTCGTTTAAGCAAACTATTTGCATCGACGAGTATTCGGGAGTTGGCGTCTTCGATTGCACAAGTTGGTTCAGTCGGCGCCTCGACGCGGCTGATCGGTGTCTATGATAGTCAGGTTGCGTTTGGGCAGTCGCGTGTCCTGCTGGTCTGGACTCGCTTGATCATGCCGAACGGCCGCTCGATCGTGCTGGAGCGTCAGCCTGGCGCCGATACCGCCGGTTATTCAGGACTTGAGGATCAGGTCGACAATCATTGGGGCGCCTTGTTTAAGGCTGCGCTCCTGTCGACGTTGCTTAGCGTCGGCAGCGAACTCGGATCCACCATCGGTGCTGGCAGCAATGGCGATGTCATCACAGCGCTCCGCCGCGGGTCCAGCGATAGCCTCAACCAGACCGGACAGAAAGTCGTTCAGCAGAATCTCAACGTCCAGCCGACACTTACGATACGGCCGGGATTTCCCTTGCGGGTAATCGTCAATCGGGACCTCCTGCTCGAGCCATACAGGGGTTAGGGGAGGCCCAGGGCAAAGCTAAAGCTTGGAGCTATCATCGACGACAAGCCGATGAAGTTAACTGTCGAGCTTCCCGTAGGCGTGCATCGCGATTTGCTTGCTTACGCCGAAGTCCTCGCGCGGGAAACGGGGCAGGCGATTCCTGATCCCTCGAAACTCATCGCGCCGATGCTAGTACGGTTCATGGCGACCGATCGGGCATTCTGGAAAGCGCGCCGCGCTATTCAGGCGGCTGGCGACGGATAGCGCTCTCTGAGAAGATTCAGAAAACTCGCCAGCGCCGGGTTATCATTGTCTCCTCGCCAATGTGCCAAATAGCCTATTCGGCTCGGCCCAATGCTGTCGCGAATCTCGCGATAGATCAGGCCAGAAAATTTGGCGCCGCTGTCAGATTCCAGGACTAGGCTGACGCTGGCCACGACGCCGACAAGGCTCTTGATAATGCTGCGACTGACCTCATGGCGTTCAATTCCGGGGCGGTCCTCCGAAATTCCGGGGCGGTCCTCCGAAACGCCGAACTTTGATATCAGAAGGTCTTCAAGCCTGAGTTCCTGGTTACATTGGGTCAACAAGACGGTTTCGCCGAGCAGATCAGTCCAACAGATGGCCTCCCGCTCAGTCAGCGGATGCCCTTCCGGTAACGCCAACAGGACGCGTTCGCTCCACAACGCCAAGGTGCCTCCGTCGCCCCGGGTGCTTTCGCTGGTGACGACCGCGACATCCAATGCGCCGCTTCGTAGTTCAGCCATGAGACGTGTCCGCGACCTTTCGACCATTCCGAGTCCCGATCTTGATTGGGCCATACTTCGATTAGAAACGCATGCAAAGGGCGTGTTGCCCTATGCTGTTAAGGCGGCACCAGTTAAGGGCTTGCACGCTGGCTCGCAGGTCACGTTTGTGGCGTACAGTGCGGATTTTTGGCAGAGGAACTCGAAAGGCGAACATATATTTCCGAAACACATCCAAAATTGTGACATCAAAAAGGTCTACGCGGTTTTCGATCCAACTTGCTACGGAGCGAACTGCGATGCAGCAGGTCATGCCTCAGGTGGCGGCGCCTTGAGTGAAGACAGCGGACAGGTTGTCCTGTCTGCAATTTTCAAGACGGGGCCAGGAACTATTGAGCAGGACTTGCGGGCTATCGAGATGGGGGAAAAATTGATGGCGCCGTACCGGGAGAAGGCATGGGCAGCATATTTTGTGCCGGTGGCGGGCGACTTCCTGAGGGCCATTCAAAAGGCAACCGAGTAAGATGATATCGTGACCAACAACGTGTCTCAGTCTAAACGGCAATTAGCAGCAGCGATAGCATTTGCTGCCGGGCTTGGAGTTTCTGGGGCTTGCTCGGAGCCGATTAGCAAGAACGACTTGTCTTGGCTGAAGCGCGAATACAGCCACAACGTCGTTCAAATCACCACGCCCGACGGACGAAAGACGCTGCCCGAATATGCGGCCGCAAAACAGCTTCCGCTGGCTCTGGTTGAAAAGCTATTCAAGGCGACCGGAAAGGTTAACTGTAATGGTCATGCGATGACGGCACAAATTACCGGCAAAAACAACGTTCTCACTCTTGCTAGTCATGAGTTTTACCATAGAGATTGTACGACGGAAAAATTGACCTGCGTATTCACACTCGACGACGAGCTTGGTTCAAAGGAATATCCGTTAGACATGCCTTCGCTGAAGACGGGCAAGTGCGCTTATTCCGGAGACAGTACCGATTGGGCCACGGTCAAACTCGAGGGTGCCGGCCCGGACGTGCTTCCATATGAAATCCCTTCCGTGGAAAATCCTCCGCCGTTAGTGAAAGGCCAACCGGTTTTGCAGGTTAGTATCAAGCACAAGAATTTCAAAGTTGGAGATAAATATCCAAAAACCGTAGAAGAATGTATAGTCCGTGATGTAAATCTGCACGCCTATGTGCCCGTTCAAACTGACTGTAACACCGGAGGTTGGTCGTCAGGAAGCGCGCAGTTTATCCGAGAGGAATCCACCGGAAAAACTGTGATCGGCGCAATTAATGTCTCGGAATCAAAAGGTGAAGGTGTCCCTGGCTCAGGTTACGATCCTAACAAATTGTACAATTCAAGCGTTGAACTTCGCGGCGAGTTTCTAAAGGCGGTGATGGAAAACTTAAAAGACCCGATCTCGAAGCCGGTGCCCTTTCAGGTGCAATAGCCGCGCAGCTTAACAAGTCGGCCGTGAACAAATTCTAAGCCATTGAGCGCGAGTCAGTTTTTGGCTTACGGGCGGTTTTGAGATTGCAGGGTTTTGTGGGCTTCGGGCGCAGAACCTTGCGATTTCATTTTTGAGATT
>Ga0137407_10000646_pt1 | contig 23188 bp, 46 predicted proteins | sample CZOMad2_2_16fung_FD_108410 | JGI IMG/M metagenome (GOLD analysis project Ga0137407, IMG submission 108410) | Vadose zone soil fungal communities from Angelo Coast Range Reserve, California, USA - CZOMad2_2_16fungal (Illumina Assembly) | ecosystem: Environmental > Terrestrial > Soil > Vadose... | reverse complement strand
GATGTTTTGACCGTCCGGCAGAATCCTAGGTTTACGCAATCGTTTCGCAATATTAGCCATCTGTCCGATCCTTCCCCGTGCTTGGCACGGAAACACTACTGGTGATCTTCCCAAGCGTTCGCGGCGCTCGTGACGTACGGCAGCTCACGAGTCGCTAGCGGCCTCGTCGCTTCCGCCGCTAGCGGCCTCGTCGCTTCCGCCGCTAGCGCGCACGGCTTGAACTCTCCGCAGAACGCGCACGTTGCATGCTGCACGTTACCCGGTGCCATCAGAAGCGCATCGTAGCGCTCGGTGCAATTGGCACAGAGCCTCACCGCATCCTCCTGACTCCGACATAGCCGTAGAGCGGCGGGAGCGGCGGCAGCGCGACTTGCGGCGGCGGAGCCAACTCCGCCTTGTTGCCGAGCAGCATCGCACCGAAGCCACATACGTGGCAGCGAAGCGCGATGGTTGGAAACTCCGTCTTGCTGCAATCGATCACGCTCGAAGCGTCGCAGCACGGACAGTGGATCTCGAACCAGTGCCACGTCGGGCACCGATGAGCCTCGCAGCGCGGCTCGCGCTTGATGACGCAATCCGACGGCGCGCCACAGTGGACGCACGGTCGGCGCGGCTCGCTTCGTCCAAGATAAGGTCGGCGCCCCTCGTACGGGTCGATCATGTACATCACAGGGCCGAGTCTCCGATCATCGCAGCACCGAAGCGCAGCGGCACGCGCGACATGTTGCGCGCTGCGATCACGATCTCATCACCGGGCGCAGCCACTCCGAACCGCAGCGACGTCCCTAGCCGACTGTCGAAGAAGGCAGCGGGCACCGCGGAGGCGAGCATCACCTCGCCCCCGGCTGTGATATCGAAAAGCTCGAAGCCCGCCGCGCTCACTGGCAGCACTAGCCGGGTCGGCCGGAAGGGTCGCTGCACTCGTGACACCAGCTGCACGATTCGTCCGGGCTGCACGATCGTTTTTACGTTGCCGAGTCGATCGGCCATGAAGGGGAGCCAGTACCGCTGCACCCGCGACAGTGCGACTTCTTCGAGCGCGGGCGACAGCGCTGGCTCGAGGAGCGGCGCTAACTTCGCCGCGGCGGCGGCCACAGGAGCAGCGATCAGCAGTCCCAGGAATCCGCGGCGGTTCATTTGCGCTGCCTTCTCTCTTTCGACGGCGTTATTTTGAGCAACTCAGCCCGCACCGCCGAGCGCAACAGCTCGGCCGCGGTGCCCTCGAGTGTGAATCCGTAGAGCCCCGTGCCCCAAAGCCGGGTCAAGTCCTCGAGCACTTGGCGCGACACCTCGACCGGCACGAGCACCGTGATCGCCGGCTTCTTCATTCGATAAACCCCTTTAGTCGCGCGTACGCTTCGCCCGCGACCGTGACGCGGCGACGCGAGTTACGGCCAATCACGTAGCCTTTTTCGCGCAGCACGTTTAGCGCGCGAGTGATGTTGGTGCCGTGCAGCCCGAGGCGCTCCGCGATCTCGTAGCCGTACATCCGCGGCTCGAGAGCGCAGATCTGGAGCACCTGTTGCCACCGCGTCACAGCGGCGTCCCCTTGTGGTCGCGCTTCAGCTCGCGAAACTCTTTCGGACTCGTCGCCACGTCGTCGCACGTCGCCTTGAAGCTCAAGCCGCCGAGAATGCGTTGCGACTCGCCCGACTTCGGCAGCAACCGCACCGTCGCGATCACGAGCGCGCCGAGACAGGCCGGGTGCACCTCGAGTTCGTGAAACGAGTACTTCTCAACGTCGAGCAGGTGAAGAGCCACCTCACTCGCGTTGGGCGGCAAGATGTACTGCATGCTCGCGTGCTCGTCGGCCTCGAGCATTGCGGGTATCAGCGAAGTGAAGAACAGGAGGCGCTCAGCCACTTGCGCCCCCTCGTGCGCTGCGCGCACCGTCCCCCCGGGGACTCTCGAACGGGGCGCTACGCGCCCCAACCCCCGGCCGGCCAGCCCTGGGCTCCGCCCGCTTGGTTTTCCCGAGCGAGCGGGAACCGGGGCGAAGCCAGAAGGCGCGCTGCCAAAGCGGACGAGCGCTCGCGTCAAAGTGGCGCTCGAGGTGACTTCCGCTCGTGAAGCGGCCGCCCTTCAAGCGCTGCGGGCCGAAGGCGTCGCGCTCAGCGCGCGTCAGCCGGTGGCGAGACGCCTTCGAAAGGCTTCCGCTTCCGGCGTCGTGACGTCGGTGCCCTGCCCCGTTACCACCATCTGCGCCACGGTCTGGGCCTTGGCCTTGTCGCAGCCCGCCCAGTTTTTCAGCGCCCACTCGATGAGCTGAGGCGTCGACAGGCCCGCCAGCTGCGCCTGCCCCCAGGTCGAGGCGAGCATCAGCATCACCAGATCGTTTTGCTGCAGGCTCGTGGCCGCCTGCAGCTTGCGGAAAAAGCGCTGCGTGGCCTGACTGACTTTTAGCTGCGTGCGCTGATCCATGGTCGGATTCTGCCACAAAAAGGGCCGCCCCGGCGTCGAGGGGTGGTCGGACGCCGGGGCGGCTGCGCTCCCCGTTCAGGAGGACCGCAGCGGCACGGTCACCCGAGGGTGGCCGGCCGGGGGTTAGGCGCGCGTTACCGCGCCGCTGCGAGCCTCTTGCTTTGGGGGATGGGTCTGGTAGGCTGTTTTTCATCATTTGGTCCTGTCCGGTCCAGTGGTCCTGGAGACGCCCGAGTTTATCGCTCGGGCGTTTCGCTTTTGTGGGGCCTAGAAGGGCACTCCAGCGCGCTGCAACTCGGCGGCGATCTCAGCGTGGGTCTTGCGCATGCGTGTCTTTTGGTGCTGGGCCGCGTGCTCGCGGATGAGGCGTTCTACCTCGCGGTCGGCCTCTGACGATTGCAACGCTACCACCTCTCCAGGGTTTTCGTGAGCCCAGTGTAGGAACTGTTCCGCACGAGACATTTTTGCGGACCCCTTGAAACGATTGCGGAGCTTGCGCCAAGCGCCGTGCAGCTCTTCCGGTAGATCCCGCTCAGCCTCTTCGGCGCTCTCTTGCCGGCGCTCGACGGCGGTTGTCAGCGACTTTCGCGCCGCGCGCGCCGTCGCAATGCGCTGCGCCGCTCGGGCCTGCCTGAGCGCCTCGGAGGCGCTGGAGACCCCAGCTGAGCCGGCACGCTTGGCGATGGCTCGGCGAGCCCTGCAGGCGCCTCGCTCGGCCGCACGCGACGCTTCGGCTTCGCGGCGGAGGCGTTCCCGCTCGAGGCGCCGCCGCTCTTTGAGCTTGACGCGGAGCGTTTCCTTTGCCCGCTTGCAGAGCGCTCGGGCGTCACGCACGCGAGCTCGGCGCTGCGCTCGGGCGTGATCGAGCGCGAGCCGGAGCCGGCCCAGCTCCGCCTTCTCGCGCGCGCGAATGGCCTGCGCCGCCATCTTCTTGCGCCAGTCCTTCACGCCGCCCTCACCCACTGTCCGCCGAACCACACCCACGAGACCATGGCGGTGTTCTGCTTGTCGCCGAGCTTGAGGCTGTCGACGTGCTCGCTGAAGTTTTGCCAAGCGTTCGGCGTGTAGCCGTGAAAGACCCAGCCACGCGAGGGGTCTTTGACGTAGATCGCGCTCGTCCACCAAGACGGCTGCGTGAGCGCCGAGGGGGGCAAGTCGGCGCGCGTCAGCATGCCGGAGGCCATTACGCGATCCTCTTGTCGGCCGTGACGGCGCTCGGCACGTCGAACACCTGCGCGGGACCGGTCCAGTCGACGCTGACGAAGTAGTCGGCTTTCGTTGGAAGCGGCCAGCCGGGAGGCGGAGTCGTTGTTACCACCACGTTTGAAAACCCTTTCTTCTCGATGCCGCTCTTGAGCATATCGGCGCTCGCCAGCAGCGACGCAGGGAACGGCACCACCACGTTTGCGACGTAGCGGCCCGGCTCGATCTGAAGCTGCCCAGGACCGAGCACGGGCCCTACGCTTTTGGGGCGGGCCTCGGAATGCCGAAGTCGGTGCCTGCTTCGCGCACGCGGTTGTCCGTGAGCGGCAGCGGCGAGTCGATGAACTGCCGGGAGCCCTTCAGCTCGCCGAGCTGCGAGTAACGCAGGATGCGCGCGCCGTTCAGGAAGACGTCCCAGAAGGTTTGGCGGCCCTGCGCAGTGTCGAACGCCTTGACGAAACGCACGTCCCACTTCTCGCCGCTCGCTCCCGTCTCCTTGAAAGACGACTGCCCCGGAGCCGGAGACGCCGCGTTGGCTTTCGAGATCGACTTGAACGCCACCCAACCGAGCGGCACCGCGAGCAGTGTCAGAATTTTTCCGATCATGACTTGTTTTCTTTCTCGGCCTCAGCCGCGACGACCGTTCGCAGGATGCGAACGTAGTACCGATTGATAAGCGGCTCGCTGATTTGCCCCGTGGGCATACCGTTGTCCGCCGTGAGTGACATGGCGGCGCGCAGGTGCTTGCGAGCGTCTTCGCTCAGCCGGAGCACGAAGCGGGGCGCTTCCGGTTCTGGCTCCGCATCCAGACCGGCAAGGATCTCCTCGTGCGCGTCGATGCGATCGAGCTGCGCGCCGAGCAGCCAATAAGGCAGAGTCATCACCATCTCGCGGATCACGCGACGCGCGTCGCGCTTATCGTCTGCAGTCTCGGGCAATCGTACGAGGATCATTTGCGATTGGTCTTTCAGGGTGAGAACGTGGCCAGCACCGGAAGGATCTGCGCGAGCTTCCAGCCGTGGCCGAGGTTGGTGGGGTGAAGCCCGTCGGCGCCAATGCCCGGGGGAATGACGCCGGGAGCAGCAGGCGGAATGGCCGTTTGGCCGTCGTTGAAGGTGTCGCCGTTTGCGATCGCGAACGCCTGGATCGCGTTACAGATATCGACCAAGGTGAAGCCGGACACGTTCGGCACCATCTGATTGAGGCGACCCACCGGGCTCGACCAGATGAATTTGACGCTCGGGAAAGCCCCAACAATCGCCCCGCGCAGCGTCGTCAGGTTTGCGGTCACCTGTGTCGGCGTGCGTCCTGCTGCCCAGTCGTTGGTGCAGAGGTCGAGATTAAAAAGGTTCTGCGTGCGGCCAACAAACATCGGCGTCAGCGTTGCGAGCGTGGCAGCCACGCGGCTCGCGTCGAGCACCATGCTGACGAGCTGCTGACCAAAGCCGCTGGAGTTGTACACTCCCCAGTTGCTCGACAGCGAGTAAGGAAGCAGCACGTTCCAGCCGTTGAAATCCGGAGTTGCACCGGTGCCGACCCCGATCGAGTCGCCCCACACGACCAGCTGCACATCCGACGACGTCGGCGGCGAGAGGTAGAAAAAGTCACCACTGACCTCAGTGATGTCAACGCAGTGAGCAGCCAGGCTCGCGCTTGTGCCAGCCGAAACGAGCTCAACGAGCTTACCCGCGCTGCCGGCAGGGAGCGTGATTAGCTTCGTTTCGAGAACGCCGACTGTTCCGCTCCATGTGACGGCCTGATTGAAAACACCGTCGATGAAGACGCCCACTTGAGTGAGCGAGTTGGGGCTCGCGGTGACGCTCAGCAGTAGGCCGCCAGGGATGAGCCGCAGCGCATTGAACGGCGCTCGGATCGCGGGCGCCGGAGGGGTCCTCCAAAACGAGTCCGCAGCGGTGGCGCTCATGAGGAACATGGGCGGGGCTCCTGAGCAGGCTTCAAGAAGAAGCGAGCTGAGCAGAAAGATCAGAAAGCGTTTTTTCCAAGTCAGCATAGCGGTTATTCATGTTGGAGTTCGCCACTTCGAGAGCTTCGAGCCGCGCGGTGGCTTGCTCCAGCAAGTCTTTCACCGTCGCGATCGCCCCTCGAGTCGCCGGCTGGTCGTTGGCCCTTTCAAGCTCGCTTTTGAGGGTCATCAGCTCATGCTGAATCGCCGCGACAAGCCGATCTTTTTCAGACAGCCTGGCTTCAGCTTCGGTCGGGGACGCGGGCAAACCTTCTTCAAATAGCTTTGTCATGCGGTGAGTCCGATATTGTGGATGCGTGTTTCGATGAGGTTGACGATGTTGACCAGGAGATTCGCAAAGTTCTGATTGACCTTCACCGGATCAGCGATGCCCGTCGTCGTCACGTCGGCAAGCGTCTGGTTGGTCGCCGCCACTCCGGTGCCGTTCGTGCCCTGCCCAACGCGCGTCTGCTGCGCAACGGGCGCAGCAGTGTACAGACCAAGGCCGGTGCCATCCACTTTGAGGCGGACGGTTTGTAGCGTCGGATCCGCGTTGTCACCGGCTCCAATGATGAAAGCGCCAACGGTTGTCCCGCCGCCGCCGCCGACGTGACCGCCTGACTGGTAGTTGTTACCGGCGACCCGCGTCCCGCTTCCACCTGTTGCGGCGCCGCCGCGCGTCCAAATGTGACCCGCTTGCGCAGTGCCGACGGGTACCGCTGAATTGTCGCCGCCAGCCAGCGTCAAGAAATTGGGCGTCACGGTGCCGGTGCTGGTGGTCGATTGCGCTTGCATCAGCATACTGCGCGGCACGTTGCCACCAGTCGATCCTTGAATTATTTTGACCGTGGTGACGAGCGTTGCGTCAAATTGCAGCGTATCGAGACCCAGAAGCACAATCGTGCTGCTGACTCGAAATCGAGTAGTCCCAGCCTGCAGCAGCGTGAAGTTGCCGCCCGCAGCCCAGCCGACGTTTACGCTGCCGAACTGAGTCACGCCAGGCAGCGATCCGGCGATCGACGTGTCGTTGATGCTCAACGCCGAACTCACCGCGATCGTCCCAATCAGAAGACGCTCGTTCGTGCCGTCCTTGCTGGTGATGTTCGTATCACCCGTCATGCGCAGCGTGCCCTGCGTCGAGGGCGTCGCGCCGATCGAGAGAAACACCGTCGGCGCCGCCCACGCGGAGCCTGTCCACGTGAGCGCCTGGCCGGCGACGGTGCCGGCAAGGTACGAGAAGTTTCCCGCTGAAGCGATCGGGACCTTGCCGTCGTCGGTGGGATTCACTGGAGGCGTCAGGAGCTGCACCGTGACGCCCACCACCGTGGTCCCCACGCGGCGAAGAAACTGCGCGTCAGCGATCGCGCCGTACGTGAGCGACGTGGGCCCGCTCGTTTCGCGGAGCCCGAGCACCGTGGCCGCTGTCGCGCTGCCGCCGAGCTGCCCAGCGAACGTGCCGCCCAGCTGCGCAATGGTGTAGTCGTTCGTGGCGGGCACGACGGCGCCCGCACGAGTATTGAAACTGGTAACGCCCGTTCCAGCCGCAAGCGTATTGAGCGCAGCCGCGACGGTCGCGCCAGCGACGCCGGAGTTGTTGCTGACCTGGCTTGCCGAGTAGTCATTCGCCGCCGGCACCACGGCGCCCGCACGGCTGTTGAAACTGGTTACACCCGAGGGGATCGCGGCGATCTCGGCGGCCAAGTTGTCGAGCGCCAGCCTGACGCTCGCGCCGGCTACGCCGGAGTCATTGGCGATCTGCGAGGCGAGGTAGTCGCCACCTTGCGCCGTCACGGCGCCCAGACGGCCGAAGACGCTCGTCACGCCGCCGGGCGCAGTCGGCGTTGGGGTCCAGCTCTCCGTTGCTGCGTCCCAGGTGAGCACGTCGCCATCGTGCTCGCCCTTCAGCTCGGGTCCCGAGGATGCCTCGTAAAGTCGAATCGCTCGGAGGTTCATTTCAAAATACCGATCTGGTGTAGGACCGCTTGGAGGATCTGCAGCGCCGCAACAGCGCTCGCGACCATCGCAGTTTGACGACGCCGACCGCGCGCTCGAGTGCGGCGCTCGGCGCGCCAAGCAGTCCCGAGGCTGTCGATCTTGCTGTGGCAATCAGCCACCGAGCGGACGAGCTTCCCGAGCATCACGAGCGGATCGCGGTCGAACAGCTCGCGCACGAGCGGACTACCGTTGTCGTTCTTCGTGATCTCTTCAGGTTCCCAATCGGGCTCGGAGGCGGGCGGCGACATGGGGGGTTACCGCTTCTCTTCGAGGTCTTGCACCCGTCGACGCAGACCATCGATGATCTCGCTCAGGCGCCGAACCTCGCCGCGCAGCGCTTGCACGGGCGACGGGAGGCCCACCTCACGCGGAAGCGGCTTAGGAGGGCCGCTCACGGTCGGCACGACGCCACTTCGGCGCCGGCCAACGCTCACGCGCTCGAGAGCACCCGTTCCGCGAGCAGAGCGAATCGTCATGGTGGTTTCCTTTCCGAGTCGACGGCTGGCGCCGCCACAGCGAGTTTGTTCACGTCGAGGGGACTTGGCGGTACCTCGAGGCGGAGTGTGTAGCTCTTCGCCATCGGCACCATGTAGCCGAGATCCTCGAGCGCGAAGATCTTGGCGCCCTTGTGGCCAATGCGGTGCGAGGTATCGAGCCCAACGGAGAAGCCGGCGCGCTTGGCCCGGCGGCAAAAGCTCGTGTCCTCGCCATGATAAAAACCCACCTCTTCGCCGTTGAACTGGTAGCCGCCCGTCTCCACCTCGAGCGCGAAGAACGGCGAGCAGAGAGCGCGCGTGCCGCAGATGACGCGCGGCAAACCCTTGGCCAGCTCGCGAAAGACGGACATGCGCACCGCCGTGAAGCCGAAACCGCAGCCGGTTGCTTCGTAGAGACCCCCGCCGTCGTAACACTTCAGCTCGAGGGGCGAGCCGTCGAGCGGGGGCTTGGGCCAGCCGATCAAGCTCGCCCCCTCTTGCCGCATCGAATAGGGGACCGCGAGAATGTCGAACATCTCTTTGGCGCAGCGTTCGACGAGCAGCGGCACGCTCGCCGGGTGGAAAATAATATCGTGGTCGAGCCACATCAGCACGCCGTCATCGGGCAGCAGATCGAGCGCACGCTCGGCCAAGATGGCGCGGGCCTGGTCGATGTACGGCACGCCGTGAACGCGCAGGCATCGCACGCCCGGATCGCCGTACTCGAGCGCCAGCACGCTCCGGTGGTGCTCCGGATCGATCCCTCCGAAGTACGCGCATGCAACGACGTACGGCACGCCGCTTAGCGTCTCCGTGGGGAACCGCGAGTGACTCTGCTTCCAAGATTCGGTCATGAGCTTGAGATCCTTTCTGAACGGGGAGGGTTGGGGTTAGCCGAGCACGACGACGACGTCCCAAGAGACGGCGGCGGGGTCGACGGCAGCGGTGGTGATGTTGAGGTACGTGATCCCGAGGATGCCGTCAGCGACGCAGCGAGCGCCGCCGTAGCCGATGCCCGCGGTGAGCGCCGCGGTGGGCGACGCGCTGACCCCGCAGCTCTGCGCGAGCAGCACCTCGGGGAAGGTGAACGTCACTTCCAGCACGCGCTGACTGGCGACGGAGCCGGCGTCGAGCGACACCCGGCCCTTGATCATTGCGTCGGGCCCCGAGGAGCCGGAAGCGTAGTGTTTCAACTGCATGTGTGTTTTTCCTTGTTGGTTTCCGGAACACCGAAGCGGGGCTCTCCGCTTCTTTCAGGGTGAGTCGCTGGCTCTACGAGCGGCCCCCCAGAAGGTACGAGAAGATCGGACGGCCGAGGATCAGGAAGACCGCCGATCCGACTGCCCAAATGATCGTGTAGGTCTCGGCGTCGCTGGCGAGCTGGCCCGCGGCGTCCTGCGCAATGCGGATCGTGCGCTCGGCGGCTTTCTCGACGTCGTCGATGGTTTGCTTGACCGAAGCTTTGGCGGCGTCGAGCACCTGGCCGGGTAGTGCCGCGACCTTGGCGCCGACGTTTTGCACCTTCGTCAGCGCCGCTTCCGCCAGCTGCTTGGCCCTGGTTCCCGTCGCGTTGAGCGCCGCGAGCGCCAGCGACTGCGCGACGGCCATGTCAGCACGCGCCACAATCAGCGCCGCGCGCACGCTCGACAGATCGGCGCCCTGCTCCGACGTTGCCGCCTGGAGTACTGACACGATCTGCGCCCTGCCAGACTGGACTGCCTGCAGAAACGCGCGCGCGGCTAGCTGAAGCTCGTTCACGTGGTCGGCTCAGTCCCTTGTGGCTTGTCGTCCGGCCCCGGAGCGCGATCGGTGGGCGACGGCGTCGCCGCTGGCGGCTCTTCGAGCGTGATCCCGTGCTTCTCGAGCACCGCGAGCAGAACGCTCTGAGCGCCCTCGAGCGCGCCCACGCGGCCGGCGTACTCTTGGAGCGCCGTCGTGACGTCGGTCTTGAACTCGACCAATTCGCGCAGCGTGTCAAAAAGCTTCGCCTCTTCGGCCAGTCGCCGCAACTCGTCTTGTGCGATGACCACCAGATCGAGCCGTTCGTCGAGCACGTCGCTTCGTTCCTCGAGTACGTCGCTTCGTTCCTCGAGTACGTCGCTTCGTTCCTCGAGTACGTCGCTTCGCTCCTCGAGCACGGCGATGCGCTCGGGAAACGCATGCCCCTTGCGCGAAGCCGCCGGCACAGGTGGCGCGACGTCGCCCGCTCGAAGCGGCGGAGCCTCGCCCGCGGGACGGCGCGACGGCGCGACGACCGAGCGATCGCCGCCGCCGCTTTCGTCGCGAGCCATGCGCCGCTCGGGGCTAGCCGCGGACTGCTCGACGCGGGGCTTGGGAGTGCCGATCGTGCGCGTCTTGTTGCGCATGATGACGCGCTGCTGATTGTCGTTAGGTTGCTGCCTGGGCATTGGTCGTGTTCTCCGTTGAGGGCTCCGCCGCCGGACTTGGCGCCGGGTCGCTTTTGATCTTCTTGCCGATGATGGTTTCGACAAGGCCGACTTGCTTCTCCGTGAGCGAGCCGGTCGTGGCCAACATCTCGAGCAGCCCCGGATCGAGATCTTCGGCAAGCGAGATCACGGCCTGGACCTTTTGCATGTCGGCGCCGTCGCCGAGCCCGAGTGTCTTCTCGAGCTGACCGAGCAGCTTCGGGGCACGCGCCAACACCAGATCGAACATCTTGCGTTTGCGCTCCTGCGTCGAGGCGCTCTCTTTGGCGGCAATGTCGCGCGCCGTCTGGTCGCTCAGCAAGTCTTCGCGCTGCTTGACGAGCGCCAGGTGCGTTTCCTCGCGCTTGGCAAGCTCGCCCCGGAGGCGCGCGTTGTCTTCGCGCAGATCGTTGTTGAGGTCGCGCAGCGTGCGCAGGGCTTGGTTGCTCGCGCGCTCGTGCTGCACGAAGGAGCGTTCGGCGTGCTGCGTGGCTTGCGCCACGAGCTTGGCCAGGCCCACCGACATGTCACGGCTGGCGCGGCCGCCTGCCGCGAGCTCGGCGGCGGGGTTTGCGCCACCGCTGAGCGCGTCTTCCAGCTCGTCGATGGTCTGCGGGTTCCAGCGCCGCGTTGAGTCGGGGGCGTCGGTGCCAGGCGGGATCTTGCCCTCCTCTACGAGCTTCTTCAGCTGGCGCGGATTGACGCCAAGACGCGAACACACGCGCGTCTCGCTCAGCCACTGTCGCCAGCCGGCGGGCAGATCTTCGGGCGGCAGCGGCATCAAGATCACGGCCTCATGCGCTTCGCCGTTCAGGCGTTCGTCACTCATTCAGGTCCTCCAGCTTCACCACCACCGCCACCACCGAGCAGCAGGATCGCGCCCAGGATGCCGCCAACGAACGCGCCTGCGATGAGGAAGTCACCGATGCGCGACGTGGTGCCGGCGCCCGTGAAGTGCAGCAGGCCCGGCGCGCCCGACAGGCGAATCATGTCGTCGTAGTTGCGCTGGACGTTCGAGCGGTAGGCGGCGATCTGCTCGGCCTTCGGTTTCTTCGGCTCGATGAAGTAGCCGTTGTCGCCCATGGCTTGTACGGCCGCGCTGCCGTCGCCCCTGCCGAGCGCCGCTTTGACGTTGGGCTTCAGGATGATGCGAGCCGCGTCCTTCACGCCGTCTTCGAGCGTGTCGTAAAGCCGCCACCAGCGATCGCGCATGAAGAACGCGGGCCCCTGCTTGGGGCCAGGCAGGGGCGCGGTGATGGCTCCCCAGTTGTGGACGTTGGCGTAGCTCTGCGGATCGGGAGCGCCGAGCTTCTCGGCCAGGTGCACCCAGCCTGCGCCGTAATTGGTCTCAAAGCGGCCCACGACCGTGACGAACTGCGTCTCGGCATCGCTGAGCTCGGGTACTACCCGTTTGACGAACTGGAGCGCCTCCAGGTCGTTCATGGCAGGCGCCTCAAAAGGTGAGCGGTTTGGATCGTGCGCTCGAGTAGCTCTGGGCGCCCCGCAAAGAACGCGCCGGCCCACTTCACCACTGCTTCGTCGCTGCCAACGGTCCAGCCGATGATCGCGCCAATGACTCCGCCACCGACAATTAGGCCGAACAGAAAACTACCGATGATCTCGAGCGCGTGACTCACTCCGGCGTCCTCCGGATGTAACCGACGGCGAGCGCCGTCACGAAGAGCGCGATCAAGATGAGCGCCGCCACGCGGCGCGGGTCAAGGTCGGTGCCGAGCACGTCAGCCGTCGCGCGACCGGCGACAAGCACCGCGGCCGTCACCCAAACGAGGCGCGTCATGGTTCGACCCCGAAGGCGTGGCGCAGGCGGCCACAGAGCGACATACGAGGAACCGGCTCGCCACGGAGGACGTCCTCGACGACCGCGCCAGCGAAGAACAGCGCCAAGATGAGCGCAGCGATCAACGTCTCCGTCTTCTTCATGGCTGCACCGCCAGTCTGGCCAGAAGCCCGCTCACCTCGTCACTGTCAACGCCGCCCGCGGCCTTCGCTTGCTGCGCCCAGAGCGCCAGCTGAGCGCGCGTGGCGGCAGCGAGGCGCCCCGCGATCACGTGCGGCGAGTCGCTCGCATCACCGAACAGTTGCACGCGGAGTGCCTCGGCCGATTGCGCGAGGCGCGTTGCTATGCTCGAGACGAGGTCCGCTTTGCTCGCTTCGGGCGAAGGCGCGTCGCCTCGCCCGAACAGCCCGTCGTCAGCCGCGATCGGTCCCTGGCTCCGGCGAAAGAGCGCTGCTGCCACAAGGCCAGCGAGGAGGATCAACGGGACGACTAGCGGCATTCACAAATCCAAACCGAATTGAACGAAGCCCACGCGGCTCGTGCCCGCATTGGCGTTGACGAACAGCAGCACCGTCACGCCCGCGGGGATCGGGATGAAATCGCCCGAGTAGTAAAGCGCGTGAAGCGTGTTCGGGCTGTTGAGATCCGGGGCGCGGCCGCCCACCCACGTGGCCAGCGTGTTCAGACCTTGCGCCGCAATCACCGTGAGGTCCGGAGTGAACGGCGTGGAAACCGCCGCCTCTTCGCCCATGATGCGGAAGCGGGACGCGCCGGCAGGGATCGCGATCCGGTCGACGGGGTCGCCAGCGCCCACCGGATCGCACGAGAAGCGCTGCGTGTAGGTTGGGCCAGGCTGCAGTTCGCCGATGTTGCCGTCGCCGATGTAGGCGTGCGCGGTGACGGTGCCGCCGGGCTCGTCCGGAAAGTCGACGATCCACGGCTCGACCGCGAGCGAGAGATCCACTTGTTCGATCGGCAGCGCAAGCCGAGTGAAGCCGATGGCGTCAAAGACCACCTGCGTCCGAGCGCCACCGATGCCGCTCCGAAGGACCCAGCGCAGAAAGTAGCGCTGATCCATGTCGGCGTCTTCGTTCTGCACGCTGACGATCATCGACTGGACGCGCGGCACCCGCCAAGGCTCGGCGCGCGGCAGCGAGAGCACCGATCGGCTCTTCGGGAGGAAAGGCAGAGAGCCCGGCGCAAAGACCTTCTCTCGGCCGTAGTGCTCAGGGGTAACGAAGCCTTTGGGGGTGGTCACGTCGTCGTCCTCGCCGATCTCGTAGGTGCAGCCAAGAAGCCAGAGACACACAAGAATGAGAAAATTTCGCATGATCGGGCCGACGTAGCAGCCGGCCCGAATATTCACGCGACGCGGTGCACGCGGGCCGTCCGCGTGTTGACAGCGAACTTTCGAGCGTACTGCTTGCGCGCCACGGTCGCCTTGAGGAGGCGCCCCGTGAGGTCGGCAAGCTTCTTCTCTTCGGCCGTCGCCTTGGGGTCGTGGGCCTTGCTGAGCACGTGGTTGACTTGCTTCTTGATCTCCTGGTGAAGGAGCGCTTGCGCCTTTGGTTGGCCCTGCTTGGCGGCCTGGACCAACTGAATGATCTTCAGGTTGCGCTGCGCGTCAGGGTGGCCGGACTTGGCGAGCGCCGCCGTAGCCGCGACCGCCTTGATAGCGATCTTGGCCTGGCCTTGAGCCACGGCGCGCGACAGCTGGGGCCGCGTGATGGCGGGCGCGCCGCCAGGAACACCCGAACGGAAGACGGCGCCCGCGTCATGCACGACGCCGCCAGCCTGCGACACGAGCGCTTTGCCCTTGTCGATAGCGGCAGTGATCTTGTCGGCGGCGGCGATGCCCGCCAACGCCGGACCGCCGATGGGCGGCGCGATGATGGCGATCCCGCCAGCCACGATCTTCGTGATCGGGCTGTGGACCACCGACTTTGCGATGCTGCCTAGGTCGGATAAAAAGCTCATCACATCACCTTTGCTCTCTGCGCCGCGGAGCGCCATTCCTCGGCTCGCGCCGGGTCGTTTGCCGCCATGTCCAAGAGCCGCGCCTTGTACAGCGACAGCGCGGGGGCGTAGTTGGTGGGCCAGTAGAAGGGATTCGGGGGGACGATCCCGTAGAACTTCGCGATCGCGAACGCGGTGCCGGGGCCGTAGAGCCCGTCGACCGTGCCCGGCGTGCCTGCCTTCATCGGATCGAAAGACTCGTAGTGCCCAAGCGCCTTCTCTTGCGCCTGCAGCTGAGCGACGAGGTCTTTGTTCTCGCTCCGCTTCTTGCTGCTCTGCAGGTTCACGACGGCGCGCTGCACCGTGTCGAGCGCCGCATTGTTGATCGTCGGCTGCACCGGCGTCGGACGCGCGCCGCCGCCGCCGGGCGCGCCGGCAGTGATGACGACTTCGGGCAAAGTGATCGGAGGCGCCGGGGACGGCGGCGGGATCACGCGAATGGCCGGATCGGCAGGTGACGCTTGCGGCATGGCGGCCGGCGGAGTGGCGACCGTCGGCGGCGGGATGACAGGCGCTTTGACGCCGCCGGCCTGCGCCGCCACCTGCGCGAGCTGCGCCGCAACGCCGCGGAGGTCCTTGGCCTGGTCGGGGAAGCCAGCGGCGTCGAGCTTGGCCGCCGCCGCCTCGAGCACCTTCGGATCGGCCGTCGCGATCGCGTCGGTCATCTGCCTTGCGACCTGGTCGAGCGTGAGCTTACCGGGCTTGGTGCTGCTGCGCCGCGGAAGGCCGGGGCTCGGGCCCGCGCCGCCGCTGCCGCCATCCGGCAAGCTCTTGGCGCTGGCCTTGCCGGCGAGCGCGACCAAACCGGCAACGCCGATCCCGACAGATAGCAAAAACTTGATGGCTCCGAACATGATGATTCTCCTACACAGCGATGGGCGCACGACAGCGCGGCAGAAGCCGCGAGACATCTTCGATCGTCCCGTTTGCTCGCCTGACTTGGGCGTGCATCATGGTCTTGTGAATACCGGGCAGATTCTCTCGCCCGAAAATGTGGATCGAGGCGTACTCGGGCTTGGTGCCGGCTAGCCTATCGCCGAAGACGCGCAGCTCGGCGCAGCGGTACGCTACGAGGTCGTCGCAGTCGCCCCAGCCGCGCGCCACGACTTTGATCGCAGGCGCGAACTCCTCGAACTTGCCCGCCCACGGCTCGGGCGCAAAACAGATGTGCGAGTGAAGGAGCGGCGGGTAGGCGCGCGGCTCGGCGCGCATCATGATCTCGTTGGCCTGCACCATCAACTCGAGAGCACCGCGGGCGAGTAGAGCCACCGCCCGCGGGTCGCGAATAAGTGCGGTATCGAGGAGGATTCGCACTCAGGGTTTCAGTGCGTGATCGCCGTGCCGATGATTGAGGCGCGGATCTGCTGATCCGACGCATCGATGTTCTCGACCTGAAGCGTCACGGTGTTGCCCAGGTTGGCCGTGTAGCCGCGGAGGCTCACGCCCACGCCCACCTGAGAGAATTGCTCCGCGGGGACCGGGCCCGTGTCGACGAACATCGAATCGCGACCAACGCGAAGATCGAGCACGTCGAAGAAGTTGGCGACGCTGGCCGGGATGGTCAGCCGCTCGGTGCGGAAGGTGCGCTGCGGGAACGCGCGCAGAGTTGCCTCTGCGAGGGACGTCACCGTGGCGCGCTCGAAGCCGAGGACTTGCTCCTGGCTTCCGGATGGCTGGCGCTTCGCCAAGACGCGCGCGTGCTTCGCAGCAACGGCGCGGGCGAGGGCAGCCTTGGGGCTCGCGACCGGGTGACCCATGATGTCAGCGCCGAGCACGTCGTAGCCCAAGATCGCACCGAGGATCTGATCGTCCCCGAGGATTTGGTCCAGCGCGTCAGCACCGATGATCTCGTCATCGCCGATCTCGAAGTCACCCAGCGTTTGCGCACCGAGGACTTGGTCCGCCAGCAGAAGCTGACGAGCGAAGTTTTGGTGCGGGTTCATGTACTGCATTTGTCGTGTACCCTTTCGGGTGCTCCTAGCTCGAGGGGCGAGCAACAGCGCGCCCCGCTTGCCGGGGTTACTTACTGGTGAGCTGCCATCAGCTGGGCGGTCTCACGCGCCGCGATGGCGCCGGCCATGCCCATGGTGAAGGAGGCCATGTACTCCTCCGCACCGTCGAACATGTCAGCCGCGCAGCCCGCGGCGAGCACGAGCGCAATGGCCGCGTCGGTGTCGATCTCGGAGCCGAAGAGCTTCGGGTGCTTGATCGACAAGACGCCCGATGCCGCGCCACCAGCCGCCGCCAGCGTCAGGTTGAGGCCCAGCTTGCCGACGCGCTGGGCGTCCGCCTTGTACGTCTTCAAGGCAGCGCGAGCGCGCTCCAGTTTCTGGACCACTTCGCTTTTGGTGTTTTCGGCTAGTGCGTTCATGCGTTGGTTTCTCCCAGGGTCGGAAGCTCAAAAGCTATACGTGCGAGCAGTGCTGCGCAAACGTGCCCCATATTGAAGGGATTTCCGGGGTGGTACGTCTCACTGCTACCGGCGCATTTCGCTCCGGCGAGGAGAATTGGACCCATTGGCTACCCAGCAGGATCGAGACCGCGACCGACGCTCAAACGACGCCGGCAAGCGTCAGCGCGACACCAACACCAACCGCCCGTGGGGCGTCGCGAAAGCGGCGATTCCCATGGGCGAGGGAAAGGACCCACTGTTCGTTTTGGTCGGCGCCGTTTGGGAGACGCAAAACGGCAACCTGAAGATCAACCTCGACGCCGAGCCAAACCAGTGGCGCGACCCGCACTGCCGCCGCTCGCTCGTGCTGCTCAAGAACGACGAGCGCAAGTAGTGCGCCGCCTCGTCAGGCTTCACCCTCACTTCTGCGATTGTGATCGCTGTCTGAACGGTCGCACGTGAAGCCGTCGATGCGTAGGAAGGCGCGGCTCCGTGCTGCAGCGCTCTGCATGCAGTGCGGGGACGCGCCGACTTTTGGTTTCTCGCGCTGCTTCTCGTGCCGCCAGACGCAGGCCACAAACGACCGTCGCAAGCAGCGCCCCCGTATTCACATCCGCACCTGCAAAGAACTCGAAAGGTAACTCATGCCCGACTCTGATCCGCTCGACACCGAACCACCGCCCGCCGAAGACGGCGCGGCCGTCGATGAAGTTTTCGCCGACACGGAGCCGCCGCCACCACCCGACGAAGCCGAGCCCGGCGCGCCGCATTGCGTGTACTGCAACGCCGTTCCCACCGTCTGCGAAACGCACGCTCAGCAGCTCATCGCCCAAGCGGTGACCGAGGAGGACGAGCACCGCCGCACCGCGGGCGTGCGCTCCGCTGAGCGCGCCATGCGTCGGGCGCCGTCCTCGAGCACGATCCCCGACGACGCCGCCGCCCTTGCGCTCGTCATTCGCCGCTGGTGGGGTGACGACAAACTCCCGCTCGCTCAAGCCATCCTCGCAATCCTGGAGAACGACCCCAAATGACCGAACCTCTCTCGCACGAAGTCACCCTCTCCCCGAGCGAGCGCCGTGACGTGATCTTCATGCCGTGCGGCAAACACGTCTCCGCGTTCTGGCTAGAGACGCTCGGCCCATGCGATGGGCTGCTCCTGACGAGCATCGAGATCGACCGCGAGGAGCAGCTCGCCGTTGACCACGCTCCGGCGGCGATGCTCGAGACTCTGGAGGCAATCGATCACATTGTTCTTCCGAGCGTCACGCCGCACAGCCGCGTCGTCGTTCGGTTCGTCAACCACGCCGACGTCCCGGCGCACTTCCGGATCTGGTTCGGGTCACAGGCTCAGCTTCGGCTCAAGTGGGCCGAGGCCCTCGAGAAACGCTATGCGACGCCCGAGGGAGATCACTCGTGAGCGATCGTCAAATGGCACGAGACCAGTTCATGATCGCGTTCAAGCGGTTCCTGTCGCGGCACCTCGACCAGCACCACAGCGCCGAAACGACACTCGAGCTCGAGGTCGCGGCGCTCATCACCATGGTCGACGTCGGCAGCACGAGCGTTCACATCGAGCTGTGGCGCGAGACGCTCAGTACGCTCCTCGAGTACGCGGACCAGTCGCTCCGCGGCGACACCACCGCGCGCATGCGCGCGCTCTACCGTCTCGCCGACGCCCACACCGACAGGATCGCCAAGCTATGACCCAGGCGCAGCACGAAGCGACCCGGCGCCGCCGCCAGGCCGAATCCGAGTGGCTCGAAAGCTACGGCTGGCGTGCCAGCACCACGGGCCTCTATGGCTTTGACCAGAAGCGCTGGAGTCACCCTCACGCGCCGAAGGCGCGGCCGACCTACAGCCAGAAGGACGCGATCCTCATGACCGACGCTGAGCCGCTTCGCTACGGGGGCCCGCGATGAATCCCACGCACTGCTCCTGCGGGTGGAAAATCCCGGAAGGCGTGATCGCCGTTTCGCGCGAGACGCTCGATGAGCTACTCGTGCAGCGACGCACCGAAGTCGAAGACAGCGAGGTCCTCGACGTTCCGATCATCATGCGCTGTCCGCACTGCCGGCGGCCCCACAGCTTCGATCCCAACATCGCCGAAGTGCTCAAGCAACAACGACTAGTCGAGCACGTGCGCTCGGGAAACAGGAACCCCTCTTGACCACCAAACAGCTCGTCACCATTCGCGGCTACCTGATTCCGGATGCGTCGATGATCGTTACGCGCCCACAGTGGTTCACGCTCTGGACGCAGCCGACGATCTTGCCCGACTCCACCGCTCTCAAGCTCGGCATCAACCGGGTCAAGAAGTGGCGGCTGCGCCTCCTGCTCGGCTCGCACGAAGGCATCGTGCGCGTCCGTCTTCACTCGACCAACGGCGCGCCGTGCCTCGAAGCGTTCGCGCCGGGGCACGAGTCAGCAGGCGAGCACCTCGACGGGCTCGCCGCGTTCCTCGCTGTCGACTCGGTCGTGGATCGCGTCACCGACCGAAGCGCAGGTGACGGACTGGGGACTACCTCAGCGACCGGGGAAGCGAAGCCTTGTGTGTGCTCGTGGCCGCCGCCACCGCCCGGCCCAAATCATCAGCCGTGGTGCCCGTCCCATGTCGAAGCGACCGGGGAAGCGAAGCCGGAGCCCACCGTCACCCCTGAGAACCAGCTGCCTTGCCAGCGATGCGGCGCGGCTGACCATACGGCGCGTTGGCACGACGGCGTGTCCGAGAGCTCGGGTACTACCCACGGCTTTCGCGAGCATGACTGCATCGTCGAGATCAACCCCAGCAACCCCAGCGCCGCGCTCGTCGAACGCATCGAATCGATCACACGGATCAGGGGGCTCGACAGCGGCGCTACAATCGTCACCACCTACTGGCTCGAGGCGCTTTTTCTCTCCAAAGGCTTCGCGCGAAACCGAAGCGTCGACTCGCTCGAGGGCTTCGTGATTGCGAGCGAAGCGGACTACAAAGCCGCCGCGGCCTACGCTGCGAAGTTCATGGAGGAGCCAGCCGGCGGCAAGCCGGCTCAAACCGATGGCGGCGAGAAGTCCTCGACGCGCGGAGCTCGCCGCGCCCGTGGCAAGTCGGCAAGCTCCCACTCCTCGGCAGCTGCAACGCGCGAGACCCAGAACGGATCGGCCCTCGAGCAAGCGTCCCAGTCGGGCCCCTCCCAAACCGCGACGAGCGAACCGGCGGCCTTGTCGTCTTCCTCAACGACAGCGGCGTCGGAGTCGCGCAAGCCCAAGCCGAAGAAGCGACGCATCCCTCGAGACCACGTGAGTTGACGCGCGCCCTTCATGCTCCGGCAGTAGTAGCGCCAGAGCTGCGCGCTCGCGTCGTCACCCGCCGCCGCGTCTTGGGCGATCTCCCAAGGCGTGCGGCTGTGGTGGCCGGCGGTCTTCGTGAAGGAGTGCGAGATCTCGAGACCCATCTTCTGCAGGTAGGCCGCGCCGCTCGCTTTGGTGAGCACGACGCCGTGGGTCCAGTCGGGCGCGTGCTCGTCGCCTAGCTCGGCCTCGACGGCTGCGATCCAAAGCCCTTGCAAGTACTCGAGCGCTTCGGGTTCTGGCTCGGCGCTGCCGAAGACGAGCACGTGAAGATGTGGGTGCCAGCCGTTCACGCCGTGCGTGACCTCAAGCGCCCGCACGTGGTGTTTCACGTGGAACAATTCGCGAAGCCGCTTCGCTTTCCGGCCTTGCCACACACGCCGCCAAGCGCCCGCAACGCCGCGCCTGACCTTGCGCAAGTCGTGGCCAAGCGCGTGGCGCACCGTGAGCGTGAGCATCGAGACGGAGCCTTTTTTCCAGTACTCGATCGCGCTCTTCAGCTCGTCGGCCCGGTGCGAGCAGATGCGCTGCGCGCAGATCGGGCAGGCCCACACCGAGCCGCACGAGAGCACGCCGCTGATGCGTCTAGAGCCGTCCTGGCGGCGCTGCAGCTGCACCGTCGCCGAGATGCGGCGGCGGCGGCACGCGCGCTGCCGTGGGGCTCCGAGCGGTCGCAGCTCGTCAGCGAGCCGCCACTTAGAAATGCCCCGCACGTGCAGCGGGAGCGACTTTGCCCGACATGTGCGGACTTCGGCGCCTTCTGCCTCGCAGGCGCTTTGCCCCGTAGCATGCGGCCACATGGCCGGATGTTCAACCGAGCCGGGCCCCGTTTCGGGAGCCGGGCTCGGCGCTGTCGTCATGCGCGGCGGGTGCCCTCTCGGCGACGGGCGGCGGCTTCGCGCTGCGCTGAGCGGGGAGGCGTCTCGAGCAGGTGAAACGAGCAGCGCGGCTCACCCTGCACGCTGAAGCGAGCCGCTCGATCGCAGTACGCGCAGGGAGCTTGATTGCCCTCTGCGTCGCGCGGCTCGCCGATGAAGGCTCTCATGCGTTGCGTGCTGCCTTGCGTGAGCGAGGGCGCGGCGAGCGCTTCGGCACAGGCTCGAACCACAGCTCGGGCGCCATGAGCTCGTGCGACGTGTCTTCGCCTTCGCCTACCTCGAGCGGCTTGTCGGACTTCAAGATCCACCAGCCGAGCGGCGGCACTTGCCGAACGCATTCAGCAACCACGCCGTGAAGCCGCGACGACGGCAACACGATCCGCACGCGCTGACCCGGCTCGTACTTGCTCGGCTTCATTCCGTTACTCGCACTCCGAGGCGTTGCCCCGTAACCAGGATCCGAGAGCCAAGTCCGCACTCCCGAGCGCCCGCGTTGACGTCGGTCACGATCCCAATGTCGGACGCGACAAAAACCGACTCACGACCAATCCGAACATCGGTCAGCTCGGCCGGCCCGAGCACGCGCACGCTGAGCACGCGAAAAGGCATCCACGGCTCGAAGGTTGAAAAAAGCGCATCGTCTCCGTTTGCGCTCTTCTGTGCTCGCTTGGCGAGTTGGATCGGAATCCGAAGGCGCTTTTCCTCCTCGCCCGCTCCGACAACCTCGACACGCTCACCCTCTACCAAGAACCACACCGGCTGCTCCGCTGCCTGCTGGAGCGCGGAACGAACGAGAGTGAGCGCGCGTTCAACCTCCGACATGCAGCGGTAGAACTGAGTGACCACGTGCGGCAGGCGCTCCAATCCGCGCCAAATGTCCGAGAGCTTCTCGATCGTGTTTTTCATGTCCGGTCCTTTCGTAATGGTGGCAACTGCACGAGCCAGAGCGGCGAGACGTTCAGGGTTTGGCCTACGCGGTAATCTCCGGCGTTCTCTCGCACTTCGATCCTCACGTAGCGGCTGTCAGGCGCGACGAGCAGCACTGCGCCGATCACGCCATCGGCGAATGGGCCCCACGCATCGGGCGGCGGCGAGACGCGCACGCGGTCTCCAATGCTCAGCAGCGCCGCGCGCTCGCGAACGACACGCATCATGTCTTCAATGTGCGGAGCGATCTCGAGGAAGCCGAGCAGACTGAACACAATCGGCGGAAGTTCGCCCGCTGGTAATACAGGAGCTCTCCGCGGCCGCGGTACAGGCCGCGCCCCCTTCTTCTTTTGTTGCCTCAACGCGCGCTGCTTCGGTTTCATCAGTTCTGCTCCGCGCTTGGCACGGCATCAGGCGTGAGCTGCTCCGCCTTCGCGAGGCGTTCAACGAGCTGCGCCGCCTGAGCGATTAGCCCCGCGCTCTCCTCGAGCGAACGACCGAAGCGCCAGGCGAGCATTCCGTAGAGCTGCGACACCAGCGCAATTACCAGCGCCGACTCCGGCACCCCGGCATCGATCGCGCGTTCTAGTGGGAGTCGCAGCGCGTCCGAGAGCCCGTCGGCTACCGTCTTCGCCTGGTTCTGAAGCGCCGCCAGGCCACGGCCGATCTTTCGGCGCTGGCTCACTGGCCGCCCGCCTTCGGGATGCTCACCGAGACTTTGACGGCACCCCGAGCGCACGCCGCGCAGGTGGGCAGGGAAAACATGATCGCCTGACTCCGACGCGTTTCGCTTTCCCGAGGCGTCAGGTCTGCGTCATACATGCCACACGGACTCCAGCTCACGTGCAGCGAGCCTTGCGAGATGGCGCCACAGCCAAAAGCGCAGGGCGCCGGAGCGATGTTTTGACCGTCCGGCAGAATCCTAGGTTTACGCAATCGTTTCGCAATATTAGCCATCTGTCCGATCCTTCCCCGTGCTTGGCACGGAAACACTACTGGTGATCTTCCCGAGGGTGTGTCCGCCGGGGCGGCGCAGGTGAAGGCAGGCCGCCGCATGCTCGCAACAGGTCAAGGGCGCCTCTTGGCCGTTGACGACGGCTGTCGCTCGATCGCGGGCTCCAGCGCCGGCATCGTGGGACGATCATCTTCTTCGGGCGTTGACTTACGCGCCGCATAGAGCGTCGCCCGCTGCTCGCCGGAGAACAGCCACGCGATCAAGTAGCAGCGGCCGTCATGCGGAGCGGCGAGCGCGCAGCTGTCGGTCGGACAAGCGTTCGCGGCGCTCGTGACGTACGGCAGCTCACGAGTCGCTAGCGGCCTCGTCGCTTCCGCCGCTAGCGGCCTCGTCGCTTCCGCCGCTAGCGCG
>Ga0137407_10000643_pt1 | contig 23278 bp, 27 predicted proteins | sample CZOMad2_2_16fung_FD_108410 | JGI IMG/M metagenome (GOLD analysis project Ga0137407, IMG submission 108410) | Vadose zone soil fungal communities from Angelo Coast Range Reserve, California, USA - CZOMad2_2_16fungal (Illumina Assembly) | ecosystem: Environmental > Terrestrial > Soil > Vadose... | reverse complement strand
TCTGGCGTGCGCGGTATGTGGTGCACTCTACTCCAGAGGCAGAGTGCATCCCATTTCCTCAAGAGGCTCTCGATCTCTTGATCCATGGCCTTTCACTCGCAGCGTAATTGGCCAAAGCCGAGTCTAACTGCTGGTACTCATGAGGAGGATATCCATCGCACCTCGCATCGGGGCTGCTTCAACGGAGATGCTGAACTCGCGGAATCACGCCTGGGGATTCGCTGGGCGCACCTGGAAGAACCTTGAACACATCGAGGAGGCCTTTGAGGAGCACCGGAAAAAGCCCGCCCACCGCTCTGGCAGGGCCGGGCCGCTCATGATCGGCCGCCCCGCACTAGCCTGCCACAGGCTGGCAGGTAAACAGCTGATACTCCTCGATGAGGCTCGTGCAGGCGTCGTCACTCAATCGATGGCCCGCCCCACGCAGGTCCGTGAGGGACAGCTCACATACGGTGCCCTCCGCAGGCTCCACGACGAGTACGATCGGAGTAGTCTTGTACACCGCGAGCACTTTGGCGATCGTCATGAGTGGTACCCTCCGTGTCAATGAGTAGTCGTATGCAGGGTCGGTCCGGCCTGGACCCCACACCCGAGCGGGCCCGGGCGTGGCGCGTCTGCTAGTCGGCGATCGGAATGGCCTGCGGTGTGGCCGTGGCCTGCTTGGGCAGCCGGAGGGCGAGGACGCCATCGGTATAGGTCGCCTGGATCTTGGCCTCGTCCACGATGGTCGGCATCCGGAAGGCGCGCTGGAAGGCGCCGTAGCGACCCTCTTCCCGGCGATACTGCCCGCCGGTGCCCGCCGACTCGCGCGTGCGCTCCCCGCTGAGCCTGAGGGTATGTTCGTGGAGCTCGACATTGACCGCGTCCTTCGACACTCCCGGCAGCTCCACCTGGAGGACGATCGCGTCGTCGGTCTCATACACATCGACCGGAGGCTCCCAGGTGCCGGCCACCTCGGCGGCCCCATTGCCGCGCACCTGCCCGGCGGTCTCATGGAACCGGCGATGCATCTCATCACACATGGTTATCATTGGCTCGAATGGATTTCTGCGTACGAGGATCATACAGCTCCTTCTCGGGTGAAGCGATCCCTGCGGGGAAGTTCTGCATGTATTCCACTGCCCTTCCGCGCGCCACTTGGTGAGTTGCGTCATTTATTAATATAACATATGAGTCTATTAATATCAAATAATATGTATATATCATACTCTTAAACGATCCATGATCTAGCCCGCGTGCCGACGGGCTGTCGGTCAATGCCGCGCGGCTGGGAACCTATCACCCCGACAGGCGACGCCATCGGGCGGCAGCACATGCCGGTGGAGCGAGGCCAGTATAGGTCGCTCCTTCTGCTCAGGGGCAATCAGATAGCGGTATAGAACCATCGCCAGGGCGTCAAACTTCGTCACACAGAAGAAAGGATGAGGTGTCCGGTAGGGTAAGCCTAAAGGGCGGCTCTTTGCTGTACGGGCAAATTTATCGGCTTTCTGCTGGTGCACTTCTCAGGATGGTTATAAAGATCGGTGATCGTGTAAACCCCGGTCCTGAAGATCGTCTTGCACGTATTCGGAGCTTTTCCCACCATAGCGGCTATCTTCCGCCAACTGAATTTTTCAGCGCGTGCCCAAACAACGTAGACGGCAACCAATCGTGCGAAATTGGGCCCGTTCTCTATGGAGCGCTTCCTGACAACTAGGGTTCCTCGACTTCGGCGGCCACCAGCTGTTTGCGGGCGCGCATCATTTTGTCCAATGTTGGGGGAGCACAACACTCCGCAACACTAGCGACGGCGCGGGGCGTGTTTTCTGACACGAGACAATTGGGTTCCAAATGTCTAGTCATTGCGAGCCAAGGCCTGCCTCTGTCTGACATACTTATGCTATGATCGCGTGCAGAACCGAACGGCGTTCGGCGGCAGTGCCGCGACCGAGGCAATCAGCGTGTCGTCTCGACAGCAGAAAGAAAGGTGTGTGATGCGCTTACAAACACGGTTCTTACTCGTGATGGCCCTTGTGGCCGCCGTATTCACCCAACTCCCCCATGCGGTCGAGCCTCAGACTCGAGCCGCCTTCGCAGCTCCGGCCGGCGGTGACGCCGTCACTGTCTGGAACGCACACGCGGGCGTGGCCGCCACGAAGGCATGCATCGCTCCTCGCGACGACCCCTTCCACGAATCGCGTCTCTACGCCATGATGCACCTAGCCATCCACGATGCCCTGAATGCGATCGACCGCCGGTCTCGTCCTTACACGTTCGACAGGCCGGCGGAACCAGGCGCTTCTCCGGATGCCGCAGTGGCGGCGGCGGCACGCGATGTGCTAGTCCCGCTCATCAGTCAACTCCCGCGTGAGCTCGTCTCCCAGTCGTGCATCGATGCCGGCGTGGCAAGCGTCGAAGCCGACTATACCGCGGCCCTTGCCCCCATCCCCGACGCTCCGGCCAAGGCGCAGGGTATCGCCGTGGGACAGGCCGCGGCGGCGGCGATCCTCGCCCTGAGAGCCGCGGACGGCGCCGTTGGCCCATTTCGTAATGCCAGCTGCCCGAAGGATACCCCTCCTGGCACGTACCAGTGCACACCGGGTTTCCCGTTCATCGCCTTTGAGGTATGGGCAAAGGTCACCCCCTTCGTTCTGCAGGACAGCTCACAGTTCCGTCCGGGGCCGCCCGACGCGGTGACCGAGAAGAACTACACGGCTGACTTCAACGAAGTGAAATCTCTCGGCGGTAATGGCCTCATCACTCCCAGCGCACGCACGGCCGACCAGACCGAAATCGCCCTCTTCTGGTGGGAAAGCTCCCCGCTGAAGTGGAACCGCATTGCCAGAGCCGTCTCCGTCAACACCGGGCTCGACCTCTGGAAGAACGCGCGGCTATTCGGCCTGCTCAATGTGGCGCTGGCGGATGGCTACATCGCCATGGTCGATTCCAAGAACCATTACCACTACTGGCGACCGGTCACCGCTATTCAGACGGGGGACACGGACGGCAATCCAGACACGACCGGTGACCCGGCCTGGACACCGTTGCGCCCGACTCCTCCGAATCGGGACTACGCCTCGGGTCACTCAATCGAAGGGGGGGCGGCGGCTGAAGTGCTGAAGCAGTTCTTCGGCACCGACCGGAGCAGCTTCCAGGACTGTGGCGTGACGCTCCCTCCCGGGAGCACCTGCAGCGATCCGTCCCCCGTGCGCCGCTCGTATACCAGCTTCTCCCAGGCGGCGGCCGAGAATGCGTATTCGCGCATCCTCATTGGGTTCCACTTCCGCAAATCGATCGAAGAAGGGACCGAGTACGGTCGAAAAATTGGGGAGCGTGCCGCCACTCTCTACCTCCGGCCTGTGCCCTGAGTGGTGCGCGAATTCTCACCATTCGGGCCGGGGTACGGACCTGGACAGGGTGATGGTCGATCCCGCCTCTGCTATCGTCACGCAAGGAATTACACCTATTTGGGGTTCCAGGCGTTATTGCCGGATAATGGCACATATTCCATGAAGCGCCGATCATGCCTGGAGCCCCTTAGTGCCCATGAGAGCGTAATGGGCTTCTGCTCAAACACTGGACAAAATCCGGCAAACTGTCTAGTCCGTGCTAGAGAACGGACCCAATTTCGCACGATTGGTTGCCGTCTACGAACAACACGCGCCTTCTCACCAGGAATCCAGGTAAGCCACTCGATCGCTGGTTCTGTCGCAAAGTTGCTTTTTCGGGAATTTTGGGGTCTGTAAGTCATTGAATTTCTGATACTCGGTTTTCGGATTTTGCCCTCAAAATCGAAATTTGCGACAGAACCTCAACTAATCCCGGATCGAGTATCGCAGTAGGGGGGCTTTTTTCTCTCGGAAGATTACGCGGTCCACAGTTCTTTTTTGACCATCTCGATTAATGGCATGGACTCATCACTAAATTTCCGAGCGAGGGGTCGATCCATGGTCTTTAAGTACTCTATATCCGACAATCGCTTGAATGTATAGGGCGCGGGCACCACATCCCATTTCGTATATATGAGCCCCGCCCGAATATTTTCGGCCCGGGGACACACGTGTAATAACGCCGTTTGAAAGAATGCTTCGTCGGGAATCGCTGAAAAACGGAACGCTTCCATCAAGCGGTCATCCCGCTCGATCAGTTCCAATATCAGACCGAGAGAATGCTGGCTCAGAGTCCACCATTGGCTGCCCTTGGCATAGAGGTAGTCGTGTAAAAAAGCGACACGGTTCTCATGAGACCGCAGCGCCGGCCTCATGGATTCCATCAGGGCATCATCGAGGTATCGTTCCTGAAAAGGAACTCCGACCGTCAACTGTCCCAGCCGAGTGTCCGGGAGGTATGTGTGCTGGATACGTGCATAGGTTGGGGTGTCGGCTTGTATGACCGTGTAGTCAATAAAATCGGCGTGGTCATTCAGAAGGGAGAGCAGTGTCGAAGCGGCCCTGACAGGAAAGGTGTCGCCTGAGAGCAAACTGTACGATTGATACGGGCCCTTTTCCACCGCATGCTTCACGAGCGAAAGCGTGGCTTCTATGATCGCAAAAGAACCCCAGGTGATAGGGTACCTGTCCTGGAGAAATTGCACCGGCTGGCTCTTGTGCTCAAACGCACTCACGGGAGTCTTCGCATCGATATGGGCAAACACGTCCATGCCGGCGTTGATCAGGCACCCTGTCAACTCTTTGAACATAAGAGGATTACGATGGGCAAGAATGAGTGCGCAATGACGAGCCATCCGTAGCCTTTCTGAAAAGCATTTCTCCCGGTTCTAATGAAATGGACCCGCCTCTTTTCAGAACGGCTTCGAAGAGCCAGAATGGTGGCGGTCTCTTGGGCAACCATTCACCATAAGGAGGCGAGTCCCATGGCACAGCAGATGAGCGTACTGGGGATCGACATCGCAAAGTTGGTGTTTCACGTCGTTGGCATGGATGACACAGGTGCTGTGGTGCTCCGGAAGCGCATCGCCCGCAGTGAATTGCTGACCTTTATGGCGAATATACCACCGCTCCGCATGGGGATGGAAGCCTGTGGGAGTGCCCATTACCACATTCCATCGGATTTAGTGGTAGACAGAGGAGCCTCGACTGTCAGAGGCGCTTGCCCCTTTACTTTCCGTGTGCACCCTCTTCCCAGCTACGCCACTTGTCAGAAAATAATCTCAACAATATCAGTAGCTTAAAGATTTACCACTTAATCCGGGGGAATCTGAGTTTTCCCGGAAAATGTCTAGCGTTTGCACGGTCGTCACTAAGATTGTCCGCGTATTGTCACTACGGTGTGTTCGAATGATTGGCAAGATCAACGGTCCACACCTATAGAGCAGGTAGGCGGATACACCCGGTCGGAGCAGGTCCTTGACAGAGAGAGCAATCTATTCTAATATAGCTATATGGCTATATGAGGATTACAAGACACATGACGCCACAGCAGCTCATCAAAGTGACCAAGGCATTGGCAGATCCTACACGGTTTCAACTCCTCCAAACGATTGCTGGAAGAGGGGAGACCAGTTGTGGGGAGCTGGTGCGGCGCTTCCCGGTGGCGCAACCGACGATTTCACGACACCTGAAAATCCTCACCGAAGCTGGATTGGTCGAGGTCCGACGCGAAGGCCCGTTTAACTATTACCGCATGCTTCATGAGGTGTTGGATCGGTATCATCAGGCGCTCGATACGGCATTGCGGGGGGACGCCCGCGAGACGTTACCTCCCTCAACTCGACAGGAGGCCCTATGATCACGAAGGAACGGTTCCAGCAAGGGATGACGTGGGACGAGTACATGGGGAGCATCCAAAAGAACCAGGATCTCTTCAAAGCGAAGTATGAAGAGATGGAGATCGGGGATTCGGAAAAAGCGTTCTTCCAGGGGTTGCGGCAGGACGTATACGTGCTAGCCATCGGCGAGGATTGGTGTCCGGATGTCTATAATAACTTGCCGGTCATGGCCCGCGTCGCGGCGCTGAATCCGAAGATTCATCTGCGTGTCTTCCCCCGCGATCAGCATCACGATCTGATGCATCGCTATCTGTTCCGTGGCCAGAGCCAATCCATCCCGGCCTTTGGCTTTTTCGACGAGCACTTCCAGGAGTTCGCCAAGCACGTCGGGGGGCGGCCGAAGTTGCTCTGGGATTGGATCGACCAGATGGGCAAGGATGAGGCACGTCCCAAGGTGCGCGAACATTACGCCTCCAACCGGGGGCAGGAAATGTTGCGGGAGTTGCGTGAGATTTTCCAGAAAGCAGGGGCATAAAGGGCAGGGGACATGCGATGATCGCATGCCTGCACGGTCCTGGGGCGCTGCCGCCCATACGCTTCTGTGGCGAGCGCCCGCATGGTTCATCCGGTACGCCGGTCACGGCCGGCACTCATCTCATTCAAAGGTGATCATGATGGCTGACGTCTTTCTGACCTGCCTCACGTGAGGCTGGGAGCCACTGTGCAACAGTTGTTGCAATCAAACGTGTGATCAACCGATTCATGCCATCGACGTCGATGACCTTATCACGCCCGAAGAGCGAAAACGATTCGCCTTTGCACTGGCCAACCTCCACGGGGTCCAGCACCTCCATGTGCAGTCCGTCCCGCGCGGGGACACTGTGGACCCGCACCAACTGCACATGGACAACTGCCAGGTCGTCTACGAGTGCTCGCAGTACCAGCCCCGCCCCTAACCCCGTCGCTCTAGATCCTCCCGCCGCATGGTTTGCCGGCATTCCTGACAAGAGCATTCATCATTTCCGGGGCCTAATTCTCAGCGTGTTCCACGGTATCGCACCGCGCGGTGCGGAGGCGCTCGCCCATAGGGCAAGCGGTCGTACCGGTGTGACGACCCTGCCATACCTCCGGGCACGAAAACCCCCCAATCGTTCGCTCCCGCGGCTGGCGCGGGCCTTCAGCCCTGCCGTGATTGTTGGCGCTCCCATATGTCCACATGGGGAGGCTTTTGACTCCGGCATTTGAGGAGCCCCATCAACAGACAACCTAAGCGAGGAGAATAGAGATGAGCCTGGCTTTTCCGCTTCGTGATTACGGCCAGGATTCATGCGGCCTCCAGGGGGAAGTCCAATGAAAGTTCCTGGAATTAAAAGGATTATGGCCATGGGATCCAACAGTTCCAGGTCAGGCTTGAGGGTCCGAGAACCTCCTGGACCTTAGTTTGCCCCCCTGTCAGCCTCTCCTAGCCATGCCGGCCGAGGAGATCGAGGCCAAAAACTTCTTTAGATTTATGTACTTTCATGGCCCATGAGCGGCATAGCCGCATGGTGGCCGGTTCTGATGAAGAACGGAAAAGTCAGGAGCATTCAACAGGGTGACCCGATTCCGCCTGTGCAAGTCTTCGAGATCGATGACCAAGGGGCACCGCGTGCCGTATTGGCTGCAGAGCGTTTTGCGGGTAAGCATGTCGTGCTCTTTGCCGTGCCCGGTGCGTTCACCCGGACGTGCTCGCAAGTCCACCTGCCCAGCTTTGTGCAGAACGCCGAGGCCATCAAAGCGAAGGGCATCGACGAGATCGTCTGCCTGGCAGTCAACGATGCCATGGTGCTGACCGCATGGGCGCGGGAGCACGGTGCGACGGGGAAGATCAGCATGGTGTCGGATGGGCTCGGTGAGTTTACGCGCGCCATCGGCCTCGGTCAGGATCTGAGCGAGCGCGGCCTCGGCCTGCGTTCCAAGCGCTATGTCATGCGCATCGAGGATGGCAAGGTTGCGGAGATCCACGTCGAGCCCCCCGGCGCCTGCGAGATCAGCAAGGGAGACGCCGTATTGCAGCGCATAGCCTCGTAGCCGTTTAGGAGGTCAACGTGACGAAAGACTATGAAAAAGGCGAGACCACCGTCGCCGGGAAGGATCATGCACGCCCTAACAGCGCACGGCAGACAGCAGTCCCGTCGCAGCTCAGCAAGGAAGAGATCGCGCGCTACAGCCGCCACCTGATCATGCCCGAAGTGGGCATGGACGGGCAGCGCAAGCTCAAAGCCGCCAGCGTCTTGCTGATCGGTGCCGGCGGTCTCGGCTCGCCCCTGGGGTTATACCTGGCCGCCGCCGGGGTCGGTCGGCTGGGCCTGGTGGATTTTGATGTGGTCGACTACAGCAACCTGCAACGGCAGGTCTTGCACGGCACCAAAGATGTCGGACGGCCTAAGCTGCAGTCGGCCAGAGATCGCTTGCGGGATGTCAACCCGTTCGTCCACATCGATACCTATGAAACGGCGCTCAGGTCTGACAACGCGCTAGACATCTTTCGAGACTACGACATCATCGTCGACGGGACGGACAACTTCCAGACACGGTACCTGGCGAACGATGCCAGCGTACTGCTGGGCAAGCCGAACGTCTATGGCTCGATTTTCCGCTTCGAGGGGCAGGCTTCGGTATTCTTCCCGCGAGCCGGCGGGCCGTGTTACCGCTGCCTCTATCCAGACCCACCACCGCCGGGACTGGTGCCATCCTGTGCTGAAGGCGGGGTGTTGGGCATCCTGCCGGGGATCATCGGCCTGATTCAGGCCGCCGAAACGGTCAAGTTCATCCTCGGTGAGGGGGAGTCGTTGGTCGGCCGCTTGTTGCTGTTTAACGCCTTGAAGATGCGGTTCCGCGAAGTGAAACTGCGCCGCGATCCGACCTGCCCTCTGTGCGGCGAACAGCCGACGATTCGGGAGTTGATCGATTACGACCAGTTCTGTGGTATCACCGGGCAACCAGAGGCAACCGCGGAGCCCGCGGACTGGGAAATCACCGTCGGGGATCTTAAGGGAAAACTGGATCGGCGCGAGCCGTTGACCATCATCGACGTGCGTGACCCGCACGAATGGCAGATTTGCAATCTCGAAGCGCATGGCTCGAAGCTCATCCCCCTCGGCGAGTTCGCCGCACGGATGCATGAGCTGAACAGCGAGGATGACATCGTCGTCCACTGCAAGATGGGTGGCCGCAGTGCCGAGGCCTATCACATTCTGAAACAAGCGGGGTTTAAAAAGATTAAAAACCTCAGGGGAGGAATTCTGGCGTGGGCCGACGAGGTGGATCACACCCTCCCCACATACTAAGGCGTGCACGACCAGACGACCCGATCGGCCTCGGAGTCTTCTACCACGCCTCTGAGGAGCGCACTCATCACGGGGTTAAACCATGAATGCCGCAGGCGAATATGTGGGGCAACGCGATCCCATGGCAGTGGGTTCGATCTTGGGGCAGATCGGCAATACACCTCTGCTCCGTTTTTCCCATGTCTCCAAGGACTTTGACCGGGTAGCGATCTACGGCAAGGCGGAGTGGTTCAATCCTGGAGGGTCGGTGAAGGATCGCCCCGCCCTGCGCATGATCGAGGAAGGCGAGCGCTCGGGCGCCCTGACGCGGGAGAAAATCATTCTCGATTCGAGCTCGGGCAATACCGGCATCGCCTACGCGTGGATCGGAGCGGTGAAGGGGTACCGGGTGCAACTGGCCGTGCCGCGCAATGTCAGCCAAGAACGTAAACGCATTTTGCAGGCGTACGGCGCCGAGGTGACCTATACCGACCCGCGTGAAGGGTCAGATGGTGCCATTCGCGAGGCCCACCGTCGCTACGAGGCCGATCCCGAGACATACTTCATGCCGGATCAATATAACAACCCGGCGAACTGGCAGGCGCATTACGACACAACCGGTCCCGAAATCATCAGGCAAACGCAGGGCCGCATCACCCATTTCATCGCCGGGGTCGGGACCAGCGGCACGCTGATGGGCACGGGGCGCCGCCTGCGTGCATTCAACCCCGACATCCAAATCGCGGCGCTGCTGCCGGCCGAGGATTTGCACGGGATCGAGGGCTTGAAGCATTTGGAGACCGCCATTGTCCCGGGCATCTGGGATGCGCATTTCCCAGACCTGAAATTGTCGGTCTACACCGAAGAGGCCTACGACATGGCCCGACGCCTGGCCGTGGAAGAGGGCATCCTGGTCGGTCAATCGGCCGGCGCGGCGCTCTGCGCGGCGCTCGACCTGGCCCGGCGGATCTCCGAGGGCGTCATCGTGACGATCCTGCCGGATGCCGGCGAGCGCTATTTCAGCACCCAGCTCTGGGAAGGCTAAGAGCCCATGCCAAGGAAACCCGCCCAACACGGCAGAGGAAAGGAGGTGCGAGGGGGACTGTCAGACGGTTTGATAGCGGCTGTGAAGAGGCGTGCAAGCTGAAGTGATCAGGAGGGACCATCGTATGGGACATGCGACGGATGTCACGGATGCGACATTTGAGCCCGAAGTGCTTCACTCAACGCTGCCGGTACTCATCGATTTCTGGGCCCCCTGGTGCGGCCCCTGCAAAGCCATCGCACCGATCGTGGAGGAGCTCGCGGAAGAGTACGCCGGGCAGCTGAAGGTCATGAAGCTCGACGTGGATGGCAACCCCCGGACACCCGTGGCCTATGGGGTACAAAGCATCCCGACGCTGTTGCTGTTCAAGGATGGGGAGTTGGTCGAGCAGATCAAAGGTGCAGTACCGAAGCTACGCATCGTCGACGCGCTGCACCGTGTCGTGGCCTCCGCCTCATGAGTGGACCGGTGGAGAAGACGTCAGACGCGGAGCCAGCCTCACCCGGAGGCGGAGTCATGGACATTACGTTCCTGTATTGGGAAGACTGCCTGTCTCATGAGGAGGCGCTGCAGCGGGTGCGCCACGTCATGGCTGAGGAAGGCATCCAAGCTCCCATACAGCTCATCAACGTGGAGACCTGGGAGCAGGCGGAGCAGCTCCACTTCATCGGCTCACCCACCATCCTGGTCAATGGGAAGGATATTCAGCCGCCACCCTCTGGCGCGCATTACGCCCTGACCTGCCGGACGTATTACCTGGAGAACGGGCGTGCGTCCCCGCTGCCTTCCCTCGAGTTGATTCGTCGCGCCCTGTCGGCGGGACGGAGGGATATCGATGTCGCGACGCAGGACCATGGACATGATCACGAACCGAGAAAGGAGCCATCATGGCCGCATTGACGCTGAACGAGCAGGCAAAGCCCTTTACGCTCCCCGGAATCGATGACAAGTCCCACTCGTTGTCGGACTACAAGGACAAAGAGGCCGTGGCGGTGATCTTTAGCTGTAACCACTGCCCCTACGTGAAGGCGTGGGAGGACCGGATGGTGGACATTCAGCGCGATTACGGCCCGAAGGGCGTGCAGCTGATCGTGATTAATGCCAACGATGTCTCCAAGGTGCCCGACGATAGCTTCCCGAAGATGAAGGACCGTGCCAAGGAGAAAGGGTTTAACTTCCCCTACCTCGTCGACGAATCGCAGTCTGTGGCGCGCGCGTACGGGGCGGAGCGGACGCCAGAGGTGTTCCTCTTCGACAAGCAGGGCCAGTTGCGCTATCACGGCGCCATCGACGACAACTACGACGATCCAGGTGCCGTAAAGGCTCCCTATTTGCGGAACGCCCTCGACGCCGTGTTGGGGACCAAGCCGCTCTCGGTGGCCGCGACGCAACCTCAAGGATGCACGATTAAGTGGAAGTAATGTGCTCCACCGTCCGACGGATCGGGCGGGGGGAATCGCCCAGTGATGCAGAGACGCTGCCGGCCGCAGCGCCTCTGCACCCGTGATGGTGCTGGGGCGACCCGGCGTTCGGTGGCAGACCTCGGCTCGGTAAGACCGGGTGAGGTGCTCCCGTACGTCCTCCCAGCGCCGGTCCACTGTCGTGAGGCTGGAGCACGACGTGAAGGTGATGGGTCGCGCAACCCTCACGCCTCAACACTCGCCATAAGGGGACAAACGATGACGGAGAAACAGCAAGCCGTGCTGGAGGCCTCGGATTTGGAATTACTGGATGAGTTGCAGAGCGGCGATCTGCTGGTGCGGGATACCGAGGCCATGGCGGTCCGCGGTGTGTATTTCTGCTACGTTCTGACCAAGGAAGGCTACGTGCAGAACATCGATTGGCACTACCGGGCGAAGCAGGCGGCAAAAACCGCCTAGAGTTCATTGGATCGGCGCATTCACCCCGGTTATCCCCCGACGCGCGGGAACGAGCGGGCGGTCTTGGCTCGCCCGTATGCCGGCGGCCGTGGTGCGGGAGTTGCTGACCCAGCACCTGTGGCCCTGGGCGCCCGACTGGGCGTGGCGTTGCGCGGCGACGGGCGCACCCGGTGCCGAGGCAGAGGGGCGCGGCTCGTAACGGCTGAGAGGCGGCCTGAATAGCTCTCCCGGGCGTGTGCCATGCCCCTCGGGCGAGAGAGGCGACGGGAGAAGGCGGTGACAGGAAGAGGAACCACCGAGACGTGTGCGCGGGATGGGCTCGGCGCCGGCCGCCAGCGCGACGAGAGGGTCCGCCCTCGTGCAGACGAGACGTATCGCACCCATCCACGAAGCACGCCGGTTATGAGGACGAGGAGGATTGACGGATGCCTACTGATGCTACCACCATGCAGCCTGAGGCCGAAGCGGTCTGGGAACAGTACCAGCGGATCGTGGGTGAGGTCTTTCGATGGGCTGACGGCCTCCCGGACGCGCAACTGAACTGGTCCCCCACGGGCAAAGCGACCAACACCCTGGGGAATCTGATCAGCCATACCCTCGGGGCGGGGCTGTTCGCGGTGACCGATCGCGTCGGCGGCCAGCCAATGGTGCGCGACCGCCAGGCCGAATTCACGGCCCCCGTCACGCGTGAGGCGTTGAACCAACGGCGCGCGGAGTTCGAAACACGGGTGCACGACACGCTCGCACGGCTGACACCCGCCGACCTGGCGCGCGTGGTCACGCCCCCGGCGGGCGGCGGCGAGACCACCGTGCTCAAGCTCCTCGTCTACACAGTTTCGCACCTCTCCCAGCACATGGGTCAGGTGATCGTCACGCGCAAACTCCTCGACGGGCAGCCGTGACGGGCGGCGGTCCCGGCGCGAGGGCGGGCCCGGTCACGTAACCCGGGGGCGAGACCAGATGTAGGTCCCGAAAACTCATCCCCACGAGAAACCGGCAGACGAACACACATGTCATCACGCGGCTCGCCGCTCATAATGGTGATGCAACCCACCCACTTCTGGAACCTCCCTGATCGAGCCAACCTCCGGCCGTTGGACCAGCCGTGGTACCGGACAATCCATCTCCAGCGCCTGGTGGGTGCGCCAATGATGGTAATACTGAAAGTACCCGGTCAGGAGCCGCCTCAGACGGATCTTCCCCCCTGTTCTGAGCCGGTTTTCTTCCTATAACTGTCTAATACTACAGATGATATTGCGTATGCCAAGGGCGAGACCGTCTGCCTACATCATGCGCACGCTCTTTGAGTCGGGTAATGGGGTCCCTAACGCGTTCAGAATGGCGGCTTGCCGTGCATCCGGGGATGGGAGGCGCGAGATCGCAGTCCCCCGCACCTGGTAGATCAGCAAGCAGAGCCGCGATCATGCCGCCAGCGCGTCGTCCACCGTTACCGCCATCCTGTCATCATCCGTGGTGCCGAACGCTGCCACGAGGGCGCGGCGCATCTCGCGCACCACCTTCAAGGCTAACATGGTGACCAACACGTGGGCACGGGTGCGCGGGGCTTTCCGCACGAAGACGGGGCGGACCTCCAGCAGAGCCATTTTCATGGTGCGAAAGTCCTGCTCGACCTCAGGCAACTCCCGGTAGCGGTCGTGCACCGCTTGCGCCTCCAAGACGGTCTGCGCCACATCGGTCTCTAAGACATAGCACCCGTCCAATACGGTAGCCGCCGTCTGGGCGACCTCATCCACCGTGGCGATGATGGCACCCTCCTGCAATGACAACTGCACCCAGCCTGCCAGCTTGTGTCGTGTGACCCACGCGTGCAGCGTCCGCAGCCCTGCGTCTGGCTGCGCTCGTGTCGCGGTACGCACAAAGGCATTGCGTGCGGTGATCAACTCATGCAGCTTGGCCAGCTTGTCGTGGCGACGCCGCTGCGCCTTGCGCCGTACGGCCTCGCTCCGGCGGAGCACCAGTCGCACCGAGCCATGCTGCACTTCGTGGACGTGCGGCGTAAACCACTCCGGGCGCACGACCCCCTCGCGCAGGAGCTTGCGCACCTGAGGGGTGGTCAGCGCCGTGATGTACTTGTAGCCCGCGGTCGCGAGGGCTGCCTTCCCTTTCGTCTTGACCATGCCCCGATCGCCCACGAACACCACTTCCGTGATGCCAAAACGGGTTCTGAGCTTCTCGACCTGTGCCGGCACCGTGAGCGGATCAGACGTGTTGCCGTCGAACACGTGCACGGCGATGGGCTCGCCGTCGGCCATGGTCATCAAGCCAATCACGATCTGCGCCTTGCCAGGTTTCTTGTCGCGGCTGTAACCAAAGGCCGCCAGCTCATTACACTCGCCCTCCAAGTACGAGGAGGTCACGCCATAGAGCACCACGGTCGGGGACGGCCCCGTCTGTCGCCGTCACACGCGATACAGCGTGTCCTCGATCTGTGCCTGGCGGGGGGCCAGCGCCTCCAAGGCCGCATAGAGGTCGTCTGCGTCAAAGCGCCCCAGCCCCAGGGTCTCGGCCACGGCGTGATTGTCGGCCCACCGCACGGCCGAGAGGCGCGAGCCCTGGGCAGCGACGCGCACTAGGACCAGAAACAGGGCCAGCTTTGCCAGTCGCTCTTTCCCCAGCACACGCGTGAGCCCGATGCGATCGGCGAGCTGCTTCAACACGAACAAGATCGCAAAAATCGGGCCACAGGTCGGTGGGAGGTCGCCGCTGACGCCATCGAACTCGCCCTTGAGGGCACGGCGCAGGGCCTCAATCCGTTCAGGCGCCCAGGCCGTCAGGTTCGCCAGCGTGCGGGTGCGCACGTGGCCGCCTTCGCGGAAGGATTCACGCAAGAGAATGGCGGATGGAGAATTGCGATTGGGAACCGTCGCGATATACATGCACATAATAATGCCATAGCTCTCGCTTGCTTTGGAATAATATTTGTCTATTTACATGCCTACACTCTAAGTCAGGAATCGATATAACCGCTTGCTTTTTCATACCATCCCCGAAAATGATGGGGGGAAGATCCGTCAGATGGCGCTCATGTAGGACGATCACGTGATCCAAGCATTCGCGGCGGATGCTGCCGATGACGCGCTCGACATAGGGGTTCTGCCACGGACTCCGGGGAGCGATCAGCACCTCTGCGATGCCCATGTGCCGCACCCGCTGCCGGAAGGCGTCACCGTAGATCCGATCGCGATCACGCAGCAGATACCGCGGGGCCTCGTCCCAGGGGAACGCCTCCACCACCTGCTGCGCCGTCCACTGGGCGCTGGGATGCTCCGTCCCCTGAAAGTGCATGATGCGACGCCGGTCGTGAGCGAGAATCACCAGCACAAAGAGCACTGTATAGGTCACCGTGGGGACGACGAAGAAATCCATGGCGACCAGGTCTTGAACGTGGTTCTGGAGAAACGCCTTCCACGTGGGCGAAGGCGGCTTGCGGCGCCGCACCCGATACCTCTCCACGGTCGATTTGGCCACGTCGATGCCCAGCTTCCGCAGTTCTCCCACGATCCGGGGCGAACCCCACGTCGGGTTCGCCTGCCACATGTCCCGGATCAGCGTGCGTACTTCCTTGGCCATCGTCGGCCGGCCGGGCTTCCCCCGCTGACTCAACTGTCGCCAGTGGTCGCGAAAGCGCTTCCGCTGCCAGGCGATCACGGTGCGGGGCTGGACGAATACCAGGGCCTCCTGCCAGCCCGACCACCATCGAGAGAGCCACACCCAGAACAGGCGATCGGTCGAGCGAAGACGCGGGCGATCAACGGTCTGTTGGTAGACCGCCAATTGATGCCACAGGGCCAGGTGTTCCAGGCACAGTGATGACCGGGACCGGAAGAAGCCTGCAACGAAGGCCAGCAGAGCCGAGATGACGGGGAGCATGATCAGCAACCTCCTCACCATGACATGTCGGAAGATGGAGGAATCCACTGATCCAGCATGAGGAGGAACTCGCAACAAGTCAAATCGATGAAGAGCTTCAGGTTTTCGGGATAGACACCCGTCCCATGTTGGGATTCAAATCGTTCGAGGCCGCCCAGAATATCCTCGCCGGTGTGGAGCTCATGCACATGCTCAAGAAAGGGCAGCTGGTGGTCAAGGAGGGGAACGAGGACCTCACTCCAGCCGAGCAGTTCTGCGCCCTAGCTGCCTAAGCATTCCACTGACCGGGCCAACAATACCTCCACACCAAATTTGCGACAAAACCGGTCTCGCGCCCTACCCCCAACGTGGCGAACGTCGAGAGGGCGCTGGGTGGGTCCGCGCCGACCATCCTCCCCACTCGTAGGACCTGCGGCACGGCAGGCGCGATACGCGGCCATACGCGCGTTCGGCCCTTTACGACGTGAGTTCCCGCGCGGTCATCGTGTAGCGGAAGGTTTCCGGTGCGAGTTCGTCTTTCCGCGCCGCCGCGGTCTCGGCCTGCGGGTACATCAAGAAGGGCAGCACGGGCCCCGTCGTGTTCGGCAGCCTGACCTCGTGCGCGTAGTTGAAGGGGACCCAGTTCAGCTCCCAGGCGCCAAAGAGCTTGCGACGCGCCTTTTGGACCAGGGGATCCTCGAGCGTTAGGCCTTCGGGCCTTTCCTCCAGCACCACCTTGCGGACGTCCGCCGGATCGACCGGCACCCAGCCGTACCCAGATAAAAACACCTCGGCACGACAGTGCTGCGCCTTGGTGATGTCGTCGCTTTTGCCGAGACTCTTGAATTCTGCCGACGTCGCCACCCGAACGCCATAGACGTCACGCGCCGGGAGCCCAGCCGCGCGCGCCAACCCCACATAGAGGGCGTTCAGATCGGCGCATTTGCCGCCAAGGTAGCCCGTCTCGAGCATCCCGCTGATATCTCCTACACCACAGCCGCGCACCTTCGGATCCCGGAAGGTATGCTCGACGATCCATTCGTAGATCGCGCGCGCTTTCTCTAGATCACCCGTGAGCCCTTTGGTGATCTCACTCGCGGTCTCAGCCACGAGGCCATCGGTGGGGAGCAGCCGGGTGGGTTGGAGGTATAACGCCAGCACCGTGGGATCTTCCGTGCCCCCGTTGGCCGATTGCCGAAAATCAACTTGGCGGTCCCGTGTGGCGAAGCGGCTGGTGACCGCGAGCTCCGGCGTATGCTCGGAAGCCGGCCACTCAGCGACGACCATACCGGCATCATACTTGTCCTCCCTGAAGATCTGGGCGGTGGCGGTGTTGCCCATCCAGGTATCTCCCAGGCGCTTGAAGTAATCGGTGTCCGTCATGAGCGGGATCGGCACCCATGCGCGGCTCACGCCCGAGGCCTCAGCGATGGTGATCTTCGTGGTCACCTCGAATGTCCGCCATCGTGGCGTCTCGGCCGCACTCGCCCACCGGCTCAGTCGCGGCCACGCTCCCAGGGCAATCCCGGCGGCAACAATGCCTCCACGCTGCAGAAACATGCGTCTGTTCATCGACCCCTCCTCAGGTATCGGCACCCCCACTGACCAGCGATCGCGTCACTCACCATGCCGCGCTGGCTCCTGGCCAGCGCGGTCGACTGTTGGCAGGATAAGCGGTCCAACGCTTCTTCGAGTTGGCGTCCCAGGAGGGTCTGTGCCATTCCGCCACCGGCACTCCAACTCGAGTGGTCCCATGTGATTCATGCCATCGCCAGGCCACCCCCGCCGAGCCCTGACGCTGACAGACCAGAAGTTAACAACGCCCCACGCAGGCCGTTTCTCAGTCGTCACGAGCCGTGCCCCTGGCCCTCGGCACTGACGTGCTCGTCGCCGAGTAACGCCATGCCCAGGCGGGCCGCGGTCCGATACAGCTGATACCGAGTCGCCGACGCCACGTCGGCCAGCCAGGCGGGGGCCCAAGGCCACAGATGCTGGGTCAGCAACTCCTGCACCACAGCTGCCGGCGCGTCGCCGGCATACAGGCGGGCCAAGACCGCCAGCTCCACGGCGATGTGGTCCGGGGACGCGATGCGCCAGGCCAGGTCCGGCGCTGGCACGCCGTGGCGTGCCAGGAAGGCCTCCAGACGCGTCCGCGGCCGCCCGCCGAGCAAGACCTCGCCGCCCTGGGCTGAGGCGTATGGAGGACTGACCGGCTGCGGACCGATGAAGAGCCGGCAATACTCGACCGCTAGCGCCTCCACGGCGTGCGCCTCCGGGAGCGCCAGGAGCGCCGGCTCGACCCAGGTCAATGTCGGGTGTTCGACGGCGCACAACTGCCGGTACAGCGCCAGGTCTGGTTCGCCGGCGAAGAGCCGGGCCAGCAGCGCACACAGGTCCCCCTTCGCCGTGGTATCCCACGCCGGTCGCGCAGACTCGCTCATGTCGGCAGCTTTCGGACGCGCACGATCGTATCATGATAGGCCTGCTGACCGCTGCGTGGATCGGGATAGATCGGCATCAGGTTGTTCTGTGCCACGCTGAGTTCCCCCGACCACCAGGGCTGCCGTTCATCCGGCGCCGGCGAGCCGCCAAAGCCAGGAAACGGCTCGGCCGCCTCCACGCCCGGGCGGGCGGCGATGGGCCCCCCGACCCAGCGACCGTGATTATGGGAAATGGCTATGACTTGGGGGTGCACGCCTTCGGTGAGGTGGACCCGGGTCTTGAGCCTGCCGACCACCGAGCCATCATCGTATGGGACCTGGCTGTGGCGCGGGCGATAGCTGGTGACTTCGACCCAATCACCTTCGGTCAGCCCCAGCCGGCCGGCGGTGGCGGGGTTGAGCCAGGCCGGGTTGGTGTGCACGATCTCCTGCAGCCACTTCGACTGCATGGTCCGGTGCGCGTTGTGCACGTTCCATTTGAAGCTGATCATGATCAACTGATCCACGTCGAGCGGCCGTTGATGGTCGGGGATCGGGTCGTAGACGGGCAACGGCTCGATCGTCTTGCCCACGGCCTCCCCCTTGCCCTTGACGAACTGACTGTCGACCTCGAGCTTGCGGGTAGGGGTGCTGAAGCCGCGCCGTGCCACCCCCTGCACCATGATGCCGATCGGACGCGGCTGCTTCGTGGCGGGGTCCTCCCCCTGGTAAATGATCCCTGTTGCCGCATCGGTCGTGCTCCCGTCGAGCTCTGCGGCCGTCAGCGCGCGCTCATACGGCCGGTAATTCGGCGCCTTCTGAGCGTCCATCCAGACGCCGTGCTGCCGCATGTACGCCAACCCCCCGGGCACCGGCTTGAAGTATTCTTCCAGATACTCCTCAGTCGTCTTCCAGGGGAAATACTGCTCCATGCCACCCCCGATCCGCCGTGCCAACTCGGGGAAGATGTCCCGCACGTCCTTGGCCTCACCCAACGGCGTGACCACCGGCTGCCGGAGCCCCACGTAGTCGACCAGCCCCAGCGGCGGGCGCGAGTCGATGTCCCAGCGCTCCATCCAGGTCGCCCAGGGGAGGATTAGGTCGGCCAGGTGGGCAGTTTCGGAGTAGGTCACGTCCAGCACCACGTGGAAGGGGATGAGCTCCTCGTCGCGCAGCACCTCCTGGACCAAGCCCATCTCCGGCCAGGCCCAGGCCTGATCGGTGTTGTACGTGAACAGAAAGGACAGCTGTTGGCGGCGCTCTTTCAGCCATTGGTACACGATCGTGCCGACGCGCATCTCGTTGCCCCGCCAGGCGTTGGCCAGAGGCCAGTCTTTGGCCTCGGTGATCACGCTCCGCGCCGTCGGACGTGGGGGCACCGGTGATGGCGCCGGGAACCGCCGCGTATCCCACGCCGAGAAGGGGGACCAGCACAGCCCCCCGGGAGCGCCCATATTGCCCACGAGCGCGTTCAGGAGCATGATGGCGCGGTCGTTGTAAAAGCCGTTCCAGTGGGCGTGCGAGCCGCGGTTATTGATCGTGGTGCAGCGCGGCGTGGCGGCGGCAAACTCCCGTGCGATCCGCACGATGGTCTCGGCCGGGACGCCACTCTCGCGGGCGGCCCACTCCGGGGTGTATTGCGCCAGGTGGGCGGCGATCTCGTCGGCGGGATAGTTGCTCCAGGTATCGACCCACGGCCTGTCCCACAGCCCCTCCCGGCAGATGACGTGGCCCATGGCGAGCGCAATCAGGCCGTCGGTGCCCGGCTTGACGCAGAACCACTCGTCGGAGAGGGCCGCAGAATTGGACAGTCGCGTCTCGAAGGTGACGATCTTCGCCCCCCGCCGCTCCCGCGCCCGCATGATGCGAATGGCGGTGGGGATGTGCCCCTGGTGCGCCTCGGCCCAGTTGCAGCCGAAATTCAGAATGTAGTCACTGTGCTCGTAGTCACCCGTATCCCAGTCGGTATCCCCCACCATCGACAACATGGCGGCCCGGCGGTTGAGTGAACAGAGGGCGCGGTGGGTGAAGGTCGTCGGCGTCCCGAAGGCATTGAGAAAGCGGGTGATGATATCGCTCGAACGGTTGCGCCCTTGCTGCCAGGCCAGCTCTTCCGGATGGCCGCGCTCCCGGATGGCGCGCAGGCGCTCGGCCATCTCGACATAGGCTTCCTCCCAGGTGATGCGTTTCCATTGGCCCTCGCCTCGGGCCCCGACACGCCGCAGGGGGTAGAGGAGGCGATACGGATCGTAGAGCATCGACGGCCCGGCCACCCCCTTAGCACAGACGGAGCCCTGGCTGTTGGGGTCCTCGGGATTGCCGAAGATGCTGATCAGCCGCCCATCCTTGACCGTAGCGATGACGCCACACGCCGTGGTACAGCCTTGGCACATCGAGGGGATGCGCTGCACGACCCCGACCGTCTTACCAGCCCATGCGGCATGATCCAACGGCGCGCGGCCGAATCGCCCCAGTAGGCCAATACCACCGACCGCGGCCGCCGTGGCCGCCCCCAAGGCGAGAAAGTCCCGCCGCGACAGTTCCATAGCAGCCTCCTATGACAGGGAGAAGAACAGATACCGTGTAATCGACGCGCCCACGAGCACGGCCAGTGCCCCACAAATAGCGACGGCGCGGCTTCTCCCGAAGCTTGGCAGGAGGCTTGCCGGCAGCCCCAAGCCGACACCGACCACGGCCAGCCAGAACACCGCCGCCCCGGTCCCGTGGATGAGGTGCGAGAGGGCCGTGGCCAGGGGCGCGTGATTGGTATCCACTGACAGCAGCCAGAGCCCTAGCAGGGGGATCTGCGCCACGACAAGAAACAGCAGCACGTCCCTCAGCCGCTCGCGCAACGCCAGATCGGCCCGTAGCCTGCCGAGGCAGGCCAGCATCAAGGCCACCGCCGTGCCCATGAGCAGGGCCGTTGACAGAAAGAGCACGCCTGCTGCTGGCGTATGCGCTAGGGGTGAGATCCAGGTTCGCGCCAGCAACACCGCCGGGTAGACCGCCAGGGCGACACTGACGACGGCCAGCGCTGCCGGGACGGTGCTGAACAGGGCCCGTGTGGCCGATCCCGTTAACGACAGGTCGCCCGCCGCCACCGCCCCACGCCGCCGTGCCAGCAGGTAGAGGTAGACCGCCAACAGGAAGAGCTTTGCGGCAATCAGCTTGGCGCCGATCGACATCGGCGACCCCAGATTCGAGAAGCTCGCGACCATGAGATGGAAGCGTGCCGGCTGTTCCAGGTCAACGACCAGCAGCACAGATCCCGCTACCAAGCTCAGGAACGCCATCCAGGTGGTCACCCAGGCATAGCGCACCTGCGCACGCGCATCCTCGGGGTACACCCAATAGGCGACCAGGGTAACCCCCGTCGCCAGGCCGACCAGCATGAAGTAGACCCCGATGATGGCGCCCCATGGCGCCTCAAGCAAGGGATGGACTGCGGGGTTCATCGTGGCAGTCCTTCCGGAGGTGTGTACTGGCCATAGGCCAGACCAGGTTCCCCCGGCATTGACGCGCGGGTGTCGACCTGCACCCCATCGTCCGCGAGATGCTGCAAGGCTCTGGCAGGGTCGATGTACACGACGCGGGGTTGCGTCCCGGCCTCTGGCTTCCAAACGGTTGTGGGGTTGTCTCTGACCTTGCGGCCGATCTCGCCGGCGGGATCGTCGAGGTCGCCGAAGATGCGGCAGCGTGTGGGGCAGGCGTCCACACAGGCCGGGGCCAAGCCCTGGGCAGTGCGGTGCTCGCAGAAGGTGCATTTCTGGGCCACATGCGCCTCAGGATCGATGTAGATGGCGCCATAGGGACAGGCAGCCTGGCAGAAGCGATTGACGTTGCAATCCCCCTCGTTGATGACCACCTCGCCGTTGGGAAGCCGCACGATCGCCCCCGTCGGACAGGCTTTGAGACAAGGGGCATCTTCGCAATGGTTGCACAAGACCGGGAGAAAGAACCGTTTCGCCTGCGGGTAGGTCCCCGTCTCCACATATTTGACCGTGTCACGGAAGACCCCCAAGGGGACGTCAAACTCCACCTTGCAGGCCACCGAGCAGGCGTGGCAGCCGATACAGGTACGCAGATCGATCAGCATTCCGAGACGAGCCATGCGTCCCTCCTGATGACGAGATGACCGCAGACGCACGGGACTGTGCGTCCACCGGGGGCGCCCCAGCCAGGCATCTGTTGACCTGTCAAACACAGCGATGGGGGAATTATGCGAAGAGGAGGAGGCCGCGAAGGATGATGCGGGACAAGGTCAGAATGGCTCGCGTGCCGCGTGTCAGCCGCTCACGCGCGCACTGGACCCAGCCTGGGCCCACCGGACACACCTCTCACCGTTGTCCATGCCGGCCCCCCTCTTCCCACCTTCCCGAGCTCAGGTACACGCCGTGCACCCGCTCCGGCCAGGAGATGAGAGGCGGTCAGACACGGGAGGCCGTGCCGACATATGCCCTGCTCCACGTCCACATGGTGAGACCCTCCTCATGGGGATTATGCATCAGCGACCCACGACACGTGTCGAGGTCCAATCGAGGTCATATGCAGTGATCGCGATGATTCTACATGCGTGAGCTGTGATGTCAAGCGCTACCCCGTGCCGGCAGCGCCCCTCTTGGCGGGAAGCCAGTCGTGTAGATTGTCACATCATGTGGCAAGTTGTGTATACGCTATGGGTCGTGGCATGGTGGTTTACGCCATGCGCGATGCTGCCGCAGGAGATAGATGGCCGAGTAAGGATACTGTCTTGGCCATGAATGGGGGGAGCCTCAGCCATATTACTATGGGTTAGCTGCTGCGCGAGCATCAGGCTGATGATATTGACGATGGTTGTTTCTCCCAGAATATACGCCATCTATTGCGCTCTTGAGAAGGGAAAAACCTCGCTCCCTTTTACCAATGCTCGGCAATTCTCAGTCAAATCCCCCTCCCCGATACAGGGTAGTTCTGTGAATATGCCACGCTTTTAGCACAGTTGCCTCTCTCGCTTTGCTGTAATCGCTCGTACTTTGAGTAACGGGATTATCAAGCGTAAAGGGGTTCTC
>Ga0137407_10000642_pt1 | contig 23283 bp, 23 predicted proteins | sample CZOMad2_2_16fung_FD_108410 | JGI IMG/M metagenome (GOLD analysis project Ga0137407, IMG submission 108410) | Vadose zone soil fungal communities from Angelo Coast Range Reserve, California, USA - CZOMad2_2_16fungal (Illumina Assembly) | ecosystem: Environmental > Terrestrial > Soil > Vadose... | reverse complement strand
TCGAAGAACAGATAGCCGAGCGAGCGGCGGATCACATCGAAGTCGAAATTGGCGAACATGAGCTATTTCCCGGTGATGTAGCCGGGGACCGCCAGTCCGCGCTCGAGGAAGCGCATGGCGATGACGACAACGATATTGATCAGAAGGTAAAGTATCGTCGCAGCGGTGAAGGCTTCGAATACCTGAAAGGAAAACTCCTGCATCGCCCGCGCCTCGGCCGTCAGCTCGACCAGGCCGATGGTGATGGCCACCGAAGTATTCTTGATGGTGGAGAGGAATTCTGAAGTCAGCGGCGGCAGCATGATACGGAATGTCATCGGCAACAGCACGTAGCGATAGGTTTGCGCCGTCGTCAATCCAAGCGCGGTTGCGGCCAATTTCTGTCCACGCGGCAGCGAATTGATGCCTGCTCGCGTCTGTTCGGCCACCCGTGCGGACATGAACAGCCCGATCCCGATCGCCGCCGTATAGAACGGCGCGTTCGACATTTGCTTCATCCAAAGCCCCCACGACGGCGGCAGGATTTCCGGCAACACGAAGAACCAGAGGAACAACTGCACCAGTAGCGGCATGTTGCGGAAGAATTCGACATAGGCAAAGCCGAACCGGGACGCGGTCTTCGACGGCAGCGTTCGCAGCACGCCGATGACCGCTCCGAACACCAGCGCAATGATCCAGGCGCAGAGCGCGGTCTCGATCGTCAGCACGAGGCCGGTCAGCAGCATGTCGAGATAGCTGCCGGTCCCATTTGGGGCCGGCTCCCAGAAGATGCGCCAGTTCCAATGATAGTTCACAACGGCAGTCCCCACGCCGCTACAGATCGAGCCTGCGCTTTCACGGTTCGCTCAGGCAATGACCGGGCCATTGTAACAGCTCACATGCCTTACATGGCCTTATAGAAATCAGGATCGGGTGAATCGGAAGGCTTGGCAAACGCCTTCTTCAGCTCAGCCCCGACCGGCACGTTGAGATTCAGTCCCTTGGGCGGGATTTTTTGCATGAACCATTTGTCGTAGAGCTTTTGGCCCTCGGCGCTCTGATAGAGCGCAGCGGTGGCGTCGTCGGCCACCTTCTTGAAGGCGGGGTCGTCCTTGCGCAGCATGATGCCGTAGGGCTCCGGCTTCGAAAACGCGTCCGTGGAAATGACGTAGGCGCCCGGGTCTTTCGATCCGGCGGCGAAGCTCGCGAGCAGGATATCGTCCAGCACAGCCGCGACCGAACGATCGGTCTCGACCATCAGGAATGATTCGGCGTGTTCCTTGGCCGGGATGATGTTGATGCCGAGATTGCGGGCGGCATTGGCTTCGGTCAGCTGCTTGATGTTGGTGGTGCCGGAGGTGGAGGCCACCGATTTGCCCTTGAGATCTTCGATCGAATTCAGCTTGCTGGACTTCTTCGAGATGAAGCGGGTCGCGGTCAGAAAATGGGTGTTGGTGAACGCAACCTGCTTCAAACGGTCGGGATTGTTGGTGGTCGATCCGCATTCGAGGTCGATGGTACCGTTGGCCAGCAATGGAATACGGGTCGATGAGGTCACCGGATTGAACTCCACCGCGAGCTTGTCGGCCTTGAGCTCCTTCTTCACGGCGTCCACGATCTTCAGACAAATATCGATCGCAAAGCCGATCGGCTTCTGGTTGTCGTCGAGGTACGAGAACGGAATCGACGAGTCGCGGTAGCCGATCGTGATGACGCCGGTCTCCTTGACTTTCTTGAGCGTGCCAGTGAGCTCCTCAGCATTGGCCTGCGCGGCACAAAAAGCAGCAGTGAGCACAAGGCCCATCATACGCAGGCGTTTCATTTCCTATTCTCCTTGCTTGGATGACTGCGGCGATGGTTGCATAGTTTCAGTCCGGAATGGAATGTAACCTTTTGGTCTACGGCCAGCGACCGCGAGCCCCGTACCGTGTCCAGAGACTATGTCCGGCCCAAACGCCTATGCAAGGACCGGGCCGCCGCCTTAACCAATACCCCCTACATCGCCTTATAGGAATCCGGATCAGGGGAGTCGGACGGCTTGGCGAATTCACGCTTCAGTGCCGCGCCGATCGGCACGTTAAGATTCAACCCCTTGGGCGGGATTTTCTGCATGAACCATTTGTCATACAAGCTTTGGCCTTCCGCGCTCTGGTAGAGCGCGGCGGTGGCATCGTCGGCCACCTTCTTGAAAGCCGGATCGTCCTTGCGCAGCATAATGCCGCAGGGCTCCGGCTTGGAGAACGCGTCGGTGGAAATGACGTAAGCGTCTGGCGTCTTCGATCCGGTGACGAAACTGGCGAGCAGGATATCGTCCATCACGAACGCCACCGCCCGATCGGTTTCGACCATCAGGAACGCCTCGGCGTGGTCCTTGGCCTGGATGATGTTGATGCCGAGTTTGCGAGCGGCATTGGCTTCGGTGAGCTGCTTGATGTTGGTGGTGCCTGAGGTCGCAACCACCGGCCTGCCCCTGAGATCGTCGATCGAGTCGAGCTTGCTGGACTTCTTTGAGACGAAGCGGGTAGCGGTCAGAAAATGCGTGTTGGTGAAGGCAACCTGCTTCAGACGATCTGCGTTGTTGGTGGTCGCTCCGCATTCAAGGTCGATGGTACCATTGGCGAGCAACGGAATGCGGGTCGACGACGTCACCGGAGTGAATTCGACCGCGAGCTTGTCGAGCTTGAGCTCTTTCTTCACGGCGTCGACGATTTTGTAACAGATGTCCATGGCAAACCCGATCGGCTTCTGGTCGTCGTCCAGATAGGAAAATGGAATCGACGAGTCGCGATAGCCAAGGGTGATTGCGCCGGTTTCCTTGATTTTTCTCAGCGTTCCCGTAAGCTCTTCGGCGCTGGCCTGCGCGGTACAAATAGCTGCGGCGATCGCAAGGCCAATCACACGCAGTCGCTTCATTCGTATTCTCCTCGCTCGGATCATTCGGGCCGGAATAGATTTTACGGCCGTCATGCGCTCCCGAAATTCGTGCGATGGCCCGGCGGGCCATCGCACGAGCCGAAAAACCCTACATCGCCTTGTAGGAACCCGGATCGGGGGAATCGGACGGCTTGGCGAACTCATGCTTCAGCTCGGCGCTGATCGGCACATTGAGATTTAGCCCCTTCGGTGGAATTTTCTGCGTGAACCATTTGTCGTAGAGCTTCTGGCCTTCCGCGCTCTGGTAGAGCGCGGCGGTTGCGGCATCGACCACCTTTTTGAAAGCCGCATCGTCCTTGCGCACCATGATGCCGTAGGGCTCCGGCTTCGAGAACGCATCCTTGGAGATGACGTAGGCGGTGGGCTCCTTCGATCCGGCCACGAGGCTCGCCAGCAGAATGTCATCCATCACGAATGCCACCGCCCGATCGGTCTCCACCATCAAGAATGCCTCCGCATGATCCTTTGCCGGGATGATGTTGACGCCGAGATTGCGCGCCGCGTTGGCTTCGTTGAGCTGCTTGATGTTGGTGGTGCCGGAGGTCGAAACCACCGGCTTGCCCTTGAGATCGTCGATCGAGTTGATATTGCTCGATTTCTTCGAAACGAAGCGGCTTGCCGTCAAATAATGCGTGTTGGTGAACCAGACCTGTTTCTGCCGCTCGGCATTGTTGGTGGTCGAACCGCATTCGAGATCGACCGTGCCGTTGGCCATCAGCGGGATACGGGTCGCCGACGTCACCGGGTTGAGCTTGACCTCTAGCTTGTCGAGCTTGAGCTCCTTCTTCACGGCATCGACAATCCTGTAGCAAATGTCCATGGCATAGCCGACCGGCTTCTGGTTATCATCCAGATAGGAGAACGGAATCGACGAGTCGCGGTAGCCAAGGGTGATCGCGCCGGTTTCCTTGATGTTCTTCAGCGTCCCCGTGAGTTCCTCGGCATCCGCCTGGCATGCGCAGAACGCAACGGCGAGGGCGGAGCCCAGAATGTGCATGCGTTTCATACGTGTTCTCCTTGTTTGTCGAACGTGGATAGTTTGAGAATTTGACTTAGCACAGGCGCGATGTAGCGGCGAAACTGTTCGGGATTTTCGTTCATCGGAAAATTCCTACAAAGGGTGCGGCATTTCGCCCAAATCCCAGAATAGACCCGCCATGATGCCGAGCGCCTCTTCGGTGACCGACAGCAGAATATGCTCATCGGGTGCATGCTGGGAGCAGCCCGGATAGGAGTGCGGCACCCACATCGTGGGCAAGCCGAGCGAATCGGAAAACACGTCGTTCGGCAGCGAGCCGCCGAAATTCAGCAGAACCGCGGGAGCCTTTCCCGTCGTCTTGCGGATCGATTCCGCCGTCCAGTTGACCCAGGGGCTCTCGAAATCGGTTCGTGACGCAGCAAACCTCTGTGTCGCTTGGACTTCCACCATCGGAAAGCCGCGCTCGTGCAAATGCGTCCTGATCACATCGGCAATGTTGTCGACCCTGGTGCCGACAACAAAGCGAAGCTGCAGGACGGCAGAAGCTTGTCCCGGAATGGCATTGGCCGGCTTTTCGATGTTGCCGGACGACATCGCCAGCACTTCCATCGTGTTCCACGCATAAAGCCGTTCGGGGGCTGACAAGCCTTCCTCCCCCCAGTTTTCCGAGGGCGCCGGCTCATCCGTCATCGGCTCGATCTTCACGTCGGCCAAGGCGGAGCGGATCTGGTTGGAAAGGCGTGGCGGCTTCAATGCCTCGACCTGCAATCGCCCCTTGCCGTCGACAAGTGCGGCGATGGCGCTGGCGAGGATGGTCGCGGGATTGGCAAGGACGCCGCCCCAGTTGCCGGAATGATGCGAACCCTCGCGCAGCTTCACGTCCAGATGAATCCGTATTCCGCCGCGGCAGCCGAGGAACAATGTCGGGCGATCGGCGGAAAGCCTCGGCCCATCGGACGCAAGAAACAGATCGGCCTTCAGCTCATCGCGCAGTTGCTCGCAGACCTGACGCAAATCCGGCGAGCCGATTTCCTCGCCGGTTTCAATGATGAATTTGGCGTTGAAGCCCAGCCGGCCGCCGCGCGTCTCACGCACAGCCTGAAGGGCCGACATATTGATGCTGTGCTGGCCTTTGTTGTCGGCGGTGCCCCGGCCGTAAACCCGATTGCCTGCAATTGTCGTGCGCCATGGATCGAGATTGTCGCGCCACTCCCCGACCATGCCGTCGACGACGTCGCCATGTCCGTACATCAGAACGGTAGGCGCCGATCCGCTCTCGCGGTATTCCGCGAGCAGGTAAGGATGCTTTCCGGTCGGGGATTCGATCAGTCTTGTCGCAAAATCGAGTTGCGAAAATGCCGGCTGAAGGTCTTCCGTGAGGTAGGTGCGCAGTGCCTCGCGCTTCTCGGGGTTTTGGCTTTCGGTCTGATAGGAAACCCTCTGGTCGAGTGCTCTGAGAAACTCGCCGGAATGAAGAATGTCGTGGGCCCGGGCGATCGCGGCGGCTCTGGTCATGTCTTCGCCTCTCATCCCGGTCACAGAATTCGCATTCCGTCACGTTAGCGTGATACGCCGCCGGCCGGAAGAGGCCGAGGATTTGGCTTTGCCTAAACCCGGCCGGAGTGCAACAATTTGCATCAACGGCCCGGCGCTTGATCGGGCGAACCTGAGGGGAAGCTCCATGAAAACGATCCTGCGCGTCTCGGCCGTCTGTATGCTTTTTGCAGGTTCCGCGTTGGCCCTGACCGGCGAGCGCATGGCGGAAATTCCCCTCGATAAAATGTCAGCCGCGCAGCGTGGCATTGCCGATGCCATCATGTCCGGACCGAGAAAGGCGTTGAGCGGCCCCTTCAACGCATGGCTACGCAGCCCGGAGCTGGCGGATCGTCTGCAGAAGGTCGGCGAATATGTCAGGTTCAACACCTCGCTCGACAAACGCGTCAACGAAATGGCGATCCTCATGACCGCGCAAGCCTGGGGCTCGCAATATGAGTGGTACGCGCATGAGCCGTTGGCGCTCAAGGCGGGCCTCGATCCTGCGATCGTCGCGGCCATCGGGGCCGGGAAAAAGCCAGACAACATGAAAGACGACGAGGCGATCGTTTGGGAGTTCACCACCCAGCTTCGCCGCGATCACGGTGTCGACGATGCGATCTACGCGAGAGCGCTGGAGAAATTCGGCGAACGGGGCATCATCGATCTCGTCGGGGTGAACGGATATTACGACGCGGTCTCGATGACGCTCAACGTCGCACGCGTGAAGCCGCCCGCGGATGCGAAATTGCCGTTCCAGCAGGCCGGCCGATAATCTTCTGTCTCCACACGCGGCAACCTTGCCGCACGACAAGGCGTCTGGGGTTACCCTGTCATGAAAAAAGAAATCCGGCTTAACGCCTTCGCCATGAACTGCGTCGCGCATCAATCGCCGGGGCTATGGACCCATCCGCGCGATCGCACCGCCGAATATAACCGCCTGCCCTACTGGATCGACCTCGCCAAGACGCTGGAACGCGGACGGTTCGACGGTCTTTTCCTGGCGGACGTGCTCGGCGTCTACGACGTGTTCGGCAATAGCCCTGACGCGGCACTGCGCAACGCCGCGCAGACGCCCGCAAACGATCCCCTGCTGCTGATCCCGGCGATGGCCGCGGTCACCGAGAATCTTGGCTTCGGGGTGACGTCCAATCTGTCCTACGAGCCGCCCTATACGTTCGCGCGGCGGATGTCGACGCTCGACCATCTCACCGAGGGACGGATCGGCTGGAACGTCGTGACCGGCTATCTCGACAGCGCCGCCAAGGGTGCGGGCAAGGAAAAGCAGACCTCGCATGACGACCGTTACGATGTCGCCGACGAATATATGGAAGTGGTCTACAAGCTCTGGGAAGGAAGCTGGGAAAACGACGCGGCGCTGCGCGACCGCGCGCGCGGCTTTTTCGCCGACCCCGCAAAAGTGCATCGCATCCTGCATCAGGGAAACAATTACCGGGTCGATGCCATTCACCTCTGCGAACCGTCGCCGCAACGCACGCCCGTTTTGTATCAGGCCGGCACCTCGCCGCGCGGACGCCAGTTCGCTGCCCAGCATGCCGAATGCGTATTCATGTCGGGGCCATCGGCCAAAATCATCGCGCCGCGCGTCGCCGCCATTCGCGAACTCGCAACGAAGGCAGGACGCAACCCGGCCGAAATCCTGATGTTCAGCATGTTCACCATTATTCTCGGCAACACCGAAGCCGAGGCCAAAGCCAAATACGCCGACTATCGCAGCCACGTCAGTCCCGAGGGCGCGCTGACCCTGATGTCCGGATGGACCGGCGTCGATTTCTCGACCTACGATCTCGACCAGCAGGTTCGCCACGTCGAAAACGACGCCGGCCGCACCGCGATGGACAACATCACCCGCGCCGATCCAGACCGGATCTGGACCGTGCGCGAGGTCGCCCAGCATGTCGGCATCGGCGGCATCGGACCGCTCGTGGTCGGCACGCCGGAAAAGGTCGCCGACGCGATCGAGACGTGGTTCGACCAGACCGATGTCGACGGCTTGAATGTCCCGTTTGCGGTTTCGCCCGGCGATTTCGAGGACATCTCCGACATGCTGGTGCCGGAACTGGCGCGGCGCGGGCGGTACAAGGCCTCGTACCAGCCGGGAACATTGCGCGAAAAATTGTTCGGCGCGGGCCGCGCGCGCCTCACCGCGCCGCATCCGGCTGCGCAGCATCGGCCCGGCGCAGCGGCGAAAGCGGCGGAGTAAGCTCTCGCCGTCATTCCGGGGCGATGCAACGCATCGAACCCGGAATCTCGAGATTCCGGGTCTAGTGCTAACGCACCATCCCGGAATGACGGCCTCTCTCAGACCGTTCCGTCGACCACGACCTCGATCAATTTCGCACCGGGCCGCCTGAACGCCGACGCCAGCGCAGACTTCAAATCCTTCGCTTCCGTGATCCGCATCGCTTCAAGCCCGAGCGATTTTGCCATGCCGGTAAAATCGACGGGCGGGTCGGCAAAATCCATGCCGACGTAATGGTCGTCGCCGTGAAACGCGAGCAGCCTTTGCTTGATGATGCGGTAACCGCCATTGTTGGCGATCACGACCGTCAGCGGCAGCTTGTGATGGGCTGCGGTCCACAGCGCCTGGATCGAATACATCGCGCTGCCGTCACCGGAAAAGCACACCACCGGCCGATCCGGATTCGCCAGGCTGACGCCGACGGACGCCGGCACTCCCCAGCCGATGCCGCCCGACGCCAGCGCATGATAGCCGTAGCGGTCGCGGTGCGGCCGCAGCGCGAGGGCCTGCCGCGAGGAAGTCAGGGCCTCGTCGACGAGAATGGCGTTCTCGGGCATCGCCTCGATTAGCTGCAAGGTCAGATATTCCGGATCGATCGGCGAGCGATCGCCATATTTCGCGATCTGCTCGATCAGGCCAGGACGCCGGGCCATCCAGTTCTTCCCTGCCAGCGCCGCGATCCCCTGTTGGGCCCGGACCTCTAACGCTGCGCCGCCGGCGGACTTCAGCGCCGGCACCAGCGCGCGCAGGGTTTCCTTGACGTCGGCCTTCAGCGCGATCTCTGCGCCAAAGTTCTTGGCGAGATCCCATTCGACGAGGCCGATCTGCACGATCGGCATTCCCTCCGGCAGCGGCTCCGTCTCGCTGTGCACCGACATCCGCAACGGGTCGGCGCCAAGCACGATCAGGAGATCGTAAGCCGACAGCACCTCGCGCACCTGCGTTTGCGACCGTGACAGCGCGCCCATGAAGCAGGGACTTTCCGACAGGAAATGCGCGCCGTAAGGCGCCGATTGCTGATAAGCCGCGCAGCCGAGCGCGGCCGCCAACGCCGCCGCTTCCTGCAGCGCGTCGCTCTTTACAATTTCGTCGCCGGCGATGATGGCGGGCCGCTGCGACTTGAGGATGCGCGCCACCAGCGCCTTGAGCGCCTCATCGGAGGGGATGACGCGGGTATCGACGCGGGTCGAACGGCCGAGGTCGATCCCGGCCTCCGAATTGAGGATATCGCCCGGCAGCGAGATGAACACCGGTCCGGTCGGCGGCGTGGTCGCGATCTTGGCGGCTCGGCGCACGATCCGCGGCAGATCCTCCAGCCGCGTCACCTCGACCGCCCATTTCACCAGCGGCTCGGCCATCCGCACCAGCGGACCGTAAAGCAAGGGCTCCATCAGGCCGTGGCCCTGCTCCTGCTGACCGGCCGTCAGGATCATCGGCGTGCCCGTGAATTGCGCGTTGTAGAGCGAGCCCATCGCATTCCCAAGCCCGGGCGCGACATGGACATTGCAGGCGACGAGGCGGCCCGACGCCCGGCTATAACCATCGGCGATGGCGACCACCAGACTTTCCTGCATCGCCATCACATAGGTGAGATCGGGATGATCTTTCAGCGCATGCATGATCGGCAATTCGGTGGTGCCGGGATTGCCGAACAGATGCGTGATGCCCTCGTCCTTTAGCAGTGCGAGGAACGCCGAGCGGCCGGTGATGCGATTTTTCATGTCTCCTCCTGCCCGCGGACCGTTGCCGTCGCGGTCGTGGCATCATGATCAAACTTGAAGGCGTGATGCAAGGAAGCGCGCTCATGGCTGCCCTGCGCGATCAAAACATCCCGTCGCGATCGCCGCGTCGCTTCTTTTTCGAACGCTGCCAGACCACGCCGGGAAAACCCTTCAGCGGCACCAGCGGCTCGCCGGCATAGGTCCACTCCTGCAGCTCTTCGATCGCGACATGATAGAGCGTCTGGCGGCCGGTTCGGCCGGCAAAAAGCGCGCGCGGGATGTTCACCATGTGCGGCGAGCGCACGCGTTCGTATATCAGCGGCGTGCCACAACGCTTGCAAAAGCTGCGGGTGGCTTTCGCGGCCTTGTCGTCGAAGCGGGCAATCCACGTCTCGCCTTTGGTGATGCGAAAACGCTTGCGCCAGCTTCCGACATAAGTGGCGTAGGCCGCGCCATGCGCGCGACGGCTGGCGATCGAATGATCGTGCCAGGCCCAGCGCGCCGGCACATCGATCTCGAAGCCGACGCTGCCGCACAGGCATTGGCCTTGGGCAATTCCGAGCGCTTTTGGTGGTTTTGGCATTTGCGTCTTCGTTCTTCGTCATTCCGGGGCGATGCGAAGCATCGGACCCGGAATCTCGAGATTCCGGGTCTGGTGCTAACGCACCATCCCGGAATGACGGCGGTTCCTCAAGCCTGCTCCAACTCGCCATAGCCGGAATAGTCAGTATAGCCCGTCTCCTCGCCGCCATAGAAGGTCGCGCGGTTGTAGGGTGTCAGCGGGAAACCATGTTGCAGACGGCGCGGCAGGTCGGGATTGGAGATGAAGATGCGGCCGAACGCGATGGCGTCGGCATGACCATCGGCAATCGCGGCCTCCGCTGCTTCCCCGGTGAATCCGCCGGCCGAGATCAGGACGCCGCGCCAGACCGGTCGAAACAGCACCATCGCCGAGGGTACATTCTGATGGTTGACCTCGGCGCGGCCGGCACCGCTCGATCGCGGCTCGATGAAGTGCAGATAGGCAAGGCCGAGCCGATCGAGCGCCTCGATGACATGGGTATAGAGCGGCATCGGATCGGCTTCGCCGCTGCCATTGGCCACACCGTAGGGCGACAACCGGACGCCGACGCGATCAGCACCCCACACTTCGATCGCGGCTTTGGTGATTTCCATCAGCAGCCGCGCGCGGTTCTCGATCGATCCGCCATACCGGTCGGTCCGCAAATTGCTGCGCGACTGCAGGAATTGCTCGAGCAAATAGCCGTTGGCGCCATGGATTTCGACGCCGTCGAACCCGGCCTTCAAGGCATTGCCGGCGGCCTGTCGAAACGCCTCGACGATTCCCTCGACTTCGCCGGTCTCGAGCGCGCGCGGCGTTTCATAGGGCACTACCTTGCCGTCGGCGGTCATCGCCATCATTCCGTTGCCCACGATCGGCACCGCCGATGGCGCGACCGGCAACGCGCCACCCGGCTGGAACGAGGAATGCGAAACCCGGCCGACATGCCAGAGCTGGAGAAAGATCACGCCGCCTTTGGCGTGAACCGCTTCGATGACGCCCCGCCATCCCCTGATCTGATCATCCGAATAAATGCCGGGCGTGGCGGGATTGCCGCGTCCGGTCGCCACCACCGGCGAGGCTTCGGCGATGATCAGGCCGCCCGGCGTGGCTCGCTGGCCGTAATATTCCGCATTCAACGCCCGCGGCGCGAAGCTTGACCGTTCTGCCCGCATCCGCGTCAAGGGCGCCATCACGACGCGGTGCTGCAGCCGGTAAGGTCCGACTTGAAGCGGTGAAAACAACGAAGGAAAATTCATCTCTGCGCCCCAAAAATAACTTCTCTAGATCCGCCTATGTAACCGGTTCGCCTTGCTCGCAAAAGGCTGGCCGGCAAGATAGCGATCGCGCGAAGACCTCCCATGTCATTTCGTGCGTGGTCGACCTGCCCCGTTGGGCTAACTCAGGGATCAGCGATCCGACCATTCGGTAGATAGCATCCCTACACGTCAGGAGAATTCATTGTCCCACCCAGCCATGTCGCCCAATGAGGTCGCCGTCATCACCGGAGGTGCGTCCGGATTGGGTTTTGCAGCGGCGATGCGATTTGCTCGGCTAGGCATGAAAGTCTGCATTGCGGATTTGGGAACTGATCGACTCGCCGAGGCCGGGGCGAAATTGTCATCGGCGTCGCCGGGCGGGGCAGCCGATATTATGGCAATGACCGTTGACGTCCGTCGGGCCGAAGAGGTGTCGGGCCTGGAGGTCGCCGTGCAAGAGCGGTTCGGCGGCACCGACATTCTGATGAACAACGCCGGCATCCAGCCGGGCAGCCAAATGTTCGGTCCAGCGGAGAACTGGCAGCGTATTTTGGGCGTGAACCTCTGGGGCGTGATCCACGGTTCGCAGATTTTTGCGCCTCGCATGATCGCGCGCGGCCGGCCGGGATTCATCATCAACACCGGCTCCAAACAAGGCATCACGACCCCTCCCGGCGATCCCGCCTATAATGTCTCCAAGGCAGGCGTGAAGGCCTTCACCGAGGCGCTGCAACACGAGTTGCGCAATGCCGCCGGCAGCAAGATCAGTGCGCATCTCTTCATCCCCGGATTTGTCTTCACCGGTCTTACGGCAAAGGGCCGCTCCGAAAAGCCGGCCGCGGCGTGGACGCCGGAGCAGACCGTCGATTTCATGATCGAGCGCGTGACGGCCGGTGACTTTTACATTCTTTGTCCGGACAACGACGTGCCGCGACATCTCGACGAGCGCCGCATCCTCTGGGCCGCCGGCGACATCGTCGAAAACCGCCCTGCGCTATCGCGCTGGCACCCGGACTATGCCGAGGCCTTTGCAGCGTTTGTGAAGGGCGGTTAGGCGCGGGACACGGCGTACGCGAGAAGTTATTGCTGCCAATGGCCCATCCTGTCACCTTCCGTAGATACCAGGCCACGGATTACGATCCGGTGGCTTCGCTGTGGACGCGCATCAATCGAGAACTCGCGCCGGTCGGGATGGAGAAGTTATTTGAGCAATACATCGCGACCACAACCAACGGTGAGCTGAGGGAGCTTGCCGAGATCTTTTCGGAGGCAAAGCGCAACGCCTTTTGGGTCGTCGAAAGCGCCAATGAGATTGTCGGCACGTTTGGCATCGAAAGCCGCGGCGTCAACGACACCGAGCTTCGCCGAATGTATCTCGATCAAGGTTACCGCGGCTCAGGAATTGCGCAACGCATGCTCGATTGTGCGCAGGCAGAAGCGCGCGCCCTCGGATTTACAAAGATGATCTTGAGCACCGCTCAGATTCAAAGAGCCGCTGTCAGGTTTTATCGAAGGAGTGGATTTCTCCACATCCGAACCGAAGTTGCCGAGACTATGACGACCAAGCAGGCGGGCGGCGGCTTGACCCGTTTTTATTTCGAGAAGGCGCTCTGATCGCCTCGGATTTTGTCAGCGAACGGCGATGTAGAGATTTCGGGAAACCGCATCTGTAACAACGGCCGTTAAATCGAGCCGTGGAACCTCACAGCGTCTCTTGCTTGTGGCCGCATTGCTTGCAGGCGAACTTTACCCGCGTGGCGCCCTTTTCCGCCGAGAGGCGGTTCGGCGCGCCGCATTTTCCGCAAACCGTCTCGATCCGGGTATTGCCCTGCTTCACGGTCAGCGCTTTGCGTGCCATGGTTTCGCGGATCAGACGCTCGGCCTCCTCGCGCATCGACTGCTTCGACATTCGCTTCTCACCTGGCGTAATCAAGGAAGCCGCCTTATAGCATGCAAGATGCATCTGGCGAGTGGAGGGGCGCGTATTCCGCAAAGCATGCCTTCGGATTTTGATCCGTGGGTCGATGAAGCATTGCGAACAGCGTGCGTGCGACCGAGAATTCACGTCTCGATGATGACGTAGCTGTCCTCGATGTGAACCGGAAAGGTTTCGGCCACGTAAGGCCCCTTGGCCAGCGTTTCGCCGTCCTCGATGACGACCGGATAGGTCCGCACCTTGACGCGGTTCGGATCGAACCAGGATTGCCCGTTGCGCATGTCGAATTCCCACCCGTGCCAGGCACAACGCAGCAATTCGCCGACTCGAGTTCGCCGATAGACGCCGGGCTCCGGCGAGGTCAGACGCGCGACACAGGCGGCCTTGTCGAGTGGCGCACCCGCGTGCGGGCAGCGATTGAGCAGGGCAAAGAACTCGCCATTGACATGGAACACGACGATGTCGCGCCCCTCCACGGCGACCACCTTGTTGCCGCCGGGCGGGATATCCGTGGTGCGCGCGACAATGTGACGGGCCATAGAACCAGATCAGAGCTTGTAAAGCGCGCGCGCGTTGCCGTTGAAGATCTTTTGGCGTTCGACGTCGGTCAGCGGCGTGCGGACCGCAAAGCGCGGATCGTCGAAATCCCAATGCGGATAGTCCGACGAGAACAGCAGGCGATCTATGCCTACCCATTCGATCAGGGATCGCAGGTGCTTTGCCTCGTCGGGCTCGTCGATCGGCTGGGTCGTGAACCAGAAATTCTGGCGCACATATTCGGACGGACGCCGCTTGAGATACGGAACCTCGGCGCGGAAGCGTTCGAAATGTTGATCCATTCGCCACATGGCCGAGGAAATCCAGCCAAACCCGCCCTCGATGAACACGATCTTGAGGCGTGGAAAGCGCGCAGGCACGCCTTCGATCACGAGACTGGTAAGTGTTGCCGCCATCGTATGCGCATTCGACTGGTGCTCTTCCGCATAGTAGGACGGCCAGCCGCCGCCGGCCGGCGCGTGACCGCCATATCCGCCCACATGAATGCCGAGCGGCAGGTCCAATTCTTCGGCCAGGGCATAGATCGGCCAATAGCGGCGGCGGCCGAGCGGCTCGTTGGCGCGCGGCGACACGTTGATCTGCACATACTGGCCGAGTTTCGCACAGCGCTCGATCTCGGCGACCGCGGCTTGCGTGTCGTCCTGCCCGACCAGGATGGCGGCCTTGAGCCGGGGTTCGCGGCTGGTCCAGTGCGCCAACTGCCATTCATTGACGGCGCGCTGGATCGCGGCGCCGAATTCGAGATTCTGCTGCGAGAAAATGAACATATCGAGCACCTGCAACATGCCGAACTCGACGTCGAGCGGATCGAGATGCTGCTTGCGCATGAAATCGAGGTCGGATCCCGGCGGGCCGCCGGTCGGCGGCCATGCGTCGCGACGCGCGATCAGCGGCGAGGACCGCGGATAGGGCGTGGTGCCGATATAGGGCGTCCGCAAATGATCGCCGTAGGTCTTGAGATGCTCCTTCCAGCGCCGAGACAGGAACGGGTTGAGGTCGCTGCGCGCATGCAAGCTCGGATGGATGTCGCAGTCGATGATCCGAAGCCTGGTTGTCGCAGAAGCTTCCTGCTCGAGCACAGGGCGATCGATGACGTCACTCATGCGCGGCTCCTAAGATTTAGGCGGCAAGCGAAAGCCGCGGAAAGGTTTCAAGCGGATTGTCGGCACACATGCGCGAAACGATATTGGCTGGCAGATGCGGCGGGATCGCGTCGTCGCCGTCGAATTGCCAGTGCGGGTAATCTGAAGCAAACAGGAACATCTTGTCCGAGCCGATCATATCGATGATGTCGGCGACGCCTTTGGCATCGGGTGGGCTGTCGAAAGGTTGTGTGGTCAGGCGAATGTGGTCGCGCATGATCGCGGCCGGTTCACGATCGATCCAGGGCACCTCGACGCGGACGCCGCGCCAGGTCTTGTTGGCGCGCCACATGAAGGCCGGCAGCCAGCTGACGCCGGACTCCATCAGCACCACCTTGAGGCCGGGGAATTTCACGAACACGCCCTCGTAAATCAGGCTGAGTATCTGAGCCTGGAACGCCTGCGCCTCCGCAAGATAATATTCGTAGCGATAGGACGGCCAGCCGATCGAACTCGGCGCCTGGCGATACTGGCTGCCGGCGTGGATCGCGATCGGCAGTTGGTGTTTCTGGGCCGCCTGCCAGACCGGCCAGTAGTGCCGCCGTCCCAGCAGGCTCTCGCCTTGTGCCAGCACCAGGACCGACACGAAGCGATTGTCGGAGGCGCGGCGTTCGATTTCCTCGATCGCGAGATCCGGCGCCTGCAAGGGAATAGCGATCGAGGCGCGCAGGCGCGAATCGCGCGCCAGCCATTCGCTCGCGATCCAGTCGTTGATGGCTTTGCAAAAGGCGGCCGCCATGTAGGGATCGTAAACGGCCTGCGCACCGTACAGCACGTTGCAGATCGCGTGGCTCGCGCCCAGCTGGTCGAACGCACCGCGTTGCACCATGGCAAGGTCACTGCCCGGCTTGCCGTTGGTGGGCCGCCAGTCGGCGCGGCCGGACAGCGGCATGTTCGGCGGATAGCTGGTGAGATCGAGACCATCGATGGCCCGGCTCACCACCTGCTCTTTCCAGTGATCGTCGAGATAGGGCAACAAGGTGGTGCGGGTCCCACCCACGGCAGGGTGGATGTCGCAATCGATCCGGGTCGCCACCATGGTCGTTCCCTGGTTATCGTTCTTGGCGGCCTCGCATGCCGCGCCTTGCCATCAAATGTGACGCCGATGGCTCCCTGGAGCAAGGGCTAAGCGGCGGAGCAGACCGGCTAATTTGCGAGATCATCGAGAGTATGCCGTCAAATCGCCAAAACGCTCATCGAGGCTTGATCCAGGCCGGCACGCCAATAGCTCCGTAGTCGGCGACCAGTTCACGCGTGGCTTGCAATGAAAAAACGCATCGTCCTTTGCTGCCTGGTGACGGCGATCACGGCGGCATCTGCCCGTGCCACCGAGTCCGGATCGCCGGAGATCGCGGCTTACCTGGTAAGAACGGGACTTGCCGGCGACGATACAAGCGCTCCGCCTGCCGAGGCGGCAGCGGATCCATCGAAAACATGCGAAGGCGTTTCGTTTTCCCGGAGCATCAAATATGGCGAGAGCGACCTGAACGTGCTCGACGTCGCATCCGGCGATACCGGGGAAACGTCGGCGCGTCCGGTGCTGGTGTTCGTGGCGGGCGAAAGTTTCGCCGGCGAAAGCGGAACGGCTGAAGACATCGGCACGATCCATGATCAGGCAATGTGTTTTGCCGTGCGCAACGGAATGGTCGGCGTGAAAGTGAACTATCGGCTGGCGCCCGCAGACCCCTGGCCCGCCGGCGCCAAGGATGTCGCGGCCGCAACCTCATGGGTCCACCAGAATATCGACCTGTTCGGCGGAAGCCGCGCCCAGGTCGTGGCCGTCGGCTACTCAATCGGCGCCTTTCACGTGGCCAGTCTTCTGGCTCACCCGGAATTTCAAACGAGCGATTTCGACTTCGCCGGCGCGGTGCTTGTATCCGGCATCTACCATTCAAGCGCAGACGCGGACGAGACCGAAAAGTCCTATTTCGGCGCCGACGCCAGCAAATATGACGAGCGGTCGGCTTTTCCCGGCATCCTGAACATCGCCACGCCGATTCTTTTGGCCTGGTCCGCGCTCGACCCACCGCGTCTGATCGCGCAAGGCGAAGGACTCAAGGAGCGGTTGTGCAACTCCCCCACCCAATGCCCGCGCACAACGGTTTTGAGGAGCCGCAACAGTCTGGCTTCCGTGTTTGCGACGGATGCCCAAAGCGGAAGCCTTGTCCAGCCGATGCTGGAGTTGGTCCGGGAAATCGAGGCCAGGGGCCTTCCTTGAGAGGCCGGTGAGATTTTCGCTGCCGAAGCGAGAATTGCAGGCTAGGCTGGACCTTTGCGCAAATGGCCTGCTCGGAGGTGCCATGACTATCCTGATCCGCGGTGGAACGGTCGTAAATCACGATCACTCCAGCCGCGCGGACCTGCTGGTCGACGGCGAGACAATTGTCGCAATCGGCGCCGCGATCGATGCTCCCGCCGGCGCGAAAATCATCGACGCCGGCGGCTGTTATGTGATGCCGGGCGGCATCGATCCGCATACCCATCTCGAACTGGGGTTCATGGGCAGCGTCTCGGCGGATGATTTCGAATGGGGCACCAAGGCGGCGCTCACCGGCGGCACCACCATGGTGGTCGATTTCTGCATTCCCGATCCCGGGCAATCGATGCTGGCGGCGTATCAGGACTGGCGACGCAAGTCCGAAAAGGCGGCCTCCGACTATGGCTTCCACATGGCGGTGACGTCGTGGTCGAAGCAGGTGTTCGACGAGATGGAGATCGTCGTCAAAACCTACGGCATCAACACCTTCAAGCACTTCATGGCCTACAAGGGCGCGCTGATGGTGAATGACGACGAGCTTTACAACTCCTTTGCACGCTGTGCCCATCTCGGCGCGCTGCCGCTGGTGCATGCCGAGAACGGCGACGTGGTGGCGCGCATGCAGGAAGCCCTGCTCGAACGCGGCATCACTGGCCCGGAGGGCCACGCCTATTCGCGCCCGCCCCTGGTCGAAGGCGAGGCGACCAACCGCGCCATCATGATCGCCGATATGACGGGCGCGCCGCTCTATGTCGTGCATACGAGCTGCCGTGAATCGCATGAGGCGATCGCGCGGGCGCGCGCCAGCGGCAAGCGGGTCTATGGCGAGCCGTTGATCCAGCATCTGCTGCTTGACGCAGCCGAATATGAAAACAGGAGTTGGGACCATGCCGCGCGCCGCGTGATGTCGCCGCCGTTCCGCGACAAGAGCCATCAGGACAGTCTCTGGGCCGGACTGCAGTCCGGCTCGCTACAGGTGGTCGCGACCGATCACTGTGCATTCACCACGGAGCAGAAGCGGCTTGGCGCCGAAGACTTTCGCAAAATCCCGAACGGAACCGGCGGCCTTGAAGACCGCATGCCTTTGCTCTGGACCGCCGGCGTCAACACCGGCCGGCTGACCAAGGAAGAATTCGTCGCGGTGACCTCCGCCAATATCGCCCGCATCCTCAATATCTATCCGCGAAAGGGTCGGCTCGCCGCCGGCTCCGATGCGGACATCGTGGTGTGGGATCCGGCCGCCCACAAAACCATCTCCGCCAAGAGCCAGGTGAGCCGGATCGACTACAATGTGTTCGAGGGCTTTGCCTGCCTGGGGGCGCCCGTTGCCACGGTCTCGCGCGGCAAGATCGCTTTCGCGAATGGCGAGCTTCGCGCCGAAAAGGGGGATGGACGCTATGTGGAGCGGCCGGCCTTCTCGCCGGTCCATGTCGCCAATTCGACCTGGAAGCAGGCGACCGCCCCGCAAGCGGTGCGGCGAGCGGCTGTAACGCCGTGAACAAAGAGAGGGGAAGTCAAATGGTGGACCTCATCGTTCCTCAGAAAAGCGGCCACGGACTTCGTATCGGCGCAACAGAGTATTGCAGCGGCGGAGTCGCCTAAAATTCGACTTTCGCGAGATCTTCGGTGTCGTCCGATTTTCGACTTTGCAACACTATCTGGCAATAAGCGACATGCGCGATCTTTACCGATCCGTTTCTGCAACGATTGACCATGCACTTTTCCATACCGGTAGGCGGCTGCAATTGCGGTGGGTTTCGCAACCGCGTCACGAAAGAACCGCTCACGTCGTACATCTGTCACTGCCATTTGTGTCAGAAGCGCACCCCGGGCGGCTGTTTGGCAATGGTAGCTCTTCCTAAGGTGAATTGCTGTGGGAAGAGCGGCTGGCTGAAACAAACTAATTTGAAGTGAAGGCTAGCTACGCTTCGTCCACACCGTCGATGCTCATGGCGCCCGCGCCGTAGGTCATCACGTAAAGGAAGCCGCCTGCCATCACTAAGTTCTTATAGAAATGGATCATGTTGTTGAAGTCTCCGGCCGCCAGGTGGACGCCAAAGCCGGTGCCCAGGCAAAAAACGACGAGCGCTGCAGCCGCCCACCGAATCTTGAAACCTAAAAGGATGCCCAATCCAGCGAGAAGATGGAAAACGATAGAAATCCAAACCGCCACATCGGGAATTGGCACGTGGACGTTCGCAAAATACTTTGCCGTCCCGGTCGGATCGCTCAGCTGGAGGATGCCGTCCCAGATGAAAAGGCTAGACATCAACAAGCGCGCAAGCAAAGGCAAATAGGCTTTCATGGCGTGCATGGCTCGTCGCTCCTAACTTCTTGTCCGGAAAGGGCATCGTATCGGCTCAAATTCGCACGGGGTAAAGGTGCTGTCCAATGTGTACTTGGATCAACAACGGGAGCCGACCCGAAGCCTTTTGCACTTTCGCTTTGCTATCAGATTGCGAGAAAAAAACTTCTCGATCTCAAAAATCGCCGAGCATCGTGGCCACATCGCGCCCATGCTGACATTCAACACCATATGTTGACAGTCAGCAGACGATTTTTCGTTCAGAATCTGGCTTTCCATACTGGTGCCGCGAGTCCGCTTTACTCCCGCGAACCGGCATCGTCGTTGGACTATCCCCTTCATCGACGTGGTCGCGGGTTGCCCGATTTCAGCTATTTCCGGTCCAGCCCTAACATCCGACGTGCTCGCGATAACGTTGGTTAGCCGCACGCGCTGGGTTGGGCGATCCGATCGAGCCGCCATTGCACATTGAAGGTTCAATGCCTATTGATGCGCGTCGCGTGTCGGCAGCGCGGTTGGAAACGATGCTACAGCGGAGGTTGAATAGATGGATTATGACAAGAGCTTGAGCATCACCGAGATGCGCAAGCGTAAATTCGCGCATCAGATCGAGATGTGTGTCTCGACTGATCGGAATGCGATCGCCGACAGCTACTTCGACAACTATTCGGATAATCTAAGTTATGAAGACGCCTTCGAAGACCTCTTTAATGCAAAATATGTTGTCGATTTGATCAAGGCAATTTGGGGTTTAGAGACACGCTATAAGTTGCTTGACTGCGGTAGCGCGAATGGCCTGACCCTTAAGCAATTTGACAAACTCAGCATCGAAGCTTGGGGCATCGAAAATAATGCGCACATACATTCGAAAACCCCAGAAGGGTGGCGCGGACGAAACCTGCTTGGCGACGTGCTCAAAATGCCTTTCGAGGACGGATCGTTCGAGTTTGTTTATGTCACTTGCCTTCCTTACCTTCCTGAAGAAAAGATTGATCAAGCTCTCAAAGAGTTGTTTCGGGTGTGTCGTGTAGGAATGGTGTTCCAAGGTGTAACTACCGACATGACAGAGGAAGTAATCGAAGACTACATGTTGTTTAGGGGTTTACAGACCTTTTGGACATTTTCAGAGTGGTCCGACGCCATCGTGCGCAACGGCTTCAAGCTCGCCGTTTCCAATTCGGCTTTGCTCGATGAGATTTGGCGGATTGAACAGGAGACTGACAAGGATGATTGGAACTGGTATCCGAACAAGGAAAGCATGCGACATAGCTTTTTCAGCAAACGGTAGATCCGCTGAAAAGCGAAGCGATAGGTAAATACGCTAGCTTTGATCAGGACCGGCTTTCGGCTTGTGATCGAACTTCGCTATTTTTCTGTCACGCTGCCAAAGCTCAATGTTCCGCGCGCAAACTCGGGAGCAGTTTCGGAACGAACTGGAACGGACGAAAGCGCACCGATCCCAAGGATTAGGGCAGCTAGCAACGATGACCGTTCGCTTGACGAACAGACTTTTAAGCATCAAGTTGGGAATTGAGTTTTGCGAGGCTGTCGCCTGCATCCCGCACCGTGCGAGACTGGCGGCGGAGACTGGCGGATACCATCCCCAAATAGTAACGCAGATGTTCGTCGCTCTCTTTGATGTGGTTTCGAATTTCGCGGCGTTCAAAATCCGTAACCGATCGGTCGGCAACCCGCCGCCAAGCCATCCTTTGCCATTCCTTTAACTCAACTATCTTACGGCTCAAAATATCAGGCTCGGTCATGCTGTCGGCCCGCTCTGAAAAGCAAGTTCTAGCTGATTCGAGATTGACTTTGACCCAGTGCCCTGCACAAACGGGCGCACCTTCCCGGCTGCGGCGGTCTTTTTTCAGTCGCGCCTGCCTCCGTCGGCACGGCCCGTGGGATTTCCGAGGTACACTTCCGGGATAACCTGGGCAGATTTAACGCGAGATTGCCTGCGTGCAGTTGTGGCCGGGGTGTTAGGGCGCTTGGGGGTCACTTTGGTTTATCCGCTGGTTGGGGCCAGTTTTTTGCATTGGTTGAAATCCAGCGGTTTGCTTCTTCCTCGGTTGCAAAATCTCCGACATAGCTAGCCAGGCCATGTCCGTAAGTTATAATAACGGTCCAGCGCCCGTTCTTCATCATCGTGGAATGAAATTTATTCTTCTCGGACACCTGTCGACCTGGATATCCCACCGAAGCACGGCCTCGCCCCACTTTTTGGGGGAGTGTGGGATGGGGCGCCGACCGTGCGGGCCGCGCGATTCGCTGGGAAACGCGACCCGGTGAACAATGAGGCTTGCGCAGGGGATGTTACAGAACATCCATCAAGGCGCTCAGAGCGCGGACCTGAGTCCGCGTCCGTTTTCTGTTACCGCCTGAGCCGTCGTGCGTGAGCGGCGATCCGTTGAAGGTTGCGCTTTCTGACCGATCGGTCTTACCGCACGGCTCGCCAGCGCTCTTCCTCAGGCGCCGGTCTGCTTCGACCCTAGGGGCTAGATTTGAACTTTCAGTGCGCCGCGATGATCCACGTTAAGGGCATTGTGCCCTGGAGCTGTAGCGGGTCTCACATGAGTACTGTTCAGCGGCGCCTTTCAGGCGCCAGCGACACGATAGCTGCCCTCAATGCTCAGATACGCGAATTGGACCAGGCTCGCGATCTGGTCAGGAAAGCACGATCATTGGCCCGATGAGCGCGGCGGATGTCCCGCAGAAAAGGCGCGCGTTTAGATGACAGACGCCTCAGTTGGCGACCTCTTTTAGTGGATGCGAAAAAGCCGCGGCTGCGTTGAGATCAGTGACGGCTTTTCTAACTCACACGGTGACCACCAGACGGTCACCTCGATGCGCCGACCACGCCATTTATAAGTTCGGTACACCGGAAATCCATCCGGCGTGCCGATTGAGTTGTCGTCATGTCTGACGCACCAGGAGTTCTCAAGGCATTGCAATCACTTTACGATGATCTTTCCCGCCATCTGCGGATGCAATCCGCAGATATAATTGAAGGTTCCGGCACTGGCGAAGGTGTAGGTGAACGAGTCGTCCGTATCGAGTGGCTTTGACCGAAAGGCCTTGTTCTTGTCGACCACATTGTGCGGGATGTCGTCGTGATTGACCCACTTCACCGTCGTTCCCACGGCGACTGTCAGTTCCGGAGCCGTGAAGGTGAAGTTGTCGATCGTAACGACATTTTCCTCCTGCGCTGCGACAGCGCCGTACGCCAGCAGCGTGCCGACGGCAGGGCCCAAAAGCAGCGCAACGACCACGGCGCGACCGTGAGTAAATTGCGCCACAGCAAAGCGGAGTTCTCTTATGAAAGTCAGCATGTAAAGGATCCTCGATTTAGCCAGCGAGCGTCTTGTCGACGATGGCGAGCGGATGATTGCCCTGCATGAGTGACGGTGGACAATCCAAGCTTGGAGCGGTTGGCGCACTATTGTGTCGTATGGGAGAGACTCGGCCATCGCGGGCTTTATTCCCACGGGAACAATTATCGATCGCCAGTAATTCTGATATTTGCGGATAGCCCCGAAGATCAACTTTTAGTCAACCTCTTCGAGACGTTCACGAAATCTACGAAGGTTCCAGGCGATCAGCTTCGCCGCAAGCTCAGACTATCTTCGATTCACTAGAACATTGTCCGCGGATTGCGAAGCAAACGCAAAAGACATTTCTTCATCGGGTCAAGTAGCGCGTCTGTACACAGTTAGGTGACGACGGAATAACGCGGTCGTCGCGCAGGTCTCCATGTTGCGAACTTCGCACGAGAACCTGGAGCGAACCGACATGACTGAATCTACTGAAGGGGCCTCCCTCGAAGCGACCGCTGAAAGTGAACGCTTTGATCAGATA
>Ga0137407_10000639_pt1 | contig 23359 bp, 21 predicted proteins | sample CZOMad2_2_16fung_FD_108410 | JGI IMG/M metagenome (GOLD analysis project Ga0137407, IMG submission 108410) | Vadose zone soil fungal communities from Angelo Coast Range Reserve, California, USA - CZOMad2_2_16fungal (Illumina Assembly) | ecosystem: Environmental > Terrestrial > Soil > Vadose... | reverse complement strand
GCGGCCGGCGGGTGGTGCCAACCCTGCTCTTCGACGACCGCCTGTGGGCCTTCAACCCCGACCCGCCGCTCCTGCGCCGGCTGCTCGGCGGCCCGGGCGAGTCCTGAGATCGATGGTCCTGACATTCGAGGAGAGGTCTGAATGAGGATAGCGGTCTGCATCAAGCAGGTCCCCGACACCGAGGCGCGCCTGCGCGTCCGCCGCGACGGCACGTGGCTCGACGAGGAGGATCTGCCGTTCGTCATCAACGAGAGCGACGAGTACGCCCTGGAGGAGGGGCTCTCCCTCGCCGAAAAGACCGGCGGCGAGGTGGTGGTGGTGAGCCTCGGCCCGGAGCGGGTGCGCGAGGCCTTGCGCAAGGCTCTGGCCGTGGGGGCGGCGCGGGCGGTGCATCTGAAGGACCCCGCCTTCCTCGGCGGCGACGCCCTGGCGACCGGGCGCGCCCTGGCCGCGGCCCTCCGCCGCGAGAGCTTCGACCTCGTGCTCACCGGCTCCCAATCGGACGACGTCGGCTACGCCGGCACCGGCTCGGTTCTGGCCGGCGAGCTCGGCTGGCCGCACGTCTGGCTGGTGATGGGGGTCGAGCTCGACGCGGGCGGCAAGAGCGCCAAGGTGACCCGCGAGATGGAGAGCGGAATGAACGAGATCGTCCGCGTCTCGCTCCCCGCGGTGCTCGAGATCCAGGCGGGTATCAACCATCCGCGCTATGCCTCGCTCAAGGGGATCATGGCGGCGAAGAAAAAGGAGATCGCCGAGATCGGCCCCGGTGACCTCGGGCTCTCCCCGGAGCAGATCGGGGCGGCCGGCTCGCGGCTGGAGATCGTCTCGGTGGCCCTGCCCGACAGCGGCGCCGGAGCGCAGATGCTCGAAGGCGATTCCAAACAGCAGGCGGCGGCCCTGGTCCAGAAACTGCGCAACGAAGCGAGGGTGCTCTAGATGGCGAAGAAGGTCTGGGTGGTGCTGCAGCAGCGGGACGGACAGGTGGCGCGCATGTCCTGGGAGGCGATCGCCGCCGCTCAGAAGCTGGCGGCGGAGCTCGGGGCAGGCAAGCCCGAGGCCGTGCTCCTGGGAGAGGGATTGGGAGCCGTCGCTGCCGAGGTGGCCAGGCGCGAGCTCGCCGCCGTGCACCTGGCCGATGCGCCGGCGCTCCGCACCTACACTCCCGGCGGCTACGTGGCGGCGCTCGCTCCGGCGATCCGGGCGGCGGCGCCTGACTTCGTCGTCTTCCCTCACAGCTACCAGTCGGTCGACTACGTGCCCCGCCTGGCCCAGGCGGTGGGGGCCGGGCTCCTGCCCGAGGTCACCGGCTTCGTCAGCTCTGGCGACGGCCTCCTCTGGAAGCGGCCCATCCTCGGCGGCAAGATGCAGGCCGAGGTGCGGGTGAAGGGAGAGGGAACCGTCCTCGTTTCCGTCCAGGCCGGCGCCTTCCAGGCCGACGGGGTGAAGATGGGCGCTTCCCCGGCGCCGATCTCGCCGCTCGCCACCGACCTTGCCGCCGTCCACCCGGACCGCGAGGTCCTCGGGGTCGAGCAGGCGGGGGGCGAGAAGATCGACCTCACCAAGGCGGACATCATCGTCGCCGTGGGGCGCGGCGTGGGCGGGGCGGACAAGATGGGGATCATCGAAGAGCTGGCCAAGGCCCTGGGCGCCGAGATCGGCGCCAGCCGGCCGGTGATCGACAACGGCTGGCTGCCACGCGACCGCCAGATCGGCTCCTCCGGCCAGACCGTCGCCCCCAAGCTCTACCTCGCCGCCGGCATCTCCGGCGCCATCCAGCACCTGGTGGGGATGAAGGGAGCGACGACCATCGTCGCCATCAACAAAGATCCCGGGGCGCCGATCTTCACCGTCGCCGACTACGGCATCGTCGGCGACCTCCACGAGGTGGTGCCGGCGCTCACCGCGGCGATCCGAGAGGCCAAGGGGTAGGCGCGGGAGGCTTAGGCATCCGCGCCTCCCGGCTCCTCTGGCCCGCGATTCTCCTGCTGGCGGCGGCTCTGCGCCTGCCGACCGTCTTCGCCGGGTTGCCCTACTTCAACTACGTCGACGAGGGGCACTTCCTTCGCCGGGTCTCCCATCTTCTCTCGACCCAAAGCTGGGACCCGGGGTGGTACGCCTATCCCTCGCTGCCCTTCTACGCCGTGGCCGGAGCGGCCGTCGCCTGGTCGCCCCTCTACTCCGCCCGCCACGGCCATCCGCTCCGCCAGGACCTGTCGCCCTTCGGCGATTTCTATGACGTCCTCGAACCGGTCGACCTGATCGTCATCGGCCGTCTCGCCACCCTGCTCCTCTCGCTCGCCGCGGTCGCTCTCCTCGGAAGGATGGCGGCCCGCTTCGCCGGAGAGCCAGCCGGCTGGATCGCGGCGCTCGCCGCGGCGCTCCTCCCGGCCCTGGTGATCCGCGGCGGAATCGTGACCGTCGACGTCTACGCCCTCCTCGCCGTGCTCGGCGCCCTGGAGCTCGCCGACCGCGCCCGGCTCTCTCCGAGGCCGGGCCGCCAGTTGGTTCTCGCCCTCCTGGCGGGCGTCTGTAGCGGGCTCGCCTTCGTTTCCAAGTACCCGACCGTCCTGGTCTCCCTGGGGGTGGCCCTCTCCCTGCTCCTCGCCGGCTGGACCTGGCGCCGGAAGCTCCTCGCGCTTCTCCTCGCCGGGGCCGGGGCGGTCGCCGCCATCCTCCTCGGCATGCCGGTCCTCTGGCTCCGCACCGCGGCGGTTCTGGCCGACCTGCGCCTCGAATCCGGGCTTTATGCCACCATGCCCGTCGGCTCCTACTGGGACCAGATCTTCCACCGCGCGGAGTGGGACCAGCCGCTAACCCATCCGGAGTTGGGATGGCCCTACGTCCTCCTCGCCCTGGCCGGCCTTGCCGTGGCCCTCGCCGACCGCCGCTGGCGCTTGAGCGTCCTGCCCTGGGTGCTCTACTCGGTGGCCACGATCGTCCTCTTCTCCCGCTTCCCGTTCCATGCCTTCCGCAACTTCCTCCCTCTGGCGGCCCTCTCGACAATCCTCGTGGCGCTCCTCTTCGCAAGGCTGCGCGAGCGGGCGTCCCGTCCCGGCTGGGTCACCGCGGGAGCGGCCCTGCTCCTCGTCCTCCTCTTCGCCGTACCGCTCCATCAATACGTGGGCGACCGCCTGCGGCTCGTCGACAGCCGGGTCCAGGCCGTCGACTGGCTGGCGAAGCATGGCGACAAGGAGTCCCCGGCGCTGCTCCTGGAGCAGATCGCCTTCCAGCCGGCCGAGCTCGCCCGTCTGCCCCAACCGGTGATCGTCCGCCCCTGGCCACGGGCACGGCGAGCCCTGGAACCGCGTTTCGGCGTCCGCTACCTGGTGCTGGCGGAGCTCGCCGGCCCCAACGCCCTACTCCCGCTCGCCCGGCAGGAGATCCTCGCCGCCTTCGACCTCAAGGCCCGCTTCGGCAGCGAACCCACCCCAGCCTCCCCGGGCTGGTTCCAGGGCAACCGGCAAATCGTGTATGTGCTGGAGCGGCGGTAGCGCGGTGGATCGGAATCAGGCCTTTCCGATCACTTGGTACACCACCCAGAAGCAGCCGACCAAAAGGCCGAGGCTCCCGAGGATCCCCAGGGCGAGGACCGGTGCGAGTCGGCGGTCGAGCTCGGGAACCGCCTCGCGCGGATAGCTGCGCAGGAACGCGACATAGGCCACAGAGGCGAGGAACAAGCCCGCGATCACATCGACGATGTAGTGCTGCCTGGTGAATAGAGTGGAGACCCCGATGAGCAAGGTACAGAGCGCCGCGGTGATTCCAACGCCGCGATGCACGCGATAGCAGGTCAGCGCCGACACGAAGGAATGCGCGACGTGCAGGGAAGGAAAGCAGTTGTACGGCGGGTCCGACGAGTAGAGGAACCGCAGCCCCCAGATGACAAATCCCTCTCCGATCACCTTGGCCGGCCGCGAGGCCATGGTCGGATACACCAGAAAGACGATATACGCGATGCTCCACACCATCAGATACGCCAGAACGGTGCGGCGGATCTGCTCTTCCTGCCGCACGACGAAGACCGGCAGCAGGATCAAGAACAGGTAGAGCGAGCCATAGACCAGCGCCCAGCCGGGTTGTAGCGGCACGACACGGTCCCAAGCCAATTCGGGCACGTGCAGTGTGGTGCCTTCTCGCGCCCTTTCGGCAATGAGGAGATAGAAGGGAACGAGCAACACGAGCACGAGCATGGGAAGGGTGACTCGGTAAGGTCGGGACAGCGTCTCGACCACCATGCTCCAGCGGATGCGGCCTGCATCGGGGGCTCTCAGAGTAGCGTCGCTTTCATGTCGCGGCTGGTCTGCGTGACGCCAATCTTAGCGTATCCACTGGACTCCGGAGTCAGGGCACTCTCCGAGCCAAGAGCCTCCGAGCGCAAGACCGTCCCTCCCCATCTGACCGTGGCCCATCCCTTGCAGCCCTGTCCAGATCGTGCCCACGCCCCTCGCCACCTACCGGCTGCAGCTCCACGCGGCCTTCGACTTCGCCGCCGCCGCCGCCGTCGCCCCCTACCTGCGCGACCTCGGGGTGAGCCATGCCTACTGCTCTCCCTACCTCCAGGCCGCGGCGGGGAGCACCCATGGCTATGACGTGACCGACCCCTCGCGGGTCAACGAGGAGCTGGGGGGCGAGGCGGGGCACGCGCGCTTCTGCCAGGCCCTGGGGGAGGCGGGGTTGGGGCAGGTGCTCGACATCGTGCCCAATCACATGTCGATCGACCCCCGGGGCGGCCGGCGCAATCTCTGGTGGTGGGACGTGCTGGAGAACGGGCCGGCTTCCCGCTACGCCGCCTATTTCGACGTCGACTGGGACCCGCCGCAGTCCCGGTTGCGCAACACCGTCCTCCTCCCCATCCTGGGCGACCACTACGGCCGGGTTCTGGAGGCCGGCGAGCTCCGGCTCGTGCGCCTGGGGGGCGGCTTCGAGATCCACTATTACGAGCACCGGCTGCCGGTCGCCCCCCGCTCGCTCGACAACCTGCTCGCCGAGGCCGCCCGGCGCTGTGGCTCGCCCGACCTCGCCTTTATCGCCGACGCCCTGGCGCGGCTTCCCATTTCCACCGCGACCGACCGCGAGAGCGTCCTCCTCCGCCATCGCGACAAGGAGGTGCTGCGCGGCCAGCTCGCCCGCCTGTGCGAGGAGAAGCCGGAGGTGGTGGCGGCGGTCGACGCCGTTGTCCGCGAGGTCAATGCCGACGTCGACCGGCTGGACGGGCTCCTCGACCGCCAGAACTACCGCCCCGCCTTCTGGCGGACCGCCGGGCGCGAGCTCGACTACCGGCGCTTCTTCGACGTCCATTCCCTGGTCGGCCTGAAGACCGAGGACGAGCGGGTCTTCTCGGACACCCATGCCCGCGTCCTCGACTGGGTGGCCCGCGGGGTCGTCGACGGCCTGCGGGTCGATCATCCGGACGGCCTCTATGACCCGCAAGGCTACTTCGAGCGCCTGCGCCAGCGCGCCCCGGGGGTCTACCTGGTGGCCGAGAAGATCCTCGAAGCGGGGGAGGCCCTGCCGGACGATTGGCCGATCGCGGGGACGACCGGCTACGACTTCCTGAACCGGGTGGGCGGCCTCTTCGTCGATCCGGCCGGGGCGGAGCCGCTCGGCCGGCTGTGGGCCGAGATCTCGGGGGAGAGCCTCGACTGGCCGGCGATCCGACACGAAAAGAAGCACCTGGTCTTAGAGCAGCTGCTGGCGAGCGACGTCAACCGCCTGGCCGAGGTGTTCCTCGCCGTCTGCGACCGGCACCGTCGGCACCGCGACTACACCCGCCACGAGCTGCGCCAGGCCCTGGCCGAGGTGGCGGCCTGCTTTCCGGTCTACCGCACCTACGTGCGCGTCCGGCCGGACGGGACCGCGGAGGTGGGGGAGCGGGACGTCCTTTCTATCGAAGAGGCGATCGCCGCCGCCCGCGAGCGGCGCCCCGACCTCTCCGGCGACCTCTTCGACTTCCTGCGCGACCTCCTGACTCTGCGCGTCCAGGGCGGCGACCCCGAAACGGAGCTCGCCCTGCGCTTCCAGCAGCTCACCTCGCCGGTCATGGCCAAGGGCGTCGAGGACACGGCGTTCTACACCTTTCTCCGGCTGGTGGCGCTCAACGAGGTGGGGGGCGACCCGGGCCGTTTCGGGGTCTCGGTGGCGGAGTTCCACCGCGCCTCTGTCGACGCCCAGGAGCGCTGGCCGGAGTCGATGCTCGCCACCTCGACCCACGACACCAAGCGCAGCGAGGACGTGCGCGCCCGCCTCGCCCTCCTTTCGGAGATCCCGGAGGCGTGGGCGGCGGCCGTCCACCGCTGGGCGGTCCGCAACGAGCGGCACTGGCAGGGCTCGCCTCCCGACCGCGGCGCCGAGTATCTCCTCTATCAAACCCTGGTGGGCGCCTGGCCGATCGGCATCGAACGCCTCTCTCCCTACCTGGAAAAGGCGCTCCGCGAGGCCAAGCGCCGGACCTCCTGGACCCGCCCTGATCCGGCCTACGAGGCCGCGGTCCGTGGCTTCGCCGAGGGGCTACTGGCGGACGCCGCCTTCACCGCCGATCTCGCCGCCTTCGTCGCCCCCCTCGTCGCCCCCGGGCGGATCAACTCGCTCTCCCAGGTGCTCTTGAAGCTCACCGCTCCCGGCATTCCCGACTTCTACCAGGGGAGCGAGCTCTGGGACCTCTCCCTCGTCGACCCCGACAACCGCCGGCCGGTCGACTACGACCTGCGCCGTCGCCTCCTGGCCGATCTCGCCGGGAGCCTTTCCCCCGAGGCGATCCGGGCGCGGGCCGACGAAGGCCTTCCCAAGCTCTGGTTGATTCGGCAGGCCCTCCATCTGCGCCGCCGCCGCCCCGAGCTCTTCGGACGGGATGCCACCTACCGCCCCCTCCCGGTCCGCGGTCCGCGGTCGGACCATGCCGTGGCCCTGACCCGCGGCGAGGCGGTGGTCGCGGTCGTGCCCCGGCTCGTGATGCGCCTGGGTGGCGACTGGGAGGGGACCGCCGTCGAGCTTCCGCCGGGCCGTTTCGTCGACGAGCTGACCGGCGAGGCGGTCGCCGGCGGCTGGCGGCCGATCGCGGAGCTCCTGGCGCGTTTCCCTGTCGCTCTGCTGCGGGCATAGGATGAGGCCATGAGACGGAACGTCGCCCTGCCGGGTCCGGCCCTCCTGGTCCTGTGCCTCCTGGCCTCCACCTGCGTCGACCCGCACCAGGCCGAGACCCAGGGCGGGCCACCCGCGCCGGGGACCCTCCGCTTCGCGGTCTATGGGGATACCCGCGACGGCCACGACATCCATCAGGACGTCGTCGACAAGGTGATGACCTTCAGCCCCGCCCTCGTCCTCCAGACCGGCGACCTCGTCCACCACGGCGACTCGCTCGAGGAGTGGCAGACCTTCGACCGGATCACCGCCGCCCTCCGCCAGCGCATCCCCTACTACCCGGCGCGCGGCAACCACGACTTGGGCGAGCACGGCTATTACGCAGCTCGGGTCACCCAGCCGATCCTCTCCGGCAACAAGCTCTACTATTCCTTCGAGAAGGGGAACGTTCACTTCGTGGCGCTCGACACCGAGCAGTCGCTCGCGCCCGGCAGCATCCAGTCCGCCTGGCTCGACGGCGACCTCGCCCAGGCGCACGCCGCCGGCCGGTTTATCGTCCCTTTCTTCCACACGGCGATCTTCTCGATCGGTCCTCATTCGGCGGAACCGGATCAGGCTCTGCGCCCCGTCCTCCACCCCCTCTTCCGGAAGCACGGAGTCACCCTCGTCTTCCAGGGGCACGACCACCTCTACTACCGCACCCGGCAGGACGGCATCACCTACGTCGTCACCGGCGGGGGAGGGGCGCCGCTCTACGACGCCGTTGCGGTGCCCGGCCCAGGCGACGTCTACGAGAAGGCGAACCACTTCTGCATCGCCGACATCGGTCCGGACCGGGTGACGGTCACCGTCTACCGCCGCGACCTATCGCAGCTCGACCGCTTCGAGCTGCCGCTCGTACTCCATCCCTGAGGTCGTCGTCTCGTCATGGCCCGCCCGCTCGCGGGCGACCCTGTCGCGCAGCAGGACCATCTCGAGCCGCGCGCGCGTCTGGTATTCCAGCAGCTCGACCGCCGTTCCCAGGTCGAAGTCCCCCCGACGCACGCCGAAGTCGACGTTGAAACCCAGGTCCAGCAGGCGCTCGACCCCCTCGCCCAAGGCATCCGCGAAACGGGCACGGGGAAGAGCGGAGCCGCGGGAAATGGCCGCGGCCGCGGCGGCGGCGGAGCGCCACAGGCGGGCCGGCAGGCCGTCGGGCTCGGTCGGCGGACCAAAGGCGTCCGACAGAGCCTGGGCAAGGGCCTCGACAGCTTGAAAGGCGGGGAGCTTCCGGTGGTCTGGCATGATTTTGTCTCCTTGAGAGTCCTGCATCTACCAGGGAGGACGGAAAACACCTCCGCCGATCGCTCACAGGAAAAAAATTTGCAGGATGGGTGCCAGAGGGGGAAGGATCTACCGCTGCCCTACCGCTTCGTCAACGTCCCCCAGAGGAACGCCCCCAGGGCCAGCCCAGCGAACCAGCGGTCCCAGGGCTCGCGCGGCACGTCTACATGGAGAAGGACGGCCCCGATCAGGAGCGCGGCGGCGATCACCGACCAGGTGAGGCGGTGGGCCGAACGCTCGAGGTGCTTCAGGGCTCGCCGCGTCTCGGGGGCGAGGGCGGTCTGGACGGCGATCTCCCCCCGTTCGGCGTGGGTGAGGAAGTCTTCGATCCGGCCCGGCAGGGCGGTCAGGCGGCGGAACTGGGCGAGCCCCTCGGTGAGCCAGGTGCGCCAGTCGCGGAGCTCCTCCTTGGCCAGCCGCTCGGCGAAGGGGAGGGTCTCGGCCCAGGGATCGAACTCGGGGTCGAGCGTCGTGGCGAGGCCGGCGAGGAGACCCACCGCCCGGGAGGTGAAGAGGAGGTCGACCTGGACCTGGAAGGGGGCCTCGTAGAGGAGGTCCTTGTACTCGCGGAAGAAGTAGCCCGCCTCGGAGAGAGCGACATCCCGCATGTGGCCGATCCGCACCCCCCAGAAGCGCTCGAAGAGCGAGCGGTGCATCTCCTCCAGGCGCGTCAGGTCCGCACCGGGGAGGAGGACCCCGGCGCTGGCGTAGGCCTGGACGAGGCGCGCCGCGTCGCGGGTGCCGAGGGCGATCACGTACTCCCTTAGGGCGCTGCGCAGCCGGGGCGGGATGACCGCCACCATCCCGAAGTCGACGAAGACGACCTGGAACCCTCGCCCGGCGAGGAAGGGGACCGGGTCGCCGGGGCCGAACGGCGGCTCGGCGGGACCGGGGAGCGGGCGGACGAAGAGGTTCCCCGGGTGGGGGTCGGCGTGGACGAAGTGATGGACGAAGATCTGCTGCATATAGATGCGGTAGATCACCCGCGCCAGCTCCCGCCGGTCGATTCCCGCCCGCTCCAGGCCGGCGAGGTCGGAGATCTTGAGGAACCCGACGTCCTCCAGAGTCATGGTGCGGCGGGCGCTGTACTCCCAGTAGACCCGTGGCACGTAGACCCGGGCGTCTTTCGCGAAGTCGGCGGCGAAGCGCTCGGCGTTCTTCCCCTCGGCCGCGAGGTCGAGCTCGTTCTGGGTGGTCCGCCGGAACTCCTCGATCAGGCGCCGTAGGTCGACCCGCCGGCGGACCTGCTTGAAGACCTGGAGGAGGCGGATGGCGAGCCCGGCGGCGGCGAGGTCGGTCTCGACCAGGAGGTCGATCCCCGGCCGCAGCACCTTGACCACCACCTCCTCGCCGGTGGGGAGGCGGGCGCGGTGGACCTGGGCGAGCGAGGCCGACCCCACCGGCTCGGGGTCGAAGCGGGCGAAAATTGCGGTCAGCGGGCGGCCGAAGTCCTCCTCGACCAGGCGGACGATGTCCGCCAGGCGCTCGGGCGGCGCCTCGTCCTGCAGGCCGGACAGCTCCTGCAGCACCTCGGACGGCAGGAGATCCACCCGCACCGAAAGGAACTGGCCGAGCTTGATGAGCACCCCGCCCATCTCGCCGGCCAGCCCCCGGTAGCGGCGGGCGACCAGGCGCCAGCGCTCGACCGGCGGCCGGCGGAAGCCGGAAAGGGGGCGGTAGGCGAGGAGGACGTCCCACCAGAGGAAGTGGAGGAACGTCCGGGTGACGAAACGGCGGACCTTCCTGTAGCGTTTGAAGTCGATCCGGGTGGCCATGCCGGCCCTACGATGACGGAGCGGCGGGGCGGGGTCAACTCGGGGGGGCGGTGAGCCGACGAGACCAGGGCAGGTAGGGGCAGAGCCCGCCCAAGAAAATAAAGCCCCGAAGGGGCGACGGTCGGTTCGGCCCGGACCTCCGCCTGGAGATAAATCTCCGGGCTATGAGTTGCGCTGGATGAATCCAGCTTCGCGCGGGCTGGGGCGCCGCTTCCAGAACACCTTCCTGGGCTTCGGAACCTCTTCCGGAGCTTCAAAATCCCTCCGGGACCTTCCAAAACGCTTCCGGAACGTCCGGAACGTCTTCGGGAGCCTCCGGAACGACTTCCGGAGCATCCAAAACGCTTCCGGAACCTCCGGAAAGACTTTTGGCGCGTCCGGAACCGTTTCCGGAGCATCCGGAACGATTTCTGGAGCGCCCAAAACTCTTCCGGAAGCTCCGGAAAGACTTTTGGCGCATCCGGAACCATTTTCGGAGCGTCCGAAACGCTTCCGGAACCTCCGGAAGGACTTTTGGAGCATCCGGAAGCGTTCCGGAGGCTCCGGAAGAGGTTTCGGGTAGAGCCGGAGGGGGCAAGAGTCGACCCGGAGGCGTAAACCGCGCGCATTCTGCGCTTGACTTCCGCCCCGCCGCTCGATAGAGTCGGCTGGCAACGCAGCCTCTCCCAAGGAGGTAACCCGCCTCACCAACCAGCCACCGCAGGTCCCCACCGAGAGCGGCCATCCCGGCGCGTGTCCGAGAGGCCCAAACGTCAAAGCGGCCCGGGCGAGTTACGAGCTCACCCGAGCCAGATCCCGCAAGGAGAGAAAGTCCATGCGAGACCATGAAGATGGTAGCACCCCCCGTCCGCCCCGGCAGTTGAATGCCTTCACCCCCGAGTTCCTCGCCCGTCTCGACCAGCAGGACGAGCCGCTGACCGCGGCCCAGGCCGACGTTGCCGGCCCGTGGATCGTCGTGCCGATCCCCAGCCCCGCTTGGGCGGTCCTCCGCCGGGGCGAGAGCCTGGCCGCCGGCGACGTCCCAAGAGCGGTCTTCCACCACCGCGAACGAGCCCTCCTCGTCGCCGCGGTCCTCCCCGGCACCGGCTTCGATCGTCTCTTCCGGCTCCAGCACGAGCGGAGCCCCGAGGGGTACGCCGTCGAGTCCGGCGGCCAGGTCGTCGGGTATCTCCACCACTACGACCCCGAGCTCGTAACCGCCCTGCACACAGCGGAATCCCTCGCCCGCCTCCCCGAGTGCCTCACCCGTGTCCTCGAGGCGAGCGGCGCCGTGGCCCTGGAGACGGCAGGGCGGCTGCTGGTGGAGGGAGAGCGGACCACCTGAGGGTAGACAGGTCAGCCCGGAGGGGCGGCGACTGGTCCAGCCTGTTCCGTCGCCCCTCTGGTCTCTTGCGAGAGAGAAACCGAAGAAGCGCCTGGCACCCGAAAAAGCGCCTGGCACCTTCCTAGGCAGGATTGGGGCAGGCCCTGTGCCCGCCCTGCCCCGCCGGGGCTCACGGCTGCCGAATCGGCCAGTACCTCGGGGGGGTAGGGTAGAATCAAGGAATGATGAAGCAGATCAAGATCGTGGTCGAGAAGCACGCCGATGGCTATGTCGCCTATCCTCTCGGCGTCAAGGGAGTTGTCGTCGGTCAGGGCGATACCTACGAAGAGGCCCTCGCCGACGTCCGTTCGGCTCTGCGCTTCCATGTCGAGACGTTCGGCTACGACACCTTGGAGGTGGAGCCTCCTGTGCTGGAAGCGTTCCTCGCCGAGGCTGTGGTGGGCTGAGTGGGGAAGTTCCCGGTCGACGCTCCCAAGGGAAAGGTCCTCCGGTCGCTCGAGGCCATGGGCTTCCGGATCGTTCGCGAGAGGGAGCACATCTCTATGGTCCGCGACAACCCTGATGGGACCCGGACCCCTCTGACTATGCCGAATCACCCACAGATCAAAGCTTCGACCTTGCGCACTCTCTGCACCCAAGCTGGAATCTCGCGCGACGAGTTTCTACTCGCCTACGAACGAGCCTGAGAGGACTTCGCCGAAGTCCTTCCGACACATCCACGCCCCTCTCGCCGCCCAGGGCACGGTAGCGGTGGGGGCGACCCGCTGGCCGGGAAGACTGGCCGCTCGGATGAAGAGGCGAGGAGAAGACGTCGCCAGCGGCCAGAACTCCAACACCGTGAAGTGCGGATTCAAGAGAATTGACGCATTCCTACCGCCTATGGCAGACTGATACCATTTGAGAGAGGACTCTGATAATGGAGATTTGCAAAATCTCACTACCCAAAGCAACTACTGAGATAGCAACAAATTCTCCGGCGATTGCAGGAGGGCAGGCCATAGCATGCCGTAAACAGCCGCACTGTGCACTACATACATCGTCCGGGTGCGAAGATGATTCCGTAGGGGAACTGGTTTAGTCGGCGGACAGCGCGTCTCGAGGAACCCGCAGGAACTCCGTTCCAAGGGCATCGGCCGCCTGCCTGTCAACCAGGTGGCACTATCGGGCAGAGATGGCGGCGGAGAGCCGGGCCGAAGCAGAAGGACTTTCGAGGAACCAGCGAGTCTAGAACGTGCAGCAGGCTCTGACAGCCCACTTGGGCTGGAAACCACCTCTACGACGGCTCTCAGGCCGTTCATTGCTCCTGCGAGGTATCGAGGTGTATGTAGATTTCTCATGGGAGACACTGGTCGGTCACAGCCAAAGAACGTTCACGAACTACATGTCTTTGGGCGACTACGTGCGTCGACAGCCTGCGGGTGGGAAGAAGTACGCGTTGGTTCTTACTGAGCAAGGCGGGCGAGCAGAGGGCCGATATCAAGACCATCCGCTATACGAGATATTTGTCGTCAACATTCAACGCTACAGGGCCGTCGCCAAGAACGATGCCGCGGGCGCGTACTTTGCGGGACTACAGGGCGCACCGATCATCCATCTCGGAGATATCACAGCACGCAAATTTAGCGCGGACGAAATCGAGAACCTGCTCGACGCGCTCGGCACTTCTGAAGCCATAGCGGGTTGGATTCGGAGACACCCAACCGAGTTAGCTACAGTCGCGGCGAGCATTGGTGACTTGCTCATACAGTTCGCCCAGACTTCCCAACTGACCGAGGAACTTGGAAGGCGGATTCACGCAATTAAGAGGGATGACATTCCGTACCTGACAGCCCTTGTGGGCTCCGTGGATTTCCCTGACAGTCTCCTTCAGTCCGCACATTTGGCGAAGAGGAAGCAGGTCGTAGATGAGTTTCGTGCCCAGTTGAACGCGGATCGCTGGGATGAAAAAGAGTGGCAGGCGTTCTTTGAACGCGAAGACTGGATATTTGGCCACGGTCTACTCTACCAGTTCGTCCATGTCATCGACCGCGAGACATTTGTTGGTGGCAAGGGAATGTCGAACACGGGCGGCCAGGTCGCAGATTTCTCGGTTCGAACAATCGGAGCCGGCGCATCGTTCATCGCACTCGTTGACATCAAGACCCCATCCGCGCAACTAGTCAAGCCGAGACAGTGCCGAAACGGCGCGCATGCAATCGAGTCGGATCTGGCGGAAGCTGTCGCGCAGATCCTGAGCAACTGTGACACATGGAACCGAGAAGGTAGCAACCAGCCTGACAATGTACGACAAGCAGCCAAAGAGGGATGGCAAACCGCCCAGCCACGAGGCATTCTTGTCCTTGGAGACTCGAAATCCTTGACTACCGACAACGCTAGGCAATCCTTCGAGCTCTTTCGTCGACATCTTCATGGCTTAGAGATCGTTACTTTTGACGAGCTTCTAGTTCGTGCAGATGCGTTGACGTCACCGATGCCGGCCGCTTAATAAGCACCCTCACCTGCTATAGGTGCGTGGCCGCCAAGAGTAGCTTAGATCGCAACATCAGGAGGCTTAACTCTGTATGCTCTCCTGGGGCCCGCTTCCGAGGTGCCAGGTGCTTCTTCAGGGCGGCTGGGCTTGGTGGCGCCTCGGACCTCGCGCGACCCCAATGCTAGACTCCCCCCTGAAGAGGATGGTTTCGCCGGGCTCCCGTACCCTACGACATCCGCCTGCCCGCAGCCGGAGGTTCTGAGATGACCGCGATCCCTCTCTGGCAAGAGATCGAATACCCGGAATCCGACGGCCGGCCCATAGCGGAGAGCCAACCTCACGGCCAGGTGATCCTCGACCTGCACCACGCGCTGTCGCGGCGCTATGCCGAAGTACCCGACGTCTACTTCTGGTTCAACATGCTCCTCTACTACGTGCAGGGGGACCCTCGGGCCTGCGTGGCGCCCGACGTGTTCCTGGTCCATGGCGTGGACAAGCACGAGCGGCGAACCTACAAGGTGTGGGAGGAGGGCCGGGCGCCGTCCCTGGTCTGCGAGGTGACCTCGAAGAGCACCCGGGACGAGGACGTCGTGACGAAGAAGGGCGTCTACGAACGGCTCGGGGTCGAGGAGTACTTCCTGTTCGATCCCCTGGGAGAGTACCTGAAGCCGCGGCTGCAGGGGTTCCGCCTGGCCGGCGGGAGGTACCAGGCACTGGTGCCGCAGCAAAGTGCGCTGTTGAGCCAGGCGACCGGCGTGCGCCTCGTGCCGGAGGGAAATCGGCTCCGGCTGCGGGATGCCGCGACCGATGAGCCGCTGCCCTGGGCAGCGGAGGAAGGGCGCAGGGCGGACCAGGAAAAGCTGGCCCGTGAGGCCGCCGAGCGCCAGGCAGACGAGGAAAGGCAGGCCCGCGAGGCCGCCGAGCAGCGGAACCGCGCTCTGGAAGAGGAACTGGCTCGCCTTCGGGGTGGCGGTCCGGGCCGGTAGGGTCAACCCTCGGGAGCGCAGGCTCTCGTTGTACAGGTACAACGGGACCCGGCCCTCCGGCCGGCTCCCCATCCATCTCCCGACGCTACGGAACGGTCGAGTCGAACCGTAGACCCCCGTCGACAGGGGTGCCTGCCCGCCCCTGATCGTGGGGAACGCCCGTGCGGACCTCGCCCGAGCATCTCCCTCCCTGTCCATCGGCGGCCGTGAACCGGATATGGTAGACGCGGCCATCGCCGGAACCGTCGCGTTCGGCGCGGACCAGGGCGGTCGCCGTGCCCACACCACCTCCGTCTGGGGTGTACCCGCCGTCGGCAACCGGCTCGTCCTGGAAAATGGCGGTGATCTGGATCTCGAGCGGATCGCCGTCCGGGTCGGTGAGGCCGAGGACGTCGACCGGCACGAATCCATGGTTGGGAGGCCAGATCTCGGCGACGCTCGGGGTGGCGGCCGAACAGTCCGGCGGCCGGTTCAGGATGAGCTCATAGGCTCCGAGGTCGCAGGCGGCGCCCTGCGGCCGGGCGACGCCCCGCTGATCGACGCCGCCGACCGCCGGCGAGGCGCAGATCGCATTGTCCCCCGCATTGACGGCGTCGCTGTCGCGGCCGAGAGCGTGGGTCGGAGTGGGTCCTCCGTTGTCGGCGAGCGGCAGAAGGTCCGGGTGTCCCGAAGGGATCGAGAATCCCTGGCAGCTGCCGTCGCTCGCGAGGTTGGAGGCTCCAGGTGGAATCACCGGGATACCGATACAGTCCTCCGGAGTGTTGCCGCTGATGACGCTGTTGACGATCTCGGCCGGGAACGGGGAGTTGGGGAAAAAGCCGGTATGGGCGAGCCCGCCGCCGCCTAAGAGCGCCGAGTTGCCGGTAATCGTGCAGTTGGTGAGCTTGGTGCCAGAAGACTCGTCGGCGAAGATACCGCCGCCGTAGGAGGCACTCGCATTCCCGCTCACGGTGACGTTCGTCAGCTCGGCGGGGCCGAACAGAGTCAGACCGCCGCCCCGGTTGCCGTTGATGGTGCTCCTGGACAGCGTCAGGCGTCCCGTCCCCCCGAAGGAGATGCCGGTGTCCGCGTTGTTCACGATCCAGCTGTCGGTGATCTGGACATTGCCTTGAGCGAGGACGCCGATTCCCAGGTTGTCGCGCACGACGACGTTCGAGAGCTGGGCGACTCTTCCATCGACTCCAAAGAGAGCCACGCCGGCGGAGCCGTTGCGGATCGTCAAGTCCCGCACGTCCATGGAGGCGCTCATGCTGATGAGGACAAACCCCGGGCTCCCGCCCGGTGTCTCGGAGCTCTGGAGGATCGTGCGCGAGGGACCTTGCCCTTGGACCCTCACGCGAGCGAACAAGAGGATGTCGGCCTCGGTGTGCACGGGATCCAGGATGTTGATGACATCGTCGGTATGCGCCAGGACCGCCGCCTCCTCGATCGTCGTGATGGGGCAGCTCGCGCAGACGTCGAAGGTCGCGGCCGCCGCCGGGAGGGCCGTCAAGGCCCCGATCGTCGTTACCAGAAGGATCTTGATCGCGGTGCTCCAGGCCTCTCGGATCGGTTGCATGCGTTCCTCCAGGATTTTCTCCTCAGCGCTGACTCTATCTATGAAGTGACGGCAAGCCGGCTTCCATTTCTCTCACCGGCCGGCGCGGGCAGGCCGAGCGGCCCGGAAACGCGTTTCCCATGCCTCGACTGGAGCTTTCCCCGGCCCCCCGGACGTTTCCGGGGTTTCCGAAGCGATGGAAGGCCCTACAGGTCCTGAAGGATCGCGTCAGCCGTCGAGACCTCGAGCTTGCCGGGCTCCTCGACGTGGAGGGTCTTGACCACGCCGTCCTCGACTACTGCGGCGTAGCGCCGGGAGCGCCGGCCCATGCCCCAGCGGCTGGAGTCCTGCTCCAGGCCCAGGGCGCGGGCGAAGTCGCCGTTGCCGTCGGCGAGCAGGAGGACCTTGTCGCCGACCTCCCGCACCTTGCCCCAGGCGTCCATCACGAAGACGTCGTTGACCGCCGTGCCGACGATCCGGTCGACCCCCTTCTTCAGGATGTCCTCGGCGCGCAGCACGAAGCCGGGGAGGTGGTGGTCGGAGCAGGTGGGGGTGAAGGCGCCGGGGACGCCGAAGAGCACCACCTTTTTACCGGCGAACACCTCCCGGGTCGAAATGGGCCGCGGGCCTTCCGCCGCCATGGTCTGCAGGGTCACATCAGGGATCTTGTCGCCGACTCCGATCGCCATCCTCGCCTCCTGGTCTCGCGTTCTCGTCCCGCGGACGGTTCCGCGGGCCGCCCGTATCCTACAATGCAGCGGATCGAGCCCTCTATGGATCGCTGGATCAAACGCTTCATTCCGGGGGTGTACTGATGGACGAGGGAGCGGCGCGGCGTCTCGACGGCTGGAACTGGGCGATTTTCTTCGTGCGCTGGGTTCTGGGGCTCATCTTCTTCATGGCCGGGTGGTGGAAGACCTTTCAGCTGGGGCCGTTCGGCCACGTGCGCCAGTTCTTCCTCCCCTTCGCCGACACCTGGATCCCGCTCTGGCTCCTGTGGACGGTCGGCACCGTGATCCCGATCGTCGAGCTGGTGGCGGGCGGCCTGATGTGCCTGGGTTTCCGGGTACGCGAGGCCGGGATCGCCCTGGGCGGCGTCCTGATCGTCGTCACCTACGGTCACCTGCTGGCGGAACCGCTCTATGACACCACCCACCACATCTTCCCGCGGCTCGTTCTCTTGACCTTCGTCCTCGCGGCGCCGGCCGGGCGCGACCTCCTCTCGCTCGACGCCTGGCGCCGGCGGCGAGCCTCGGCGACCGGAGAGCGGAGCGAGGATCGATAGGTTTCTCCGTATATTTGACTTACGCGAAAGCTGGGCGCGCGGGGTAACATCGCCTTCTGCCTGGCGCCTGTTGTTGCGTTCAGGAAGGAGGAGCCCATGGCCACCAACCCACCGTCTCCCGCCGTCCCGCTGGTCGATCCCAAGCAGAGCCAGGAGCCCGGGCCGGCGCCCGGGACGCTCGCCGGTACCGCTCTCTGTCTCTCGGGGGGTGGCTACCGCGCCATGCTGTTCCACGTCGGATCGCTCTGGCGCCTGAACGAGGCCGGCTGGCTGCCCAGGCTCGACCGGATCTCCAGCGTCTCGGGCGGCTCGATCACCGCCGGCGTCCTCGGCCTGCACTGGAACGAGCTCGGCTTCGACGCCCAGGGGGTGGCGGCGGGCTTCGGGAAGGCGCTGGTCGATCCGGTCCGCAGCCTGGCGGGGGAGACGGTCGACGCGGGGGCCGTCCTGGGCGGTCTCTTCAGCATCGGAGCAGCGCCTCCGACCACGTTGCCGACGCCTACCGGAAGCACCTCTTCGGCAAGAAGACCCTGCAGGACCTGCCGGACCATCCCCGCTTCGTCATCAACGCGACCAACATCCAGTCGGGCGCCCTCTGCCGCTTCTCGAAGCCCTTCCTCTGGGACTACCGGGTGGGGAAAATTGCGCAGCCGAAGATCGAGCTGGCGGTGGCGGTGGGGGCCTCCTCGGCCTTCCCGCCCGTCCTCTCGCCGGTCGAGCTCGACCTCTCCGGCTTCACCTTCGAGCCCGGGACCGGCGACGACCTGGAACGGCCGCCGTTTACCCAGAAGATGGTGCTCTCCGACGGCGGGGTCTACGACAACATGGGGATCGAGACCGCCTGGAAGTGTCACCGGACGATCCTGGTGAGCGACGGCGGGGCCAAGATGGCCGCCGAGGAGAAGCCCCATTCCGACTGGCTCCGCCACAGCATCCGGGTGCTCGACGTGATCGACAACCAGGTCCGCTCGCTGCGGAAACGGCAGCTCATCGAGGCCTTCAAGGCGAGGACCGAGCACGACGGCACCTACTGGGGGATCGTCACCAACATCGCCGACTACAAGCTGACCGACAGCCTGTCCTGCCCGTTCGAGGCGACCCAGAAGCTCGCCCAGGTCGCCACCCGGCTGTCGGCGGTGCCCGGCAAGCTCCAGGAGCAGCTGATCAACTGGGGCTACGCGGTCTGCGACGCGGCGCTGCGGCGCCACGTCGATCCCACGATCGCCAAGCCCAAGGGGTTTCCCTACGCCGGCGGGGTGGGGTGAGGTCAGTGCAGGCTGCGGAGAAGCAAAGATGATGCGAAGGAGAAGATAGGGGATGGACGCGGCTCCGATCATCGCGGGGTGGAAGCGGCGGCTGGTCGCACTGGCGGACCGTCCGGAGTACGTGTTCCGCGACACCCCCCATCACCTGATCGAGCAGCACGATCGGCGGCTGACCACGTTCGCCGGGTATACCGAGGCAGAGGTGGCTGCCGCGGAGGCGCGGCTGGACGTGCGGTTCCCGGGGGTGTTCCGCGAGTACCTACGGGAGATGGCGAAGTCGCCGGGTGACCTGTTCCGGGGCAGCGATCTGGCAGGTGTCCATGAGCTCGAGCAGTTCCGGGCCGAGGCCTTGGAGTTGCTGGCAGAGACCGACCCGGCGCTCACCCTGCCGCCCAGGGCGGTGGTTTTCCTGTTGCATCAAGGATACACGTTCGTGTACCTGCTCGCGGCCGGCGGGTTCGACGGCCCGCTGATGCAGTGGACCGAGACGGAGCGGGAGCCGCGTCAAGTGGCGGCCGGATTTGCAGAAATGGTGGACGCCGAGTTGCGGCTCATGGAGAGCAACAACGCTGAGCTCCGCAACCGTGGCGGTTCCTACCTGACTTTCCACCCCGAGGGGGGCTCCACACAGTCGCACCCGGCGCTTGCCAGCGGGGAGCGCCCGCTGGATCAAGCTCCGACGGGCAAGCCGTGGTGGCAGTTTTGGTAGCGGTCGATCCCTACCGCCACGGGCGCGTCTTGAGCCCCGGCGCCCGCATCACCCGGAAGACCGGCAGGAGCCCCACCGTCTCGTCGCAGTACGGGGTGCGGCGATACCACCAGCGGCTGCGGGCCGCCGGGTCCTTGGCGAAGGCCTCGTCTTTGAGCGCCTCCTGCCACTCGGCGGCGAGCTTCGGGTCCTTGAGCTTCTCGGCGACGATCCCTTCCAGGACCTGGGGAGAGATGTACTCCTTCTGCTCGAAGACCGTCGAGAGGAGACCCCAGGCGAGGAGCGAGTCGGGCGACTCGGGCTCCAGGAGCTGGACGGCGAGCTCGAAGTCGGGCTGGTCGGCCGGCACCCAGAGGGCGCCGGCGGGGATCTTCCGGTGCTCGGTCTGCCGCGCCACCTTGGCGGTCACCGCGGTCAGCCCCTGGTAGGGGGCCTTGGCAGGCTCCGGCGCGGCGAGCCGCATCGTTTCGACGTCGAGCTCGGCCGGATCGGTGACCCGTTCCACCCGGAAGCCGTGGCCGGCGAGGCGCGCCTCGATCTGCGGCCAGCCGGGGAGGACCAGGTAGCCGCGCGGCCGCGGCAGCTTCATCGTCGCCTTCGAGCGGTGGTACCAGGGGACCTCGATCTCGTGCACCTTGCCGCGGGTGTAGGTGAGGACCGGCTGGCCGGTGACGACCGAGGTGGGGAGGTGGGTCTCGTAGAGCGGCAGGCGGATGGGGTCGGCCTGCTCGCTCTCGGTCCAGGAGACCACGACCTCCGAGGGGGGCGCGTCCGGCCGGCCTAAGGCCACGGTGTGCGCCTCGGCCTGCTCGACCGCTTCGTGGAGCGCCGCCGGGTCCTTGCCGATCTCGGCGAGGAGGGCGACGAGGAAGTCGCGGGTGGCGAGCACCCGGTCCTGGTAGGGCTTGTAGGAGTGGGTCTCGACGAGGACCGAGGGGCGGTTCCTCAGGGGGAAGTAGCCGGTCGAGTAGCGCGCTCCGCCGACCCAGGAGCTGAATCCCTTCGTGGGGTCGTTCCGGTCTTTCAGGTCGACGTAGGGGCCGACCCGGTGGCCGGCTTTCTCGGTCGCCCGCAGGACCGCCGGCATGTGGGCGTTCAACCAGGCGCCGACCGGGGCCGGCGCCTGGGGGGCCTCGGCCCAGGACCAGGTGAGGACCCAGTCGTGGTCGACTCCGTCGGTGACGTGGTTGTCGACGTGGAGGTCGGGGTGCCAGGCGTTGACCAGGGCGACCAGGGAGCGCGCCTCGACGCTGTCGAGCTTCACGTGGTCGCGGTTCAGGTCGAGGCCGTTGGTCGTCGTGCGGAAGCCCATCCCGTCGACCGGGCCGTTCTGGTTCGGCCGGTTCCAGGGCGAGACCCGCTCGTGGCCGTCGACGTTGTAGATCGGCAGGATGAGGATCGTCGCCGCGTCGAGCAGCTCCCGCCGCCTCCCGAAGGCGAGGTCGCGCAGGAGGAGCAGGCAGGCGTCGTTGCCGTCGATCTCGCCGGCGTGGATGCTGTTCTGGATGAGGACGACCGGCTTGCGCGCGGCCTCGTCATTGCCGGCGTGGTCGGGCCTTTCCAGGCGCCGGCCGGCCTCGCCCTCTTCCTCGTGCTCGGGGGAGAAGACCTTCTCCTTCGAGAGGATGACCACCGGGAGCGGCCGACCCTCGCCCGAGCTGCCGTAGAAGCGCAGGGCCATCTCGGGGAGGCGCGCCTGGAGCTTTTTGAGGAATGCGAGGGTCTCATCGTAGCTCGGCGTGGCGCGGAAGCCCGCGACCTCGGCCGGGGTGCGCCATTCGAGGGGGATCGGCGATGTCTGCGGCATGGGGGGCTCCTGGACGGCGGTCGCTCCCCGGGCAGGGGCGGCCGGTAGCAGGGAGATCAAGGCTCCCCAGAGGCAGAGAGACGGCAGGCGCATGCGGATTCCTCCCTAGAGGGCGCCTGATGGTAGCAGAGGGGAAAGGCTGAGGTGGACGAGGAAGTGCGGAGGGGCCGGCCTTCCGGACAGGTCCAGAAGGCCGGCGGGAGGGGGTGTTACGGAGAGGGCGCCTCGGGGAGGGCCGGGCGCCCATGGGGGGGGAAGGCACCCCGAGGGTGCCATGACACTGAAACGGTCCACCGGCGCGCCAGGGCGCCGGCTTCCGTCACGGTGGGATCAAGTCTCACGGTAGGTCCTCCGCAGCTTCATATAGCAGTGTACGTATGAATCTCGAAAATGTCACGCCCCTGAGCGCAGCGTCTCCCTTCCGCCGCTTTCCCGCACCCTGTTGAGTGGAAGGCCCCACCGTGGGGTCGCACCGGCCCCCCATGAAGCCTCTGCGCGCCATCACCCTCGGGTTCCTCGCCCTCCTCTTCCTCTATGCGGGGCTGGACAAGGCGTTCCACTATGGCGGCTTCGTCAAAGCGCTCGACGGCTACGTGCTCGTCCCTCATGGGGCCGGGCCGCATCTCGCCCTGCCGCTCCTCGCCTGCGAGCTGCTGGTGGGAGTGGGGCTCCTCGTTCGGCCCTGGCAGCCGGCCGCGGTGCGGGTCGCGACCGTCCTGCTCGCCCTCTTCACCGTGGCCCTGGCGGTCAACCAGCGCTACGCCCCAGGAGCCGAGTGCGGCTGCTGGTTCACCTTGACCGTCTCCCGCGCCACGACTTCCCACATCGCCCAGGACCTGGTCCTGCTCGCCCTGGCGGTGGGCCTTTGGGTCGAGGAGCGGAAGGCCACCTCCACGACCGATATCGTAAGGAGATCCTGATGAACGGAAAGACGATCTTCACCGCCCTGCGGCTCCTCTTCCTCGCCGGCGCCATCCTCTTCACCTCGCTCGGCATGATGCCGAAGAAGTCGCACGCCATCCGCTGCAACGCCGACTGCGGGACGCAGGGACCCATCGCCTGCAACTATCCCTGCCGGCGCCCCGAGTGAGCCGGTTGGACAACGGCCGTTGCCACTCGCGGGTGTAGGGGATGCCCCGCGAGCGCACCTTCTGGCTCCTCCTGGCGACCCTGCTGGTGGCCGGGTGGGGCGCGAGCTTCTTCGACCACCGCGGGCCGCACAGCCTGCGTCTCGGCCTGGCACCGGACGCTCCGCCCCCCCTCGCCCAGCCGGCGGGAGGGCGGAGCTTCCGGCCGGCCCGGTTCGAGCTCCTCTCGACTCTCCCGGCCGGCGGGGCGGGGGCGGAGCTCACCCTCCCCACCGTCCTGCGGGTCGGCGGGCCGGGGGATCTCTACCTCCTGGACTCCGGGCGCGAGCGGGTGCTGAAGATTGCGGACGACGGGCGGCCTCGGGTCGCCTACGGTCCGGCCCCCGCCGACATCGGCAACCCCTCGGACCTGGCGGTCGCCGGTACCGGGGCGGTCTGGGTGTGCGACCCGGACGGCCGGCGGATCACTGTCTTTACCCCCGACGGCCGGGTGGCGCGGCGGATCGAGCCCCGGCAGCCGGTCTTCCGGCTGAGCGCTCCCGACGCCCAGGGCTTCGTCGCGACCTCCTTCTCCGACCGCTCGGAGACCCTCTTCCAGCGCTACTCGGCGGCGGGGAAGCTCGAATCGTCCTTCGGCCGCTTCTTCCCGGCAGAGGTGCAGACCGCCCTGACCGCCGACGGCTGGATCGTCGACCTGCCGGACGGCGGCTTTG
>Ga0137407_10000638_pt1 | contig 23375 bp, 23 predicted proteins | sample CZOMad2_2_16fung_FD_108410 | JGI IMG/M metagenome (GOLD analysis project Ga0137407, IMG submission 108410) | Vadose zone soil fungal communities from Angelo Coast Range Reserve, California, USA - CZOMad2_2_16fungal (Illumina Assembly) | ecosystem: Environmental > Terrestrial > Soil > Vadose... | reverse complement strand
GTTCGGCGTCTGGACGACCAGCGCCGCCGTCTTGGGGCCGACGAGCTGGCGCACCGCCACGAGGTCGGTGACGCCCTCGGGCGCGGGAACGTCGCGAAGCCGGAGGCCCGGGCCCTCGCCATAGGTGGCGGTGACGCGCTTGTAGAGCGGGTGCACGGCGCGCGAGAGGACGATCTCTCGCCGCTCGGTGACCGAGTGGGCCATCAGCGCGGCCTCCGCGAGCGACGACGCGCCGTCGTAGATCGACGCGTTCGCGACGTCCATGCCCGTCAGCTCGGCGATCATCGTCTGGTACTCGTAGATCGTGCGGAGCGTCCCCTGGCTGGCCTCCGGCTGGTACGGCGTGTACGCCGTGAGGAACTCGCCGCGCAGGACCATGTGGTTGATCGGGCTCGGGATGTAGTGGTCGTACGAGCCCGCGCCCAGGAACGATACGTGCGAGTCCGCGTGAGCGTTTCGGTCCGCCAGGGCCGTCATGTGCCGGATCAAGTCCGTCTCGGCGAGCGCCGGGGCCAGACCGAGCGGCCGCGCGAGCCGGGCCTTGGGCGGGATCTTGACGAGCAGATCCTCGAGCGAGCCCGCGCCGATCACGCCGAGCATCCTCCTCTGCTCGTCCGGCGTATTGGCGATGTAGCGCGAGGCCATCAGTGGCCTCCCTGCGCGATCAGCTCCTCGTATTGCGGCGCGGTCAGGAGCTGGTCCCACTCGGCCTTGCTCGAGGGCTTCACGACGAGCATCCAGCCCTGGCCGTAGGGATCCTGGTTGACGGTCTCGGGCTTCTGCGCGAGCTCGCCGTTGACCTCGACGACCTCACCCGAGATGGGCGCGAAGAGATCGGACACCGCCTTGACCGACTCGACCACGCCGAAGTTCTTGCTGGCCGTGACCTTCGCGCCGACCTTCGGCAGCTCGACGAACACCACGTCGCCCAGCTGCTCCTGCGCATAGGCCGTGATGCCCACGCGTACGCGGTCGCCCTCCGGCTTGGCCCATTCGTGCTCGCGCGTGTATTTCAGGTCCTTGGGAACGTTGGCCATGGTCTCCCCTTGCTCAGCCAGCCTTTTTCACCTTGGACGGATAGAACGGCGTGCGCACGACCTGGGCCGCCTTGCCCTGGCCGCGGACCTCCACCTCGAGCGCGGTGCCGACCGGCGCCAGCGCCGTCTCGACGTAGGCGATCGCGATGTACTTGTCGACCGAGGGGCCGTACGAGCCGGAGGTGACGAGCCCGACGGCGCGGCCGTCTTTCTTCACCGGATAGCCGTGACGCGCGACGGCCTTGTCGACCATCTCGATTCCGACCAATCGCCGCCGCACGCCCTCGGCACGGATCTTCTCGAGCGCGTCGCGGCCGATGAACTCGCCCTTGGCCGGCTTGACGACCCAGCCGAGCCCGGCCTCGAGCGCGTTCGTGGTTTCGTCGATGTCGTTGCCGTAGAGGGCGTACTTCATCTCGAGCCGCAAGGTGTCGCGCGCGCCGAGCCCGATCAGCGCGACGCCGTCGGCGCGGCCCGCGTCCACGAGCGCCTTCCAGAGCCGCGCGGTCCGATCGGCGGGCGCGTACAGCTCGAAGCCGTCCTCGCCGGTATAGCCCGTCCGGGAGATCACGGTCGGTACCTCACCGACGTTGCCGCGCACGAAGCGGTAGTAGCCGATCGCCGGCACGTCGCGGTCGGCGAGACGGCCGACGAGCGCCTCGGCCTTCGGTCCCTGCACCGCGATGAGCCCGGTGCCCTCGGACGCGTTGCGCCAGCGCGCGTCCTTGACGTGCTCCGTCGATTTCGTCACGTGGGCCCAGTCCTTGTCGATGTTCCCGGCGTTGACGGTGATCATGTACCGCTCGTCGCCCATCCGGTAGACCGTGAGGTCGTCGACGATCGTGCCGTTGTCGTAGCAGAGCACCGAATACTGAATCTGGCCCACCTGGAGGGACGCCACGTCGTTGGTGGTCAGGTACTGGAGCGCCGCGAGGGCGCCCGGGCCCTCGACCTCGAACTCGCCCATGTGGCTCACGTCGAAGAGCCCGACGGCGCTGCGGACCGTCCGGTGCTCCTCGATGATCCCGGTATACTGCACCGGCATCTCCCACCCGCCGAACGGCACCATCCGCGCGCCGGCCGCGACGTGCTCGTGATAGAGCGGCGTGCGCCTGAGCGGCGTGGTGTTCACGCCTTCGGCAGAAAGTCGCGGAGCGGCTTGACCTGGCAGCCCGCCCGGTCGAGCGCCTCGCGGACGGTGCGGACGATCTTCTGCGCGCCCGGCGTGTCGCCGTGGCAGCAGATGGTCTGGACCGAGATGTCGATCTCGACGCCGTCGATCGTTCGCACCTTGCCCTCCATGGCCATCTTCACGGCCTGGGCGGCCGCCCGCTCGGGATCGGTGATGAGCGAGCCGGGAAGCTTGCGCGAGACCAGGGTGAGGTCGACGTTGTACGCGCGGTCGGCGAACCCTTCCGACGCCACGCGCACGCCAATCTTGCGGGCGGTGCGATCGTACTTCCCCGACGCCAGAGCCATCAGGATCAGGTCGCGCCCGGACTCGCGGGCGGACTCCGCCACCGCGGTGGCGAGCGGCTCGTCCTTCTCGATCATCGAATAAAGGATGCCGTGCGGCTTGGTGTGCTGCAGATCGCCGCCCGAGGCGCGGACGAACTCGCGGAGCGCGCCGGTCTGATAGCAGAGATAGTCCTTCAACTCTTGCGGCGACACGTCCATCACGCGCCGTCCGAAGCCCATCAGATCCGGGAGCGAGGGATGCGAGCCGATGGCGACGCCGTGCTGGAGCGCCAGCGCGACGGTCTTGCGCATCACGTGCGGATCGCCGCCGTGGAACCCGCAGGCGACGTTGGCCGAGGTGATGTTCGGCATGATCTCCTCGTCCGCCCCGAGCGTCCAGCGGCCGTAGCTCTCGCCCATGTCGGCGTTGAGATCGATGAACTTGGCCATCGTGAGCTCCTTATCCTCGCGCGAGCACGCGCGCGAGCGCGTTGATGAAGCGGTCCACGTCCTCGTCGGTCATCGCGAGGGAGCACGCGCCGAGCCCCCGCTGGGTCAAGAGAATCCCCTCGTTCAGGAGCCCGAGGAACACGCGCATCGGCGTCTCCCCGTCCTTGGGCCGGGCAGAACGATAGTCGGTCAGCGGCTCCGACGTCCAGTGTAACCAGAAGAGCGAGCCGAGCCCGGTCACCTGGCCCCGCCGCCGCGTCCCCGCGAGTAGGCGCGCGACGCCGCCGCGCAGGCGCTCGCCGAGCGCGTCCAGGCGCGTGTACGCGTCGGGCGTCAGCGCGTTCAGGGTCGCGAGGCCGGCGGCCATCGTCACCGGGTTCGCGTTGAACGTGCCGCCGTGACTGATGCGGGCGCCGCCCTTGCGCGGGTCGTAGAAGTCCATGATGTCGCGCCGGCCGCCGAAGGCGCCGACCGGGAGTCCGCCGCCGATGATCTTGCCGAACGTCGTGAGGTCGGGCCGGACGCCGAAACGCTCCTGGGCGCCGCCCCACGCGGTCCGGAACGAGATGACCTCGTCGAAGATCAGCACAATACTATGACGCTCGGTGATCTCGCGCAGCCGCGCCAGGAACCCGTCGGCCGGCGTCAAGAGGCCGGCATTGCACATCATCGGATCGACAATCAGACACGCGAGCTGTGACGCCTCGGCCTCCAGAATCTCCGCGCAGGCGTCCGCGTCGTTCCACGGAAGCACCACGACGTGCTTGAGGACCGCCGGCGGCAGGCCCGCGGACCAGGGAATCGGCTTGGGCCGCCGACGGCTGCCGGTGGCCTTGGTGTCACCGCTCACGCTCACCATGACCCAGTCGTGCGTGCCGTGATAGGCGCCCTCGAACTTCGCGATCTTCGGCCGGCCGGTGAACGCGCGCGCCAGCCGCACCGCGTTCATCGTGGCTTCCGTGCCCGAGTTCGTGAAGCGGATCGACTGGACCGACGGCACGCGCCGCGTCAGGAGCTCGGCCAGGCGCACCTCGTGCTCGGTCGGCCCCGGAAACGACAGGCCGAGCTCCACGGCCTGCTGCACCGCCTTCACGACGTCCGGCGGCGCATGACCGAGGATCAGGCTCGTGTAGTTACCGTTGAAGTCCAGTCGATCGATCCCGTCGGCGTCCCAGATGTGGGCGCCCTGGCCCCGCTGGATCGCGAAGGGGTACGGATCGAAGAAGGTGGTGGTGCGGCTGTTGCCGCCGGGCATGACCGCCAGCGCTTCCTCGTGCAGGACGCGCGAGCGGGCGGACTTCCCGGCGTACTCGTTCAGCTCTTTGTCGAGACTCATGCGATCTCCTCTCTCACGGCTGCGTCCAGCGCGGTGTCGGCTTCGCGGAGCAGCCGATGCGCCTCGTCCACGCTGATCTGGTGGAAGCGAAGCGACTGACCGGGCCTCGCCTGACCGACGCGCCCGATGTCGCAAGAACAAATGGTGGCCACTTTCGTATAGCCGCCTGTGGATTGGCGGTCGACGAGGAGCACGATCGGCTGCCCGTCGCCGGGAACCTGGATGGACCCGAGCGCGATCCCGTCCGACACGATGTCGTGGCCGCGCGCGTGCGCGATCCGTGGCCCACGCAGGCGCGAGCCCATCCGATCCGACTGCGGCAGCACCTCGTACCGGCCGCCGAACAGCGCCTGAAGCCCCTCGGCCGTGAAGCGATCGGCCTGCGGACCGAGGATCGCGCGGATCGTCGGCTCACCGGTGTAGTCCGGGATCGCCCGCCGCTCCACGCGGCGCGGCGTGACGGGACCGGTTGGGAACACGCGGAGGTCGTCGCCCTTCTTGAGCGCGCGCCCCTCGATCCCGCCCACGCGGCCGCGCAGGTAGGTCGACCGCGACCCCAGCACGAGCGGCACGTCGAGCCCACCGGCAAAGCCGACGTACGAGCGAACGCCCGTGCGAGCCGGCCCGAGCTTGACGACGTCGCCAGGCTTCAGCGCGATCGTCGTCCACCCGGCCGCGCTCTGACCGTTCACGGTCACCGGCATAGCGGCGCCGGTGACCGCGATGGCGCCGGCGTCGGTGATCTCGAAGCGCGGGCCGATCAGCGTGCACTCCAGCGCGGCCGCCGTGTCGGCATTGCCGACGAGGCGATTGGCGAGCACGAACGCGAATCGGTCGACGGGACCCGACGGCGGGATGCCGTAGCGCATCTGACCCGTGCGGCCGAGGTCCTGGACCGTGGTCTGCGGACCGGCGTCGAGGATCCGGATCACGCGATCACCGGCCGGTAGGTTCGCGCGGCGACGGCCGCGCCGATCGTGGCGAACTCCGCGCGATCGATCCGGCGGAAACGCACCCGGTCGCCCGGACGCAACAGCGTGGGCTCCGCCGCGCCGGGATCATAGAGCGGAACCGGCGTGCGCCCGAGAATCCAGAAGCCGCCCGGGCTCTCGACCGAATAGATGCAGCACTGGATGCCGCCGATGCCGACGCTGCCCGGCGGGGTCTTCGTGCGCGGTGTGTCGAGCCGCGGAATGTTGAGGCGCTCGGGCATGCCGGTCATGTACGGGAGCCCCGGCGTGAAGCCGATGAAGTAGACGAGGTAGTCGGCGCCGGCATGAAGCCGCACGAGCTCGTCCGTCGAGAGCTCGAGCCGCCTGGCCGCGGCCGCGAGGTCGAAGCCGAGCTCGGGGTCCTCGTAGCAACAGGGCAGCTCGACGGTCCGCGCCGGTGGCAAGACCGCGGTGGTCGCCTGGGGCACCAGCTCGGCGATCGCCGCGCACAAGGGCTCGTATCCGACGGCGCGGGGATCGTAATAGACGAGCAGCGAGGAGTAGGCCGGCACCGTCTCCACAACGCCGGTCAGCCCCTTCTGCTGGATCAAGAACTCGAGCGCGCGGACTCGCGTATTGACCTCGACGCTGATCTCCTCGCCGAGCTCGACGCACACGGCGAGATCACCCGCAGCCAGAAACCGCAACGCGCTAGATCGCCGCCAGCGCGGAGTTCGGCAGATCGGTGATGAACATGTGCCCCGGACTGTGCGTGATCATGAACGGTGGCCGCGACGCGAGCGCGACGGCCTGAGGCGTGACGCCGCACGCCCAGAAGACCGGCACGTCGCCGCGCACGAACTCTTGCGCGTCGCCCCAGTCGGGGCGCGCGATGTCCGCGATACCGATGGCGGCGGGATCGCCGACGTGAACCGGGGCGCCGTGGGCGCCGGGGAACCGGGCGCTCGCCGTCACCGCCTTCGCGAGCTGGGCGGCGGCGATCGGCCGCATCGAGACCACCATCGGCCCGTGGAAGACGCCGGCGGGCCGGCACTGGGTGGACGTGCGCCACATCGCGACGTTCTTGCCGTGCTCGACGTGCCAGAGCTTGATGCCGGCCTCGAGCAGCGCCCACTCGAACGTGAACGAGCACCCGAGCAGGAACGCCACCAGATCGTCGCGCCAGTACGGCGTCGCGTCGGTCACTTCGTCGGCGAGCACGCCGTCCTTGTAGATCCGATAGCGCGGGATGTCCGTCCGGAGATCCGCGCCCGGCGCCACGCCGACCGGCTCGGAGGAGCCCACATCCGTCACCTCGAGCAGCGGGCATGGGCGCGGGTTGCGCTGGCAGAACAGGAGAAAGTCGTAGGCCTGATCCTTCGGCAGCACCGCCAGGTTGGCCTGAACGTAGTTCTGGCCGAGCCCCGCGGTGATCCCCGCGAGCTTGCCGCGCCTGATGTCCTGCCGGATTTCCCGCGGATGACGCGCGTCGATCGGCATAGGGGGATTTTACCTCGCTTCGGGCCGGCGGCGTTCTCTCACGCGGCCGGAGGCGACCGCTGGCCGAGTCGGGTCCAAACGTCCGGATTCACGAGCACGTCCGGCCGCTCCCCGCGCAGGACGCGGAGCATCTCGCCCGACACCTGCATCGCCGCCTGCCGGGTCGCCTCGCGCGTGACGCCGGCGACGTGCGAGGAGCACACCACGTTCTGGAGGTTGAGGATCGGGTTGTCCGCCGACGTGGGCTCGTCTTCCCAGACGTCGAGGCCGGCGGCGCCGAGCTTGCCACGGGTGAGCGCCTCGAAGAGCGCGCGCTCGTCCTGCACGGGCCCGCGCGAGGTGTTGATGTAGACCGCGCCCGGCTTCATGAGACCGATGCTCTTCTCGTTGATCATGTGCCGCGTCTCTTGGGTGAGGGGCGTGTGGCACGTGAGCACGTCGACCTGCGGCAAGAGCGCCTCGAGGCTCGTCACCGGCTCGGCGCCGCGCCGCCGCAGCTCGTCGGCGGCCACGTACTTGTCGTAGCCGAGCACGCGCATCCCGATCGCGCCCGCGAACTTCGCGACGCGCCGCCCGACGTTGCCGACGCCGACGATGCCGAGGGTCTTGCCGCCGAGCTCGGTGTTGCCGGCCCTCGCCGTGTTCCAATCGCCCGCGCGCGTGGCCTTGTCGACCGCGAACGTGCGCTTCACGCAGGTCAGCATCAGCATCAGCGCGTGCTCGGCGACGGCCTGGGAGTTGGAGCCGGGGGCGTGAACGACCGCGACACCGAGTCGAGTCGCCGCGGGAATGTCGACCGTGTCGAGCCCGACCCCGTGCCGGCCGACCACCTTGAGCGACCGGCAGGCGGCCATCAGGCTCTCGGTGCAGCGCGGGCGGATGCGAAACAGGATGCCCTGCGCCTCGGCGGCCATCTTGACCAGGCCGGCCTCCGTCTCGTCTTCACACACCACGACCCGCGATTCCTTCTCGAGCAGCGCCTTGCCGTCGGGGTGAATGGGACCGGCGAGCACGATCAGCGGACGCTCAGTGGCCATCGAGGGATCTCCTTGATCGACAGGTGTCGGATTCTACTACTTCCGGGCGACGACGACGAGGCGGTGGGCGTCCAGCGAGAACGGGGTGCCGTCGAGGCCGCCGAAGAGCTCGACCTTGCGCCAGCGCTCCGGGCGCAGCATGTGCAGCAGCTCGTGAGCCGAGTAGAGTCGGATCTCGCTCTCGCCGATCAATTCCTGAGAGCCGTCCTCCGATTTGGCCGACGCGCGCTTGAGGCGCCACCAGCGAGCGCGCCAGCGGCTCGTCGTCGGGTCGAACTCGTTCTCGACGCGGATGGTCGAGCTGCCGCGGCGCATGCGCTCTTCCGGCGGCAGCGAGCGCACGCACTGGTCGCGGTTGCGCGTGTCGACCACGAAGGCGCCGCCGGGCTTGAGCGCGCGCCAGAAGCGGTCGAGCACGAGCCGATCCTCGTCCTCGGAGAAGTACCCGATCGAGCTGAAGAGGTTCACGGCGAGATCGAACTCGCTCGAGAACTCCATGTCGCGGATGTCCTGACACACCAGCGCGAGCGAGACCCCGGCTTCGCCGGCCGCCTTGCGGGCGCGCCCGAGCTCGGTCTCGCTGAAGTCGACGCCGGTCGTCTCGCAGTCGCGGCGCGCGAACTCCACCGAGTGGCGGCCGAAGCCGCAGGGCGCATCGAGCACGCGCGCGCCCGCTTCGAGTCCGGTGGCGCCGGTGATCCACTGGACGTCGCTGGCGGCGTCCGTCCCGGACTCGACCGACTGCGAGATCTGCGGCCACGCTTCGCGGAAGAACCGCTCGCTGTGGAACACGAGGGGCATTATATTCCCGTTCATGACGACGCTGGTCACGGGCGCGTTCGGCTGCATCGGCGCTTGGGTCGTGCGCGGGCTGATCGCCGCGGGCGAGCGTCCCGTCGTGTTCGACCTCGGAGACGACCCGTGGCGCGTGCGCATGATCGCCGGGCCCGACGCGCCGAGCCGCCTCGTCGTCGTGCAGGGCGACATCACCGATCGCGAGAGCCTCGACCGCGTCGTGCGCGATCACACCATCCGCCGCGTGATCCACCTGGCCGCGTGGCAGGTCCCGCTCTGCCGGCAAGATCCGCCGCGTGGCGCCGCGATCAACGTCGTGGGCACCGCGAACGTGTTCGAGGTGGCGCGCGCCGTCGCGGGTCAGATCGAGCGCGTGGTCTACGCCTCGTCCGCGGCGGTGTTCGGCGCGCCGGGCCTCTACCCGCCCGGGCCGATCGCCGACGACGCGCCCGCGCGCCCGGCCACGCACTACGGCGTCTACAAGGTCGCCAACGAAGAGACGGCGCGCGTCTACTGGGAGGAGCACCGGATCCCGTCGTCCGGGTTCCGTCCGATGACAGTCTACGGGCCGGGCCGTGACTTCGGCCTGACCGCCGACCCGACCCTGGCGATGAAGGCGGCAGTCCTCGGCCGCCCGTTCCAGATCCGCTGGGGCGGATCGACCGACCTCATCTATACCGAGGACGTCGCCCGCGCGTTCCTCGCCGCGGCGGGCGCGCGGCTGGACGGCGCCCGTGTCTACAACCTCCACGGCGCCTCGGCCTCGGTCGTCGACGTGGTGCGCACGATCGAGGCGGCGCGGCCGTCGGTGAAGGGCTCGATCACCCACGTGGAGCACCCGCTTCCCTTCCCGGCCGCGCTCGGCGACGCGCGCTATCAGAAAGATCTCGGTCCGGCGCCTCCCACATCGCTCGCCGACGGCGTCGCGAAGACGCTCGACCAGTTCGAGCGGCTCCAGAAGGATGGACGGCTCGACCGCCGAGAGCTGGCGTGACGGTCTACCCTCTCCGCCTGGCGACCGCGGCGGACGCCGAGGCGATCTGCCGCATCTACGAACAAGGACGACAGCCACCCGGTCGCTGGAATCACGATGGCGTTCGCCGCCAGATACGAGGTGACGACCCACGCGACTTCCTCGACGCCGGCCGAGAGCGAGCCTTGAAGGTGCGGCAGGACCACGTTGGTGACGCTGGTATCGATGATCTGCATCACCGTCACCAGCATGACGGAGACGGTGATCGCCCAGCGGTGGCCGGGCGAGAGGGGCTCGTCCGTCACCGGACGCGGATCGTGACGACGACCGACATGCCCGCGCGAAGCGTGTGCGGGTTGCCGATTCCTTTTCCGTCCAGATGGATCCTCACCGGGACCCGCTGGACGACCTTCACCCAGTTGCCGGTGGCGTTCTCGGGAGGCAGGAGCGAGAAGCGCGCTCCGGTGCCGGCGCTCATCGATTCGATCGTGCCGGTGTAGGACTTGTCGGGATAGCCGTCGACCTCGACGGCCGCCTTCATGCCCGTCCGGAGGCGGGAGAGCTGCGTCTCCTTGAAATTCGCGACCACCCACACGTCCTGGAGCGGCACGATCGCCAGAAGCGGCTGGCCCATCTGGACCACCTGTCCGAGCTCGACGCTTCGCTTTGACACGACGCCGTCGACCGCGGCGCGGACTTCGGTGTGCTCGACCTGCAGATCCGCGAAGGCGAGGTCCGCCTGCATCTCGCGCAGGCGCGCCTCGGCGCGGCTCGCCTCCGCGTCCTTGATCGAGACTTGATGGATCTGACTCTCCGCCAGCGCCAGCGTCGCGCGCGACTCTACGACACGCTGCCGTGCCTGGTCCACGGCGTGAACGCGGTTGCCGAGCTCGGCTTCTGCCTGCTGGATTTCCCGCTCGGATTGCGTCATCCGACGCTGCAGGGCCTCGACCGTGGACCCGGCGGTCTCGTACGCCGACTCGGCCACGTCGTACTCACGGCGGGCCACGAGGTCGGTCTTGAGCAGGCTTCGGACTCGTTCGAGCTCGCGACCGGCCTGCCGGTAGGTGCTCTGGGCGCCGCTGATATCGGCGCGCATCGCGTCGGTGGCCGCGCGCCGCGCCTCGAGCCGAGCCCGCGACTCCTCCACGGCCGACTCGGCCGATTTCACGCCGACCATCGCCACCTGCACCGCCGCGCGCGCCTGGTCGATCTGCGCGCGCGTGCCCTCGCGACTCAGCGGCACTTCGGAGCGCGCCGCGCGCAGGTTCGCCTCCGCGGTGGCGACCGCGGCGCGCGCCTGATCGCGCTTGGCCTGGAAATCGCGGGGATCGACCCGCATGAGGAGCTCGCCCTTCCTGACCACCTGGTTGTCCTGAACGAAGAGCTCCACGACGTGGCCCGCGACCTTGGCGCTGACCGGAGAGATCGTGCCGTCGACGTACGCGTCGTCGGTCGAGACGTACGTGATCGCGTTGTACCAGGCGTAGCCGCCATATGAGAGTGTCGCCAGGCCGACCAGGCAGCCGAGCGTAAGGAGCAGCTTGCGCTTCATTGGGCGACCCACATCTTACCCCGTAAGGCCGGTCTGGGGGTAGGCCGGCGGCCGATGACAGGGCCGTCTGGGTAAGGGGTTTTTCCGTGAGGAGTGTGCTATATGTATGGGCCAATTTCGATGTTAGGGTATCCCGCCTTGCTTGGACGCGTCCTCGTGATCGGCCCGCTGCTCCTCGGCGGCGGCTGCGCAGCACTGATGCCTGCGCCGACGCCGATCCTGCCTCCGGAGGAGCTCTACAAGACCGGTGAAACCGAGCTGAACAACCGCCGGTACGACGAGGCCCGCCTGAACTTCCGGAAGATCGTGGAGCGCCACCCGAACTCCTCGTATGCGCCCAAGGCGCGGTTCTACGTCGGCGAGGCGTTCTATCGCGAGGCCGAGTTCGACAAGGCGGTGAAGGAGTTCGAAGGCTTCCTGGCGTTTTTCCCCCGGCACGAGATCGCCGACCTCGTCCAGTACCGCCTGGCGATGAGCTACTACGACCAGATGAAGCCCGTCGAGCAGGACCAGGCGTTGACCCAGAAGGCGCTCGACCAGTTCAGGAAGCTGGTGAAGGAGTACCCGCAGAGTCGCTACGCCACCGACGGGCTCGCGAAGATCGACAAGTGCCGTGAGCGTATCGCCCAGAAGGAAGTGTGGGTCGCGAACTACTATTTCACCCAGGGCAATCCGAGCGCGGCGCGACAGCGGCTCGAGCTCGTATTGAAGGACTATTCGCGGACCGCCGTCATCCCGGAAACCCTCTTCCTGCTCGCCGAGGTCAACTTCTACGAGGGCAAGAACGCCGAAGCGATCGCGCTGCTCCGGCGGCTGTCGGTCGACTACGACTTCACCGAGTGGGGCCGACGAGGTCGGCAACGACTCAACAGCTCCGGCCTCGCCGGAACCAAGAGATAGCCAGTGCACGACATCGTCGACCTCCGTTCCGACACGCTGACCCTCCCCACGCCCGAGATGCGCGAGGCCATGGCGCGCGCCCCCGTCGGTGACGACGTCTGGGAAGAGGATCCGACCGTCAAGCGGCTCGAGGCGCTGGCGGCCGAACGGCTCGGAAAGGCCGCCGGGCTCTTCGTCGCCTCCGGCACCATGGGCAACCTCATCTCCGTAGTCAGCCAGACGCAGACCGGTCAGGAAGTCGTCCTCGACCTCGACTCGCACATCTTCAACTATGAGGTCGCCGGCGCCGCGGTGATCGGCCACGTGCAGATGCGGCCGGTCAAGACAGTTCGAGGATTTCTCACGCCCGAGCAGGTTCGTGAGGCGCTGCGCCCCGCGAACATCCATCTGCCGCCGACCGGGCTGGTCTGCGTCGAGAACACCCACAATCGTCACGGCGGCACCTGCTGCACGCCCGAGGAGATCAGCGCCATCGCCGCCGTCGCCCACGGCGCGTCGGTCCCGGTGCACCTGGACGGCGCCAGGCTCTTCAACGCCGCGGTCGCGCTCAAGCGCCCCGCCCGCGAGTTCACGCGCGACGTCGACTCGGTCACGTTCTGCGTCTCGAAAGGGCTGGGCGCGCCGGTCGGCTCGGTGATCTGCGGCTCCGCCGATCTCATCGCCCGGGCCCGGCGCGTGCGGAAAATGCTCGGCGGTGGCATGCGTCAGGCCGGGATCATCGCGGCCGCCGGAATCGTCGCGCTGGAACGCATGGTGGACCGGCTGGCCGAGGACCACGCGAACGCCCGTACCCTCGCCGAGGGCGTCGCCAAGCTTCCCGGTCTTTCCGTCGATCTGGCGAGCGTGCAGACGAACATCGTGATCTTCCGGGTCGAGCGCGGCGGCACCCCGGCGGCATCCGCGGCCACCACGGCCGAGCTGGTCGCGGGGTGTGGCGCCCGCAAGGTGAAGATCCACGCGATCGGTCCCGACTCGATCCGGTGCGTGACTCACAAAGACATCGACGCGGAGGACATCGGCCGTACGCTCGATGCCTTCGCCGAAATCACCCGCAAGCGGTAGCTCCAGGGGGCGCCATGGCCGAACGACTGCTCGAGGTCAAGGGGCTGAAGACGCACTTCTTCACCGACGAGGGCGTCGTCCGCGCCGTCGATGGTATCGATCTCTACATCAACAAGGGCGAGACGCTCGGGATCGTCGGCGAGTCGGGCTCCGGCAAGAGCGTCACGGCGCTGTCGATCATGCGCTTGATCCCGACGCCGCCCGGCCGCATCGTCGAAGGCTCGATCCACTACAACGGCAAGAACCTGCTCGAGCTGCCCGGGCCCCAGATGCGCAAGATCCGCGGCAAAGAGATCTCGATGATCTTCCAGGAGCCGATGACCTCGCTCAACCCGGTGTTCACGGTCGGCGAGCAGATCGCCGAGGCCGTCCGGCTCCACGAGGGGCTCGGACGGCGCGACGCGATGGCCAAGACCGTCGACATGCTCAAGCTCGTTCACATCCCAAACGCCGAGCGCCGGGTGAAGGAATATCCTCACCAGCTCTCCGGCGGAATGCGGCAGCGCGTGATGATCGCGATGGCGCTGTCGTGCAATCCCAAGCTCCTGATCGCCGACGAGCCGACGACCGCCCTCGACGTGACCATCCAGGCGCAGATCCTCGAGCTCCTGAACGAGCTGAAGGCCAAGCTGGGCATGGCGATCTTGCTGATCACGCACGACATGGGCGTGATCGCGGAGACCGCGCAGCGGGTCATCGTGATGTACGGCGCGCAGGTGGTCGAAGAAGCGCCGGTCGGCGAGCTGTTCAAGGAGCCGCTCCACCCCTACACGCAGGGGCTCCTGCGCTCGATCCCCCGGATCGACCTGGCCGCCACGCAAAAGCAGAAGCTCGAGGCGATTCCCGGCACCGTGCCGACCCTGCGCGGCGACATCAAGCCGGGCTGCCGCTTCGCGCCGCGCTGCGCGCTCGCCAAGCCGATGCATTTTGAAAACACGCCACCGCTCAAAGAAGTCCGGCCGGGCCACAAGGTGGCCTGCTTCCTTTACTGAGGCCCGCCATGCCAGACGCGCTGCTCAAGGTCAGGAACCTCAAGAAGTACTTCCCGATCCGCGGCGGGCTCTTCTCGCGTGAGGTCGGCCGCGTCCACGCCGTCGACGATGTGTCGTTCGACATCCTGCCCGGCGAGACGCTCGGACTCGTCGGCGAGTCGGGCTGCGGGAAGTCGACGACGGGCCGCTCGATCCTCCGGCTGATCGAACCGACATCGGGCGAGGTCACCTTCCAGGGGAAGAACGTGACGACGCTCGACAAGCGGTCGCTACGCGCGCTTCGGAAGGAAATGCAGATCATCTTCCAGGATCCGTACGCGTCGCTCAACCCGAGAATGACAGTCGGCTCGATCATCGGTGAGGCGCTCGTGATCCACAAGCTCGCGCGCACGCGGAAGGAGCGCGAGGAGCGTGTCGCCCAGCTGCTCGAGACGGTCGGCCTCCTGCCCGATCACCTGCGGCGCTACCCGCACGAGTTCTCCGGCGGCCAGCGTCAGCGCATCGGGATCGCGCGGGCGCTGGCGGTGAGCCCGAAGCTCATCGTCGCCGACGAGCCGGTCTCGGCCCTCGACGTCTCGATCCAGGCGCAGATCGTGAACCTGCTCGAGGACCTCCAGGCGAAGTTCGGCCTCACGTACCTGTTCATCGCCCACGACCTCTCCGTCGTCGAGCACATCTCGACGCGCGTGGCCGTGATGTACCTCGGCAAGATCGTCGAGATCGCGGCGGCCAAGGAGCTCTACACCAATCCGCGGCACCCCTACACCGAAGCGCTCCTGTCCGCGGTGCCGATCCCCGATCCCACGATGAAGCGCAAGCGGATCCTGCTCGAAGGCGACGTGCCGAGCCCGATCAACCCACCCTCCGGCTGCCGTTTCCATACGCGGTGCTCGCTGCGCGTGCCGTCGTGCTCGGAGAACGAGCAGGTCCTCAAGGAAGTTTCTCCCGGGCACTGGGTCGCCTGCCAGGTTCGCACTGGCGTCGCTGTTCGCTAGTTGCCGGAGCGGGGCCGGGGGAGCGGGGAGCCCCCGTGAGCCCTGCGCGCCAACACGTGCTACAGATCGAGCTCGTGCGCTGCGATTCCTGTAACCGTACCTACACAGGGCTCACGAGGGCTCCCCGCTCCCCCGGCCCCGCTCCTGACACTTCCGGCCGCGCCGCCGTGCGGGCTTAGAAGGGATCAGCTTGCCACGGGTTCGGGTCGGGGACATCGAGATGTACTACCAGGACGTGGGCAGCGGCGAGCCGTTGCTCCTGATCATGGGCTTCGGCGGCGATCACCTGGCCTGGGCGCTTCAGATGGCCGCCTTCTCGGTGCGGCATCGCGTGATCGCGTTCGACAACCGCGGTGTCGGCCAGACCGACGCCCCCGATCATCCGTATACGACGCGGATGATGGCCGGTGACACGCTCGGCCTCCTGGACGCGCTCGGGATCGACCGCGCCCACGTGCTCGGCGTGTCGATGGGCGGGATGATCGCCCAGGAGCTGGCGCTCGCGAGCCCCGAGCGCGTGCGCTCGCTGCATCTGGCCTGCACGTTCGGGCGCCCGGATGCGTACATGCTGGCGCTGAACTCGGCGTGGCGCGAGATGCGGATCGGTATGGGTCGCGAATCAACCTTGCGGGCGCTGGCTCTGTGGCTCTTCTCGCCGACGACCTACGCCAAGCGGCCGGAGCTGATCGAGGCGTTGCTGCAGAACTCGCTGGCGAACCCCTACCCGCAGTCGCTCGCCGGATTCCTGCGCCAGGGCGAAGCGGTCGCCGCCCACGACGCCCTGGAACGGCTCTCAGCCATCGGCTGCCCGACGTTGGTCAGCGTCGCCGAGGACGACATCCTCGTCCCGCCGCGCTTCTCCCGGGAGATCGTGGCGCGAATCCGGGGCGCCGAGCTCCGACGGGTCACCACCGCCGGACACGGCTACTTCCTCGAGCGGCCCGAGGTCTTCAACGAGCTGAGCCTCGACTTCATCGCGCGCTCGTCCCGCCAAGACTAGTTCCGCCCGCAGAAGAACGCGCTCGCCGCCATGATGACGAACCCGGTGCCGCAGATCGCGTATCGCCCGTGGATATCGCCGAGCCGAACACGACGGAGAGGCTGATGCTTACGAGGAGGCCATGAGGCCCGCTTGTCGCGGCTCGATCTGCCCGCGCGCGGATCGGACGCGGTCGTCCGCGCCAGCGTGCACTACTACTACAACGACGAGTCAGAAGTGGAGCGCTTCGTTCGGGCAGTGGCGGGCGAGAGGCCCTTCGAGGTCCCCGAAACTAGTCCCAGAGGTAGGCGCGGGGGTTGACCGACTGCCCTTTGACCAGGATCTCGTAGTGCAGGTGCGCGCCGGTCGAGCGGCCGGTGTTGCCCGACCAGCCGACGACGGTGCCGCGCTCGACACGCTCACCCGCCTTGACGTTCGTCTTCGACAGGTGGCCGTAGACGCTCTTGATGTCCTGGCCATGGTCGAGGATGACGGTGATGCCGTACTCCTGGTATGTCCCGGCGATCGTGACGACCCCGCCGGCGGGCGCGCGGATCGGGGTGCCGTGCTGGGCGCGGATGTCGAGGCCGCTGTGGAATTCCGTCCCGGACGACCAGGGCGACTGCCGCATGCCGAATTCGGAGTTGACGGCGCCGCGGATCGGCCAGCGCGACGGCAGCGCCGCGAGCGCTTTACCGGCTCGCAAGACGAGCCGGTCGAGCGCCTTGAGGCTCTCGCCCTGCTCATTGACGCTGTCGGCCAGACGCTCGAGCTCGTCTCGCGGCGAGAGCTTGCCGGTCACCCGGTCAGCCCGGAGCGCGCCACCACCGATCGCGCGGTCGCGGCCGCCGGGCTGAAGCTCGGGACCGAACGGCTCCCAGATCCGTGCGTGCAGGTCGCGCCAGCTCGTCATCTCCGTGCGCAGCTCGACGACGCGCTTGTTGAACGAATCGATGGTCGCCTGCTGCTCGGCGATCTGCGCCTTGAACGTCCGGGCCTCGACCGTCAGCTGTCGAAGCTGGAGCCAGTCACCGAGGAGAGCGCAGAAGGTCGTCAGCGCAACGGCGGCGGTCGCGAAGACGGCGAGGGCCGCGGGTCGGGGGAAGTTGAAGCGGATGACCCGGGTGCCGTCACCCCGAACGATGAGCAGGCTGAACTGCTTGCGGCCTGGCCGGCGTGGCCGATTTCCGGTTCCGGCTAGGGGCCTCGCTGGCTCCACCGCCGGGCCGGCCAAACTGTCAGCAGACGATTCCTCGTGACCCACGGAGCGCATGAGGGGGCAAGCCGCGTGCCGGAAGTCCTGCATGAACAATCAAGGACTTGGAAAGCACGCTCTGCCATAACGGCAAGGCCGACGTCATTTTCGCGTCAATTTGGGCGCGAGCGTGAGTCCTAACCCCGCATGAGATTGTACGTTTATTGACACTCCTCGCGGTCTTGCGTATCATCGGTGGGCTACCTCGAAGAGGAGTCCCTCATGGACGAGTTCTATCGAATCAAGCGCCTTCCGCCGTACGTTTTCGCGATCGTCAACGACCTCAAGACCAAGGCTCGGGCTCGCGGCGAGGACGTGATCGATCTCGGCATGGGCAATCCGGACATGCCGACGCCGAAGCACATCGTCGACAAGCTCGTCGAGGCCGCGAAGAACCCGAAGAATCACCGGTACTCCGCCTCACGCGGCATCACGCGGCTGCGCGTCGCGATGGCGAAGTGGTATCGCGACCGCTACAAGGTCGATCTCAATCCGGACTCCGAGGTGATCGCCACCATCGGCGCCAAGGAAGGCATGGCGCATCTGGCGCTGGCCGTGCTCCAGCCGGGCGACGGCGCGCTCGTGCCGAATCCGACCTATCCGATCCACTCGTACTCGGTGGTCATCGCCGACGGCGATCTGCGGTCGGTTCCGCTCACGCCCGACGGTGATTTCTTCGCGCGGCTCCAGGAGACGGCGCGGCTGGCGTGGCCGAAGGCCAAGCTGCTGATCCTCTCCTTCCCGCACAACCCGACCACGATGTGCGTCGATCGCGACTTCTTCGTGAAGGTCGTCGACTTCGCGCGCGAGCACCGCCTGATGGTCGTGCACGACTTCGCCTATGCCGACTTCACCTTCGACGGCTACCAGCCACCCTCGTTCCTCGAGGTGCCGGGCGCGCGCGAGGTCGGCGTCGAGATCTTCTCGACCTCGAAGTCCTACAACATGGCCGGCTGGCGCCTCGGCTTCGTGTGCGGCAATTCTCGGATGATCTCCGCGCTGGCCCGCATCAAGTCCTACCTGGACTACGGCGCCTTCCAGCCGATCCAGATCGCCGGCATCGTCGCCCTCGAAGCCGACCAGAAGTGCGTCGGCGAGATCGTCGAGCTTCACCGAAAGCGCCGCGACGTCCTCGTGGACGGGCTCAACAAGATCGGCTGGACCGTGCCGAAGCCCAAGGGCACGATGTTCGTGTGGGCGCCGATCCCCGATGCCTTCCGCAGCCTGGGCTCGCTCGAGTTCTCCAAGCTCTTGATTCAGGAGGCCAAGGTGGCGGTGTCGCCGGGCATCGGCTTCGGCGAGTACGGCGAGGGCTACGTGCGGTTCGCGCTCGTCGAGAACGAGCAGCGGATCCGCCAGGCGCTGCGCGGCCTCAAACAGCTGAGCCGCTGACCGAACCGGCGGGGATCGAACCGTGAGTGGCGCGCGCGACGTACGCATCGGCCTGCTGGGGCTCGGTACCGTCGGGGCCGGGGTCGCGAAGATCCTCCAGAGCCGGCGCGAGATGCTCGAGGAGCGCGCCGGCGCCCGTCTCACCCTGGCGGCGGTCGCCGACACCGACCTCACGCGCGCTCGGGAAGGTCTCGATCTCAAGTCACTGCCGCTGACGGGCGATGCCGCCCGGGTGCTCGCGGACCCGTCGATCCACATCGTGATCGAACTGGTCGGAGGCCTCGAGCCCGCGCGTTCGTTCATCTCGCGGGCGCTCGCCGCCGGCAAGCACGTGGTCACCGCGAACAAGGCGCTCCTGGCTCACCATGGCGTCGAGCTGTACGAAGAGGCGCGGCGCTCCGGTGTCGCGCTCGGCTTCGAAGCAGCGGTGGCCGGCGGCATCCCGCTGATCCGCGCCGTCAAGGACGGGCTGGTCGCCAATCGGGTCCTGTCACTCGCCGGTATCGTCAACGGCACCTGCAACTACATCCTGAGCAAGATGACCGACGAGGGCCTGGATTTCTCCCTGGTCCTCAAGGAAGCGCAGGCGCACGGCTACGCCGAGACCGACCCGACCCTCGACATCGAAGGGATGGACTCGGCCCACAAGCTGCAGATCCTCGTGGCGCTGGCCTTCCGCACCTTCGTCGATCTCAAGCACATCCACACCGAAGGGATCTCGCGCGTCACCGCGCAGGACATCGACTACGCGCGAGAGCTCGGCTATCGGATCAAGCTCCTGGCGATCGCCAAGGCGACGGCGCCGGACGCGCCCGGCGGCGCCGGCGTGGAAGTGCGCGTGCACCCCACGATGATCCCCGCCGCCTCGCCGCTGGCCGCGGTGTCCGGTGTCTTCAACGGAATCTTCCTGACCGGCGACGCCGTCGGCGATCTCATGTTTTACGGCCGCGGCGCGGGGCAGATGCCGACGGCCTCGGCCGTGCTATCGGACGTCATCGAGATCGCGCGCCGGATCGCCCACGGCATTCCCTCGCTCCCTCTCGAGCTGCCGTCGGTCGGCCCGTCGCCGCTTCCGCTCACGCCGATGGACGCCATCCAGTGCCGCTACTATCTGCGCGTGACCGCTCAGGATCGGCCGGGTGTCCTGTCGAAGGTCGCGGGCATCCTGGGCGAGAACGACATCTCCATCGCCAACGTCATCCAGAAGGGTCGCGGGACACGCGAGGCGGTGCCCGTGGTGATGCTGACCCACGAGGCGCGCGAGCGCGATATGCGCGCGGCGCTGGCGAAGATCGACCGGCTCCGTGACGTCGCCGCGGCCACGACCATGATCCGCGTGGAGGGCAGCCCCGCGTGAAGGCCTGGCGCGGGGTCATCGAGGAGTACCGGGACTTTCTCCCGGTCACGGACAAGACGCCGATCGTCACCCTCTTCGAAGGCAACACCCCGCTCGTGCCCGCGCCCCGACTGGCCGAGGCGACCGACGCGCGCATGCAGATCTACTTGAAGTGCGAAGGATTCAACCCGACCGGCTCCTTCAAGGACCGCGGGATGACGGTGGCGATCTCCAAGGCGCTCGAAACGGGCTCGCGGGCCGTCATCTGCGCCTCGACCGGCAACACGTCGGCCGCCGCCGCCGCCTTCGCCGCGCGCGCCGGCATCCGCGCCTTCGTCATAGTCCCCAAGGGCTCGGTCGCGCTCGGCAAGCTCTCGCAGGCCGCCATCCACGGCGCCAAGGTCCTCATGGTCGAAGGCAATTTCGATCAGGCCCTGACGATCGTGCGTCAGATCGCCGAGCGCTACCCCGTCACGCTCGTGAACTCGGTGAACCCGTTCCGGCTCGAGGGGCAGAAGACCGGAGCCTTCGAGGTCTGCGATCAGCTCGGGCGCGCGCCGGACTACCACCTGATCCCCGTCGGCAACGCCGGCAACATCACCGCCTACTGGCGCGGCTACCGCGAGTACCACCGGGCCGGGCGTGTGAAGGAGCTGCCGCGGATGGTCGGCTTCCAGGCGGCGGGCGCCGCGCCGATCTACGAGAACCGGGTGATCGAGGAGCCGCGGACGGTCGCGACCGCGATCAAGATCGGCAATCCCGCGTCCTGGGGCCCGGCCCTGGAGGCGATGAAGGATTCCCGGGGCTGGATCGACATCGTCACCGACGAGGAGATTCTTCGCGCCTACCGCCTCCTCGCACGGGAGGAGGGCATCTTCATGGAGGCGGCCTCGGCGGCGACGGTGGCCGGCCTGATCAAGCTGGTCAAGGCCGGACGATTCGAGTCCGGATCGACCCTTGTTCTCACTCTCACCGGCCACGGACTGAAGGACCCGGACACCGCGCTCGAGTCCGCGTCTCGGCCGACCGCGGTGCCGCCGCGTGTCGACGCCGTCCTGGCGCAGCTCGGTCTCTGAACCGGCTCAAGGTCGCGCTCGGCGTCGCGATCAGCGTCGCCCTCCTCGTCTATCTCTTCTGGAGCGTGGATCTCGCCCAGCTCGGGCGTCAGCTGCGCGACGCCCACTGGGGCTGGATGCTGGTCGCGGTCGTCATGGCGCCGCTCCAGCTCTGGGTGCGCGGGCGCCGCTGGTGGTATCTCTTTCCGCCGGGCTCGAATCCTCAGGGCATCACGCCGGCCATGATGATCGGCTACATGGCCAACAACGTGCTCCCGCTTCGAGCGGGCGAGGTCGTGCGCGTCTACGTCGTCGCGCGACGCTGGAGCGCGCGCCTCGGCGCGGAAACGCGCATGCATCCCTTCTGGACCACGCTCGCCACGCTCGTCGTCGAGCGAGTCCTGGACAGCCTGGCCGTCGTGCTCATCCTGGCGGTGCTCGTGCTCGTCGTCCCGGTGCCTCGGTTCCTCGAGGTGGCCGCCATCGTCGTGCTGGCGATCGACCTGGTCGGCGTGGCGGTGCTGATCGCCCTCGTCGCGGCGCCCCAGGCCTTCGCTCGGCTCATCACGCGGCTGTCCGGGCGCTGGCCCACGCTCCAGCGGCGGGCGCTGACCGCGTTCGAGACGTTCGTGCACGGTCTGGATGGGATCCGCACGCCGTCTCACATCCTGCCGTTGCTCGCGTGGACCGTCGCCGTCTGGGTCGCGCCCGCGCTGGCGGCGTGGACCGTCCTGTTCGCGCTCGATCTGCACCTGCCCTTCGTGGCGGCCTGGGCGGTCCTCGCGTTCGTTGGGCTCGGCATCTCGATCCCGGCGGCTCCGGGTTACGTCGGCGTCTTTCACGCCGCCGCGGTGCTTGCCGTCGGCCTCTTCGGCGTGTCGCGCTCGGCCGGATTCGGCTACGCGCTGCTCTTCCACGCCAGCCAGATCCTGCCGGTCACGCTGCTCGGTTGGCTCTACCTGCTGCGCGAGCACATGAGCCTCGGTGAGGCCACCCACGCGCGGCCGGGCGTCGAGCCCGGCGCCGCCGGCTAGCCGTGCCGAGTCGCCGACTGGCGTCCCCGATCTTTGCGGTCGGCGCAGGCGTCGTGTAGGCTCTCGCAAGCATGGCGCTGCTCGTCCAGAAGTTCGGGGGCTCCTCCGTCGCCGACGCCGAGAAGATCATGAACGTCGCGCGACGGGTCGCCGCGAGCGCGCCAGGCAACCAGCTGATTGTGGTCGTCTCGGCGATGGGCAAGACGACCGACGGCCTCCTGGCGCTCTCGCGCCAGATCTCCTCCACCCCCGACCTTCGCGAGATGGACATGCTCCTGTCCACGGGCGAGCAGGTCACGATCGCGCTCCTGACCCTGGCGCTCCAGTCGCTCGGTCTCAAGGCGCGGTCCTTCACCGGCCCGCAGGTCGGCATGCGAACCGACCACTCGCACACCCAGGCGCGCATCACGCAGATCGACGGCGATCGCGTGCGCCGCGCGCTCGATGCCGGTGAGATCGCGGTGGTCGCCGGGTTCCAAGGGCTCTCGGACGAAGACGAGATCACGACGCTCGGGCGGGGCGGCTCCGACCTCACCGCGGTCGCGCTGGCGGCCGCGCTGAAAGCGGACGTGTGCGAGATCTACACGGACGTCGACGGCGTGTACACCGCCGACCCGAACATCGTGCCCGACGCCAGAAAGCTCGCGCGCGTCGCCTACGACGAGATGCTCGAGCTGGCGAGCCTCGGCGCGAAGGTGCTCCAGACCCGCTCCGTCGAGTTCGCCAAGAAGTACGCCGTGACGGTCCACGTGCGGTCCACGTTCCGCCCGGATCCGGGCACACTCGTGACGAAGGAGGAAGCCGGCATGGAACAGGCGGTGGTCACCGGCGTGACGCACGACCGGAGCCAGGCGAAGATTTCGATCCTGCGCGTGCCCGATCGGCCCGGCATCGCCGCGCGGGTCTTCGGGGCGATCTCGGCCAAGAACATCGTCGTCGACATGATCGTCCAGAACATCAGTCAGGACGGTTACACCGATATGTCCTTCACCTTGCCGCGCGGCGATCACGCACGCGCGGTCGCGGATCTCTCGGAGGTCGTGCGCGAGATCGGCGCGCGCGGGATCGTGCACGACGAGCGGGTCGCCAAGGTCTCCATCGTCGGCGTCGGCATGCGCAGCCACTCCGGCGTCGCCTCCACGATGTTCGCCACGCTCGCGCGCGAGGGCATCAACATCCAGATGATCTCGACGTCCGAGATCGCGGTCTCGTGCGTCATCGAGGACAAGTACGCGGAGCTGGCGGTGCGAACCCTGCACGACGCGTTCGACGTCGCGAGAGGAGCCAGCCGGTGAGCAGCGG
>Ga0137407_10000637_pt1 | contig 23396 bp, 19 predicted proteins | sample CZOMad2_2_16fung_FD_108410 | JGI IMG/M metagenome (GOLD analysis project Ga0137407, IMG submission 108410) | Vadose zone soil fungal communities from Angelo Coast Range Reserve, California, USA - CZOMad2_2_16fungal (Illumina Assembly) | ecosystem: Environmental > Terrestrial > Soil > Vadose... | reverse complement strand
CAAAGACCTTGAACTCAGCGTGAAATTCAAAGCTGTTTCTGGCGAAGTGGACCGTGCTGGAGGATTGGTGTTCCGACTGAAAGACGCGAACAACTACTACATCGTCCGCGCCAACGCGCTTGAGGATAACTACAGGCTGTACCACGTTGTGGCCGGAAACCGCCGTCAATTTGCAGGCGCGAATTTCAAAGTGACTTCCGGCGAATGGCATGAGCTGCGCGTCGAATGTGTCGGAAACAAAATCATTTGCTACTACGACGGAGCAAAGAAGATCGAAGCGACGGACGACACGTTCAAAGATTCAGGCAAGGTCGGACTGTGGACCAAAGCGGACTCGGTTACTTACTTCGATGATTTGCGTGTGACTGCCAAGTAGGTGCGCAAGGCGATTTCGTGTAACAACACTCTGAGGAGGATGTGATGAAAAAAGTAGCAGCAGTAATGGGGTTGCTGATGGTCTGGTTGTTCGTCAATCCGGGCTTGTGGTCTCAAGAGAAAGACCGCGCCGAGCTCGCGAAGGCAGTGGCCAGGGCGAAAGTGTCTCTTGAACAAGGCTTATCCGCCAGCGCGCACACGGGCAAACCCATTTCGGCGAAATTTGAGATCGAAGACGGTAAGTTGCAACTGTCGGTCTACACGGCGAAGGGCGATACCTTTTCGGAGGTGGTTGTCGACCACAACACGGGGAAGGCCGCCAAGACCGAATCCATCACGAGTGGTGAAGACCTTTCGGCCGCAAAAACACAAAGTGAGGCGATGGCCAAGGCAAAGCAGTCGCTGAGTGTGACTCTCGCGGGAGTCCTGAAGGGCAAACCGGGATTTCGTGCCGTGAGCATCTTTCCTGTGCTCAAGGATGGTCATCCGGTCGCCGAGGTTACCCTCACAAAGGGCGATGAGTGGAAGACCGTGTCCGAAAAGTTGGATTAACAGGCAGTCCACTAAGGGAGAGTCCAAGCATGAAGTGGATCACTCGCAGTAACGTCAAGGTGGATCGGGTTGCCTGTCCCTGGCTCATCCGACGTTTCGTTGACTCACAGGCCGAGTTTCTTTTCGTACCCGAAGACCAGCTCCTCGACACCGCGCGGACAAAAGAAGCGATTCCCTTCGATGCAACCCGGTTTGCCGAAGTGAAGCTGAACCACCGGGGAGAGCGCTGTACGTTTGAAGCCATTCTCGAAGACTACAAACTGACTGACCCTGCGCTTCATCGCCTCGCGCTGATCGTCCGAGGGGCTGACGTCAAAGGGCAGGAACACGCTTCTCCGGAAAGTCTTGGATTGCGCGCCATCGCCCAAGGCTTTGCACTCACCGGGATCAGTGACGAGGAGCGCCTGGCGCGCGAGTTTCCGATGTATGACGCCCTGTACGAGTACGTTCGTCAACAGTTGAAGGAGCTGTCGCAACACTGATTTCTCGATTTTTCAAAACCCAACATGAGGAGGTTGGTCACATGCATCGTTTCAAGCAAAGAGGAATGGCAATCCTGTTCGCGAGCATTTGTTTCCTGGTATCCGGCGTAGCTGCTTTGGCGCAAGACATTCCGAGTGATTATCAGGAGGTTCTCAAAGCGCTGGACCGCAAGGGTGACTTCAAAGCAGGCGTTCTGAAGGTGAATATTCCGCGCAACGATTTGAAGATGACGATTCAGGGCTTCGCCACTCCCACTCCGTTCGGTTTCGGAGGTTGGGTTGCCTTGACCAAGGCATCCGACGGCTCGGACGTGATGATGGGCGACTTGGTATTGCTGCAAGAGGAGGTAAATCCGATTCTCTCCGCCCTGCTCGACAACGGAATCGACGTGACGGCGCTTCATAACCACTTTTTCTGGGATGACCCACACGTCTATTTCATGCACGTCCACGGAATGGGCAAAGCGGCAGACCTCGCGCGCCGCGTAAAACCAGCGCTCGATTCGATTGGTCGCGTAAAAACCGAAGCGGCTGCTCTTGCGAGCGCCGGCGGCACTCCGCTCGATACGGCCAAGCTTGCCAAGATCGCAGGCCACGAAGGCGAGCAGACGGGGCCCGTTTACAAGATCACCGTGGGAAGAGACGACCTGGGAATGAAGGAGCACGGAGCAGTCATCAACGCTCGCATGGGTTTGAACACCTGGGCTGCGTTTGTCGGCACGCAGGAAGATGCCGCAATTGCTGGTGACGTCGCGATGCTCGAAAGCGAGGTGACGTCGGTCTTAAAAGCCCTCCGCAAGAATGGTCTCGATGTTGTGGCGATTCACCACCACATGACGGGAGACCGGCCCGTTGTCATTTTCCTGCATTACTGGGGCAGGGGCGCGGCCGAAAAACTCGCGACGGCATTCAAAGCCGCTCTCGATGAATTGGGCAAAGGCAGTCCTGCCCACGGAATGGGACGCTAGGGTCCTCTTGCCCCCAGCCAAGACATGAATACGACCGCGATTTCAGTCGAGGGTGGAGAGACGCAGCCCAAGCTGCGCGAATTCCTGCTCTACTTTCTCCACCTCGGCACTCTTGGCTTCGGCGGGCCCATTGCCCTAGCGGGCCATATGCAAAAGGACTTGGTTGAAGAGCGAAAGTGGGTATCCAGCCAGGATTATGTCGAGGGACTCGCGTTTTCTCAGCTTTCCCCGGGCCCGCTCGCGGCACAACTTGCGATGTATCTCGGTTGGGTCCGGGCCGGGACGCTTGGTGCGACGCTCACGGGAGCCGCGTTTGTCCTGCCTTCTTTCTTGATGGTCTTAGTGCTTGCCGCACTCTACGTGCATTACGGGCGGCTGCCTTGGATTCAAGGAGTGTTCTACGGCATCGGAGCCGCTGTCATCGCGATTATCACGCGGAGCGCCTATAAACTCATTCGCTCGACCTTGAAAAACGATTGGCTGCTATGGGCGCTCTTCACGGCGCTGGCGGTGACGACCGCATGGAAGGAATCCGAAATCGTCTGGCTCTTCTTGCTCTGCGGGCTCGTTTCGATGTTCATAAAGGCGCCGCCGCGATTCGGGCACTCACACCGCGCAGCTCCCGCTTTCATTGGACTGGAAAAGCTGTTCACAGGTGCCGTGGGAACAGCCACAGCGGCTACGGTAGGCACTCTCTTTCTGTTTTTTCTGAAGGCAGGTGCTTTCGTCTTCGGGAGTGGTCTGGCGATTGTGCCGTTTCTCTATGGAGGGGTCGTAGGCAAATTCCATTGGCTGACAGAGAGGCAATTCCTTGATGCGGTTGCAGTAGCGATGATCACGCCGGGGCCGGTTGTCATCACGGCCGGATTCATCGGGTATTTGGTAGCGGGACTGGTTGGAGCGGCCCTGGCCGCACTCGCTGTTTTTGTTCCTCCGTATCTGATCGTGATCGCTGGCGCTCCCTATTATCGCCGCTTCGCAAAAAACCTCCAGGTGAAGGCATTCGTGCAAGGAGTGACAGCCGCCGCCGTGGGTGCAATCGCTGGAGCGGCCTTCATCCTTGGCAGGCGCTCGTTGATTGATCTGCCCACAGTCTCAGTTGCCGTCGTGACGTTCGGACTGCTCAGCTTCAAGAAAATCCCGGAACCACTTTTGATTCTTGCAGCAGGAGTAGCGGGACTGCTGCTGTTCAAAGGGTAGGGATTGGGAGTTGGTTTGAAGAAACCATCGGAGGTTTACATGCGAAACAAAGGGTTGCTGTTCCTTGGAGTCATCGCGCTTACGGGAGCACTGGGACTTTCGGCCAAGCCGGGCGCCCTCACGCTAAAGAAAGTGACCGAGTTCGATCTCCCCGGGCCACCTGGGAAGCGGTTCGACTATCTCACCATAACCCTCGATGATCACTATCTGCTGTCGACTCACCTTGCCGCAGGACAAACGTATGTCATCGATCTGCGAACGAACAAAGTCGTGGCGACAATTCTGGACACTCCAGGCGCTGAAGGCGTTGAGTACGTCCCCGAATTGAAAAAGGCGTACACGTCGAACGCCGGCGACAATACCATTGGCGTGGTGGACCTTCGTCAGATGAAAGTAATCAAGAAGATTCCTACGGAAGCCAAGCCGGACGGTAGCGCCTACGCTGCACCATTCCACAAGCTCTACGTTTCTGATGAACGAGGCAAAGCGGAAGCCGTCGTGGATGTACGCACAGACAATATCGTTAAGACGCTCCACTTCGACAGTGAGACGGGAATGCCGCAGTACGACCCTGTCGCCAAAAAAGTGTACGTCAACCTCCAGGACAAGAATATTTTCGCGGTCATCGATCCGGGTACGGATGAGGTGGTAGGGCGCTACCCGGTAGGACGCTGCGAAGGGAACCACGGGATGACGCTTGACCCGGAACACCATCGCGCCTTTCTCTCTTGCGAAGGCAACGACCTCATGACCGTCTTCAATCTCGACACTCACCAACCCATCGCATTCCTGCTGATGGCGGGCGGTCCCGACGTCATCAAGTTCGACCCTGGATTGAAGCGTATCTACGTGGCCTGTTCGAGCGGAGCCATCTCGGTATTCCAAATGGACGACCCCGACCACTACCGCAAGCTGGAAGACTTTCCGGTTCAGAAGAAAGTGCATAGCTTGGCGGTGGACCCCGAAACGCACCGCGTTTATGCACCGGAGCAAGAGGCGGACGGCAAAGCAGTCGCCCGAATGGTTATTTACGAAGCCATCGTGAATCCGTGAACTGGCCCATCCCTTGACATGAATCAAGTGGCCCAGCCCAACCGGTCGCAAGTTGCAGCGCCCTGCGCATTCTTCCGACCCACGGAAAGTGCAGGAATGCATCACTGCGTTCTGTTGGCGCTGGCTTTGGTGTGTCTAAATTCGGGCATGCTCTGGGGGAAGGCTGGTCCTGACCCAAGTCCACCTTTTCCGCAGGAGGGGGCGCGCATGGCGGAAGCGGTACGCGTTGACCGTGCGCCGCGTTTAGATGGCACACTCAACGACCCACTCTGGCAATCCGCCAAACCCATTACTGATTTTCGGCAGCGAGAGCCGAAGGAAGGTGAACCCGCCACGGAAAAGACGGAGGTGCGTATCCTCTACACCCGACACGCGGTCTATTTTGGGATTCATTGCTACGATTCCGCACCATCTCGAATCGTAGCGACGGAACTGCGACGCGATGTGAGCCAAGACCTAGACGATCACTTCGAGATTCTGATCAATTCCAACCATGACCGGCGTGGCGGTTATGTTTTCGAAATCAATCCCCTGGGAACACAAAGCGACGGCTTGGTCGTCGAGGAGCAGAGCGGATCAGAGGGAACCGATTTCGATTCGGGCTGGGACGGTGTCTGGATATCCGAGGCACGCATTACGCGAGACGGTTGGGCCGCGACGATCGGGGTTCCCTTCTCGACTCTAAATTTTACAAAGTCGAAGGACGTCATCTGGGGTTTGAATTTCAAGCGATTCATTCGCAGAAAGAATGAAGAAGATCTCTGGGCTGCATACCGGCGAACCTACGGGATTGCGAAAGTCTCTGAAGCGGGGGAACTAACGGGCATAACGGACATCGGAAGTGGAAGGCTCTTTGTCGTGAAGCCCTATGGGCTGGCGCAATACGATAAGCGGACGGGCCAAAGCCCGGCATTTCCTCTTACGGGCGGGCTGGATGTGAAGTACGGGATTCGCTCGAACGTCGTTTTGAATTTGACGGGGAATACAGATTTTTCCGCCACGGACGTGGATCAACAGCAGTTCAATCTAACGCCGTTCCCGATCTTCATCCCGGAGAAACGCCAGTTCTTCTTGGAAAATGCGGGAATCTTCAACTTCGATATGGGCGGCCAGGATAAGTTGTTTTTCAGCCGTCAGATTGGGATCGATTCGGTAACGGGGAACCAGGTGCCCATCAATGGCGGAGGCAGGCTGACCGGCACTCTAGGTCGTTTGCAATTCGGAGTCATGGATGTAGACACGCGCTCCAGCGGCCCAAATCCATACGCAAATTATGCAGTTGTTCGCCTAAAGGAATCGTTGTGGGGTGGTTCGTACATCGGTGTGATGGGTATCGATAAGCGCTCCGGCAATGTACAAGACAGCTTCAATCAAACCGGTGGCGTTGATACCCGTCTCGTTTTCTTCAAGGACTGGTTTGTGGACGCTCACACGGCGGCAACTCAATCGCCTGGCTACTCGAGCGGGAATAGCGATGTCGGCGCTTCTTTATCCTATCGTTCGAATTGGGTGGACGGGAAGTTGGAGCGCAGAAAAATCGGACCGAATTTCAATCCAGAGGTGGGATTCATTGAACGGATCGATTCCAATGAAACCTATGGAGATCTGACTTTCAAGGTGAGGCCCAGGATCACCGGCGTCCGGGAATTGCAATTCGAGGGGTTTATTCTCCACGCGCCAGACACTCAGGGTGTCGTGCAAACCCAGGAGTGGCAGGGAACCTTTCGGGCCGATTTCAACAACGGCGCATACACCGACGATGATATCGCCGATGTGTTCACACAGCGAATCACAACACCTCTTCACATTTACAAGAATGTCTTCATTCCGAACGGCCTGTATCACTTCGCCCGCCATCAGATCACGTACGGGTCCGGCAAAGACCGGCGGTTTACCTACAATTTCTTCGAACGCTTTGGCGGTTACTACGGAGGAGCTCTGAATGAATTTCGCGTGCGGATAAACTATCGTCCGACTGCGAAGTTCTCGATCTCCGCCTCGGAGACCTGGGATCGATTTCGATTGCCGTTGCCCAATGGTAATTTTTCGGTGGTGCTGGCGAGCTTGCAGGGGAATTATTCCTTTACTCGTTTCTTGACGTTCACGAGTCTAATTCAGGTGGACACGTCGAACACACAGGCGGTCAGTGCCAATGTTCGCCTGAGGTATAACTACCGACCTGACAGCGACCTTTACATCATCTACAACGTCGGGACGCAATTCGCCAGCATTGCCCCGGCAAACCCCCCACAAGTTCGTGAGACCCGCTTCGCCGTGAAATGGACTTATTCTTTCGCTCCGTAGAACTACTCGTTTCAATCGACCAATGGACGCGGAGTGTCGCTGCGACACATCGACGTCCAGTTTCATGGTGATTGGAGTTTACCTGGCATCAATGCTTCGCCAAATAGGTTCCTGTTACATATCCCAAAGTTGCACCTATGAGGACGTCCGAGGGGTAATGCCTCTTTGCCGGATAGCGCGAGAGACTGACTCCCGTTGCAAGGGCATATGCTCCCCACTTCACCCATTTATTTTTGGGATATCGGTGAGCGATCACAGCCGCAAATGCGAAACTCGTAGCTGCGTGTCCGGACGGAAAGGCCCTTCCGCCGCCCCAGAACTTGCCTGTACTCCCTGGTTTGAAAGGAAACTGACGGTCAAAAGCGAGCTTCAGAGCCAAGTCTACCGTGCCAGCCGCTCCCATCGCAGCGAGTGATTTAAATCCAGTATCGCGTAAATAGGGATGGTGTTTCCCACACCCAATGCCATACACGAGAGCGGCCGATCCAATCTCCAAGCCGAGGCCAATGTTTGACCACTGCCCTGCCGTCTGTTGTAAGGACTTGGATTGAATGCGATTGTCGGCGGGCCGGTCTACCCTTGCAATCATTACTCCGGTGGCTGCCAAGATTGGCAGCTCCCATTTCAAATTGGTGGGACGAACAGCGCTTCGGGGAACAGATTTGAGTCCATGACCGAATTGCAAAGTTTCAGCCCAGGTCTCGTGGAAAAACCCGTGGATACTGCACCCCGCATCTGGGGCCACCTCTTGCACGCATGATGGTTGTTGATTTTCCCGGGCCTGCCCCGAGGATCGGGGCGTGCTGGAGCGCGGTTCCGCTTCTTGCGTCAGTTCTCCGGATGAGTCGGTCGTCTGAGCGAACGCGGGCCTTGGGTCATAGACTACAGCGGTACAGATGAGCAGAGCACACGCAAGGAACCGGAAACTGCTTGGGATTCGGGGAATCGCCATGATTTTGAGAGCTCCTATCGAACTCAGATGCATTCTCTTCACCTCGCTGCCTATCGGACCTGCCCGTCGTAACTCTCCGGTTCGGGTTCATCGTTTCAGGTCCTTGGGCGGCCCGATTAGGGCTGGTGACTCGGGGGTGATGGTAAACATCCCGCCGGGATCGAGAGGGCGCTGGACGGCACCTTCCAGTTCGCCGAGCGCCCTCTGAGCGCGAAGCAGTGCGTCAAGCTGCGCTCGGGCTAAAACCCAACTTTGGATTTCGATGGTATCGAGACTCAGTCGGTTGTCGGTGCCGGCGCGGATTGTCTGCTGCATGATTTGCAGCTGAGTCTCTTGAAGTTTGCGCAGGGATTCGGACTCGGCCAGTTCCTTCAGCGCTGCTGTGTAAACGGCGAGCGCCCGCTCACTTTTTGCGATGACTTGCGCCTGTCGTTCGAGGAACGCGGATGCGGCTTCCTTGCGACGAGCCTCAGCCTCAGCGATGGGTCCTTGGTTTCGATTGAAGAGAGGGACAACGGTCGAGAAGCCGACGGTAAAGAAACTATGTTTTTCCTCATACGTGTACCCCGGCCCGATATTTATATCGGGATATTGCTTGGCGATCTCTAGCTCTAAGCCTGCTTCGGCAGCCGCGTATTGCTCAAGAGAGCGCCGAAGGTCCAGCCGATTCAGGACCGCGTCGCGCTGGATCCCTCCTGGCGAAAGGGACTCTGCACTTGGTGGCGTGTCGATGTTAGGCCACGAGAAATCCGCAGACACAAGAGCTGCCACTGGAAGGCCAACAGCGGCCGCCAGAGCTGCTTTGGTCTCCCTGACTTGGCCCTCAGCCATATCGATACCCAGGTGTGTCTTTGAGAGCTCGATTCGCGCTAAGTCGACGCTTTGTCTTGGTATCTCCCCGGCAGAGAATATTTGTTCGAGAATATTTACTTGGTCCTCGCGAACCTTTTCTTCGGAGCGAAACAATTCCAAACTTCGAGAGGCGAGAAGGTAATTCAGCAGTGCGGCACGAACTCCGCTGTGGATCGTCCAGGCTGAATCCGCAAGATCGAATCGCGCAGCTTGATCGAGACTACGCGCGACTTGGATGCGATGCCCACGCTTGCCCGCAGTCTCTATTGGAAAGGCAAAATCCAAAGTCAACAAATAAGGAGTCGGGATTCCTGGTGCGATACTCAGAGAAGGATTGGGGCGAGCGCCCGCCGTGACCAGAGCTGCTTCCGTTGCCGCAACGCGCGCCCGAGCCGAGTCGAGTGCGGGATTGAAATACAAAGCCGCCAGCGACAGGGTTTGTAAATCCCAAGTCCTGAGCGGCCATGGAGACACTGGGTGACCTAGGTTCTGTTCCTCGAAAGACTGGAGGCCGGGATCGACAAGACTCCGCGATTCAAACTCTGAAGCTGTGGCGCTGGCAACGATAGGAGCTGGCCGGTATCGCTGTACAGCACAGCCCGCCAACAAGAAAACACCGAAGAGAGGACCGATTCCTTTTCGTATCGCATTCATGGATGTTCTCCAATTAAAGAAACAAGAAATGCAGCCCCCAGGAAACTCATTCGTGCCAGAGGTCTAGCGCCCCGCGAAGACCACGCCGGGCTCCAGCTTGAGCACCGGCCGGGCGCTGATCGCCGCGGCTACGACGCTCACCAGCAGGACCATCACGACCGCCGCCACTGGAGTGAACCACATCATGCGGAATGGATAGTCCGCCTCCGTCACCGCAATCTGGCCAACGATTCCGCACAAGCCCAGCCCTAGGCCTGTTCCTAGAAGCGCGCAAAGCCCCGTCTGCACCAAGATCATGGCCAGCAGCAGTTTAGAGGTCGCGCCCATCGCCTTGAGCACCGCGTATTGTTTCAGGCTCTCAGTTGTAAACATGTAGAGCATCACGCCCGTTACCCCGAAACCTACGGACATGGCCAGCGAGAGCATCGCGGCGATATCGCCAACATCTTCCGAGTTGATTAGAAACCAGCGGACTGTATCGGCCTTAAAGTCATCCGAGGAACGTGCCTTAAGGCCGGTCCGGGCATGGACACGGGTGGCTAGTTCGCGTGGAGAGACACCCGGCGCAGCAGTCGCAAGCACGAACGTCAGGAGGTGCCGCTCCGGCAGCAGGATGCGACTGCAGTTGGAGTACGTTGTATAAAGCAGCGGTCGCGGCGGAAACCGCGGGGGAGCGTCCGACCGGGCCCTGACCACAACGCGGTGATCATTAATCAGCAGCTCGTCGCCTACGGTCAGTTCCCGCGTTGGTGCACTAAGGTGCGGCTCTCCATAGGGCCATTGATCGGCCTTCAGCATCGGTGTTTCGAGCTTGCCTTTGGTGCCACCCGGATCGACAATCACCGCGTCCGGAGCGTGAAGCACCGTCGGTGACGCATCATTCTTCAGCGCGGGCACGCCGAACAGCGTGGCGTCGTCCGCGCATATTACTTGGAACGGCTGAAACCGCCCGTTTGGAAAGCGTGCTTCCGACGTGGCCAAGGCCAGCGGCACTGCTGACAGTACGCCCTCAATACTGCGGACCCGGACTAGAGCCGAATCAGGCAGGTTCGTCGTCTGTTCAGCGGACTCAACCGCAGGGTCCATGACCCACACGTCCGCCAACGGATTCTCAGCGATGAGAGCAAATCCGCGTGTCATGAAGCCGCAGAAGTAAGAAAAGGCGAACGTGACCAGGAACGAAGTGAACGTGATGCCGAAGAGCAGCCCCGTGTACTTAGTGCGGTCGCCCACCAGCATCTTCAAAGCCAGCCGAAGCATCTAGCGTTTCCTCCGCTGGAGCGTGCGGCCATCAGCATTCTTGAGCGCGTCATCACCGCATGGTTTTGATGGAGACTTCGCCTGAGTTGTTGTCCCCCCAACCGGAGGCGCCTCGACGAACACGTCCATCTGCTGGCCAACATACACGGGCAGAGAGGCTCGGTTAAAGCTGTAGATAACCTGCAGCACCCGGGTGTCAGTCCGTTGTGTGCTATCACCGGTAAGCAACACCCTCGGGACGACATCCGGATCGGTGCGCTCGTACCGCACCGGAACTTTCAGATCTGGATTGCCACGCACGAATGCCACTGCTGACGCACAGGGTTGGAATCTCCAGGCGTCATTCTCATCAATGTCGACGCGCACGTGGAACAGGGTGTCGTCGCCGAGTAACATCAACGGCGTGCTGAGCGAGCCACTCTGTGCGTACTCGCCCAGCCGCGTCTTCATCTGCAGGATGCGCCCTGGGAATGGAGCACGGACCGTGCGCCGCCCGATCTCGGTCTTGATTTGCTCGACCTGGGATTCAGCGGATGCGAGGGCCGCCTCGTCAATCGCCACATCAAAGCGTCTGTTGTCCATCTCCTCGACACTGATGGAGACCCCCGGGCTCAAGCCCTCGCCGACCCTGAGTCGGTTCTTTACTTTTGCCAGGTTTGCTTCGGCCTCCTTGACCTTGGCGAGCGCTGGAAGTACCTGGGCTTGTAGATCACTGCTGTCGATCTTGAACAGCGGGTCTCCGGTCTGCACCTGGTCGCCCCACTTCACGTAGATCGCCGTTACGATGCCGGAAACTGGTGTGCCAATGGCAATGTTCTCGGTCTTGGCCTCCACGATGCCTGGACCGAAGATATACGAGGTAAATGACGCCTTGACTGACTGGACCACTGGCGGGGCAACTGGCTGGGTTCGGTTACCCCGAATGACCATAACCACTGCGACGCCGACACCGATAATCGCCAGAAGGGGAAGGATGTATTTGCGAATCATTGCGGGCGCTCCTTATTCTTGCCATCGACGACCTCGATGATCTTGCCGTCATCCATGTGTGCAATACGATCCGCAAACTCGAAGATGCGTGGATCGTGGGTGACCACAATCAGTGCCCGGTCGGGGCTCTTCGCTACGCCGCGCAGAATATTCATCACGCTGCGCCCGGTCTCATGATCCAGGTTGCTTGTCGGTTCGTCGCATACAATCAGCTTTGGGTCGTGCACCAACGCGCGGGCGATGGCCATGCGTTGCTGCTGGCCACCGCTGAGCTGCGTCGGCAGCGCACTCAGGCGCGTGCCAAGATCTACTTCGACCAGAGTTTCCCTTGCTCGAGTCTCCGCGCTCTTCCGGGATACGCCATTGATCAGCAGCGGTACGGAGACATTCTCAACCGCGTTGAGCGCCGGCAGCAGGTTGAAAAACTGAAATACGAAGCCGATCGACACCCCGCGAAAGCGTGTACGCTCCTTTTGGTCCATGCTCTTCAAGTCCCGGCCAAGCACCTCGCAATTGCCGGAATCTTGATCCAGGATTGCGGCAATGACAGAGATCAAGGTGGTTTTCCCGCACCCTGACGGGCCGACCAGCATGAGTAGCTCCCCGCGGCGCACGTCAAGGTCAACGCCCCGCAGCGCCATTACTCTTGCCTCGCCTGTTCCGTATGTTTTCGTCAGGCCGCGGCAATGGACCGCAGACTGTTCGTTCGGCGCCGCCGTATCGATTGCGTATTCCATTGTTTGTCCTTCGGCTCTCTTAGAAGAGCGAACGTATTTGAGCGAGGCGAGGCAGCAAGTTGCAGCCCGGAATGGTCGCTTCGGTTGCCTGCCTGTTGGCCTGTGTGGTGCACTTCCTCAGAGCATCGCGCTCAACGACTTCAGCAAGAACAACATGCAAAGACGAGAGAAGATTCGCGCCAGAGGTCTACCCACAAGGCTTCGTTCGCCTTCAAATGGAAACAACAACTGAAGGAAGGCAGTCTCGGGTCGGACGGATTTTGAGCGCAGTGCTAGATGCGGAGGTTAAGTGGACGACTTCCTGAGGCGGAATCCAACGCGATGGGAGGGATCAAGAAAAGTAGCGAGCCCTGAATGCGTGGCGAGTTAGGTCCGAAACTGATGGATGACAATCCCGAACTGAGTCTGACGATCAATCGCGCAAGGGCGTAAACCGCACCGACACACAATGCAAGAAGGACCAGAGTGTATTCGGTATCCTGCCCCGTTTGAATCGTGTGATCCCAATCGTCAAACGTCTCCAACACAGGGCAGACCACGCAGGTCAGCAGAACAATCATCACTGCCGCGCGCGACATTCTTGTGCGCATGAGTTGAATTATGTCAGACCAAAGTTTCAAGAGCAACACGAACCGAACCTGAATCGCGGCAGGGTCGGCGCGCAAAGTTACAAGCTTGGGAGATGCATTAAGAAGGACAAATAGTTTCTGTTCGTCCTCTCCTTAGCTGCCCGCAAACCTCGATAGTCGAGTTGAAGTGACGCCTCGCACTGCCAGAATCGGTATAACCTGCTCTACGGGATGTTGAGTTTCTGAGTTGAGTACAGCGATCAGCTAGAAAGACTGAGAACGACAATGCGAAATCTCATCCGAGCACGCAAGACGCCCAGCATTCGCGACCTCTGGAGTGGCCCGCTTCTCGATCGGAGCTTTCGCGTTAGCATCTCGCTCAAAGGACTACACGCGTTGCTGGAGACGATCAGCGCGATTGCGCTTCTCAAGATTGATCCGCAGACGATGAATCGGTTCGTGTTGGCCGTTCTGCATCAGGAGCTCTCCGAAGACCCGCAGGATTTCGTCGCCACGCACCTAGTCCGTGCCTCTCAGTATTTTGCGGGCAGCGGAAAGTACTTCGCCTCTTTGTATCTTCTTTCGCACGGCGCCGTCAAACTCGTGCTCGTTATAGCCCTGCTAAGGAACAAACTTTGGGCATATCCATTGATGATTGTCATGTTAGCGGCGTTTGTTTGCTATCAGCTCTATAGGTTCGCTCTCTCCCATTCCGTTTTGATGATTCTGTTGACGTTATTCGACATCGTCGTCATTTTTCTCACCTCGCTCGAATACGGAAAGCAGAGGTCGAAGCGTCAACCAGAATCGCCCAGGACAATGCAATCCTAGAAGTTGTCCCCGTGCAAGAATCGGGTGGAGAGTCGGAGCGCGAACGGGCTTCTTGGCTCTATCGCGTACAGCGTCGCCCGTAACAGGCGTTAGCACGCAATCTAACAGGCGCCCACTTTGCGGTAATTTCCAATCAGTTGGCGAATTGCGATTTGGTCTGCGTAATAACTCCAATGCGCGACATAGGTATGCAGGTGTGCATAAAGGGACACGCAACCGCCTTCGCGGCCTCTAGGATGCTACCGTGGTGAAGCTGGAGGATTGGCGTGCAAGCCGGTCCACCAAGCCGGCGTACCACTACCTGGGAACGCGGAGCACGCGATGACATCCGGACAAGGAAAAGTACAACTGCTGTCGACGATCGGCTTGGTAATGTGCCTGTTCTTCGCCGGAAACCCGGCGAATGTTTCTTTCGCTCAAGAGACATCCGTGGCCCCGCTCACTGCAGATGAGATCGTGCAAAGAATGGTGGAAAGGAACGAACAACGCGCCCAGACCCTAGAGAGCTACCGTGGGACCCGCATTTATAATCTCGAATATCACGGATTGACGAGTAAGAGCGCCACACTGGTGGTGGCGATGACCTACCGGCGGCCTGGCGAAAAGAAATTCTGCATACTTTCGGAGAGTGGCTCAGAACTCTTGCAGGGGCGAGTCTTGAAGCGACTTCTCGAAGCAGAGGTAGAGGCCTTGCAGGAGGAACAACGCCGGCAGACGGCGATGGGTCCGAAAAACTACGAATTCCGCCTGGTAACCAGTGAGCGGACAGGTGATCAGGGCTTCTACATCCTGGAAGTTACGCCGCGAATCAAGAATAAATTCCTGTTCCGTGGCCGGATTTGGGTAGACGGCCAGGACTTCGCGGTGACGCGCATGGAAGGCGAGCCAGCCAAAAACCCCTCCTGGTGGACGAAGCGAAATGCCATCCACGTCACCTATGAAAAGATTGGCGAATTCTGGCTACCTGCGCGAAATGAAACCAATACGCAAGTGCGCATTGTGGGGAGTTCTTTGCTGACAATCGTTTATCGGGACTACGAGATTCTGAACGCGGGCGCCATGCAGGTCACCGCAACTTCGGGAAGCATGCTCGGCTGCCCTGGGGAGTCGGCAAAGGTGTCCCAGGCTCAACCCTAACGCCGATGTTGTTTTCAACAGCGGTCGCCCCCCAAGTTTGGCCAGTTCACTCGCAAAAAGCGGATGCCTAGCATGGACCACTTGGCCGCGCCGCCGTTCCAGCTTCCTGCGTCGGAGAGCTCTGCGGGTTCGGAACTTGATATGGCGTTGTGCCGGCTAGACTGGCTGCACACTCCGAAAGGACCTGCGGAATTGCTGGGAGCGTGGACGGCAGAACGGGAACCGACTGATCGGGTTTTCTGAAGTTAAACGCACTCGTGAGATCGCCAACCGTGGCACGTCGCCATGCGCTCAGGTTGGGCACTTCGGTGCCAAAACGTGTCTCGAGGAATCGCAGCACTGACGTGTGATCGAAGAGAGCCGATGATACAAACCCACCCCTGCTGAACGGAGAGATCACAAGCATCGGCACACGAAAACCCAAGCCGATTGGGCCGAGAATGGGAGGATTGCCAACCACTGTGGGGTCCGGGACTGCGGGCGCAGTGACGTACTCGCCGGGGGTGCCGGGGGGCGCGGTCACCGGCGCGACGTGGTCAAAGAAGCCGCCATTCTCGTCGTAAGTGGCGAAGAGGACCGTCTTCGCCCATAGCGCTGAATTCCCAGTCAAAGCACTGATAATCGCGGACAGGGTGTTCTCCCCAAAGAGTGAGGGCGCTGGGGGATGATCGGAGTCAACGATCGAGGCGAGAACCCAGGAGACTTGTGGCAGGTTTCCCGATAACGCATCCGCCAGAAAATCAACGGGAAACTGGGGCCCGAATGCGTTTTGGTAGAGCGGCGATGTGGGGTCCTGGAAATTCTTGAAGTACGAGAGAACATTGTCGGAGAAAATGGTGTTCAGAATATTCTGGTCAGGTGACGAGTAAACCTTCCACGAAATTCCGCGAGCCTGAAGTTGTTCGGGCATCGTCGTATAGGTGAGTTTGCCGAAGAACGACGACCGATTTGCGACTAGCGATTGAAGTAAGGGTCCGCCGTTCTGTCCAGCCGGGTCAATGGAAGCCGCCATGGTGTAGAGGCGGTTGGGATCCGTGGGGCCGATCACCGAGCAGAAATAGTTGTCGCATATAGTGAAGGCGTCAGCCACTGCATAGTAAAAAGGAAGGTCTGCGCGAGTGAGGTAGCCCATGGTGAGTACGGCATCATTGGAATTGGTCGCGAGGCGAGAGGTCACAAAGCCATCCATTGCGCCGCTGTCCCAGCTCAGATGCTGCGGCACCCAGTCATGGGTGATGTCGTGGGTGCACGCTGCGTTCGTCTTGGACGTATCGAGATGGAATGGCAGCAATACGCCAGCCGGCGGGTTGGTGGTATTTGCAGGGTCGGGTTGCTGGAACGCCGGACTCTGGTCGGAGAATCCACGCACGCCGCGGTAGCTTCCGAAATAATGGTCGAAGGAACGATTTTCCTGGATGAAGATGACGACGTGCTCGATGTCAGTCAATTTAGAGCAAATGGAGGGAGCGGGGCCGGGGGAAGTACTTCCTCCGCCGCATCCAGACAGAAGAACGGCCGCGAGCTCTGCTGTAGCCGTGGCGGCGCCTATTTTCAATAATTCTCGACGGGTAACATTCCTGGAAGGCATGGGAAGTCTTATCCTCTCCTTTCACTGCGTTGGATGCGCGAAGCTGACCCGCCACCCGTCAACTCCCGTGTCAGGCCGGTCCTGTGATTGAATTCTCGCCATTGAAGGAACGCCGCGGCCTGCAAAATTCCTGCGCGAAGCTAAATAAAGCTGATTGCGCAAGGATGGGCAGGAAGAGAAGGGGAAATCGAAATACCGATACGCTTAATCATGGGACTTCTCCCCGGCTGGGACGACCGTTACATTTCCAGATTCCTCGAATCCAGGAACAGTTGCTTGCCAGAGAATGATGTCGCCCGGCCGCGGTCGTGTCAATAAGGACAGACAGGGCGGTTGTGCGCGCGTATCATTGTGGGTCACTTCGTCGTCGCCGTTCTTGGATAGGTCGTAATCAAGTCACGCTATTGGAAACGGAGATCTGTGAAACTGACCAACCCCCATCGACGATCATCATGAAATACGACAACGTAGTACAGACGTAGTACCAGTTGTGGCGAATGTCGGCAAAAAGCGAATAAAGGGTGAACGAAGACTGAGGGAGTGACGCTCCGGATTTCACCGCAATTCGTTAGCCTTCCTAGGTTTAGCTTAGCTCCGGCGAATTGTGATTAAAATACTCTGCTGGCTGTTAACCGAAGGGTTGATTCCACCTGCTTATTTTTCACTGGACGATTAAGACCCCAATTGAGAGACACTGTGAAGCGCGGGCTGAGCCCAGTGCGTGACCACCGATTTGCATTTCCGAAGATTAATGAGACGAGAAATGCGCAGGGTCCCCTGAATTTTTCCCATACTTGCCAGATGGCGCGCGCTTAACTTGCCTCCGTTCAATAGTTTCTGAATAGCACTCCTGCCTCCCAGTGTTTTTGCAAATTCGTCATGTGGCAAACTCTCAGAAACTAAACGACTTGCGAATCCAGACCTCCTGTCTGGCGGAATTCCACAGATGAGGTTTGAGTGAAGAAAGCTTTCAATAAGCTAAAGAAAACACGCGAGATGTTTTGGTCGGGGCGCCGAGATTTGAACTCGGGACCTCCTGCGCCCAAGTCAGGCGGGCCACCGAAGCCCCGCAGTCTCCTGCTCGGAAACAATCACGCACTCGCGGACCAACGATACAAGACCTGAAAGGAATCCTGAACCCGTTCGCGGTTCAAGAACAAAGGGTGCCAACCCGCTGACCGCGTGGGACCAACTGTAGGACCATTAAGCGTTTCTGACCGCTCTAAATGCTACTTAGTGCTCCTGAAAGTGCCTCGTAAGTTGTTGACACTCCGTTCCCTGCAGACTTGCCAAGGTTCAGGTGTCGGTTCGATTCCGATAGGCCGCTCCAGAAATTCAACTCCTTACAGCGAGAGTTTCTTTGCCGCGGGAACGCAGAGTGTCAGCCGCGGCCTCCTTCCCCCGACGGATTCCGACCAATTTCAGATGTGCCGGCCGATTTGCCGGGCGCAAGGCTTGTGCGTGCACATAATGGAAGGCGGTGCGTGGAAGAATAAGGCCGTAGCCCGTTGGACATCAGGCGGGAAACACAGCTTGACCGGATGCAAGGCTGGTATACCATTAAATCCCCTTCCAAATAACCGGCGCGCGGCTATGGCTGTCCTCTTCAGCCTTATGGGTTGTGCCCGGAATAGACCTTCCCTTACTAATCTGGTGTGAGATGAAGACGAAGTCTCTGCTGAGTCGCACGGTGCAGCTTGCGTTCGGGTCCGACATTTTGACCTTACTCGTCGTGGGTACGATCTCCTATCGCGGCATGGTCGCGTCCAGTGGAGGCGGCCGATGCGTACGGCACTCCCAAGTTCGCGAGTTACGGGATGAAGCGTTGAAAGACTCGTGGTGATGGCAGTGATCCGCGACATCAACGTGCATAAGGATGCGGAAAAGCATCTGGCGCAAATGGAGGGCAGGTACCGTGGCCTGCTGGAGGCGGCACCGGATGCCATGGTGGTGGTGAACCAGGGCGGGGAGATCGTCCTGCTGAATCTTCAAGCGGAGAAACAGTTCGGATACCAGCGCGACGAACTTGTCGGGCAGAAGGTGAAGAACATCATTCCGGAAGGCTTCGCGGAACGGTTGATCGCGGACGGTACTCGATCTGCGGCTGACGCGCTCGCGCAACAGATCGGTACGGGAATTGAGCTTACTGGACGGCGGAAGGATGGAAGCGACTTTCCCATTGAGATCATGTTGAGCCCCCTGGAAAGCGCCGAGGGAATCCTGGTTACGGCTGCCATCCGCGACATCAGCGTTCGCAAGGATGCGGAAAAGCATCTGGCGCAAATGGAGGGCAGGTACCGTGGCCTGCTGGAGGCGGCACCGGATGCCATGGTGGTGGTGAACCAGGGCGGGGAGATCGTCCTGCTGAACGTTCAGGCGGAGAAACAGTTCGGATACCGCCGCGACGAACTCGTAGGGCAGAAGGTGAAGAACATCATTCCGGAGGGCTTCGCGGAACGGCTGGTCGCAGACGCTCTTCGATCCGCGGAAGACGCGCTGGCGCAGCAGATCGGCGCGGGGATTGAGCTCACTGGACGTCGGAAGAATGGAAGCGACTTTCCCATCGAGATCATGCTGAGCCCCCTGGAAAGCGCCGAAGGAATCCTGGTGACGGCAGCCATCCGCGACATCACCAAGCGCAAAAAGGCCGAAGCGCACCTTCTGCAGAAGGTGGAGGAATTAAACCGCTCGAATGAGGAATTGGAGCAATTTGCCTACGTTGCCTCTCACGATTTGCAGGAGCCGCTACGGATGGTGGCCAGTTACACGCAGCTTCTATCCAGACGGTACAAGGGAAAGCTGGACTCCGACGCCGATGAGTTCATTGCCTTCGCAGTGGATGGGGCCAGCCGCATGGAGCGGCTGATCCAGGATCTGCTGGCCTATTCGCGTGTCGGGACAAAAGGAAAGGATCTGCTCGATACCTCCAGTGAAGAAGCATTGCAACAGGCGCTCCTAAATTTGCGTGGCGCCATCGAAGAAAGCGGTGCACTGGTGACGCACGATCCCCTGCCCACCGTCCTGGCGGACGAGATGCAACTGATTCAGTTATTTCAGAACCTTGTCGGGAATGCCATCAAGTACCAAAGCCCCGGAATCCCCCGGGTACACATCTCCGCCGCCAAGAATGGCGGCAAGAAATGGATATTTTCGGTGCAAGACAACGGGCTGGGAATTGACTCGCAATACTTCGAAAAGATCTTTGGCGTGTTCCAGCGGCTGCATAAACGGGAAGAGTTCGCCGGCACCGGCATAGGTTTGGCCATCTGCAGGAAGATTGTCGAGCGCCACGGCGGCAGTATCTCCGTCGAGTCACAACCCGGACAGGGTTCCACCTTTCGTTTTGCCTTTGCAGGAAGTGAGAGGAAATCATGAAAGCCATCAGGGGAGGAGGCAGACCTGTAGAGGTTCTCTTGGTCGAAGACAGTCCCGGTGATGTCCGGCTGACGCAGGAAGCCTTCCGCGATGCCAATGCGTTCATCCATCTGCACGTGGCTTCCGACGGTGTGGAGGCCATGGCCTTTCTGAGGCGCGAGGGGGCGCATGTCCATGCCCCTCGCCCGGGTCTTATCTTGCTGGATTTAAACCTCCCTAAGATGGATGGCCGCGAGGTTCTGACGCACATCAAGGAAGATGCCGGCCTGAGAGCGATCCCTACAGTGATCCTGACCACCTCCGAGGCGGAAGCGGATATTGTGAAAAGCTATCAACTCCAGGCGAACTGCTACCTCAGCAAGCCCGCGCAATTGGACGCGTTCGAGAGCCTCGTGAAGAGCATCAATGATTTCTGGCTGACAAAGGTCAAGTTGCCGCAGCAGAGGCAAAGCGGATGAACAAGAAATCGATCAAAATACTTCTCCTGGTTGAAGATAACCCCGGAGACGCCCGTTTGCTCCGCGAGATGTTCAACGAGGAGGGCTCGCACAACGCCGAATTGACGCACGTCGAGTGCATGAGTGAGGCCGAGAAGCATCTTGCGGGGGCCGCGTATGACATTATCGTGCTCGACCTGGGGTTGCCCGATGCACAAGGGCTGGAAGCTGTACGGCGGGCCCACGCCGCCGCGCCCCGCGTCCCCTTGGTGGTGCTCACGGGCCTGGACGATGAGTCGTTGGCCTCTCAAGCTTTGCGTGAAGGGGCGCAAGACTATCTGATCAAAGGCCAAATTGACACGCGCGGGCTTCAGCGAGCCCTGCGCTATGCCATCGAGCGCAAGAGCATGGAGGAGGCGTTATTCGTTGAAAAGGAACGCGCCCAAGTCACGCTCAACTGCATCGGCGACGCCGTTGCTTGCACGGACATCTCGGGGAATATCACTTTCCTTAATCTCGTCGCGGAAAGAACGACAGGCTGGTCGTGGCAAGAAGCGGCAGGCAAACCCATGGCCGAAGTTTTCCGAATCCTGGATGCCACCAGCCGCGAGACCACCGCGAATCCGATGGACATGGCTGTTAGGCAAAACCGAACACTACACCTGCCCTCGAACTGCATCCTCATCCGGCGTGACGGATTTGAGACTCCGATCGAAGATTCCGCTGCCCCGATCCACGACCGTGAAGGGCTGGCTACCGGAGCGGTAATCGTCTTCCGCGACGTGAGTGCGGCACGGGCGATGGCCGTGCAGATGGCACATTCGGCCCAGCACGACTTTCTGACCGGTTTGCCCAATCGCATGCTCCTGAGCGACCGGGTTAACCAGGCGATCTTCTTGGCATGGCGTCACATGAAAAAAGTCGCGGTGCTGTTTTTGGATTTGGATGGCTTCAAGCACATCAACGATTCCCTGGGACATCCGATCGGCGACAAACTTCTCAAATCCATTGCGAAACGTTTGGTGGATTGCGTACGCGCCCCGGACACCGTAAGCCGGCAGGGAGGCGATGAATTCGTCGTGATGCTTTCAGAAATGGGACAACCGGAAGATGCTGCCATTGCGGCGAGAAGAATTCTGCAGGCGGTGGCGGAGGCTCATTCCATCGACCAGCACGATCTTCACGTCACCACAAGCATTGGCGTGAGCGTCTATCCCGACGATGGACTGGATGCGGAGACGCTCATCCAGAACGCGGACACCGCGATGTACCAGGCAAAGGAAAATGGGCATCAAAGCTATCAGTTTTTCAAGCCGGCCATGAACGTCCGAGCGGTCGAGCGTCAATCCATCGAAGAGAGTCTACGGCGAGCCCTGGAACGGAACGAATTCACGCTGCACTACCAGCCGAAGGTCAATCTCAAGACAGGAGAGATTACCGGCGCGGAAGCATTGATACGTTGGACGCATCCCACTCGAGGGCCTGTGCCTCCGGGACACTTCATTCCCGTTGCGGAAGACTGCGGCCTTATTCTCCCGATCGGCAACTGGGTCCTTCGTGAAGCGTGCAAGCAGGCCCGGGCCTGGCAGGACGCAGGCCTGCCCCTGGGTACTATGGCAGTAAACATCTCCGCGATGGAGTTCCGAGACGAGAGCTTTCTTGAAGGGGTATTCGCAATCCTCAAGGATACGGGCTTGGATCCGAGAGCTCTTGAGCTGGAGCTGACCGAAAGCGTTCTGATGAAGCGCGCCGAATCCACGGAATCCATCCTCAAGACACTGAGAGCGAGAGGGGTGCGGCTGGCGGTCGATGACTTCGGCACGGGGTATTCCAGCTTGAGCTATCTGAGGAAGTTCCCGATCGATGCCCTCAAGATCGACCAATCGTTTGTCCGTCAGATCACCTCCGCTCCTGACGAGACGACCATCGTAGCTGCCGTGATCAGCATGGGCCGAAGCCTGAAGCTGCGGGTCGTTGCTGAGGGCGTGGAAACGCAGGAAGAGTTGAAATTTCTCCAGGCTCACGAATGTGACGAGGCGCAGGGATACTATTTTAGCCAGCCGGTGCTACCCGAGCAGTTCGCCACGCTGCTCAAGACCGGCGTCTCTGAAGCGGCCGTATTCGTTCACCGGTGAGTATTTCTCTCGCAACCGGGGGCCCGCACCTTGAGAGTGTGCCCCGCAAGTTTTCCTCAGCCTTGCAAATTCCCAGTGAAATTTCATTCGAACTACCGTTAGAATCGGCGCGTCAGTCCGCGCTCAGATGAACAAACTCACTCTCGCCGTCGGAAGCAAACGAGGCCCGAAGCTCAGTGCCGTCACCGAAGCCCTTAAGGCATTTTCGAGCGCCCTCGCTCCCGATTCTCAATTCGAAGTTGTCGGCGTGGAGGTCGAAAGCGGCGTCAGCCATACGCCGGCTTCACGCGAGGAATTGATGCGCGGCGCCCGCCAGCGCGCTGAAGCTTTGGTGCAGTTGGCGCGAAGGAATGGCGATGCGTGGCAGTACTTCGTCGGCTTGGAGGGCGGACTTGATGTTGTCCAGGAAGGAGTATCCGCGGATGAGATGCGATGGCGCGCCACTCTGAAGCAACACGGGCGTCGCCGCGTTTTTCTCGAAAGTTGGGCGTATGTAAGTGACGGCGCACGCGGCTACTACGGCCGCTCCGGCGGCATCGAGCTGCCGGAATCACTCGCTCGCGAAGTTCTCGAAAACGGCGTTGAGCTTTCCGTCGCCATCGATAAGTTTGCGGGGGCCGCCGGCATCCGCGACGCGCAAGGCGCCTGGGGCGTGCTTTCGAACAATTTCATCACGCGGCAGGAAGCGTTTCGCGTTGCCGTGGTCGCGGCCTTCGCTCCGTTCTATAATGAGAGGATGTATCGCGCCGCAGCCGTCGGCGCTTCGAGTTGATTTTGGAGAGGCATGATAGATATGGGCTCCTATCATCCAAAATTGAAATTCTTTGCCGAACACTGAAAACTGATAACTGGTTTTGAGGGAGAGACCGTGGACATCGTAAAGGGCAATATGGGCTGGATCGAAGTGGTGGTCGGCCCGATGTTTTCCGGGAAGAGCGAGGAATT
>Ga0137407_10000636_pt1 | contig 23410 bp, 21 predicted proteins | sample CZOMad2_2_16fung_FD_108410 | JGI IMG/M metagenome (GOLD analysis project Ga0137407, IMG submission 108410) | Vadose zone soil fungal communities from Angelo Coast Range Reserve, California, USA - CZOMad2_2_16fungal (Illumina Assembly) | ecosystem: Environmental > Terrestrial > Soil > Vadose... | reverse complement strand
TCGATGACGTTGCGCCCTTGCATTATGACTTTCTCAACCATTGCGGTCCTCGCGATCTCTGCGAGCTTTATCGCAGAAAGCCGTCGAACAAACGTTCAGCGCAACACTCAAATTTTAGGGGAGCAATTGACGCGCGAGTCCATCGTCGCGCCGCACTTTCTTAACCACGGATAACAGGCGCAAAACGCCGCGAGGTCGGCTCCTACAGCCACTTCTTCCATTTGAAATACAGATAAGGCCCTGCCGCTGCGAGCAGCATCGCGACCAGCGCGAAGGCATATCCGTGTTCCCACTGTAGCTCCGGCATGATCTTGAAGTTCATGCCGTAGATCGAGGCGATAAGGGTCGGCGGCATCAGCACGACCGCCATCACCGAAAACAGCTTGATGATGTTGTTCTGCTCGAGGTTGACGACGCCGAGCATCGCATCCAGCACGAAGGTGATCTTGTTGGAGAGATAGGAAGCATGGTCGGTCAGTGAGGTCACGTCGCGCTGCATGGTCTTGAGCTGCTCACGCATGTCCTTGGACCATTTGACGCCATCGACCGCGGCCGCAACGAAGGTTACCACCCGCCCGATCGAGACCAGGCTCTCGCGCACTTTCGAGGTCAAATCGCCTTTACGCCCGATCGCGATCAGGATGTCGGAGTAGCGCTTGGCGTGGCCGGTGCGGGCCGCACCCTCGGGCTCGAAAATATCGTGGCTGATCGCGTCCATGTCGCCGCCGGCACGCTCCAGAATGTCGGCATTGCGGTCGATCACCGCGTCCAGAAGCTCCATCAGTACCATTTCACCGGTGATACCGGACGCGCAGGAGCGCGCCAACTTGTTTTCCACCAGCACGAACGGTTTCGGCGAATCATAGCGCACGGTCACCAGGCGATGGCTGGCAAGGATGAACGTCACCGCCGTGGTGCGCGGATTTTCTGTGTCGGCCGCGCACATCAAGGTAGCCGTCATGTAGCGGGCGCCGTTCTCGATATAGAGCCGGCTGGAAATCTCGATCTCCTGCATGTCCTCCCGGGTCGGCACCGCGATCCCGGCCAGCCGTTCGACCGCCTTATCCTCGGCCGCGGTCGGCTTTACGAGGTCAATCCAGACCGCCCCCTCCGGCAAAACGTCCAGATCGGTGACGGCGGCCTTTTTCAGGGAGGTTTCGGAAGGGACAAACACAGAGAACATGGAGGACTCCGGGCAAGACAGGCCAGTTAACCAACAGGACTTAGCTCGATTCTGGCAAGCCTTTCATGACTGGCCGACGAGTTTCCGGGCACCATTTGCGGCAAGGCGATGGCAGGAGGGTGGCGTGACCCGGCGGCAGCGAGCGCAACTGCCCAAGAATAAGCCGAGGCGCGATAACTTGCGGCAAAAAAGACACAGCCCGCCTTTCGCAATGCGGGACACGCATCTAAGCAGTGGAATTATTGCCACTTTGGCGATAATGCTATTAGTGGAATCGTGGCATTTGAGACGCAGTATTGGCCTCGCCCTACGCAAGGCCTTCGATTGGACGTACACCATGCAGTCGCTGAAAATAACCTTGGGTATCCTCGCTGCCGGCCTGTTGCTGTCGGGTTGCATGGAAACGGCGACCTATGAGGCGACCAACACGAGCAATTTCAAGCCGCGCGACAAGGAACTGCTGGCGAAGGTTCGTTACGAGAACGTCCAGCCTGCCGAGTCCTATCGCCGCGCGATCGTCGACTTTCATCGCAAGGAAGCGCCCGGCTCGATCGTGGTCGATTCCGACAACCACTATCTCTATTACGTGCTGAATGACGGCAAGGCGATCCGCTACGGCATCACCGTCGGCGAGGAAGCCATGGCGTGGTCCGGCATCGCCAAGATCGGGAGCATGGCCGAGTGGCCGCCCTGGCATCCGACCAAGAGTGAAATCGAACGCCTCGGAGTTCCCACCTTCGTGGCGCCGGGTCCGGATAATCCGATGGGTTCGCGCGCGCTCTATCTTTATTCGGGCGGCAAGGACACCCTGTTCCGGATTCACGGCACCAACCAGCCGGAATATATCGGCCATTCGATCTCTTCCGGTTGCATCCGGATGACGAACGAGGACGTGATCGATCTATATAACCGGGTGAAGATGGGCTCCATCGTCGTGGTGCTGGAACCGCATCATGGCGACTCGCCGTTTAACTCGAGCTCGCGGATAGCGCAGCAAGGCGGCACCACCAATATCGGCTCGTACTAATGGCCCGGTCATGCAGTAGCCGACCGCATGGGTTTTAGATAACAAAAGCGCCGGTTTTACCGGCGCTTTTTCGTTGGCGGCGTGTCCGAGGACGACTTGTCCGTCGGCGGCTTGTCCGTCGACTTGCCGGTTGCTGGCTTGGCGCCCTCGGTCCTCGGCTCGACGGAACCGGACTTCGCGGCGTCCGATTTCGTGGCGTCGGATTTGGTGCCGGCTTCGCGCGGCGGCGCATCGTCCGGACGCGCGGCCGGCAATAGCGGCGCAACCTGCGGCAGCGGGTCCCATATATTCCACTGGCAGATCTTGTAGTCGTTGCGCCGTTCCATCAGATCGAGATGGATGTGGTCCTCGTGGTACCCATCCGAACCCGGCCCCAGCACGGTTGAAAACCGTGCGCACATCGAGTGCAGCACACTTTCGCGCAAGTCCCGGGGCACCGTGCGATCGGTGAGCGAAATCGAGCGGCCATCGGCGAGCTTGAGCGAGCGAACGTCGAGCGCGTTGGCGCGGCCATGTTCGGACAGTCTGGCGCCGTTGACTCGGTTGCGGCCGCGGCATTCGAACGAGTCGAAATTATCGAGGTCGGTGATAGCGCTGCCAAGGCTGCTTGCCAGCGGCACCATGTCGGTGCGGATCCAGTCGGCGATCGCCGACGCCATGGCGCAGCGCAGGATCGCCGCGGGTTTGACCGCGACCCGGTGTTTGTCGGGCAGGACCACGGCCTCGAGCCGCACCAGATCTTCGCCACCGCAATCACCGGGGCCATGGATGTCGGGAATGCTGGGGGCAATCGCAATCGCCTCGGTCAGCGCTAGACGGCAAGCCGAGGGCTCGGGCGCAGTCATGACCGGCTCGGCAGCCGGCTGTTCCGTCCCGGCGGGCACCTGCTGCCCGGCCGCCGGCCCGTCGGGTTTCGCCGAAGGCGCCTCCGCGGGACGAAGTTTTGGCAACGGCACCGATGCCGGCAGCAAGGAACCCCGCAGCTTCGGACCTTGCGAGCCGAACAGGTCGCCCCGCGGTCCCTGAGCGGACCTCCGCGCCGCCGCGGGGTCGGCCGGCGCACAAAGCATCAGCAGCACCGCCGCCACCGGCCCCATTAGCCTTTCGCCGCAGGCCGGGCCGCGACAAGGCCATTTGCGCCGCGCGTTCCCCGCGCTAAAGTTCATGGCAATTCCGTGAAGAACCGCGGCAAGCGATCGCACAATGAGGAGGGATGTCCGTATGCGTGGATTGATGCAAGACTGGCCTTTGCTTTGTCACCGAATTCTCGAACATGCAGCGACCATCCATGGAACACAGGAGGTCGTCACACGGTCGGTCGAAGGTCCCATCCATCGCACCAATTATGCCGAAATCCACCGCCGCGCATTGAAGATATCGCAACGCCTGGATCGCGACGGCATCAAGCTTGGCGACCGCGTCGCCACCATTGCGTGGAACACCTGGCGCCATCTTGAGGCATGGTACGGCATCATGGGCATCGGCGCGATCTGCCATACCGTCAATCCGCGACTATTTGCCGATCAGATCGCCTGGATCGTCAACCACGCCGAAGACCGCGTGGTGATGACCGATATCACCTTTGTGCCGATCCTGGAAAAGATCGCCGACAAGCTTCCAAGCGTCGAACGTTACATCGTGTTCACCGACAAGGCGCATATGCCGAAGACCACGCTGAAGAACGCGGTCGCCTATGAGGACTGGATCGCGGAGGCCGACGGCGATTTCAAGTGGAAGACCTTCGACGAAAATACCGCGGCCGCGATGTGCTACACGTCGGGAACCACGGGCGATCCCAAGGGCGTGTTGTATTCGCATCGCTCCAACGTCCTGCACGCTCTGATGGCCAATACCGGCGATGCGCTGGGTGCGAACGCCGGTGATACAATGCTGCCGGTGGTTCCGCTGTTCCATGCCAACAGCTGGGGCATCGCCTTCTCAGCGCCCTCGATGGGCACCAAGCTGGTGCTGCCTGGCGCGAAACTCGACGGTGCGTCGGTGTTCGAGCTGTTGGAGACCGAAAAGGTGACCCATACCGCTGGTGTCCCGACGGTTTGGCTGATGTTGCTAAATCATATCGCAGCCAACCAACTGAAACTGCCGCATCTGAGATTTGTTGTCTGCGGCGGCTCGGCGATGCCGCGCTCCATGATCAAGGCGTTCGTCGACATGGGGGTCACCGTGCGTCACGCCTGGGGCATGACCGAAATGAGCCCGATCGGCACCCTAGCGGCGCTGAAGCCGCCCTTCGCCGAACTCACCGGCGAAGCAAGGCTCGACATACTCCAGACCCAGGGCTATCCGCCCTTCGGCGTTCAGATGAAGATCACCGACGATGCCGGCACGGAGCTGCCGTGGGACGGCAAGACCTTCGGCCGGCTGAAGGTCGCGGGCCCCGCGGTATCGAAGGCCTATTTCCGCGTCGACACCGATATCCTCGGCGAAGACGGTTTTTTCGATACCGGCGACGTCGCCACCGTCGACAAGCATGGCTACATGCGGATCACCGATCGCTCCAAGGATGTGATCAAATCCGGCGGCGAGTGGATTTCGTCGATCGATCTGGAAAATCTCGCGGTCGGGCACCCGGCCGTTGCGGAAGCCGCCGTGATCGGCGTGCACCATCCCAAATGGGACGAGCGTCCGCTTCTGATCGTGCAGCTCAAGCAGGGGCAGAATGCGACGCGTGAGGACATCCTGAAATTCATGGACGGCAAGATCGCCAAATGGTGGATGCCCGACGACATCGTGTTCGTCGATGCCATTCCGCACACCGCGACGGGCAAGATCCTGAAGACCGCGCTGCGCGACCAGTTCAAGGCCTACCGTTTCCCGAACGCCGCGGCTTGAGAGGGAAGAGCGAATGGTGAGTGGCGACTAGCGAATTGGGAAAAAGGTTGGGGTCAGGTCTTTCCTACTTCGCCATTCGCCACTCGCTATTCGCCTACTTCCCCTTGAATTTGCCCTAGGTCCGTGGTCTCAAACGAGCCAGTTTGAGAGCCCGGCCCCCTTTGGGCCGGCAAGTTCCCAACCCGGCAGAATTGCAGCGATGGCCCGCAGGTTTTCCGCGCCCTATCAATCGGAGCCCGTGTCGAGTCTTGCGACCTGGTCGCGCAATCTGGCGGTGTTTTCGGTGGTCGCGGTGCTGGTCTCGATCCTCATCGTCCGCTTCGGCTTCCTCGAAATGAAACCGGCACTGGCGACCTTCTTCGGCGCGCTCGCCTGCGCCGGCCTCTCGATTCTGGTCGGCCTCGCGGCTGCGGGCGCGATCTGGCAAAACGGCTCGCGCGGCATGAGCCGCATCCTTGTTGCGCTGTTGATCGACGCCGCCGTCCTCGCCTATCCGGCCTATCTCGGCGTGCAATACCGCAAACTGCCGCCGATCCACGACATCACGACCGATCCGATCGATCCGCCGCGCTTCGAAGCGCTGGCGCGATTGCGCGCCAGCGACGACGCCAACACCGCGGTCTACGCCGGACTATATTCGGCCGAACAGCAACGGATCGCCTATCCGGACATCGAGACCGTCGAACTCGAGATTCCCGTGCAGCGGGCCTACGAGATCACGCTGCAACTGGTCACCAAGCGCAAATGGCTTGTCATCGACGAGCGCGCCCCGCAGCTGCCGCGCCGGATCGGCCGCATCGAGGCGGTGGCGCGCACGCCGATCATGGGGTTTCGCGAGGACGTCTCGATCCGCGTCACCCCCGATGGCGAGGATTCCCGCGTCGATATCCGATCGTCGTCCCGCTATTTCGAGAGCGACCTCGGCAGCAACGCCGCACGCGTGCGCAAGCTGATCGACGACATCAACAATGCGGCCGAGAATGCCAACCTCAAGCCGGCGGTCAAGAAGCCACCGGCGCCAGCCAAGGCTCCGCCGAAGGTTGTGAAGAAGTGACGTCTTCGTCATTCCGGGGCGCGCGTGAGCGCGAACCCGGAATCTCGCGCAAACAATTTCTGGATTCCGGGTCTGCGCCTTCCGGCGCATCCCGGAATGACACTCTAGGCCGCCAACCTGTACGTCCCCCCGATCACTGGATCGCCGTCGGTTGCCACGATCCCGCGCCCGACCAGATCCTCCAGATGCGCCAGCACGGAATAGCCGGCCGCCGCCGTCAGCCGCGGATCGATGCCGATATAGACCGCGCGCACGATGGTAGAAATATCCGCCTCGCCCTTTGAGAGGCGGTGCAGGATCGAGGCCTCGCGCGCCTGACGGTGCTTGATCAGAAAGCGCACATAACGCGGCCCTTCCGGGATTTCCGGACCGTGACCCGAGAAATACAAATCCTCATCGCGCGCCGTCAGCTTTTCGAGCGAGGCCATGTAGTCGATCATCGATCCGTCCGGCGGCGCCACGATCGAGGTCGACCAGCCCATCACGTGATCGCCGACAAAGGAAATCTTACGCTCCGGCCAAGCGAACGCCAGATGGTTGGCAGTGTGGCCGGGGGTGGCGACCGCTTCCAGTTTCCAGCCGGCGCCCTCGATCACCTCGCCGTTCTTTACCTGCACGTCCGGCCTGAAGTCGCGGTCGGCGCCCGATTCCGGATTATGCTTCTCGCTCTCAAAGCGCGGCCGCGAGGCGCGGTGCGGACCCTCGGCATAGACGGTGGCGCCCGTTGCTGCCTTGACCCGCGCGGTATTGACCGAGTGGTCGCGGTGGGTGTGGGTGACTAGGATATGCGTCACGGTTTCACCGCGCACCGCCTCCAACAGCGCCGCCGCATGGGCTTCGTCGCCGGGACCGGGATCGATGATCGCAACTTTGCTCTTGCCCACGATATAACTGACCGTGCCGGTGAAGGTGAACGGGCTCGGATTGTTGCAAAGAATCCGCCGCACGCCAGGCCGCACCTCCTCGACGACGCCCGGCTTTAGCGGAAAGTTGCGGTTGAAGGGGACGTCGTCGTTTTCGGCCATGTGTCTTGCTCTGGCGTCATTCCGGGATGGCCCGAAAGGGCCAGACCCGGAATCTCGAGGAGATGGAATGATGCGGCTCGAGATTCCGGGTTCGCGTCTTCGACGCGCCCCGGAATGACGATCCAGAATTTACGAAAACGCCTGAATGCCGGTGATGGCGCGCCCCAAGATCAGCGCATGAACGTCGTGGGTCCCCTCATAGGTATTCACGGTCTCCAGGTTCGCGGTGTGCCGCATCACGTGGTATTCGATCTGGATGCCGTTGCCGCCGTGCATGTCGCGGGCCATCCGCGCGATGTCGAGCGCCTTGCCGCAATTGTTGCGCTTGACGATGGAGATCATCTCCGGCGCCATCTTGCCTTCATCCATCAACCGCCCGACGCGCAAGGAGGCCTGCAAGCCCAGCGCGATGTCGGTTTGCATGTCCGCCAGCTTCTTCTGAACGAGCTGGGTTGCCGCCAACGGCCGATTGAACTGCTTGCGGTCGAGCGTGTATTGCCGCGCGCGGTGCATGCAGTCTTCCGCAGCCCCCATCGCGCCCCAGGAAATGCCGTAGCGGGCGCGGTTGAGGCAGCCGAATGGTCCCTTCAGGCCGGACACGTTGGGCAACAGCGCGCTCTCCGGCACCTCGACGCCTTCCATCACAACCTCGCCGGTGACGGAAGCTCGTAAGCTCAGCTTGCCCGTGATTTTCGGCGCCGAAAGGCCTTTCATGCCCTTTTCGAGAATGAAGCCGCGGATCTGGTTGTTATGTTCGGCCGATTTCGCCCACACCACGAACACGTCGGCGATCGGTGCGTTGGAAATCCACATCTTGGTACCGGTCAGCCGGTAGCCGTCGGAGGTTTTCTCGGCGCGGGTCTTCATGCCGCCGGGATCGGAGCCGGCATCCGGTTCGGTCAGGCCGAAGCAGCCGACCCATTCGCCGGTGGCGAGCTTGGGCAAATATTTCTTGCGCTGGTTCTCGTCGCCATAGGCGTAGATCGGATGCATGACCAGCGACGACTGCACCGAATTCATCGAGCGATAGCCGGAATCGACGCGCTCGATCTCGCGCGCCACGAGGCCATAGGCAACGTAGCTCGCGTTGGCGCAGCCATATTCCTCCGGCAAGGTGATGCCGATCAGGCCGAGCTCGCCCATCTCGTGGAAGATGTCGCGATCGACCTTCTCTTCCAGATAGGCCTTGGTGACGCGCGGCAGCAGCTTGTCCTGCGCATAAGCGCGCGCGGTGTCGCGGATCATGCGCTCGTCTTCGGTGAGTTGCTCGTCGAGCAGGAACGGATCGTCCCACTGAAAATTCACCGGGGACGGCTTGTCCTTGACCTGAGGGCGCACGCTCATGGAAATTCCTTTCGCATCATCATATTTATTTTAAAGCGATTAGCGCAAAAGCGCAAATGAATCACTCTCTCCATCATTCCGGGGCGCGCGAAGGCGCTTCCCTCGTCATGCCCCGCGAAGGCGGGGCATCCAGTATTCCGTGCGTCTATGAAAATCGAGATGGCTGCGATTACTGGATCACCCGCCTTCGCGGGTGATGACAGCAATCTGTGGAACGCGCATCCCGGAATCAAGAAGCAACGCCCTAGCCTTCAAGCTGTTCGCTGGAGACGATCTCGATACCGAAGCCGGACAGCCCCTTGTAGTCATGTACCGACGACGTGAGATTCCGGATCGAGGTGACGCCGAGATCGCGCAGGATCTGCGCGCCGACGCCGACTTCGCGCCATTGCTTGTTGCGGTCGGCCTCCGCGGTTTTCTCTTCGGGCAGCGGCGCAACCGGAACACCGGCGGCGCCATCGCGCAAATAGATCAGCACGCCGCTTCCATTCTTCTTGAAATGCGCAAGCACGGCCTGCATGCGGGCCGGGCCGGTGAAAATGTCTTTGACAATATTGGGCTTGTGAAATCGGGTCAGCACATTCTTGCCGTCGCCAACGCCGTTATAGACAAAGGCCACATGCGCGATCTCGTCGAACGGCGAGCGATAGGCATAGCCCTGCAGCGTCCCAATCGGGCTCTCGGCGGTGAAGGTCGAGACCCGCTCGATCAGCTTTTCCCGCGCCTGGCGGTAGGCGATCATGTCGGCAATGGTGACATGCTTGAGCTTATGGGCCTTGGCGAACCGCGCCACCTGCTCGCCCTTCATGACCGTCCCGTCGTCGTTCATCAATTCGCTGATGACACCGACCGGCGGCAAGCCGCTTAGCTTGCAGAGATCAACCGCGGCCTCGGTATGGCCCGAGCGCAACAGCACGCCGCCGTCCCGCGCAATCAGCGGAAACACGTGACCAGGCCGCGCGAAATCGCTGGCGCCGGCATTCGGATTAGCCAAAGCCCGGCAACAGGACGCGCGTTCGTCCGCCGAAATGCCGGTGCCGCCATCGGGCTTGTAGTCGATCGAGACGGTAAAGGCTGTGGTGTGACTGGATTCATTGTGGGCCACCATCGGATCGAGCCGCAGCCGGCGGGCGTCCTCGGTGGTAATCGGCGCGCACACGATGCCCGAGGTGTGGCGGATGATGAACGCCATCTTCTCGGCGGTGCACAACGATGCCGCAACGATCAGATCGCCCTCGCCTTCACGGTCGTCGTCATCGGTGACGACGACGAGTTCACCATTGGCGAAGGCATGCAGAACTTCCTGGATCGGGTCGGCCATTCAAGGGTCTCTCGTTGCGCGCGGCGTGCATTAACCGGTGTAGCATGCCCGCGCCAGCTTCAATACGCAGGGCAGAACGGCTTCCATGACGTAGCGATAAGGTGACGACAAAGTCTACACACTTGCTTAAGGTCGGAACCAATAAAGAACAAGGGAGACGGCGCACATGACCCCCGCCGCGCGAAGCGCGAACATCGAGCGACGGGCGAGGACCTGATCGGCCAAACCGGGAAGCTTCCACATCATGCAACCTGACCGCTCCGTAGCGCTGGCATTTGGCGGGCTGGCGGCGATGGCCGCCGCCATCGGCATCGGCCGCTTTGTCTATACGCCGATCCTCCCGGCCATGCTGACCGCGCTCGGCTGGAGCAAATCGGATGCGGGACTCGTCGCGTCGGCCAACTTCCTGGGCTATTTCATAGGCGCGCTGCTGGCCGGCCGCTCGTTCGCAGTGGCCCAACCGCGGCGCTGGCTTCTGACAGCGCTGGTAGTCAGCGCCGTCTCGACCGCCGCCATGGCACTGCCATCCGATATCCTATCTTTCGTTTGCCTCCGCTTCATCGGCGGTGCGGCCAGCGCGTTCGTCATCGTGTGCGCATCCACACTCGTCCTCGAGCGACTGTCGGTCTCCGGTCGGGCTTCCCTGTCCGCCATTCACTTCGCCGGCGTTGGCTTCGGGATCATGATCTCGGCGATCGCTGTGTCCGCGATGCTGGCATGGGGCGCGCCATGGCGAGGCCTCTGGATCGGTTCGGGATCTATCGCCATGCTGGCTGCGATTTGCGCTGCGCTGCTGATCCCCGTGGCGGACAATGTCGGCGCGAAGCCAAAGCCCGCGACGCCAAGCGCCAAACCTTCCGGGATGAGTGCGATGATCGTGGCCTATGGGCTGTTCGGCTTCGGCTATGTCATCACGGCGACCTTCCTCGTCACCATTGTGCGGCTGACGCCGGAAATACGCCCACTTGAACCCTGGGTCTGGACGCTATTCGGGTTGGCCGCGATTCCCTCCGTGACGGTCTGGGGCTGGCTGGGCAAGCGGATCGGGATATTGAACGCCTATGCTGTGGCATGCGCCATCGAAGCCATCGGCGTTGCCGCCAGCGTCGAATGGGTGACGATCGCCGGTGTCTGCTTTTCCGCGCTGCTGCTGGGCGGGACGTTCATGGGCATCACGGCGCTCGGATTCATGGCCGCCCAAGTGCTTTCCGCCGGAAACCCCCATCAGGCCTTCGGTCGGATGACCGCGAGTTTCAGTATCGGCCAGATGGCCGGCCCGCTGCTCGCCGGATTTCTGTCGGAGCGATCAGGCGATTTTCGCGTGGCGTCCCTGATCGCGGTCGCAGCGCTTATTGCCGCCACCGCGCTCGCCTTGTGGACATCATTTACGGCCGCTCGCCCCGTCAACACGTGATCCGAAACTACCTCACCGCAAATGGCGCCTGATAGGGCCGGCCGAACGGCACGCCGTTGATCACGGTCTGCACCGGCTTTAAGAGCACCTTGCCGTCGCGCTTGTTGTTGCGGGTGTCGACGAAGCTCACCGGCCCCTCCACGACATCCATGATCGCGACATCGCCGGGTGCGCCGATCTGGAGCGTGCCGATCTTCGGCGCGCGGTTGATGATCTTGGCCGGCGCCGTGGTCGCCATCGTCACCACCTGCTCCAGCGAAAGCCCGAGTGCCATGAACTTGCTCATGACGTTGGGCAGGTAGGGCATGCCCGGCGAGTTGCCCGAGAACACATGGATGTCGGAGGAGATCGTATCCGGCGGGCAGCCGCCGGGAAGGGCCACTTCGGCCACCGTAAAGTCAAAACTGCCGCCGCCATGGCCGACATCGAAGATCACGCCACGCTGCTTGGCGGCGAGCGCTGCCGGCAACAACTTGCCGTCCTGCACGATATTGGTGAAGACGCCGGCGTTGTTGGGAAATCCGGAATAGGAATGGGTCAACACGTCGCCCGGCCGCAATAGGTCGAGGATCTGCGACATCAGCTCCTTGGTCTCGACGCCGCCGATATGCACCATCATCTTGGCCGGCCAGCCGCACATCTCGCAGGCCTTGATGCCGCGCTTGAGCGGCTCCAGGCCGTGCTTGAAGATCACGTTTTCCGACATCCGTACCTTCACGCCGATCAGGAAATCGGGATTTTCGGCGAGCGCCATCGCGCAGGCCTCGACCTGCGCATTGTCGATATTGTAGAGCTCCGCGACCGGGAACGCCGACAATCCATTATTGGCGATATGGACGAAGGCGTAGATGCGCGCGCGCGATTGCGCCACGATATAGCGGCGCAGCGCCGCGAGGTTGTTGACGCCGGCGTCACCCGCCGACACCACCGTGGTGGTGCCCTGGAATTGCACCAGCTCGTCGGCGGGAATGCCGATCGCCGAGCCGTAAGGGTAGACGTGGCAATGCAGGTCGACCAGGCCCGGCGTGACCAGTTTTCCAGAAGCATCAATCATCTTCGAGATACGGGCGGCGGGAATTTCCGGCTCGATCGCCTCGATCACACCCCAGCGGATGCCGATGTCGCGCTTGCCCCGCAAGGACTGACTGGGATCGAGCACGTCGCCGCCCTTGATCACGAGGTCGAATTTATCGGCCGGTCCCAATGCCGCGCCTGCGGGCGTGAGGAGTCCGCCCGACAGCGCGGCGGCGGCCGATCCCGCAAGAAAATGACGGCGTGACAATGCAGACATGCTGGCGCTCTCCCCGAAAAAGTTTTCTTATCGATCAATGATGCGTCGGTTGGCGGTTTTGCGCAAGCCGCAGATGCATCTACGCCGCTGGCCCAAGCAAGCATGTTGCCGTATCTTGCCGGGATGATGACCAAGGGCCGACCAGAGCCCGAATGGGAGACGTGCATGACTGGCTTTCGAATTCTCGCCACCACGCTTTGCCTGTCGGCTTCCGGCGCCGCGCTCGCCGAAGACCCCCTGCCGCGCGCCAATCCGGAAGAGGTCGGCCTCTCCAGCGAGCGGCTGGCGCGCATCGGCGAGACACTGAAGGCCGATATTGAAGCCGGTCGCATTCCCGGTGCTGTCATTGCGGTGGCCCGGCGCGGCAAACTGGTGGCGTTAGATGCCTATGGCTGGCGCGACAAGGCGGCTGGCGTCGCCATGACCACCGACACCATCTTCAACATCGCCTCGATGACCAAGCCGATGACGACCGTCGGCGCGCTGATGCTATATGAGCGGGGCAAGCTCCTGATCGATGATCCCTTGGCCAAATATTTCCCGAAATTCGCGGCCATGCGTGTCGCAGCGCGCGACGCCGCAGGCGAACCCACGGCCGAAACCGTGCCGGCCAATCGCCAGATTACGATCCAGGATCTGATGCGCCACACCTCCGGCCTGATCTATGGCGGCCGCGGCAATACGCTGGTCCACAAGATGTACCCGGCCGGCAGCAGCGATGCGGCACGCGAGTATGACGGCGCGGCGTTCATGGAAAAATTGGCGTCGCTGCCGCTCCTGCATCAGCCCGCAACCGTGTGGGACTACGGGTTCGGCCTCGACGTACTCGGGTTGACGATCGAAAGCATCACCAAACAGTCGCTTGGACAATATCTGCAGGCCAATCTGTTCAAGCCGCTTGGAATGACCGACACCGGATTTTCGATTTCGGCCGACAAGGCGGCCCGCTACGCTAGACCGTTGCCCACCGATCCCGACACCGGCAAGCCCCAAGCCCGAAGCCCGGAGCTGACGCAGCCGATCAAGTTCGAATGCGGCGGTGGCTGCGCGGCCTCCACCGCATCAGACTACTTGCGCTTTGCCATGATGCTGATGAATGGCGGACGCGCCGGCGAAGCCCGCCTGCTCGGCCGCAAGACCGTCGACTACATGCTGTCCGACCAGCTGGGTGCAAACATCAAGAATCTCATCGGCAATGCCGATCCGACCCGCGCCGATTACGGCTTCGGCCTCGGCGTTGCGGTGCGCACGACGCCCGGCGTGGTGCGAATGATGGGCTCGGTCGGACAGTTCTCCTGGCCCGGCGCCAGCGGCACCGAGTGGTGGGCAGATCCAAGGGAAGAACTTGCGGTAGTGTATATGTCGGCCGCGCCCGGCCCGATCCGCTGGCATTATCGTCAGAAAATCAATGCGCTGGTGTATCAGGCAATCATCGAATAGCCCGCCTTTTGCATCAGCTGCGCATGGTTAATGCCGCCATCCGTATCTGAACAGCCGTTCAGAATTCTCCTGCCGTTCCACGGGAACGTTCCCTTGCCCTGCGAAGTTTAATCCTCATTCAATGGAGGAGAACGACATGAAGAAGCTTGGATACGTTATTGCCGCCCTGGGTGCGATGGCCATCGCGGCGCCGTCGATCGCAAGTGCTGAAACCCTGGTGGTCAAGCATGGCGACCGCGACCATATGCGCAAGCACGGCGAATTCCGCGAGCACCGCGACCACCTCCGGGCACGCGCCGAGTTCCGCGAGCATCGTGAGCGTGGCTGGCATCGCGACCGCCATCACGACAAGGTGGTGGTCATCAAGCATCGCGGTCACGACCGCTACTAAGAGCGACCAAGACTGACACAGGAATGGCCCCGCAAGGGGTCATTCTTTTTCCTTTTTCGCCTGCCAATAAGCGCCGATCTGCTAGTCCCATGCCGGCGCGAAACCGGGATTCACACAGCGCTGGTCTTTCGGCAAAGCCGCGATCGCCTGCCTGTCCTTGTCGTCCAATCCCACATTCAACGCATCGAGATTGGCGCGCTGGCTCTCGCTGCGCGATGCCTTCGGAATGGCGGCCACGCCGTCCTGGTCGAGCAGCCATTTCAGCGCCACCTGGGCGGCGCTGGCGCCATGCTTGCGGCCGATCGCCGCCAGCGTCGCATCGGAGGCGGCGCGGCCCTGCGCCAGCGGGCAATAGGCCACGAGCGGGATTGCCTTGGAGCTAAGATATTTGCGTAAACGTGTCTGATCGAGCGTCACATGATATTCGACCTGGTTGCAGGCGATCGGGGCCTTGATTTCCTCGACCACGGTCTTCAACAGCGCGATGTTGAAATTGGCGACGCCGATGGCGCGGGTACGGCCGGCTTCTTTCAGCCTCATCAAGACTTCGAACATCGCGGGCAGATTCATGTTCCTTGCAGGCCAGTGTACGAGATAGAGATCGACGTGATCGAGCCTGAGCTTTTTCAAGGACGCATCAAACGCGCAGCGGATCGCATCCGGGGCCAGGTTCTCGTTCCAGACCTTGGTCGTGACATGCAGGTCCTTGCGCGCGACCCGAGATGCTGCGATGGCGGCGCCAATGGCATCTTCGTTGCCATACATCTCCGCGGTGTCGATGTGGCGATAGCCGAGCGCAAGCGCGCTCTCGACCGCCGCGCGGCAGGCATCGCCCTGCAGACGGAAAGTGCCGAGCCCAAGCCGCGGCAGGCTTAGCCCCAAGGTTTGCAGATGTTCCATTGATAACTCCAAAGGCATCGGCGGCCGTTTGAGAAGGCGAGGCCGCATGAATAGATGTGAGGTGAAGCGACAGATCGGACGGCATGTCCGTGGTTGGCAGTCTGCCCGCAGAACAACGTCCAAATCAAGATCGTGTCAGCACGGCGATCGGCTCAAATATGCTGCGCCAGCAACTGTCCCGGCCGCACATCCGGCCGCGGCTCGATATCGACCGACCATAACGCCCGGTCATCGACATCCTTCAGCGTCACGGTCATGATTTGCGAATGACCGTCGATATCGACGCGACCGAAAAACTGCAGTCCGAAACACGGCGCGAGATTTTCGCCCTGGTCTGCGCCGCAGCCCTTCTGAAACATCGCCATGGGACCGAACGTGTTGTCGAGTTCGCCCGGAGCCCAGGTTCCCGCATGAAGCGGGCCTGAGACGAACTCCCAAAATGGCTCAAAATCGGAGAATACCGCGCGGTTCGGATCGTAGTGATGGGCTGCCGTATAATGCATATCGGCGGTCAGCCACACGGTATTTCGGATGCCCGCGCGCTTCATGAAGGAAAGCAGATCGGCGATTTCGTGCTCGCGCCGCTCCGGCGGCCCGTCGCCGAGCGCGATCGCGTCCGTGCTGATCAATCCGATCGGCAGGTCCGCGGCGATCACCTTCCAGGTCGCGTCGGACGCTGCGAGTTCCCGCTTCAGCCACGCCAGCTGCGTAGCTCCCAGGATGAAGGCATCGCCGGGGTCGTCCCGCTTGTTCCACGTCGAGTCACGATAGCTGCGCATATCGATCAGGAACACATCCAGCAGTGGCCCGTACCCTATCTTGCGGTAGATGCGGCCGGCCCGCTCGGGAATCTCGCGGATCGGCATGAATTCGAAAAACGCGCGGCGAGCGCGCTCGACCAGCCGGGATTTGCCGTCCTCGGTGTAACCGGTTTCGTCGGCGCTGCCGATCGGCGACCAGTCATTGGTCACTTCGTGATCGTCCCATTGCGCGAGCATTGGCACCTGCGCGTTGAAGGCGCGCAAATTGTCGTCGAGCAGGTTGTATTTGTAGTTGCCGCGGAACTGGGCGAGACTGTGGGCGACCACGGATTTCTCTTCGTTGACGATATTGCGCCAGATGCCGCCATCCGGCAGTTTCAACTCAGAGGGCATGGGGCAATCGGCGTAAATGTGATCACCGGAATGAATGAAGAAGTCCGGACGATTGTCCAACATGGTCCGGTAGATACGCATGCCGCCGCGGGAAAGATCGATCCCCCATCCCTGCCCGGCCGTATCGCCCGACCAGAGGAACGAGATCGAACGCTTGTCCGCCGGCACGGTCCGGAAATGCCCTGTCTGCGTTTCGCCCGCTATTGCGGCTGCCCCGATATCTTCGAACTGCAGCCGATAAAAAATATCCTCTCCCGGCGGAAGACCTTCGAGCAGCAGCTTCGCGGTGAAGTCATGATCCGGCAATGCGTCCGACGATGCGGCGCCGATCACGGTTTTGAAACTTTCACTGGTGGCATATTCCACCCGCATCCGCGCGGGCCGATCGGCGCTCGCCCACACGATTGCCGAACCGCTGGACACATCGCCCGACTGAATTCCGCCAGCGATCCGTGGACGATCCGCGGCCCGGCTCAGATAAGGCCTCGCCAGACTTCCCATACCCGCGAGCGCGACGGTGGACGCTGACTGGACCAATACCTGGCGTCTGGTCAACGATTTTTTCGCGCGAATCGCAATCGCCATTTCGGCACCCTCGTCGAATCACGACGGAGGGTGCTCGCTCAACTTGACTCCTGACCGAAGGTTTTACGACGGGGATGTGACTCGGACGGTGAGGCGTGCGTGAAAATCCGAGCTCCGTCATTCCGGGGCGATGCAGAGCATCGAGCCCGGAATCTCGAGATTCCGGGTTCGCGCTTCACGCGCCCCGGAATGACCCACTGGCTACCGCTTCCAGTTGCAGATGCCGCCCGTCTTGCACGGCCAGATTTGAATCCGGGCATCGAAGGCTTGTGCATCGAGCGGATTGCGGTGGTGGGCAAGCTTCGTTCGCGCCACGAGATGCGGCGGCGCCGCGCGGAGGTGGGCGACACGGGTGGCGGGCGCGATGGTCTTGAGTGCGGTCTTGACTGCGGTCTTGCGCGCGACCTTGGGGGTCGCCTTGGACTCAGTCTTGAAATCGGACTTGAGCTCAGTCTTGGGCTCGGCGGCCGGTTCGGCAATGGCGTGCACGGTGTTGCTGCCGCGATCGACGGTGACATCGAGCGGACCCGGCGCAAAGCCAGCGGGAGGGCCGAGCGGTTTCGGCGAAAGCACCGCAGTGGAAAGGTCGAGGCCGAGGAACTCATGGGGATGATATTCGTCCCCGAGCGACAGACCGCTCCATGCCAGCACTGTCGCGCAGCCGAGGGTGATGAAAGCGTTCTTGAGGGCCATCGAGGCCTCCTGAATGTGCAAGACAGCAGTTGACATATCTAGGAAGAATTCAGCGTAATTCCAGTGGATCCTGCCGGCAAGGTTACTGCGCCGATGCCTCAGGCCAAGGCATTGCGCGGCCCGCGCAGTTTACCGAGCACTTCATCCCATCTAACAAAGTGCGGGCGCTGCAGCACATGCCGGTTGGACGGGAGGGTTGATTGCGACTTCTTCATATTCTGGCTGGCGCGCTTTTGCTGCTGCATCAGCCAACAACGGCCTCTGCCCAGACCGTCTGGAACATGACGACGGAATATCCGCAAGGCGCTGTGTCGGGACTTGGCGTGACCACCTTCGCGCAGCACGTCGCCCGATTGGGTGCCGGCAAGCTGGTGATCCAGCCCAGCTTCGATGCGGCAAAGGGCGTCCGTTCCGCTGACATGTTGACCGCGCTCGCGGAAGGCCGGGTCGAGGCCGGTGATGCTTTCGCAGGCTCACTGGAATCCGAGGGCGCGATCTTCGCGCTGCCCTCCCTGCCATTTCTGGTCACCTCGATCGCGGACGCAAGACGGCTTGCCGAGCTTGCACGGCCGTACCTTGCGGCGGCGTTACAAAAGAGGGGCGCGCGCCTGCTCTATCTGGCGCCATGGCCGCCCTCCGGTATCTGGTCGAAGGCGCCGGTGAAAACCCCGTCCGACCTGTCCGGCCTTTCGATCCGCACCTATGACAGAATATCGCGCGAAGTTTTTGCCACCGCCGGCGCCAGAGCCGTCTCGATCAGCTTTGCTGACACGATGCCGCGGCTGGCCGACGGCAGTATCAATGCGGTGCTGTCGTCGGGAGACGGCGAGGCCGGTCGCAAGCTTTGGGGATACTTGCCTTACTTTACCGACATCACCTATTCGTTTCCGTTCTCGGTAGCGAGCGTCAATCAAGCGGCCTACGAGGCGCTCGCGCCGGAATTACGCGACGCGGTCGATGCCGCCGGGCGGCAAACCGAGACCGAGATATGGCTCGCTTTGTCCAGCCGGCTGCAACAGAACCATCAGCGCATGCGCGAGGCTGGCGTGACGATCGAGGCCAATCCTTCGCCCGCCGTCATCGCAGCGCTCCAATCGGGAGCTGAGGCCGCACAACAGGATTGGTGCGCGAGAGCAGGCCCCGCCTGCCAACAGGTTCTCGGCGCCTTCAAGGCAGGCAAGCCATAGACGACCCGAGGCACAGCAAACCATAAATTGCAGAAAGCACCCCTGCACGCAAAGGGCGCGGACATTGCCGCCTTTTTCGCGCACAATCAATGGTTCACTCGATTTGACGCGTGCTATAGGGTGCCGCCGCCGGGTTACATCAAGACTTGTCTTGCACGTCGAAAGGATCGTTATGCCCGTTGCGTCGTCGTTGACCCGCTTGTTGCTCGTATTGTTCGCAGCCTTGTCGCTTCTTGGCGGCGCTCCGCAGGCCCAGGCCCAAGACAAGGTGTTGCGGGTCGGCACGCTGAAACTCATTCACGGCATCACACCCTATTTCTACGAGAAATTTGCTCCGCCCGGCTACAAGGTCGAGGTCATCCCGTTCGAGAGCCCGACGGATGGTAAGAACGCGGTGCTGACCGGCACCGTCGACACCTGCATCCACGGCATCGCCGCGTTCCTGCTCGGTGCCGCCGCCGGCGAACCGGTGGTGATCGTTTCGGCTGCGACCAACCGCGGCATGGGCATCGTCGCCGACGCCAAATCCGACATCAAGACGGTCAAAGACCTCAGGGGTAAGCGTGTCGCGATCTTCCCGGGCTCGACCCAGGAGGTGGTCATCCTCGAACGCCTCAAGGCCGAGGGCATGTCGATCGCCGACATTCAGCCGATCCGGCTTTCGTTCAGCGACATGGCGAGCGCGCTGGCCCGCGGCGATATCGATGCCTATGTCGGCGCTGAGCCCGGCCCCGGAATAAGCCTGGCGAACGGCACAGGCAGGCTGATCGAATATCCGTATTCCACTTCGATCGGCTCACTCAACATGATCCTGTCCGCCAGCGAGAAAATGATCAAGGAGAACCCCGAGCGGCTCAAGATGATCGTAGACATGCACAAGAAGGCGACGGATTACGCGATGGCGCATCCCGACGAGATGATTCAAGTCGCGATGCAGAAACTCGGACAGCAGCGCAAATCGATCGAAATTGCCGTCCCGAACGTCGAATTGACCTGGAAGATCGATGACGAGTTCATCAAGCGCGCCAAGGCCTACAGTGAACTGATGGTTGAGAAGAAACAGGTTCGTCAGGCACCCGACATGTCGCGGGCCATCACCCAACAGTTCATGTAGTTGACCGACGTGAACGACCACGCCAGCACGATCTCCGACGGCGCGGAACAACGGCTGCCGGCCGCGACATCAGTCAATCGCCGCCGTAACCGGCGGCGGCTGGAAATGTTACGCGCCTTCGCGCTCGGCGCCGGCTTTCCGATCCTGCTGATCCTGGTCTGGGACCGCACGGTGGCCATCACCGGGACGCGGCTCATTCCGAGCCCGTATCAGGTCGCGGTGATGATGTACGACTTCACGTTTGGAGGCGTCTATGACGACGCCTTTAGCGGTACGATCCTGACCCATGTCTGGAAATCGGTTCAACGCGTCTATGGCGGATTTTTCCTCGCCGCATTGATCGGCATTCCCTTGGGCATGATGATCGGACGCATCAAGGTGCTGCGGCAAATGCTGGACCCGACGATCTCGCTGCTGCGCCCTATCCCGGTCACCGCCTGGCTGCCGCTCTCGATGATTTTTTTTGGATTGGGACCGAACGCGGCGATCTTCCTGGTCTTCCTCGGCGCCTTTTATCCGATCCTCTTGAACACGATGTTCGGGGTGCGCTCGATCGATCCGCGCCTGTTCGAGGCGGCATCGATGCTCGGATGCTCGGGAACCGGAATGTTTCGGCAGATCGTACTGCCCGCCTCCCTGCCGGCGATCTTCAGCGGACTGCGGATCGCGCACGGCTTTGCCTGGATATTGATCGTGGTCGGCGAAATGACCGGCGTGCCCACCGGCCTCGTCTCGGTGGTGATGGAGGGCCGCACCCTTTCGCCCACTGCTCTGGTGATCACCGGCATGATCGTCATCGGAGCTTGCGGCTTTATCACCGACCGGATCATCGTCGCGATCAGCAACCGCTTGCTGAGCTGGAGCCCGCAACACCGTGAATGACCCAGCGCATCCGGACATCCTCACCATCCGCGGCGTGACCAAGCGCTTTACGGTCGGCGACGGCGAACTCGAGGCGCTGGCGCCGGTCGATCTGACCATTCCGCAAGGCGAATTCGTCTGCATGATCGGTGCGTCCGGCTGCGGGAAATCGACGCTGCTGCGTATCATCGCCGGGTTCGAGGAGCCGACCACCGGCGACGTTGCGATTTACGGCAACGCCATCGCCGGCCCCGGCAGCGACCGCGGCATGGTGTTCCAGGATTATGCGCTGTTTCCGTGGATGACAGTGCGGGAGAATATCAGCTTTGGCCCGCGGCAGCGACAGTTGCCGCGCGAAGAGATCGAGAGGACGACGGACGAATTCATCAGGATGGTCGGGCTGGAACGCTTCGCCGACCGCTATCCGAACCAATTGTCGGGCGGAATGAAGCAGCGCGTTGCGATCGCGCGCGTGCTCGCCAACAATGCCAACATCCTGTTGATGGACGAGCCGTTCGGAGCGCTCGACGCACTGACCCGCGAGCAGCTTCAGCACGAACTGTTGCAGATATGGGCGCGCACCGGCGTCACCACCATTTTCGTCACCCATTCGGTGGAGGAAGCCGTGCTGCTGGCAGACCGCGTGCTGGTGATGAGCGCCGGACCGGGGCGGATCGACAGCGATTTCCGCATCGACCTTGCGCGGCCGCGCGAGGTGTCTTCGCCGGAATTCAACGCGATGCGGCGTGACGTCGCCCGCCGGCTCACCAGCCATCTCGCGCTGGCGCGGGCTTGACACCCAATTCCATGACCGCACAAATGGAAGACCTGTCTTTCCGGGACTTTTTGACATGACCGATCCGACGACACGCTTCGCCCCTGAGTCCGGCGCCGGAGTCCTCGAACTTCTGCGCCGCTTCAAGGACGATCAGCCCCTTTCGGATCACTACGCCGCGGTCTGCCTTGAAAAGGCAAAAGCCGCCGAGCCCGAGCTCAGGGCGTTCGAATATCTACCCGTTGACATCGCGCGCCGACCGGGGCCGCTGTCGGGCATTCCCGTGGCGATCAAGGACATCATCGCCACATCGGACATGCCGACCACCAACGGATCGCCGATCTACCGCGATCACATTCCCGAGCGAGACGCCTGGGTCGTTGAACGCTTGCGCAATCTCGGCGCCACGATATTCGGCAAGACGGTGTCGACGGAATTCGCCTGGCGGCATCCCGGGCCGACCACCAATCCCTGGAATTCCCGGCATACGCCGGGCGGCTCATCTTCGGGCTCAGCAGCCGCCGTGGCGGCCGGCATTGTGCCGCTGGCGCTCGGCTCGCAGACGCTGGGCTCGGTCATAAGACCTGCGGCGTTCAACGGCGTTGTCGGTCTTAAACCCAGTTTCGGTGCCATCCCGCGCACCCGCGTGCATCCTTTAAGCCCGTCGCTCGATCACGTCGGCTTCTTCGCCCGCCGCGTCGACGACGTCGCCTTTGCGCTCTCGCTGATTGCCGGTGCGAGCGATCTCGATCCGCATGGCCGTCCCCTTCCAGCCTTTCACGTCGACGCCGCTCAAGGCGTGCCGGCGCTGGACAGACCGCGTCTTCGGATCGTGCGCTTCGCAAAATGGCCGCGGGTGGAGGCCGAACAGCAGAAGGTATTCGAAGCTGCGGTCGCAAAACTGCGCGAGGCGGGCGCCGTCGTCGAGGAGCGCGAGTGGGACGAACTCGATTCGGCCAACTGGGATGCGATCAACACCATCCTCTCCAGCGAGGCGTCGCTGATCTTCAGCGATCTCGTCGAGCGTTATCCCGACCGCACCAGCGATCATTTGAAAGCGGCTGTGAAAACCGGCAAAGGTCACTCGGCCTATGCGTATCTTGGCGCCAAGGCTATTCAGGAAAAGCTGCGATCGGCGCTACCTGCGCAGATGTCCGGCTTCGACGCCATCCTGACTGTGCCGGCGTTTGGCGAAGCGCCGGAAGGGTTGGCTTACACCGGCGACGCGGAATATTGCGCGCCCTGGACCTTGATCGGCGCGCCCGCGGTGTCGCTGCCGGCGGGATTTGGCAAAAGGGGCCTGCCGTTGGGCATCCAGGCCGTAGGCTCCTACCGGCAGGATTATCACTTGCTTCGCGTGGCGAAATAGATCGAGGGCGTTTTGCGTTTTGATCCGGGCCTTCCCAAGATCGCGTCGGCCAAATAGATCCAGTCGCGCGCTCGTCTATCCCAGCATCTGAGTATCGCCGCAGATCGAAATCGCCTGACCGGAAATCGTCTTGCCGCGCGGGCTGCACATGAACAGGATCTGATCGGCTAGTTGGTCCGGCGTCACATAATCCTTGATCGAGGTGTAGGAGAACGCGGTGCGCTCCATCTCGGCGTAGGAGATGCCGCGCTGCTGCGCCTTGGCTTCCAGCACGCGACGCTGCCGGTCGCCGGCGACGAGGCCGGGTAGGATCGCATTGACGCGGATGTTGTCGGGCCCAAGTTCGATCGACAGCGACTTTGTCAGTCCGATGACGCCCCATTTGGCAGCCGCGTAGGGCGAGCGCATCGCAAAGCCGAGCCGGCCCGCGGC
>Ga0137407_10000635_pt1 | contig 23423 bp, 20 predicted proteins | sample CZOMad2_2_16fung_FD_108410 | JGI IMG/M metagenome (GOLD analysis project Ga0137407, IMG submission 108410) | Vadose zone soil fungal communities from Angelo Coast Range Reserve, California, USA - CZOMad2_2_16fungal (Illumina Assembly) | ecosystem: Environmental > Terrestrial > Soil > Vadose... | reverse complement strand
GGTCCAACATACCCGGCCCACATCATCGTTAGCCAGGCGGAAGTCCGGCTCGTCGCGGACGAAACGACCAACGCAAACACTGCGACCATCAAGTCTGATCAAAACCGCGTCGAAGCCGCTCAGGAAGTCGAAGCCTCGGAGGCCAAAGCGTCCATCGTGGATATCGTTACCTGAAACCTTGGCGTCTCAGGGCGTTTAACGCTCCGCGTCGGCCACCCGAAATGGCGGGTAGCTCGGCTGGCCAATAAAATATTACCCGATTTTCGGGGGTGTGGTTTACCGAGTCCTCACAACTTGCCGCTAAATTGGGCAACAAATGAGCGGCGGGGCCGGCGCTGTTGGCATTAAACGACCCGCCGCAACTCACGTACTTCGACAACGCCGATGGATGGTCAGAATCCACGTCGAAAGTCATAGGTCGAAAAAGTCAGTGCCAAGCCAACCTTCGTTTTACAATCGGGGTCGCCATCGCACTCGCCCTACCGGTGGTAATCGGCATGAGCGTCTACATTGCAACGACCGCCGTCCTGCGAGCGAGTTGATGGCACGGCGGGTTCGCCTTTGCCGAGACGGTTTGATGATTTTCGATATCCTCGCGGTTTCATTTCTTGTTATCGTCAGAAGTCAAAGCCAGCATTGATCGCCGCCTGATCCGAGATCATCAGGTTTGAATGGAGAGGCCGCCTTCGGGCGGCTTTTGCTTTTGTGCAGGAACCCGTTTTCGAGATTAAATTCCGGTGCTAGTCAGATTGGGGGCCAAGGTTCGGTCCCTGACCGCCTGCCCCTCGCTTGACGGGTTCCATCATAGATTTTGAATTTTAGTGTAATTTGTCCTGAAAATACCATGGTTCTGCCCCTATCTAAAAGGCATCGACAGAGGGTGGTTGGCGAGTTTCGTATGAATTCCGTGCCGCTTAGCCAGATAATAGAGATACCGGATGGGACGCTGAACGAGAAACTCATTCCGGCGAACGACAATCATGAACCAACAGCCCTAAGTATCGAAAATTTGGAAGCAGGAAGTATCTTGGCCCCGCGCGACGATGCCAAGCCGAGCGGAAGCCCTCTCGTTATCACCGCCCTGTTCTGTCTCATTGTGCTTAGCGCCATCGCCGTTGGATTGGCCATTTAATCAGAGCCTCCGCGCTTTGCTCGGCCGTCGTCGGCAAGTGAGGCGCTCGGCTTTGGTGGCAGCCCGAATTTTCGACAAAAATTCTTACCGCGAACGATATCATCGATATTGGAAAATCCCACAGGTAGTCGATGCCGGTAGGGGTCGACCTCAAGTCCGGCAGCAGATAACAAATCTATTGCTCAGGGCCAGAATCCTCCGCCTCAAGCGCCAGCCGCCACGCGGAGTTCGGCAAGGGTCATGGACAAGGAGGAGTTGGCAAACCTGCTTAAAAGAAGGCGTTACTTGCTTTCGATTGGCGATATTGCTCCGGCTCGATTACTCTTGGAACGCGCAGCTGAGGCGCTCGATGCGAGCGCGGCGTTTGATTTGGCCAGAACCTATGACCCCGCGGTGCTGACCCGCTCTCACGTGTCGGGTATCGTCCCTGACTTGGCGATGGCGCGAATGTGGTACGAAAAAGCGCTTAGCCTTGGTCACCCAGAGGCTCAGCAGCGCTTGGCGCAATTGCAAAAGTGATTTTTGCAATTCCAATTCATTCCCCGTCACATGCTGCCCCCGCCTCCGTTTTTTCGATCGAAATCATCATACATTGGAGGAGGCCATGCCGGATTGGAAGACCTGGGATCGCCGACGCCAAGGCTCCTTTGGATTTTCTTCTTATTCTTTTCTATTTCCCCGCTGCCGTTCGTCGCGGCCTTGGCTGGTGTGACCGTCGGAACTACCACCAGCGCCGTCGCGCATATGACCAATGTCAAAAGCCCGATCGCAGATTTGCTCATGCGTCTCTCCTGAGGTGGCTGGAGTAACCTATACTGATGCCCGCTGATGGTACGCTGCGCCGGAGCAAACGTTACGTGGAAATCGCAGCGGTTTGTGATTCCTTGCAGATTTTGGATCGGACCGCCGCCGCCACTAGCCATCGTCATGTCCGCTTAGCCGGCAGTCACAAGCGGAAGTAGCCACCTTGCGATTGCAAAGGCCATTTTCGAATTCATGAATCAATTCATGAATCGGTCTCTCTGGCTCAGTAGATCCTAGTCCCTTACGATCACGACCGTGCCGACCGAGACGCGATTATAGAGGTCGGTGACGTCTTCGTTGGTCATGCGGATGCAGCCGGACGAAACGGCTTGGCCGATCGTCTCCGGCTCGTTCGAGCCGTGGATGCGATAGAGCGTGGAGCCCAGATACATGGCGCGCGCGCCCAGCGGATTTTCGATGCCGCCAGGCAGGTAGGCGGGCAGGTCGGGCCGTCGCGCCCGCATTTGCGCCGGCGGCGTCCAGCCCGGCCATTCCTTTTTCGCCGTAATGTGGTGGGTGCCGGACCAGCCGAAGCCGTCGCGGCCGACGCCGATGCCGTAACGCAGCGCCTCGCCGTTGCCGAGGATGAGGTAAAGCCGCCGCTCGCCCGTGCTGATGTAAATGGTGCCAGGTGCATATCGGCCCGGAAAGCTGACCCTGGTGCGTTGAATCGGGCTTGAGCCGCCCTCATAGCCGGAGCCGCTTCCGAAATTGGAGCCGCCCCCGAGGAAACCGCCAAAGCCGGCCTGGGCGCGCGCGGGGGAAACGCCCGTCAGCAGCGTCATCGCTACAGCCAAGAAAGCGAAAGCCCGGGTCATCTGGTTCCTCGCAAAGAGCGATCGGGCCGCCGAGTCGGCCATAGTTGGCGCGTTTTCGCAAGCAGCTTGGCTGAGCGACGCGGTGATTTTCGAACGGTGCGGTTAAAAAAGCCCCGCTGCTTGCAGCGATGGCAGCAATGCGGCGCGAACCCTTTGACGAAAGGCTCCGGGGATGATTGATCTCTCAATGGGTTCCTTGAAAAACATGAGCCGAACGGGAGCGGAACGATGAACGGTGCGGAAAGTCTGGTGCGGACCCTGGTCGCGGGCGGTGTTGACGTCTGCTTCGCCAATCCCGGAACTTCCGAGATGCATTTCGTCGCCGCGCTCGATCGCGTCGAGGGGATGCGTTGCGTGCTTGGCCTGTTCGAGGGGGTGGTGACGGGTGCCGCCGACGGCTATTTCCGCATGAAGGGCACGCCAGCCTCGACGCTTCTGCACCTCGGCCCCGGTCTCGCCAATGGTCTTGCCAATCTGCACAACGCCAAGAAGGCGAATTCCGGCATCGTCAATATCGTCGGCCAGCATGCCGTCTATCACATCGGCTATAACGCGCCGCTGACCTCTGACATCGAAGGCCTGGCGCGGCCGATGTCGGCCTGGGTGCGGACCTCGCCGGACGCCAAGTCCGTCGCCAAAGACGGCGCGGCGGCGATTGCGGCCGCCAAGAGTTCGCCGCCCCAGATCGCGACCCTCATCCTGCCCGCCGATACCGCCTGGAACGAAGCCGATGGCATCGCGCAGGTGCCGGCGGAATCCCAGCGCGCGGGTTACTCGTCGCAGGCGGTGGAGAATGCGGCGAAGGTGCTGCGCGGCGGTACGCCGACGCTGTTGCTGGTGACCGGCGGCGCGGTGACCGAACGGGGGCTGGCGCTGGCGGCGCAGATTGCCGGCAAGACCGGCTGCAAAGTGATGGGCCAGACCTACAATCCGCGCATGGCGCGCGGGCGCGGACGGTTTGCGATCGACCGGATTCCCTATGTGATCGAACAGGCGCTGCCGATCCTTCAAGGTTTCAAACATATCATTCTTGTCGAAGCCAATGATCCCGTGGCGTTTTTCGCCTACCCGAACAAGCCGAGCCTGTTGAAGCCGGAAGGCTGCGAGGTCCACCGCTTGACCGCAGGCGGCGAGAATTCGGTTGCAGCCCTTGAGGCGCTGGCGTCCGCGATCGGGGCCAAGCCAGCCGATGCGAAACCGCAGGCCATGGTTGAGCTTGCAAAGCCGACGGGGCCGCTGACGCATGCCTCGATCGCACAAGCGATCGCGATGGCGATTCCGGAAAATGCCATCATGGTCGACGAATCCATCACCACCGGACGTGGATACTTTCCGCCGACCGCGGCCGCCAATCCGCACGACTGGTTGCAGAACATGGGCGGTTCGATCGGGTTTTCGACGCCGGTTGCGACCGGTGCCGCGGTAGCGTGTCCCGACCGCAAGGTGATCTGCATGGTCGGCGACGGCAGCGCCATGTACACATTGCAGTCGCTGTGGACGCAGGCCCGCGAAGGCCTCAACATCACCACGATCGTATTCGCCAACCGCATCTATCAGATCCTGCGCGGCGAATTCGATGGCGTCGGCGCCGGCGAGCCGGGGCAGCGCGCGCTCGACATGCTCAAGATCGACCGCCCCACGCTCGACTGGGTAGCGCTCGCCAAGGGCATGGGCGTTGCCGCGCGCGCGGTCACGACCGCGGACGAATTGGTCGCGGCGCTGGTGGAAGCCATCCCGGAGCGCGGACCGCGGTTGATCGAAGTGCAGATGTGAAGGTTAGTTAAGGAAGCACGTAAGCTCTTGAGGTTGTCATTCCGGGTTCATCGCTGCGCGATGCCCGGAATGACGGGAGAGGGGCCAGATGCAAACCGAGCTGGACAAGGTCGTCATCGCGCTGGAGGAATTCTATGCGCACGACACATTCCTGTTTGCGCACGATCTCGGCGAGCGCACGCTGACGCACCGGCTGGCGGTGCATCTGGAAAAGCAGTTTCCGGGCTGGGAGGTCGATTGCGATTACGACCGGCTTGGCGCGCGCACCTTGCGGCTTCCGCATGGAACGATCGTCTCGACCGACGACCATCTCGGCAAGTCGATCTATCCGGACATCGTCGTACACCAGCGCGAGATCCCCAATAATTTGCTCGCGATCGAGGTCAGGAAGGCGACCAACCATCAACCGCCGGAACACGACCAGCAAAAGCTGCGCGCGCTGACCGACCCGCATCTGTGGTTTGCTTATTGGATCGGGGCGCTTTTGACTCTGGGAAAGAACAACGTTACCGGATCGGAAGTGTATGTCGCCGGCGCGCTCGACCAAAAATTATCCCACTGGCTGTCGCGGCGGCTGAAGGATGTGGGCCTGGGCGCGGGATAACACGGGGCGATGCAATGAAAATCCCAAAACGATCGGCCCTCCTGGCCGCGCTGCTGTTGGCGGGGTGGCCCTTGACGAAGCCAGCCGGCGCGCAAGCCCCGGCGGCGGGACCGGTGGTCGAGGCCGCCTTTCAAGCCATCCTCGCCAATCCCAAATTGATCAAGGCCCTTGAAGACATCAAGGCCGATGACGACCAGGCATTTTCCGAACAAAAACGCATCACCGAAATTCCCGCTCCACCGTTCAAGGAAAAGCTACGTGCCGAATATTTCCTCAAGCGGTTCTTGGAACTCGGCTTCAAGGACGCATCGATCGACGCCGAAGGCAATGTGATTGCCTTGCGTAAAGGCAGCGGCGGCGGAAGGCCGAAGCTCGTGGTCTCGGCCCATCTCGATACGGTATTCCCCGAAGGCACCGACGTCACCGTGAAGGAGAAGGACGGCGTCATCCTCGCGCCGGGCATCGGCGACGATTCCCGCGGGCTTGCCGCGCTGTTATCGCTGATCAAGTCCCTCAACGGCAACTCCCTCGCCACCGTCGGCGACGTGATGTTCGTCGGCACCGTCGGCGAGGAAGAGCTCGGCAATCTCAGAGGCGTGAAAGCGCTGTTTCGCGATCACGCCGACATCGACGGCTTCGTTTCGATTGACGGGCTTGGCATCACGCGCGTCGTCAATCAGGCGACCGGCAGCCATCGTTACGAGATGATCTTCAAGGGTCCGGGCGGTCACAGTTTTCAGGAGTTCGGATTGCCGAGCGCGATCCATGCAATGGGCCGCGCCATTGCGAAGATTGCGGATTTGCAGACGCCCTCCGATCCCAAGACCACTTTCACGGTCGGCACTGTGAGCGGCGGCACCTCGGTCAACGCCATCGCGGCTGAAGCGAGAATGACGGTCGATATGCGTTCCGACTCGACGGAGGAATTGCTCAAGCTCGAGGCCCGCCTGCTCGATCACGTCAAACAGGCGGTGGTGGAAGAAAATGCGCGCTGGAAATCCGACAAGCTCTCGGTCGAGATCAAGCTGATCGGCGAGCGGCCCGCCGGCATCGTCGCGATGGATTCGCCGATTTTGCAGGCCACGCAACGCGCGGTCACGGCCCTCACCCGCGCGCCGCGCGTGACTTTTGCCGGTTCTAGCACCGATTCGAATCTCGCGATGTCGTTGGGGATTCCCGCCGTCACCATCGGCGGCGGCGGCGAAGGCGGCAACTGGCATTCGCGCAACGAGTGGTACCGACCGGTGGATGCCTATTTCGGCCCGCAAAACGCGCTGCTGACGGTCCTGGTGCTGGCGGGGCTCGATGGCGTGAGCAAGCCCGCGCTGGCGGTGCGTCAGGCTAAGTAGCCTTGCGGGTTCCCGCCGGCAAGTTTTGCGCAGAGTGATGTCAAGGCGCCAGTCGAGTGGGTCGGCGGCGATGAATTGGACCATCGGCAACGGACGATAAGTCACCCGGCCGAGCGGCTCGCCTTCGCCCGCATTCGATAGAACTGCAGCGCAGTCTGGGCGGTCTTCGGCTGCAGTCTGGAGAATTGGGTGAAACATTGATCGAGCCGTTGCCGGGAGCCGGCGTGAGCCCCGCTGTCGAATTGCAAGAGGGCTACGGTTGTGACCCAGGAGATATCGATCGCTCTTGCCAGCACCAGAATTTGTTCGGTCTCATTCTGTACGAAAGATCGTTCCACCAGCCCGATCGGAAGATCGCACATCAGCGATAATGCGGCGACCACCCTGTCGAAGCTTCCTTCATTGGTGAACGCCAACAATTGCGCTTCGCCGATTTTTCCGCTGGCGTGAAGCCCGGTCACATACGACATGGCCTGCACGAAATCGTTTGAGCCCGCACGCGCCTTTGCCTGAATTTCATCCGACGCCCTGGCAACCATCGATGTGATCAGCGCGGCCCTTCGCGGATCTGCGTCCACAAGCTGCTTCTTTACGGCTTCCGATGCTTCCACGAACAGCCTGACAAGACTTTGACGCGGAATGTCGGGGCGCGACCAGACGCACAAGGCAAGATCGCCATCGTCACGCGCCCGCCTGACCAGCGCGGAAACGCCGAAATAAGAAAACCTCGCGCCGCCGTTTCGCGCGGTGCTGGCGACCACCGACTGATTTCCCCGTCTCACCAGAACATCCGTCACCGCCTCTGCCAACACCTTGCGGCCGGATATTGCCAGCAGATGATCCTGGCTTTGGGTCTTGGCGTTCTCCACCAGGACATCCTCGCCAAGGCGTTCGCAGTGCTGCAGCAGCGGTCCGGCAACCTCGATCGCGGCGTCGGATGCGAGGATACGAACGACGTTGGGCGGCGCGTCGGAAAGCCCGGCAATGCGACTTCCGAACTGCGCGCGGACGGCACGCTCGATATTTTCGAGTAGCTTGCCCATGACGGTATCGAACAACTCCACCTGATCCCGGGAGAATTGGCCCGAGCCGAGGACAAAGAGATCGGTCACCTTTCGCAAAATCTCGGCTCGTCGCGAAACATCCTTGCTGGCCAAGGCGTCCTCGAGCTGCTCAATCAGGTTGACTTGCGCATTCATGTTCGCGGGGCCTGGATACAGAAGAGGTTGCGTCGTCCTGCTTCGCTATGCCACCATTTCGTTGGGCAGAGGCGCATCGTTCAGGTTGAGCTGCGAGAGTGGAACGGGTCGGCCAAACAGGTAGCCCTGCGCGAGGTCCACTCCCGCCTCACGCATGTATTCGAATTGTTCTTCGGTCTCGACGCCCTCAACGGTCGTTATCGTGCCGAGCCCCTGGGCCAACGCCAGCACCGCGGAAACCACTGCCGCGCAATCGCGGCGCGTCAGAACGCCCTGGGTGAAGGCCCTGTCGATCTTGATCTTGTCGAATGGAAAGTTGGTCAGATAAGTCACGGAGGAGTATCCCGTACCAAAATCATCGAGCGCCATGGTTATCCCGAGATTTTTCAGCTGGCGGATGGTCGCCAAGTGCGCTTCCTGATTCTCGAGAAGCGAGGTTTCGGTTATCTCCAGCTCCAGCCGTTCCGGCGCAAGACCAGTCTCCACCAGCGTACAGAGTATGACGTCGAACAGATTGCCCTTTTTGAATTGAACCGCCGAGATATTGACTGCGACCTTGACGTGCGCGGGCCATGCGGCGGCATCCGCGCAAGCCCGCTGCAGGATCCATTCCCCGAGAGGCACGATCAGGCCGGTTGATTCCGCGAGCGGAATGAACTGATCCGGCGAAATCAAACCCTTTTCCGGGTGCCGCCATCGGATCAGTGCCTCGACGCCGCAAAGCCGCCGGGTTTTGACGTCCACCACGGGCTGGTAATGCAGCTCAAATTCGTCGCGGGCGATGGCGTCCCGTAATTCAATTTCAGCGGATTGCTGCGTATGCGCAATCTCCAGCATTGCCGGGTGATAGATGCGAAAATCATTTCTGCCATTGGCTTTGGCGTCGTAGAGCGCTAGGTCGGCACTCTTGAGGAGTTCCTCGGGTTCGACGCCATTCTCCGGCGCGAGCGCAATGCCGATGCTGGTGCCGACGCCGGCCTCCTGGCCATTGAGATCAAACGGCTTGGAGATGGCGTTTATGATCCGAAGCGCGAGCGCAATCGCGCCTTCGTTCTGATCGGGACCGCCCTCCTGTATGATCGCAAACTCATCGCCGCCGAGGCGCGCCAGCACGTCGGTTTCCCGAATGGTGGATTGCAGGCGCCGCCCCACCTCGACCAGCAATTGATCGCCGGCGGGATGTCCAAGCGTGTCGTTGACGGCCTTGAATTTATCGAGATCGAGCATCATGACGGTGAGGGTGCCGCCGTTCCGCTTCAGGCGCTTGCTGGCTTCCTCGAGCTTCGCATTGAACTCCGCGCGGTTGGCAAGCCCCGTCAGCACATCATGCCGCGCTAGATGAACGATCTCGGCCTCGGCGCGCCGACGCTCGGTGATGTCCTCGTGGGTCGACACCCAGCCACCGCCAGCCATTGGCCGCCGAGAGACGAGGATGAGCCGCCCATCTGAAAATTCCTCGACCCGCTCTGAATTGGTCGAGCATTGATCCATCGCTTCGAGTTTTTTCTTGATCGCGGCGTCGTCCGTGTCGCCCTTGAGAACGCCGCGCGCGACGAGATCGGTAAACACGGCATCGATATGTGTTCCGGTCTCCAGCAGATTTTGCGGCCACTGATAGATTTCCGCATAACGCTGGTTCCAGACCACCAGCCGCTTGTCCTGGTCGAACATGCTGATGCCGTGGTGCATGTTGCTCAACGCCGTGTCGAACCGCATGTTGGTGCGCGCCAATTCGGTGGCCTGTTGAAACAGGGCTTCCTCATGACGGACACGCTCGGTGATGTCTTCGTGGATCGCCACCCAGCCGCCGTCTGCGGTCGCCGTGTTGACGACGGAAATCGTTTTGCCGTCCTTTAGCCGGGAGGTCGTGGTGCTCCTGCCGACATCGTTGAGCGCCTGCCTGAACTCACCGACATAGGTCTCGACCTCGAGATCGAGATTTCCCGCCCGCTTGCGGTGCTCGACGATGGTGTTGATGTGGGCCCCGCGCTGCACCACTTCGGGCGGCATGCCGTATAATTCGAGGTATTGATCGTTCCAGACCAACAAGTTTCCATCGCCGTCGAACGTGCTGAGACCGTTCGACATGTTGGCGAGGGCGACGTCGAAGCGGTCATTGGTCTCGCGCAATTTTATGGAGTTTGCAGCCAGCGTTCGCGTTGCACGCCAAATCAACGCGCCCATGAATAATATGAAGACCGCTATGGCGGCGACTTCCAGCAGCCGGCTCATGGCGTTTCGTTTCCACGGCGCCAGCACTTCATCCTTGTCGGCAGCGACGGCAACGACGATGGGATAGGTATGGCCCTGTTCGTAGCTGTTGAGGCGCCTTATTCCATCGGTTATTGAAACGATTTCGTGGCTTGCCTTGGCCGAGTGCTGCAATTGTCCAAATAATTGGGTCTGCGACATGTCGCGGCCGACATTCGCCTCGGCGAACGGCCGTCGCACCAACAGGTTCCCGTTCAGCGCGGCGAGGAGCACCACGGTACTGCGTCCAAGATCGAGCCGATCGTAGATATCCTGAAAATAATTCGGATCGACCGCAGCGACGGCGACGCCACCGAAAGAACCGTCGGCGCGATTAAACCGGCGCGACACCGGAATCAGCCATCCGTCCACCGCGCGGCCTCGTATGGGGGCGCCAATGTGAATCGCATCCTCGTCATGGGTGCGGTGGTAGGTAAAGTATTCGCGGTCCGTGAATTGCCCCAAATTGTCGCCGGTCGAACTGACGATCATCGCGCCATCGGCATCGACCACTGAAAAATTCACGAACTGGGATGAATGCTGAATTTCCTGAACGAACCAGGCTCTCAACCGCCGGCGCGCCTCCGGACCGAGAGGTTCGTGCTCAAGCCTTTCCACGATGCCGATCAAAAGGGCGTCGGCGGTTCGAAAGGTCAGCTCGGCATGCTGAACCAGGGAACTGGTGAGGTTGGCCGTTTCTTTCCGGCTTTCGGCCAATGCGGCGGAACGCTGATGGAGAATGTGCGAGGCTTCCATTCCGATCAGCACAGCGCAGGCGGCGCCGATGAACCCCGCAATTCCCCAGGTGGCGAGAAGGTGGGTCGAACCACCTGCGCCTCTTCCGCTTTTCACCTGTCTCTTCGGCCCAAACATGACGGCAGCGCCCATGCAACTGGAGGTAATCTACTCCGTCAGATTAGATTTTAAGGGTTAAGAAGTGACGCATCGGCCACGGCACCGAAGGGTAAAGAAATCGTTTGCTGAAGTGCTTTCTGCGCCGTTATCGCCTGCGTGCAGGCAGCGATCGATGCAAGGCGTGCACTTGGCCGGAAGCGTTGCCGTCCTTTGGACCATAGACGAGCGGAAGCGATGCCGTCCTTTGGAACGCCGCTAGTGAATCTTCAGCGGAAGAATGCCGGCTGGTTTTTCGATCAGGCTCTCGCGAAAGCGCCCGCCATCTCTGTCAGATGTTTCATGGCAGGGGCCGCGCTGAATGTGCGCACCAAGCAAAACTCACCCCGCCTGCGTTGGGGACGGGGTGAGCCGGGGGGCCGGTCACGTAAGGTCGTTACCGACAGGTGCAACGCTAGCCCGACCCCATGCCTTGTCGGTCCGACATCCGACTTTGGAACGCTGGTGGTGCACTGGGTATAGTGGAAGCTTGGCGTTGAAAAGACACAGCCGGAACTTTGTTCACGGCCGGAGAACTACGGGCACCGCTCCCCGGAGCCCGCCAAAGGCAGTCCGTCCGATAGCTGCTCGAAGCAAGAGGCCGCCAACGAGGCGGTCTTACGGCGAACCCTCTACGGTATGTTGGTCAAGCCTTTTCTTGTCCCTGAAGAGATTACGCAGCGAAGCCGCGATCTGCCGACGTTCGTTGCGCTCGGGGCCGCGCGGGAGCAAGCGCGCGTATTGGAGCATTTGGCGGCGCAATTGAACAAGTTGCGTGACTGTATAGAGGGTGTGATGCTCTGCGAATCTAAGCTGAGGTGTTGACATGGTACTCACCCAAGGATGAGGCGGGAGCACGACACTCCCAGTCACCGATCGATGCCAAGACGCAGCGGTGATCAGGGAACTAGATTCCCTTTATGTTCGATAAGCAACATAAGAGTCCGGCGCTCAACTGCCGGGTTCCATCCCGTTCAGGAAATTTCGCCAAGAACCATCCGGGTTCCCTGCCGTTGGTTCCATATGGAATATCGCGGCAAGATCTACACCATCGTCCAGGGCGTCGGACCGCATTCCTGGAAGTGGAGCGTCCGGCTGGACGACAAGACCATCAAATCCGGCGACGCCCCGACGCGGGCGGCCGCAAAGAATTCCGTCGTATGGCTGGTCGATAAGACACTGGCGAAACAGCAGAAACCGCCAGCGGACTAGGGTTTGTAGGCAGCCGAACTCGCCGGCTCCAAGCGGATATTGTGTTGTACGGAATCCGCTCGGTACACTTTTGCACATAACGCGCGGAACTAATCCCGATCTCCCGCGTGATGAATTCGGGCTGGCAGTAGGGGAGTTTCCTGCCTTGGCAGAACCGCTTCTCGTTTTGGTTATTGAAGACGACCAGACCGTTCAGGGCCTGGTTGAAGATGCCCTTGGCGATGCCGGTTTTGAACCGGCCATTGCAGCATCGGGCGAAGAGGCAGTGACCCTGCTGCAGAGCGGCCAAGCCAGATACCTCGCACTCGTGACCGACATCGGTCTTCGCGGTCGGATGGATGGTTGGGAAGTCGGGCGGCAGGCCAGAGAAATCGACCCGGGGTTTCCGATCGTCTACATGACCGGTGCTCATGCCGACCAGTGGGCCTCGCAGGGCGTTCCCAACAGCGTCCTTCTGACCAAGCCATTCGCGACGGCGCAGCTTGTCACCGCGGTGTCCCAGCTTGTGAATGCCGTTCCGCGTGCAACGTAGCGCCACGTCGGCAAGGATCATAGCATTGCGGCGTCGAGCCGGCCTACAACGTGAAGGCGGCAAAGACGAATGCCCCGATCAACGTGGCTAGCGCAACGGCTAAAAGGACTAGGAAAAACTTGGCCATACCAGCCAACGCAGAACCAGATTTTTGGTTCGGTCTTATTCGTGTGTGTGCTTGAATGATTCGATCTTGCGGTCGCCTTGCCAAAGTTCGACGTCGTGACTGTCAACGAGTTGCCGGGCGTATTCTTTTGCCGTGTCCTCGTTTGGACAGACCAGTTCCACTGCCCTTAGAAAACGCCCGTCTGTTCCGATAATGCACGCCCGGTATTCCGCCATTGCCTGCCCAATTGCCCCCGCAAACATAAATTTAAAATGTATTTTGCCTGCTCTGTCCACCGGCTTAGAGCGAGTGAAGGCCGCTACTCAACTGCGCCTGCCCCGCTCAAATAGCGCTCAGGCCACCAGGGAGGGGCGGAAGCCGATGATTGTCATTCCGCCGACTGTTACCTTGCGGTTATCACCCGAGGGCAGCTTCTCAATTTAAGCCCGATGATCGCGGATCAGGCGCGCCGGCGATTCGCATGGCGAGTACGCAGGTCGGTCGCTGCTAGCGGCTCAAGAGTCAAACTGCCGCAGCTAGTCTTGTCATGCCAAAATTGTGATTAAGGGATGAACGCCGCGGGTATAGGTTTTGGGTGTAGGGGCACGAGTACTGGCAGCTCGATGGTACCGCGCCGCAGCCATACCAGCGTTGTTTTGCCGCCTGCCCGCTCCGATTGTCTCGCTGAAACCACGGAGGTTGGCGACATGCTTGGAAAGGCCGTGCCAGACTTGCTCCGCAATCCGGTTGGGATTACCGCCGCGATTGTCAGCGATCCTCTTGAGACATGGATCGCATTTCAAGAAAGGTTTGCCGGGTATCCTTGTTTGCGAATCCGAGCCGGCTCACCCTGTTCCCCGCCGTTTCAATAAAAAGGGGCAGTTCGGAATTATCGTCAAGGCAGCGGCGGCACAAGACAAAGTCGGGAGCGCTTGATTTTTGGTCGGCGCTGCACTTCGGCCAGTACTTGGGTCGATAAGTGCCGCTGGATTAGCGTATCATGTTTGAGTTGATCTTAGTTTTGCTTCCGCTGGTTATTAGTTTTGCGTGCGGATACGGACTGCGAGCATGGATGTCGCGCCGCCGCCGAGCCGCCGCGCGGGAAAAATTCCATGCGCAGCTTCGAGAAAAGCGACTGGACGTCCAAGCGATGAATTTAGGGCGGCGTTCCGTCGGCGCCGATGAGGAAATAGATAAGTACAAACCGCAGTAACCTGTGCGGCCTGTCTTTCACCCACATATCCGACATCCCCGTGATGCGCTGCCTGTCATGGCCTTCCATGACTTCCTTCGCAGAGCCGGTCCAAGTGCCTCGCCAACCACATAACCGGCGTTCCGCGCCGCCGTGTGCCGACCTGAAATGCATTTGGTTTCATTGAAAATCCTGGTGGGCGCACAAGGGATCGAACCTTGGACCTCTCCCGTGTGAAGGGAACGCTCTCCCGCTGAGCTATGCGCCCGGGATTTTCATCAAACGATCGAAGGCCTTAAAGCCGGCGTCGGATCGGCAAGAGAAGGTGCCGGCGCCGGCGATTTACGAAGTGCGGGCTATCGGTGTCAAGCTGCCAGCCGGTCTGGACGCGCAATCGAGGGCTGTTGCGGGTGGAGGCAACAGCGCGGGCTCGAGCGATATTCGGAGAACAGAAGTGCGGGAGGGGGCGCAAAGGCCACTCTAAGCGCGGCTTTCCGGTTCAATATCCGGCGCCTTTGGGCTGAGGTCGGGGGACGGAATTGCTGCTTCGTCCCCTTGTGAACTAAGTTCGTCCGCCTTCTCGATCAGGGCGGCTACCGTCCGAGGGTCCGACGTTGACTGAGCAAATTTGATAAGGATTGCCGCCTGACGCTTGAAATAGTTTCGACCAACCATGTTACTTTTCCCGTGGGTCCCAAGATGGCTGAAACGCCGAGGCCGCCCGGTGGTTCCCCCAGTAATGTCTAAAAATGAACCTAGTCCCATTTGGGCAACATTTGGCCACTCGGGATGTCGATCAGGACAGCCCAGGGCAATCCAATAGCCGTCCCCATGACGGGCCGGATTTGGCGCAAAACGTCAATTTGTCGAGGCGGATCAATGTGATTTGGGTAGTCCGGTCCCAAATCAAAAATCTCCGCTCGTGGCTCATTCGCGCCACCAGGCGCCAACCCCCATCAAACCGCGCGGAGCAATATCATGCGCCCTGCTGGCGGGCGCGGGAGGCGTGGGACTGCAGCGCGCGGATCCGCTCGGCCAGCGTTCCGCCACCACCCTCGGAAGCGCTGCCATGGGCGGGGGCGCCGCTGCCCGTAGCACCATTGGATGGTTTCGCCGCGACCGCTGGCTCCGCCGCAAGCATGGCCTCGATCGGCGAATTCGGTCCTTCGAGCTGCATCGCCAGTTTGGCGACTTCGGCGGCGATATCGTTGATACGCTCCCGCAGCAGTGCATTCTCCATGCGCTCGGTCGCCCAGGAGCTTTCCGCCTGCTGCTGGATCGCGTTGATGTCGCGCTGCAGCTTGGCGCGTTCGTCGCGCGCAACCCGAAGCTGTTCCTCGGCTGCGGCCTTCTCCGACTTCAGCCTCTCCAGCGCCGGCCATGTGCCGCTGTTGGTGAGATTGATCTCGTCGCGCAATTCCTTGTTGCTGCGCTCAGCGGCTTCTTTCGCCTGGCGCAGCTGATTGTTCTCGTAGTCGCGCTCGGCGAGCAGCTTTCCCTGTGTTGCAAGGCGGGCTTCGAGGTCGTTGACGCGGTTGCCGAGCAACTCGGCTTCCTTGACCTGGACGATCAGCTGGCGATCGAGATCGGTAACCCGCTGGCTCAGGTTCTCGACCCGGCTGCGTGCATCGTTGAGTTCGCGCGTCGCGGCTTCGGATTGGCCGCGCTCTTGTTCGAGCCGCGCTTGCGTGGTGGCGAATTCCTTCTCGGCATCACCGACGCGGCCTTTCAGCGCCTCGATCTGGGTTCGTACCGCGACCAGCTCGACCTGACGGCTTTCCGCCATCATCGAACGGTCCGACAACTCGGTGTTGATTTTCGCAAGCTCGTTCTGTTTGTCGCTCAGGGCCTTTTCCGCCTGACGTAGCGATTCGGTCCTGGCGGCGAATTCTTCTTCGGTGGCGCGCAGCTGTTCCTTCATCGCCTTCTCGCGCGCTTCCAGCGAAAAGATCGTGGCGTTCTTCTCGCCGAGCTCGAGCTTCATGCGATTGATCGCGTCGGATTTCTTGCCGAGTTCGGCGAGCTGGCTGGTGGTCTTGTGCTTGAGCTGGTCGACGTTCATCTCCAGCCGCCGCGCCGACATCGCGAACTCCGCGCGCAGCTGGTCCTTGTCGGCCTGGATTTCCGCCATCGACAGCGGCGTCGCCGCCTCCATCCGTCGGGTGGTCAGGCGCACTGCGCGATTATGCACCAGCGGCACGATCATCAGACCGAGCAGCATGGAGACCAGAAAACCGATCGCCAGGTACATAATCGGTTCGACCATGGTTGGGCACTCCCCGAAACGCTTCTACTCACAATGCCATGGCCGGCCGAGGAAAGGCCAGCCCAATGCGACGCTAACGTGAATCCGTGACTCTGGGCGGTTCGGACATCGCTTGCTTCGTCGCTCTGTGCCGGTTCCGCCAACAAACACTCTGGGCGCGCGTCCGAGATGGTAGTTCCGGACAGCAGAGTTCAGAACGGATTCCACGTCGCGCGCGGGGTATATTTCAGGTAGCCGATATTGGCGCCCAGCCGCAGGCCGAGACCGGAGCGGATCGGCACCAGCACGATATTGTTCGCGGTCAGTGCGGTCATGCCGAAGCCACCGATGATATAGGCGGAGCCGTCAATGCCGCCAAAGCGCTGGTAGATCGCGCTCGTCGCCGGAAGATTGTAAACCAGCGTCATGGTGCGCGCGCCATCGCCGCCCCAGTCGAAGCCGACCGAGGGTCCCTGCCAGAACACCCGCAGATCGCCGGCGTTCTTCGTGTAAAGCGTGCCCTCGCCATACCTCAGGCCGGCAACAAAGGCGCCCGAGCCTTCCTCGCCGAGGATGTAGCCGTTCGGCAGGCCCCACTGGCTGACCGCGCGTTCGATTATCGAGGCGAGGCCGCGCGAGACGTTGCCGAAAAACTTGTGACCGGCACCGACCAGTTCGTCCGGCCCGTAGGTGTTGGGGCTGGGCTGGCGTTGCGACGGAGGCAATTGCTCCGGAGGCGCCTGCTGCGCGGAGGTGGGCGCGGACCAACACATCATCGCGGCGAGCGTCGCCGCGGCAAGGCGCGAGGCGAAAATCATGAAAAAACCCCTGGGTATTGAAAACCCGGCTGCCGCCTTAACCTGACGCTGACAAGCATGGCTTTAGGCTGCGTCCAGTGTCCCCCGACTCGGATGTTATCGGTATCAACTATGACGGCACAACGGCAGGAAGCAAACGGCGGTCGGTCCGGAATTCATTTTCGCCCCGGAATAGCCTTTATCACCTTGCTAGCAAACCTCTGGTTGATCGGCGGTGGACTGGGCGGCGCGGGGTTTGCGGCCCGGGCGGCAACCACCGAGCGCGTCGTGGCCAACCGTTATAGCGGTCTGGCTATCGAGGGTTACGACCCGGTGGCGTATTTTGTCGAGGCCCGCCCGATGCTCGGCCTGCCGCAGTTCGAGGCGTCCGAGGCCGGGGTGGCCTGGCGGTTTCGCAATGAGGGCAACCGCGCTTCCTTTGTCGCCCATCCCGAAGTTTACGGTCCCCAGTTCGGCGGCTACGACCCGGTCGATCTGGCGCGCGGGGTCACGGTCGCCGGTAACCCCCGGTTTTGGCTGATTTCCGCTGACCGCCTCTATTTGTTCGCCCGCGAGGAACACCGCGACGCCTTTGCCGCCGATTCGGAGCACCTCCTGGTGCGGGCAACTGCGCGCTGGCCGGCGCTCGAGGAGGGTATGGTGCGATAGAAGCCGCCGGTCAGCGCGCCGCCGAGGGATCGCCCCAGGCGATGAACGCCGGTACGATAAAATCTTTCCCGTCTTTTCCGAACTTCAGGTCGGCGCCTTGCGCGTCCGTGATCTTGCCGCCGGCCGCCGTTACGATCGCATGCCCGGCCGCGACGTCCCATTCGCGCGTGGGTGCAAGCCGCGGATAGATATCGGCCGCGCCCTCGGCCACCCGGCCGAATTTGACCGCCGAGCCGAGCACCTCGCGGATCGCGCCGGGCCTGCCATCGATAAAGGCATCCGTCCTGGCATCGCCGTGGGAGCGGCTGACCGCCACGATCCAGGGGTGACCGGCTTGCGGGAACGGGCGGGTATGAATCGACTCGGCCACGAGGGTGCCGTCGTCCGTCGTCAGCCGCTCTGCGCCGTGACCGACGAGGCCGCGCCAGATCAATCCAAGCGCCGGGGCGCCGATGATGCCCAATAATGGCGTCCCGTTCGTCACCAAAGCCAGATTGACCGTGAACTCGGCACGGCCTGCGACAAATTCCTTGGTGCCGTCGAGCGGATCGATCAGAAAGAAACTGCCCTCAAAAGGCGGCTTCGCCAGATCAGCGCGCTCCTCGGACAACACTGGCACGCCTGGAATGAGCCGCGCGAGGCCATCGTTGATGATGCGGTCGGCGGCAAGGTCGGCTTCCGTCACCGGCGATCCGTCGACCTTGTCGTTGATCTGCATCGACGCGCGGTTGATGGCGAGGATGGCGGCTCCGGCCCGAACGACGAGCCCGGTCAGGGGCTCCAAGAGCGCGGCCGCCGTGTCGCGATCGATGGGAGAGCCTGGCGAACATGCCTCATTCATTGGCGGGCCTCATATAAAAGCCTGTCTTTGTCTGCAGGCTGACCTTGGTCTGCCCTGCCTTGTGTTGGCAGCCCGCGCGCCCGCAGTGTATCAAGCCAGCGAGCATGCGTGATTCGCGATATATGCGCTTGTCATTGATTTTCAGGAACGCCTTATGTCTGGTGCCCCGTCTCCCGGTCCCGCCCCTGATGCCCTCGAGCTTGCGGCGTTGCTATGTTCCCGGGTCTGCCACGATCTCATCAGTCCGGTGGGTGCGATCGTCAATGGACTTGAGGTTCTCGACGACAATCCCAAGCCGGAGGATCGCGAATTTGCCCTCGATTTGATTCGCAAAAGCGCCAAGACGGCCTCGGCTCGCTTGCAGTTCTGCCGCCTGGCGTTTGGCGCCGCGGGATCGTCGGGCGCGCAGATCGATTTGGGCGATGCGCAGGCCATGGCGAGGGGGCATCTCGAGGACGGCAAGACCACGATCGCGTGGAATCTGCCGCGTTTGCTGTTGCCGAAAAACCGGGTCAAGCTACTCCTGAACATGATGGTGATCGCCCAGCAGACGATCCCGCGCGGCGGCGTCCTTACCGTCGATCCGATCGGCGAAGGCGATCGGATGGGCTTTCGTGTCGCGGCCAACGGGCTGAACGCCCGCATGCCGCAAAACATCGCCGATCTCTTGAGTTCGGGCCACCTTTCGATCGTCGACGCGCATGCGGTACAGCCCTATTACACGCGCCTTTTGGCCCAATCTTGCGGACTGAACGTGAAACTCGCGCCCGAAGGCGATGCGGTGGTGGTGACCGCGGCCTGAGGTTTGGTGAGCGATAAACGGGCAATTCCTGCGGGGTAAGCCGGATTTCCGCGTTCCCCGAAAAATGCTCCCAGGCGATACGACAAGGCTCGGGGCCAAAACATGGTTAACCAATGGTTAACGAGACGCCTAAAATTGTCCGGCGTCGTCTTATCTATTTGTTGAACCCGTTCTTTTCCATTTGCTCAACCAATATTAAACGGTTTGCATAGAAGCTGGCCATGCTCGGAATGGCGTGTCGACCTCGCACGCCCGTGGGTTGAGGCCGGATTCATGGATGATCTACTGCGAGAGTTTCTGACGGAGACCAGCGAAAGCCTGGATACCGTCGACAATCAGCTGGTGCGGTTCGAACAGGATCCGAACAACGCCAAGATTCTGGATAACATCTTCCGCCTTGTTCATACGATCAAGGGAACCTGCGGTTTCCTGGGCCTGCCGCGCCTCGAAGCGCTGGCCCACGCCGGTGAGACCCTGATGGGCAAATTCCGCGATGGCATGCCGGTCACGGCGGAAGCGGTGACGCTGATTCTGAGCAGCATCGACCGCATCAAGGAAATTCTCGCCGGGCTTGAGGCCACCGAGGCAGAACCGGAAGGCAACGATCAGGATTTGATCGTTCAGCTTCATCAATTGGCCGAGCGCGGTATGGCGGCCACGCCGGCATCGGGTGCGTCCGAGCCGCCCGCGCCTGCGGCAGCGCCGCCCGCCGCCAAGCCTGCCAGCGTAGGTACGCTGACATTTCAGGTGCTGGAGCGCGAACTGCGCCCTGGCGAAGTGTCACTGGACGAGCTCGAGCGCGCTTTCCGCGAAACCACGCCCGAGATCGTCCCGCCGCAGGCACCAGAAATTGTCCCGCCGAAGGTCAGCGCCGCTGCGGTGGAGCCGCACGGCGAACCGCGCGCCACGTCAGCGAAAGGGCCAAAGCCGGTTGCGAAGAAATCGGTCGTCGAAGTTGAAGCCGCCGAAGGTGATCGCGTCGCCAACCAGTCGATCCGGGTGAATGTCGACACGCTGGAACACCTGATGACGATGGTGTCGGAGCTGGTGCTGACGCGCAACCAGCTCCTGGAGATTTCGCGGCGCAACGAGGACACCGAATTCAAGGTGCCACTGCAGCGGCTGTCGAACGTCACCGCCGAACTGCAGGAAGGCGTCATGAAGACGCGGATGCAACCGATCGGCAATGCCTGGCAGAAGCTGCCGCGCATCGTGCGCGATCTGTCCGGCGAACTCGGCAAGCAGATCGAGCTGGAGATGCACGGCGCCGACACCGAACTCGATCGGCAAGTGCTCGACCTGATCAAGGATCCGCTTACCCATATGGTGCGCAATTCCGCCGATCACGGGCTGGAGACCCCGGCCGAGCGTTCCGCCGCCGGCAAGCCGGAGCAGGGCACTATCCGCCTTTCCGCCTATCATGAAGGCGGCCACATCATCATCTGCATCGCCGACAATGGCCGCGGCCTCAACACCGAGAGGATCAAGGCCAAGGCGGTCGCCAACGGCCTGGTCAGCGAGGCCGAACTGGAGAAGATGACGGAAGCGCAGATCCACAAATTCATCTTTGCGCCCGGCTTCTCCACCGCAGCCACGGTGACAAGCGTGTCCGGCCGCGGCGTCGGCATGGATGTGGTGCGCACCAATATCGACCAGATCGGCGGCACCATCGACATCAAGTCGGTGGCCGGCGAGGGCTCCTCCGTCACCATCAAGATTCCGCTGACGCTTGCCATCGTCTCGGCGCTGATTGTCGAAGCCGGCGGCGACCGCTTCGCGATTCCGCAGCTGGCGGTGGTCGAACTGGTGCGAGCACGCGCCAATTCCGAGCACCGCATCGAGCGCATCAAGGACACCGCGGTATTGCGGCTGCGCAACAAGCTGTTGCCGCTGATGCACCTGAAGAAACTGCTCAAGATCGACGACGGCTCCTCGTCCGATCCGGAAAACGGCTTCATCGTGGTGACCCAGGTCGGCAGCCAGACTTTCGGCATCGTGGTCGACGGCGTGTTCCACACCGAGGAAATCGTGGTCAAGCCGATGTCGACCAAGCTGCGTCACATCGATATGTTCTCAGGCAACACCATTCTCGGTGACGGCGCGGTCATCATGATCATCGACCCCAATGGCATTGCGAAGGCGCTTGGTGCCTCAGGTTCCGCCTCACACGAAATCGCCGACGAGAACGCCGCGATGCGCGCCAGTGCTGCCGAGCAACTGACCTCGCTGTTGGTGTTCCGTGCCGGCTCCTCCCAGCCCAAGGCGGTGCCGCTGGGCCTCGTGACCCGGCTGGAAGAGGTCGCGGCCGACAAGATCGAACTCTCCAACGGACGCTATATGGTGCAATACCGCGAGCAATTGATGCCGCTCGTGCAGATGGACGGCGTCAGCATTCAGACCTCGGGCGCCCAGCCGATCCTGGTGTTCGCCGACGACGGCCGCTCGATGGGTCTGGTGGTCGACGAGATCATCGACATCGTCGAAGAACGGCTTCACATCGAGGTTGCCGGCGCGGGTGCAGGCATCCTCGGCTCTGCGGTGATCAAGGGACAGGCTACCGAGGTGATCGACGTCGGCCACTTCCTGCCGATGGCGTTCGCCGACTGGTTCAGCCGCAAGGAGATGCGCCCCTCGCTCTACGCCCAATCGGTGCTGCTGGTCGATGACTCGGCGTTCTTCCGCAACATGCTGGCGCCCGTATTGAAGGCGGCGGGCTACAAGGTCCGCGTTGCGCCCAGCGCGCAGGAAGGCCTGGCGGCGCTGCGTTCGGGCCAATCGTTCGACGTGGTGCTGACCGACATCGAAATGCCGGACATGAATGGGTTCGAATTCGCCGAGACGATCCGGGCCGATGCGCATCTGAATTCCCTGCCGATCATCGCGTTGTCCTCGCTGGTATCGCCGGCCGCGATCGAGCGCGGGCGGCAGGCGGGCTTCTACGACTACGTCGCCAAATTCGATCGTCCCGGCCTGATCGCGGCGCTGAAGGAGCAGACCGCCGAAATGAACCGGGCGGCGGCATGAGTAAGCCGGGCATGAACAAGTTCAGCGAGGGCACAAGGATCAAAGCATGACCAGCAAGACCGAAGCCATCGAAGGCGCCGTCGCCGAATACGTCACCGCCATGATCGGGGGTCAGTTGTTCGGCCTGCCGATCTCGCGCGTGCAGGACGTGTTCATGCCGGAACGGCTAACCCGGGTGCCGCTGTCGTCGGGCGAGATCGCCGGCGTGCTCAATCTGCGCGGCCGCATCGTCACCGTGGTCGACATGCGTGCCCGTCTCGGCCTGCCCAAGAATGACGACGGCAAGCTGCCGATGGCGGTTGGCGTCGACCTGCGCGGCGAATCCTATGGCCTCTTGATCGATCAGATCGGCGAAGTGCTCAGGCTCTCCGACGACGGCCGGGAGGAAAACCCCGTCAACCTCGATCCACGCATGGCCAAGCTCGCGGGCGGCGTGCATCGCCTCGACGGACAGTTGATGGTCGTTCTTGACGTCGATCGGGTCCTCGAACTGACGCCGGACCTGATGGCGGCATGAAATCGTGAGCGGGCAGGGTACAGCAAAAGCGTAATGGAAATGTCCCTCGGGGACATCTAGGAGCAGAGGCTAAAATGAAAACATGTCTGGTGGTGGATGACTCGAGCGTCATCCGAAAGGTCGCAAGGCGCATCCTGGAAGGCCTCGACTTCCAGATCATCGAAGCCGAAGACGGCGAGAAGGCGCTGGAGGTCTGCAAGCGCGGACTACCCGAGGCCATCCTGCTCGACTGGAATATGCCTGTCATGGATGGATATGAATTCCTTGGCAATCTCCGCCGCATGCCCGGCGGCGACCAGCCCAAGGTGGTGTTCTGCACCACCGAAAACGATGTCGCCCATATCGCGCGCGCGCTTCATGCCGGCGCCAACGAATACATCATGAAGCCGTTCGACAAGGACATCGTCACCGCGAAGTTCCAGGAAGTCGGCCTGATCTGATTGAAGAACTCTATCCGGCGGCTCGTGAGCCCTCGGCGATATGATTGTGTAGTACCGCTTGAGTCCAGCTGGTGAGTAATGAGTGTTGCGTTGACAAGTTCCCCGATCCTTAGTTCGACGCAGCAAGAACCGCTGCGGGTGATGGTGGTCGACGATTCCGTCGTCATCAGGGGAATGATCTCCCGCTGGCTCGGCTCAGAACCCGACATGGTTGTCGCGGCTTCGT